>Ga0308417_1000267_pt1 | contig 38231 bp, 29 predicted proteins | sample HotsprSampleOS65_FD_203528 | JGI IMG/M metagenome (GOLD analysis project Ga0308417, IMG submission 203528) | Hot spring phototrophic mat microbial communities from Octopus Spring, Yellowstone National Park, Wyoming, United States - 20090730_OS65 ...
CGGGCCACCGCCAACCCCCTCGACGACTCCCTGCTCATGCCCCCCGCACGGGCCACCGCCAACCCCCTCGACGACTCCCTGCTCGCCCCGCCGCCGGAGCGTCATCCGCTCGACGAATCGCGGCCGCGGCCGCCCGACAACCGGCCGAAACCTCCCCCGCGTCCCGGTTCCAGCGCCGTGATCTGACCGAGGCCGGTCTGACGGGCCGCGTGAACCATCTGCCGAAGCGCTCCGCCGACCTTGCGAGGCCCCACCCCGCCCGCCGCCGCCCGCCGCCTCGTCACCGGCGGACCGCTGCCGACACGCCCTTCGTCAACTATGTTGTTAGCAAAGCCGTTCAAGCTCGTCGCACAGGTTGTCGCCCCGGTCACCCGACCGGGTCCCAGACTCACACGAGGTAGGATCATGCGCATGCGGATCGCGACCGGGCTGGCCGCCCTCACGGCCGGGCTAGTCCTCACCCTGGCGGGACCGGGAGGGGTCACGGCCCAGAACCAGAAGGTGACGGAGGCGGAACTGGAGTGGCTGGCCGGGACCGACGTGCGGGTGCGTCCGGGCGGCGAATCGGACTGGCCGAAGGCGATCAAGTTCGGGGTCGAGACGTACCGCGACAATGTGACCAAGGCGGTCATCGCCATCAGCGACGGGGGGTCGATCGCGGTGGCCCCGGCCGGTGCCCTCGCCGCCGCCCGTGGCCTGAAGTGGCTGACGGCCCACGACCTCAATGCCCGCAAGGCCGGCGAGGTCGAATTCACTTCCAAGACCAGAAAGTACGGCGTCGAACTCTGGCGCGACCTGGCCCTGAACCGGCTGCTCTACACCGCCGAGACCAAGTCCCTGGCCTTCGCCCCGATCCCGCCCGGCCTGGTGACCGACAAAGGCCCGGTCTGGCACCACGGCCTGGAACCGAAGGTCCGGGCTTTGGACCAGACGACGTTCGAGAACGCCCGCAAGCTCGGGCTGGAGGTCTTTAAGGACGAGAACACCGGCGGGCTGATCTACATCACCGAGACCGGCAGCATCGCGGCGGCCCCGGCCCCGGCCAGCCCACCGGACAAGACCAAGGTCCTGCCCCCGAAGCCGGAATACGGCCTGGTGCTTCGGGTCCGCGGGGCCGACGAGAAGGAATTCTCCGACAAGACCAAGAAGATCGGCCTGGAAGTCTTCTCCGACCCCAACGCCGGTAACCAACTGCTCTACCTCACCGAGACCGGTTCCGTCGCCGTCGCCCCGAAGCCGGCCAACTACCTCGACGGCCGGGGCGTGACGTGGCTGTCCGGTCGCGGCCTACGGGTCCGTAAGCCGGGCGAAAAAGAGTTCGACGACAAGACCACGAAGTACGGCCTGGAGGTGTTTCAGGACAACCGGACCGGCCACCTGATCTTCATCACCGAGACCGGCAGTATCGCGGTGCTGCCCAAGCCGTGACGGCGACCGGCGTGACGGCGACCGGTCGGGTGAAGGGACCGGGGCTTGGTACCCGTCTCGCCTGTCGCGATCCGGCCGTTTGCAGTACCCTGAGGAGATCGCCCGCGCCCGGGCGAGACCTCCTGACCGGACGCTCCTGATGGACATCCGCTACGACAGCTACCATGCCATCTTCCTCGGCCTGCTACTCTCGACGACGGTACTGCCGGTCCCCGAGGAGCTGCCGGTCTTCGCCGCGGGGGTGCTCTGCGGGCACTCCGACGCCAAATTCGCCGACGACCGTGGCAACCCGGAGCGGCTGCGCTGGTCGATCATGCTGCCGGTGGTGATCGCCGGGGCGGTCCTGGGTGACGTGGTGCTGTACGCCATCGGTCGCGTCTGGGGGAAGAAACTCCTGGACCTGCGGTGGGTGAAGCGACGGCTGTTACCCCCGGAGAAGCGGGCCAAGATCGAGAAGAACTTCGCCGACCGCGGCATCATCGTGCTGCTCGGGGTCCGGCTCCTGCCGGGCGTCCGCGGCCCCGTCTTCCTCATCGCCGGCATGGTCCGCCTGCCGCTCTGGCAGTTCCTGCTGGCCGACTTCATCTACGCCATCCCGATCGTCAACGTGATGTTCTGGACGGCGTACTGGCTGACCGACCAGATCCTGGTCCTGCTCGAGGAGGTCGAACGCTACCGCTCCCTGATCGCCAGTCACGTCCTGGCCGCCGTCGCCGGCGCACTCGTCTACCGCTACCTCATCGGCCGCCACGTCCCGACCGGGGAACCGACCCCGTTGGTGGAGAAGGCCGAGGCCACCGTCCACGCCATCGAATCGGCCCTCGAGTCGGCGGTCGAAGTGGTCACCGGTCGGCACCACCACGATCACGAGCACGGCCAGGCTCACAAACACGATCACAGACACAGACACGACGACGGACCCGCCGTCCCCGCCGACCAGGCCAAGGCCCGCGACGACGACCGTGCGCAGACCCCGGACAACGACGGCGTGAAAAGCGACGACGAGCGGGAAAGCGGCGACCGCCCGCCGACCGACGACGAGCGGAAAAGCGACGACCGCCCGCCGCAGCCGAACTCGCAGACCGCGACGACGGCCCGTGCCGACCCCGGCGCACCCCCGGGAGCGGCACCCGGAGCGGAACGACCGCACTCATGAGACCCCCGGCTGTGCCGGGAACGCACGCCTGAGGCCCCCCCGGCCGTTCCGGGGAAGCCGGTACCTGCGGGACACGGCGGGTCCGTGCCGGGCACGTCACCGGCGGCCGTCCCTCCGCCGGCGGCGGGCCGCACCGCGGCTCAGCGCGCCCTCAGCGGCTCAGCGTGCCGTCGGGGTTGAGCCGGGTCAGGTACGCGTGCCAGTCCTTCTCGAAGGCGGCCAGGTCCTGAGCGACGAGTTGGGCGAAGGCCCGGCGGGGGTCGCCCCCGGAGTTCACCGCGACGAGGTAGGTTCTGAACGCCGTGCTGCCGATCAACCGCCGGTCGAACGTGAGGTAGTAGGCCAAGGCCCAGCTCGTGAGGTAGGCCCGGTCGGCGGCGGCCTTCTGGTCGGCATGCCAGGCGAGGAAGGTGTCGGAGCCGTTGGTCAGCAGGTCGCCGAGGGGTAGCAGCGTCTGGCCGTTCTTGCCGCGCAGCCCGTCCTTGACGCGGGTCAGCCGCTCCCGGTCGGGGCAGTCGGCGCGGAGTTCGCCGGCCTCGACCACGGCCGTCTCGAACACCTGTGCCAGGCCCTCGTTGAGCCAGCGGGGCAGTTCACCGGTCCCCAGGCCGGCCCTGACGGCCTCCGGCTTCAGAGGGGGGAAGACGAACGTGCCGACGTAGGCGTGGAACGCCTCGTGGTACAGGACGGCAAAGACCCGTCGGGTCGCCTCGTCGAACTTCCGGCCGTTGGCCCGGTCGGCGGCGACCAGCCGGTCCCGTTCCCGCTTGACGGTCCGCAGGAACTGGTCGAGTTCGGCCCCCCGGTAGAGCTTGCCGAGTTCCTTGCTGTAGCGGTCGAGCGAGGCGAGTTGCTGGGCGTGGTGGACGCGGGCCGTCTGCAGTTCCGCCCCCAGTCGCTTCAGGTCGCTGCCGCACAGGATGCGGTTGCCGACCGGGTCGTAAACGGCCGGGTTCAACAGCAGCGACTCGCCGAGCGGCCCGAGCAAGGCCCGGTACTCGTTGGCATCGGTCGCCAGCAGGATGCGGGTCGGTCGGCCCTCGACGGTCGGCGGCAGGAAGCGGGCGAAGGCGGTGTAGATCTGTTCGAGCCGGACGGCCGACCGCCGTATCAGTTCCTCGGAGCCGGTCGATACCAGCGTGAAGTAGTCGGAATCGTACTCGCGGGCGCTCGGTCGGGCGTCGGGCGGCTGACCCTCCCAGCGGACGGCCACCAGTTCCAGTGACTCCATGCGCAGCCGCTCGCCCTCCCCGCTGGGGTCGAGTTCGGCCAGCCGTTCCTTCAGGACCGCCCGCTCGGCGTCGGACAGCCGCTTGATGCGGGCCACCTCGGCGGCGGTGAAGAAGCTCGTCAGCGTGACGGTCGGCCGGCCGGGCGGCCGCGACACCACCTGGAACCGCACCCCGCTCGGCGACTCCGACAGCAGCAGCCCCTGGAACTTCGCCCCGTTGACCAGGACGAGTTCGTCGAACGCCCAGTTGGCCAGACCGTTCACGGGCATCGGGGCCGGTTGTCCGGCGGTCGCGCCTGCGGTCGGGGGAAGGTAGCGGACCCAAAACAGCGACAAACCCAGGAACACCAGACCGGGAACGGAAACGAGGAGACGGGACCGCGTCATGACCGGTTCTCCGGGCCGCGGACGGACTATCATTGCATTGTGCCTATCATTGCATTGTGCGGCGCGGGCCGGTCCGGTGGAAGGGGCGAGGAAAAACGATGGCCTCAACCGATCTCGTCGTCGCCGTCACGGGGGCGAGCGGCTCGCCGTATGCCCGGCGGCTCATCGAGGTGCTGCTCCGGGCCGGCCGCACCGTCCACCTGGTCATCAGCCCCGCGGCCGTCGAGGTCTTCGAGCGGGAAGTCGGCCGTTCCCTCGACCTGAGCGAACGAGGCTTCGACCCGCAGGCGCTGCTCGGCCCCGCCGCCGAGCACCTCGACCTGTCCCGCATCCGCTACCACCACTTCCGCAACTTCCGGGCCGGCATCGCCAGTGGCTCCTTCCTCACGGCAGGGATGGCCATCTGCCCGTGCAGCATGGGAACCCTGGCGGCCATCGCCCACGGGGTGTCCGAGAACCTGATCCACCGGGCCGCCGACGTCCACCTCAAGGAACGCCGCAAGCTCGTTCTCGTCCCCCGCGAAACACCCCTCAGCCTGGTCCAACTGCGTAACCTCGTCGCCGTCGCCGAGGCGGGGGCGGTCGTACTCCCCGCGATGCCGGCCTTCTACACCCGGCCGCGGTCCGTCGCCGACATGGTCGACTTCGTCGTCGCACGGGTCTGCGACCAACTCGGCGTCGAGAACCGCCTGCTGGAACGCTGGGGCGACCACGACAGGCCCTCCTGACACTTCCTGCCACCCCTGAACCGCCGCGGGCGGACCAGCCCGGCTCAGCACCGCCGAACCGTTAACACCACCTTCGCAAGTACGCCACCCTTCCCCCCGGAGCAGGGACTCCCCACCCCCGCCACCCGCCACACCGGCTCGCGACCGGCAGACGACTCCGCCCGGTTTTTTTCGTCCCCCTCGTGGGACGTCACGGGTATGCTGAGGGAGTGACGCCGCGGCCGCCCGCGGCCCGGTCACCCGCGGCCCGGTGCCCGCAGCCCGGCCGCCCGCGGACCGGTCGCCCACGGCCCGGTGCCCGCGGCCCGGTCGCCTGCCCCCGCTTTCGCTCGCCCCCGCTTTCGCCCGCCGTTGCCATGCCGGCCTCCGCCTTTCGCACCGTCGCCGCACTCACCCTCGCACTCGCACTCACCCTGCCGTTGCCGTGCGTGCCCCGCATCGCGCGGGCGGGAGAAGTGAGCGACCTCGACTTCGGCCGCGACATCCGCCCCGTCCTGTCGAACGCCTGCTTCAAGTGTCACGGCCCCGCCGTGCAGAAGGCCAAGCTGCGGCTCGACGACCGCGACCGGGCCGTGCAGAGCGGGGCGATCACACCCGGCAAGCCGGACGCCAGCGAGCTTATCAGGCGGGTCAGCCTGCCGGATTCCGACGACCAGCGGATGCCGCCCCCCGAAGCCGGGCAACGCCTGACACCGGAGCAGGTGGCGAAGCTCACGGCCTGGATCAAGCAAGGGGCGGAGTACCAACCGCACTGGGCGTTCGTGAAGCCCGTCCGGCCGGCGGTGCCCGGCCCCGGCCACCCCGTCGACGCCTTCGTCCGCGACCGACTGGCTAAGCACGGTCTGAAGCCCTCCCCCGAGGCCGACAAGCCGACCCTCATCCGCCGCGTTTTCCTCGACCTGATCGGCCTGCTGCCCACGCCCCGGGAGGTCGAGGCGTTCCTGAACGACGACTCCCCCGACGCCTACGAGAAGCTCGTCGACCGCCTGCTCGCCTCGCCGCACTACGGGGAACGTCAGGCCCGCCACTGGCTCGACCTGGCCCGCTACGCCGACAGTAACGGTTACACCATCGACGGCCCCCGGCAGATCTGGCCCTACCGCGACTGGGTCATCCAGGCCCTCAACGCCGACCTGCCCTTCGACCGCTTCACCGTCGAGCAACTGGCCGGCGACCTGCTGCCCAACGCCACGACCGAGCAGAAGGTGGCGACCGGCTTCCACCGCAACACGCCGTTCAACGAGGAGGGCGGCACCGACCCCGAGCAGTTCCGCGTCGAACGCACCGTGGACCGCACCAACACCACCGGGGCCGTGTGGCTCGGCCTGACCGTCGCCTGCGCCCAGTGTCACGACCACAAGTACGACCCCCTCTCGCAGAAGGATTACTACCGCCTGTACGCCTTCTTCGATTCGTGCGACGAGCCGACCATGCCCCTCGGCGGGCCGAAGAACCTGGAAGACATGATCGCCCGGCTCCAGCACATGGAGTTCTATGTGCAGAAGAACGGCGGCAGCCGTGAAGACATCGAGACGATCCGCGGCCAGATCAAGAAGCTGCAGGGGAAGGTGCCCACGACCCTGGTGCTGCGGGAGCGACCCACGCCCCGGCAGACATACGTCCAGATTCGGGGCGAATTCCTCCGCAAGGGCGAGCCGGTGCAGCCGGGCTTCCCGGTGGCCCTGGCCGGTAACCCGGAGAACGCCCCCGGTTCGGCCCGGCGGCTCACCCGCCTCGACCTGGCCAACTGGCTCGTCTCGCCCGACAACCCCCTCACCGCCCGCGTCACCGCCAACCGCGAGTGGCAGAAGTTCTTCGGCCGCGGCCTCGTCGAGACGGAGAACGACTTCGGCTACCAGGGGTCATTCCCGACCCACCCGGAGCTGCTCGACTGGCTCGCCTGCGAGTTCGTCACCCCGACCACCAACCCCCGCGCCGCCCCCTGGTCCCTCAAGGCCCTGCACCGCCTGATCGTCACCAGCGCGACCTACAAGCAGGCCTCGGTGGTACGACCGGACCTGGCCGAGAAGGACCCGCGGAACCTCCTGCTGGGACGACAGACCCGCTTGCGGCTCGAGGCCGAGATCATCCGCGACGCGGCCCTGTCAGCCAGCGGGATGCTCAACCCGGCGGTCGGCGGGCCGGGTGTGTTCCCACCCCAGCCCCGCGAAGTGTTCCTGTTCACGCAGAGCCAGCGGAAGTGGGAGGAAAGCCAAGGGCCGGACCGTTACCGCCGCGGCATGTACACGCACATCTGGCGGCAGAGCCAGCACCACCTCCTGACGACGTTCGACGGTGCCGACGCCCAGACCACCTGCACCCGCCGCAACCGCAGCAACACGCCGCTGCAAGCCCTGCACCTGGCCAACGACCCGGTGTTTGTGGAACTGGCCGGCTTCCTGGGGCAGCGGATCGAACGCGAAGGCCCGGCCGACGACGCCGGCAAGGTCGCCTTCGCCTTCCGGGTGTGCTTCGCCCGCAGTCCCACGGCCGCCGAGACGGAACGACTCCTGCGCTATCTCCAGGACCGGCGGAAGTCCGACCCGAAGACCGCCTGGGCCGCCGTCGCCCGCGTGCTGATGAACCTCGACGAGTTCATCACGCGGGAGTGAGATGGGGCACCGGCACCGGCGACCTCACGGCCGCCGCTCGTCTGCGAACCGACTGCGTCAGCGACGGCACCCACGAACCGACTGCGTCAGCGACGGCACCCGCGAACACCCGTCCTCCGGTAGAACGCCCCGAACTCGCTCCGCTTCACGCACTCCCAACCGTCTGCCGAGCGGAAGTAGTCGTCGAAGCCGGTGCCGACGCGGGTCAGGGCGAAGTCGAACCGGCCGTACTCGGCTTGCCACGACTCGATCTTCGCGGCCCGCTCCGCGGCCGGCGTGTCCGGGTGGTTCATCGTCACGAACTCGAGCAGCCACGGCCCGCCGAACACCTCGCAGCGGTCGTCCACGAACACCTTGTAACCCGGGGCGTGATAGATGACGAAGCCGCCGTCCACGTAGTCGTTGAAGAGCCGGTTCGGTTCGCCGGGCCGCGGCTCGTTCGCCTTCAGCACGTCGAGCAGTTCCACGGGCCAGTGTTTCGGCGAGTGGGTCGCCCAGCCGGCCCCGACGACCGGCACCCGGACCCCCATGACCTGCAAGCCGAACGTGGTCAGCACCACGACCACCGGTAGCCAGACGTTCGCCCACCAGGGCCGGTCCACCGGCGGGGCGTCCGGCTCGTAGAAGTCCGGTCGGGAGCGGGCCAGCCACTTCGCCCAGCGGGTGTGCGGCCAGACCGCTGCCAGTGCCACCAGGGCAACGACGACGAACAGGGCCGCGTGCCGGCACCGCCCCACGGTCTGCAGGAGCCACAGCACCGGCACCAGCCACGACACGCGGACTTCCCGCCCGTTCACCCCGGCCAGCACGAACAGGTACACGACGGCCAGCCCGATCACGGGCCAGGAGTACGGCTCGGCCGGGTCGAGCGGCCGGTGTTCCTTGATGATCTGCTTGAGGATCGGTTCGTCCAGGATGAGCCACCAGGTGCGGAGCAGGTCGGACCCGTAGGGGTTGACGAGCGCGGCCGCCCCGCAGCCCAGCACCAGGAGCGTGAGCCACCCCAGGTCGCGGTTCGACCGCAGCGGCGTCGGCCGACCCAGCATACGGAACACGACCCAACCGCCGGCCACGATCACGACCGTGCCGAAGCCCCCCAGATAGCCGCCGTGGACGTTCGCCCACACCACGAAGAGCGGCACCAGCGCGAGCAGCCCGCGGGGTGTGCGGCGGCCGGCGTCGGCGTCGGTCAGCCACGCGGCGGTGTGGGCCATCAGGGCCAGCGTCACGACGTGCGGGCGGACGTGGAAGTGCGACCCGGCGGCGGCAAGCCCCAGCGCTAGGACCACCCCGACGACGACGAAGTTCAACCCGGTCCGCAGGAGCCGCACGGCGAGGACGGCGAACACGGCCGCGATCAGCGTGACCGCACCGAGGAACTGCGTGTCGAACCCGCCCAGGCGGTGGGCCACGGCCATGCCGACTTCGCCCAGCCACTGGTACGGAACCCACCACGTCCCGGCGAAGGTGAAGGTGTACGGGTCGCGGTCGAGGAAGCCGTTGCGGAGCAGGAGTTCGCCGGTCGTCGTGTGCCAGAACGTGCCGGGGTCGCGGAGCATGCCGACACGGCCGCCCGCCATCAACCCGAGCCACACGACCAGGAAGACGACCGCCCCCGGCCCGATCCACCGCGGCAGGGTCATGCCGGCACCGGCCGCAAAGGCGAAGGAGGGACGGTGTCACGGGCCACCGTGCGCCGCCCGCCCACGACGTACAGCAGTAGCACCGCCGGGGACACCCACAGGAACCAGAACGACGTGATCTTCAGGAGGTTCAGCACGAGGCAGCCGAGGTTCACGGCCAGCAAGCCGGCGACGGCGGCCCGGCTCCCCCCGCCCTCGACGCCCTTCACGACGAGGGCCATCGCCGCCGGGAGCAGCAGGACCATGTCGAACGGCCATGCCCCGTAGGGTGCCGTGACGAACGAGACGAGGAGCACAAGCGGCAGTTGCTCGGCCCAGTCCCAGGTCCGGCGGTGTCGGGACCAGTGCCACGCGAACCAGCCCAGCCCCAGGACAACCGGGACGAACTGCAGGCGGAAGCGGTCCTCGCCGAACGCGAGACGGAGGACCGTGCCCGGTGTGGGCGAGACCCATTGGGCGGGCGGCCGGTTCCCGAGTGCGTCGGCGTAGTGGTGCCAGACGTGCGGGGCGAACACGACCGGGAGGGCGGAACAGGCCAGGCCGGCCGCCGCGCCGCCGAGCACGGTCCGCCAGCGGTTCCGGGTGACCGCCTCGCCCAGGATCGCGGCCCACACGAGGTAAGCGAGGTGCGGCTTGACGGCGAGCAACACGGTGGCGGCCCCGGCGGCGGCGTCCCAGCCCCGGCGGCGGCAGTCCAGGAACAGCACCGCCCCGAGCAGCAGTAGCGGCCCGATCTGCCCGGATTGCAAAGCGAAGGCGGTCGGCAGGGCGGCGAAGGCGACCAGCCAGCCGAGCCAGCGGCGGTCGGCGCTCCCGCCCGAAAGCCGCCACAGCCGGTCACCGCAGAACGCCACGGCGGCCAGGTTCACGGCCAGCCACAGCAGCTGGGCCTGCCGGGCGGGGAACAGCCCCAGCGGCAGCACGACCGCCAGCGACCACGGCGGGTTCCACATCATCACGGCCTCGTCGGTGTCGCGGCCGTTGGCCCGCTGGAGCGGCAGGAGTTGCTCGGCGTCGTAGGGGTTGCTACCGTCCAGCGTGAGCTTGGCGGCGGCCCAGTACTCGATGAAGTCGTCCGGCGGCCAGATCGTGGGGTCGGCCAGCAGCGTGCGGACCTGCCCGAGCAGCACGACGGCGACGACGACCAGAACGGCGAGCGTGAGGAGGCGGCGAAGGTTCATGCCCCAGCATAGAGCGCGGACGGCCGCCGTGCCGGCGGTCAACCGAGCAGCCCGGCCTTCTCCAGAATCGCCTTCAGCTTCGCCCGCTTATCGTCCGGCAGCGGGCCGACCGGAAAGCGGTTCGGGCCGCACGACCGGCCCAGGAGCGTCAGGGCTTCCTTGATCGCCCCGTTGCCCGTGCCCAGGCTCATCGCCAGCCGCACCGGGTGCAGCCGCGACTGGAACTCCTTTGCCGCGTCCCAGTCGCCCTTGGCGAACGATTCGTACAGCCCGACGCACAGGTCCGGGGCGATGTTGCAGGTGGCCGGGATCGCCCCCTGGGCACCGAACTGCAGCGCGGCCAGGATGAGCGTGTCGCGGCCGTTGAGGACCGAGAACGTCTCGCGGGGCGTGTTGCGGATGATCTCGATGGTGTTCTGCAAGTCGCCGGACGAGTCCTTGATGCCGACGATGTTCGGCACCCGGGCCAGCTTCGCCACCGTGTCCGGCTCGATGCTCAGGCCGCCGCACGTCGCCGGGTTGTTGTACAGCACGACGGGCAGGCTCGTGCTTTCGGCCACGCGGGTGAAGTGGCTGACGAGTTCGGCCTGCGACGGCCTGATGAAGTAGGGCGTGATGACCGACACCCCGCTCGCCCCTTCCTTCTCGGCCATGCGGGTGAGGCGGATCACCTCGCGGGTGGTCTCGGCCCCGGTGCCGACGAAGACGGGGCGGCGGCGGGCGACGTGGGCGACGGCCGCGGCCGTGACCGCCTGCTTCTCCGCTTCGTCCAGGGCGTAGAACTCGCCGGTGGTGCCCAGCACGAAGATGCCGTGGACGCCGCGCGACAGTTGCCAGTCGATGTGCCGTCGCAGGCCGTCGAGGTCGATCTCCTCGTCGGCGGTCATCGGTGTCACGACGGGCGGGATGATGCCGCGGAGAAGCATGCGGGGGGTTCCTCGGATCGGGGGCGGATGCGGGAAGTGTAGCGAAACCGCTGCCAAGGTTCCCGTGCCCGGCCGCGATCCTAAACTGGTGCCATGCTCGACGCCTGGCTCTTGACCGGCCTCATCTTCCTGGCCGCCGTTCTGTATTCGTCCGTGGGGCACGCCGGGGCGTCCGGCTACCTGGCGGCGATGGCCCTGTTCGGGCTGGCACCGGCGCAGATGCGGCCGGCCGCCCTCGTCCTCAACGTCCTCGTCGCCACCCTCGGTACCGTCAAGTTCTACCGGGCGGGCTGCTTCTCCGGGCGGCTGTTCCTGCCGCTCGTGGCCGGCTCCGTGCCCTGTGCCCTCTTGGGCGGCTACCTGACGCTCCCGTCCGAAGTCTACCGGCCAGTGGTGGGCGGCATCTTGCTGCTGTCGGCGGTGCGACTCGTGGTGCAAAACCCGGCCGTCGAACCGACGACGCGCGAGCCGGCACCGTGGCGCGGGGCCGTCGCGTGTGGCGCGGGAATCGGCCTGCTCTCGGGGCTGACCGGCACCGGCGGCGGCATCTTCCTGTCGCCCCTGCTCCTGTTCCTCGGCTGGGCAGGGCCGCGGGAGACGGCAGGGGTGACGGTCGCGTTCATCCTGGCGAATTCGCTGGCGGGGCTGGCCGGACTCCTGACCCGCAATCCGACCCTGCCGGACGGCCTCGGCCTGTGGGCGGTGGCCGCCATGATCGGCGGCTTGCTCGGGGCGGAACTCGGCAGCAAGCGGTTGGGGAACCGCACACTCCGCCGGCTGCTCGCGGTCGTCCTGGTCATCGCCGGGCTGAAGATGATCCTGTCGTGAGGGGGCTGCGGCGGGGGCGAGCGGCGACCGTGAGCCGGCCGGTCTCGCGCTGCGGCGAGCGGCGACCGTGAGCCGGCCGGTCTCGTGCTGCGGCGTTCGGCGACCGTGAGGTCGCCGGTCGTGCTGCGGCGTTCCGGCCAAGTTGATTGATCGCACTGGGGCGGTCGAGCCGATTTGACAAGGTATCCGGGTTAGCTCACCCGCTCGAACCTGCCGGGTCCGCCTCGATGACCGAAAACGCCCGCCCCGGTCTGTTTCCGCGTGGTCTGTTTCCGCGCGTCGCTGGCGTGGGGCGACTGGCCCGCGTCGGCACTCGTTCCCCCCGGCTGGCCCTAGCAGGCGCGCTGCTGGCGAGCGTGCTTTTCCACCTCGGCTGGGGGGCGGCCCTGGAGGCGAGCAACGACGAAGCCTACCACTACCTGTACACCACGCACCCGGACCTGAGCTACTTCGATCACCCGCCCATGACCGCGTGGGTGGCGAAGGCCGGCCTCTGGCTGTGCGGCGGTTGGGTGCATCCGCTCTCGTTGCGGTTGGGGTTCACGCTGCTGTTCGCGGCGTCCGGCTGGGTACTGGCCCGGTGGACGGCCCGCTGGTTCGGTGCCTGGGCGGGCGTGTACGCGGCGGCGTTGCTGAACGTCTCGGGATACTACGCGGCGGCCGGGGGCTTCGTCCTGCCCGATGTGCCGTGCCTGTTCTTCGCCCTGCTGACGATGGCGGCCCTGGGGGAAGCCCTGGTGGCGGAGCCGGGGCGGCTGCGGCCGTGGCTCGGGGTCGGCCTGGCGTTCGGCGGGGCACTCCTGAGCAAGTACCACGCCGTCTTCCTGCCCGCTGCCGCCGTGCTGTACCTCCTGGTGACGCCGGGAGCGCGGCGGCTCCTGCTGCACCCCGGCCCGTACCTCGCGGTCGCCGTCGGGCTTACGTTGTTCACTCCGGTGCTGGTCTGGAACGCCCGGCACGACTGGGCCTCGTTCCGCTTCCAGGGCGGTCGGGCACTGGGTGGCGGCTTGCGGCCCGAAGGGCTCTTCGCCAGCGTCGTCGGGCCGATCCTGTACCTGCTGCCGTGGGTCTGGTATCTGCTCGTGGCCCCGCTGGTCAGCCGGTTACGGCACTTCCGCTCGGTGGAAGGGATCGACCGGCTGCTGGTCTGTCTGGCGGTCGTGCCGATGGCCTTCTTCCTGGTCGTGTCGTGCTTCCGCTGGACGCTGTTGCACTGGCCGCTGGTCGGCTTCATCGCGCTGTACCCGCTGGCCGGGGCGAAGTGGGCGGGGTGGGCGGCGGCGGCCCCGGGGTGGTCCCGCAGACGCCTCGCACTCATGGTCGCGGCGGTGCTGGGCTGCGCGGCCGCCGGTCTGGCCCAGGCCCGCTTCGGCCTCGTCCGCTTCCCCGGCAAAGACCCGCTGGCCGACATCAGCGGCTGGGAGTCGGTGGCGGCGGAGCTGCACGCCCGCGGCATCGCCGGCAAGCCGAACACCTTCCTGTTCACCACCAAGTGGTACGACAGCGGGCAACTCGCCTTCGCCCTGCGAAGGAGCAGTCCGGTACTGTGCTACAACCCCGGGGACGCCCGCGGCTTCGCCTTCTGGAGCCGGCCGGAGCAGTGGCTGGGCTACGACGGCTACCTGGTGACGACCGAGACCGACCCCTGGGAAGTTCGCATGGTCGGGCCGTTCTTTCGCGAAGTGCGGAAGGTCGCCGAGTTCCCGATGAGGCGCAACGGGGTGCCGTTCCGCACCGTGACCGTTTGGGAGTGCGTGCGGCAACTGTACCCGTTCCCGTACACCTACCCGAAACGCTGACGGACGGCCGGGGGTCAGCCGGTGTCGTCCCGCGTCTTGCGGCGGTCAGGCCTTCGTAGTCCAGACCGGGGGCGGGGTGATGGCGTCGGCGGGGCGGTTACCGGCGTTGCCGCGGCCGCTGCCGGCCAGGCGGCTGATGCAGCGCACGGTCATGTCGCGGTCGCAAACGATCTGGCAACTGAGCCGAACCCCGGTCAGCCCGCGGGCGGCCAGGACCTGCTTTTCGGCCTCGGTGATGGCGTCGGGTTCGCCGGCCAGGAATTCGACCCGGCAGGTGGTACAGCGGGCGTTGCCCCCGCAGGCGTGCAGTTGATCGACCCCGGCCTCGTCCACCAGGGCTAATACGAGCCGTTTCCCGGCCGGGATGTCGAACTCGCCCCGGCCTTCGACGGTCAACTTGGGCATGGGCTTCCTCCGTGCGACAGTGGCGGGGTCAGACCCCGCGGGTGGTCGGTCCCCAGATGAACTTGTGCAACTGGAGCTGGAAGCGGACGCGGTTCAGCCCCGAGTCGAGCAGCCAGCCGGCCAGCTCGACCGGGGGCAGGCTCCCGAAGACGGGGCTGACGAGACACTGGAAGCGGTCGTCGAGGCGGTGCTGGCGGATGGTGGCGGCGGCCCAGTCCCAGTCGCGGCGGGAAGCGATCACGAACTTGATCTGGTCGGTCGGCTTGAGGACGTCGAGGTTGGCCCAGCGGTTGCGGTGGCACTCGCCGCTGTCCGGGCACTTCAGGTCGAGGATGACGTGGACGCGGCGGTCGACCGGGGTGATGTCGTGTGCCCCGCTGGTCTCCAAAAGAACGGTGTGGCCGGTATCGGCCAGTTCGGTCATCAGGGGCAGGACGTCCGGCTGGAGGAGCGGTTCGCCGCCGGTGATCTCGACCAGCGGGCAGGCGAAGCCGCGGACCCGGTCGAGCACGGCGGCGCGGGCCAGTCGTTCCCCCTGGGTGAAGGCGTGCGGGGTGTCACACCAGCGGCAGCGTGAGTCGCACACGGCGCAGCGGACGAAGACGCAGGGCAGCCCGGCGAAGGTCGATTCGCCCTGGACGCTGCGGTAGATCTCGTGGACGAGGAGGTGGCCCGGCGGGACGTCGCGGAGCAGGGCGACGCGGTGGAGGGCTTCGGGCGGCACGGCGGCAAGGGGGTGCGGTCCCGGCGGGTTCATACCGACCATTCTAGCGTCCCCGGGTCAGCCCTTCTTGTCGGCGTTGGTGGCGGCGGCGATCAGGGCGTCGAGCAGGGGGGCGTCGCCGGGGGCCAACTTGCGGAACTGGGCGAAGTCGAGGTCGGCGTCGGCGGGGCGGCCCTGGAGCAGGCGGGTGAGTCCGCGGCGGGCCAGCGAGATGACGTCGGACCTGTCGCGGGCGCGGAACTTCTGGCACTCGGCCAGGACCTCGTTGGGCCGGTGGCGGGCCTGCTCTCTGACCAGTCGAATGATGACCCGGGTGGCGGCGGCGGCGTCGATCCGGAAGGCCTCGCGGTAGTCGGCGAGGGCGGTCGGGTCGGCCAGGTGGTACTTGGCGTTGGCCCGGGCGGCGTAAGCGGCGGCGAGGGTGGGGGCGCGCCTCACGACCTCGTTCAGGTCGGCCAGGGCCGCGGCGTACTGTTCCAGGCCGGTCCGGGCCACCCCCCGGATGTACAGTCCTTCGACGGAGTCGGGGGCGAGCGAGAGGACGGCCTCGGCGTCGGCCAGGGCCTCGGCGTACTGTCGCAGCAGGACGCGGGCCGTCGCCCGGTTCACCAGGGCGTCGCGGTGCTGGGGATCGAGTCGCAGCGCCTCCTCGCTGTCGGCCAGGCCGCCGGCCAGGTCGCCCCGCTGAATCCGCACCGAGGCCCGGTTCACCCGGGCCGCGATATTATGAGGGTTGCCGGCCAGCGCGCGGGTGAAGTCGTCCTCGGCCCCGGGCAGGTCGCCGGCCCGCACGCGGGACAGGCCCCGCAGGTGCAGCACCATCGGGTTCTCGGGGGCCAGTTCGGCGGCACGGGCGAGGTCGGCGTCGGCCCCGGCGTCGTCCCCGGCCGCCCGACGCACCGCCGAGCGGTTCAGGTAGGCATCGACGAGGTTCGGCTCGGCGGCGATGATGGCGTCGAAGTCGGCGAGGGCCGCCGGGTAGTTCTTGGCCAGAAACCAGGCACAGCCGCGGTTCATCCGCGCCTGCGTCCACCCGGGGGCGCGGTTCAGGGCCTCGGAGAAGTGAGCGACGGCCGTCGTCGGGTCGCCCGCCCGGGCCTTCGCAAGGCCCGCCTCGAACGCCTGCTTCGCCATCGGGTCCATCGTCGGTCCTCCGCCGTGCGGTCACACGGGGATTCTACCCGATCGGGAGCGGTCGTGCGGCGTCTGTGCCAGCAGGCCGGTCAGAACGGCTAAAGGCTAGGCCGGCCGAAGGCCCGAACGGCTGAAGGCCAGGACGGCCCGTGCGGTCCGGCGAGAAAGCGGACCGGTCGCCCGGGCGAGGCGGGCGTGGCCGGGGCTTGCCGGATGACTAGCCGCCGGATTGCCTACCGGGGACGTGTTCGACATCATAACCCGAGTGTCCGGCCATGGATCTAGAACCGGTCAACCGCAACGGCGGGGAGAGCCCTAACGCCTCTCTGCGGGACATCGTGCTCTCCCGAATCTCTGCCGAGCAACTCGCGGAAATCCTGGAGATCGCCGAGGACGGCGTCATCACCGTCGACGTCTGGCAGCGGGTGGTGCAATTCAACCGCGGGGCGAGCCGCATCTTCGGGTACTTGCCCGAGGAGGTGGTCGGGCGACCGCTGGACCTGCTGCTGCCGGAGCGGTACCGGTCGGCCCACGCCGGGCACGTCGAGGCGTTCGGCCAGGGGACACAATCGGCCCGACTGATGGCCGAGCGGCGTGACGTCCGGGGCCGCCGCAAGGACGGTAGCGAGTTCCCCGCGGAGATCTCGATCTGCCGGCTGGGGACCGGCCGGTCGATGCTCTTCACCGCGATCGTTCGGGACGTGACCGAGCGGAAGCGGGCCGAGGCGGTCGAGCGGGAGCTGGAGCAACTGCGGGCCCGGGCGGAGTTGGCTCAGGCCGAGGCCCGCTTCGATGCCGTCCTCCGTTCGGCCCAGGACGCCATCATCCTGCTGGACGGGGAGCACCGGGTGATCCTGTTCAACCCGATGGCCGAGCGGATCTTCGGCCTGTCGGCGGCGGAAGCCCTCGGTTCGCCGGTCGGTCGGTTCATCGCCTCGGAGCTGCCGGAGTGCCCGGCGTCGGACGCCACGGCCCCGTCACGGCCGATCGAACTGCTCCGCCTGGAGGGCCGCACCGCCGACGGCCGGTCCCTGCCGCTGGAGGTGTCGCGGGCGCGGGTGGAGGTGAACGGCCAGCCGGTCTGCACCCTGATTCTGCGGGACGTCTCGGAGCGGGAGCGGGTCGAGGCCGAACTCCTGGCCGCCGTCCGCGAGCGTGAGCAGGCCCTGGCCGAGCTGCACGCCCGGACCGAGGAACTGCGGGCCACGACGCAGCAACTGTGGCAGGCGGCCCGGCTGGCCGGGGTGGGCGAGTTGGCGGCCAGCATCGCCCACGAACTCAACAACCCGCTCGGCACCGTGAGCCTGCGGGTCGAGGGGATACTCGCCAAGACCCCGGCCGACGACCCCCGCCGCAAACCCCTGGAGATCATCGAGGGGGAGGTCGAGCGGATGGCCGGTCTGGTCAGCAACCTCCTGCAGTTCAGCCGGGCCGGCCGCGACCAGGTCTCGACCGTCAACGTCTGCGAGGAGATCGAGCGGACGATCGACCTGGTGGCCCACCTGCTGAGGAAGCGGGGCGTGCGGGTCCAGACCGAGTTCGCCCCCGAAGTCCCGGTGATCCACGCCGACCGGCAGCAACTCCGCCAGGTCTTCCTGAACCTCTTCACCAACGCCATCGACGCCATGCCCGAGGGCGGTCGCCTGACGCCCCGGGTCCGGCCCGGCGAGTTGCCGGGGGGGATCCCGGCGGTCGTCATCGAGATCGCCGATACCGGTGTCGGCATCCCCCCGGAACTGCTCGGCCGTGTCTTCGACCCGTTCTTCACGACCAAGGAAGAGGGCAAAGGGACCGGACTGGGTCTAGCGATCTGCCGGCGGATCGTGGACCAACACCGCGGTAAGATCGAGATCGACAGCGAGGTCGGCCGCGGCACCACCATCCGCCTCGTGCTGCCGGTCCGCCCCGATACCAACGTGGCCCGGCTGCGGGCCGAGTGACCCGCGGCGCACCGCCCGCCCGCCCGCCGGGGCCGCCGACCGAGGCCGCACCATGCCGACGCCATCTGCCCGAGGACGCCTGCTCGTCGTCGACGACGAGGTCGAACTCATGCGGGCCCTCTGTGAGTCGTTGGCGGAACAAGGGTTCCAGACCCACGGGCTGTCCGACCCGCTGGCCGCAGCCCCGGCCGTTCGCGACGGCGACTTCGACCTGCTCCTGTCGGACCTGATGATGCCCGGGATCGACGGCATCCAGTTGTTGCGCCAGACCCTGGAGATCGACCCCAACCTGGTCGGCATCATCATGACCGGTCAGGGCACGATCCAGACCGCCGTCGAGGCCATGAAGTCCGGGGCCTTCGATTACATCCTCAAGCCGTTCCGCCTGCAGCAGGTCCTGCCCATCCTCGACCGGGCCTTGCAGGTCCGCCGGCTGCGGGTCGAGAACCAGCGGCTCCGCGGGCTGGTGCGGCAGCTCACGTTCGAGTCCCCCCGTTATCAGATCGTCGGCAACAACCCGGCCATCCGGAAGGTCATCCAGTTGATCGAGAAGGTGGCCGACTCCGACGCCACCGTGCTGGTGCGGGGCCCGAGCGGCACGGGCAAGGAACTGGTCGCCCGCGCCCTGCACGGCAACAGCCGCCGCCGACACGCCCCCCTGGTCACGATCAACTGTGCGACCCTTCAGGACACGCTGTTGGAGAGTGAGTTGTTCGGCCACGAGAAGGGGGCGTTCACCGGGGCCGACCGGGCCAAGCCCGGGCTGTTCGAGGTGGCGGAGGGCGGCACCCTGTTCATCGACGAGGTGGCCGAGATGGCCCCCGGCTTGCAGGCCAAACTCCTGCGGGTCCTGGAGGACGGCCACTACCGCCGGGTCGGCAGCATTCAGGAACGGCACGCCGACGTGCGGATCGTCGCCGCCACCAACAAGCCGCTCGAAGACGAGGTCAAGGCCGGACGCTTCCGCGAGGACCTGTTCTTCCGGCTCAACGTCATCACCATCCACTTACCGGCCCTGAAGGACCGCCGCGACGACATCCCCGCACTCGTCGCCCACTTCCTGCGCACCCGCCAGATCGGCAAGACGCCGTTCCAGACCGACCCGGACGCCCTGCGGGCCCTGTGTGCCTACGACTGGCCGGGCAACGTCCGCGAACTGGCCAACGTCCTCGAACGGGCCCAACTCCTGGCCGAGGGAACCACGATCACACTCGATGACCTGCCGGAGGTCATCACCGACCACGGCAAGCCACCCCCGGCCCCCGGTGAGCCGGAACACCCGGACCGGCCGGACGACCTGGAAACGGTGCAACGCCGACACGTCGCCGAGGTCCTACGCCGCTACGGCGGTAACAAGGTGCAGGCGGCGAAGGCCCTCGGCATCAGCCGCCGGACCCTCTACCGCCTGCTCCAGAAGTACGGGCTGACCGGCGCTGACGACAGACCCGGTGACACCCGGCCGGCGTCTTAACCGTTCGTTGGCTCCAGAAGTGCGGGCTGACCAGCCCCCCCCTGGTTTTGCTCACCCGAGCGGAAGTCGGTCCCGGCCGGTCGGCCCACGGCGAGGATTTTCAGCCCTAGCCGTAATCGTGTACTACGATACTAGCGAACCGTAATGATCCCGCGATCCGGTGGGGGGTCGCCCGCCCATGACCGTCCGCATCGAGGCCCAGTCCGAGCCGATCCCCGGTTATCGGCTCATCGAGCGCATCGGCTCCGGCGGCTTCGGCGAGGTCTGGAAGGTGGAGGCCCCCGGCGGCATCTTCAAGGCGATCAAGATCATCCACGGCGACCTGCGGAGCAAGGACTCCGACCTGACCCGCTACGCCGAGCAGGAGCTGAAGGCCCTCAAGCGGGTCAAGCAGGTGCGACACCCCTACCTGCTGGCCCTGGACCGCTACGACATCGTCGACGGCCGACTCCTCATCACCATGGAGCTGGCCGACTGCAACCTGTGGGACCGCCTCCGCGAGTGCCGCGACCGCGGCCTGCCCGGCATCCCGCGCGACGAGTTGCTCGTCTACATGGCCGAGACCGCCGAGGTCCTCGACCTGTTCAACGACCAGTACCAACTGCAGCACCTGGACATCAAGCCGCAGAACCTGTTCCTGCTCTACAACCACGTCAAGGTGGCCGACTTCGGACAGGTCAAGGACTTGCAGGGGCTGTTGGCCCAGGTGACCGGCGGCATCACGCCGGTGTACGCCGCCCCGGAGACCTTCGACGGCCTGATCACGCGGTACTGCGACCAGTACAGCCTGGCCTGTGTGTACCAGGAATTGTTGACGGGGGTGCGGCCGTTCGACGGCTGTAGTATGAGCCAGTTGCTCATGCAGCACCTGCACCTGCCGCCGAACCTGTCCCCGTCACCCGAGTACGACCGTCCGGTCCTGGCCCGCGCCCTGGCCAAGAAGCCCGAGGACCGCTGGCCGACCGTCACGGCCTTCGTCCGGGCCTTGTACGCCGCCTCGCCGTCGTCCGGTAGTGCCTCGGGCCGGGTGTCGGTCCCGCTGCCGCGTGTCGCCCCCGAGTACCCGACGCAACCGGCCCCGTCGAGCAACCCGGACGCTCCGCCGGTACCGACCGCCCCCGCCCCCCTGCCGCCCCTGGTTCTCCCCGGTGACACGCCCGCGCCGCGGCAGGCCCAGGAGACCACCGGCCCGGTCTATACGCCGGCCCCGCCCGAGGAGCGCGGCCCCGGCCCCCTTCGCCCCGCCCTGGTCATCGGCCTGGGCCTGTCCGGACTGCGGGTCCTGCAACGGCTGCGGTTCGAGCTGGCCCGGCGGTACGGCCCCCGCGAGATGACCCCCGCCGTTCGCACCCTCTACGTCGATACCGACCCCGACTCCCTCGACGAGGCCGGTCGACCCCGCCCCCTCGACCGCCTCGCCGCCCTCGGCCCCGACGAAGTCTTCCCGGCCCGCCTGAACCGCTCGGCCCACTACCTCCGGCCCCGGTTCAACGGCCGCAGCCTGATCGAGGGCTGGCTAGACCCGCAACTGCTCTACCGGATTCCCCGGACGCCGCAGACGCTGGGCCTGCGGCAGTTCGGTCGCCTCGCCTTCTGCGACCACTTCCGGCCGCTCCTGGGCAAGATCCAGAGCGAACTCGAAACGGCCCTGGCCGCCGACTCCCTGAGCCTGACCGAGGCCCGCACCGGCCTGAAGCGACGCACCAACCGCCCGCGGGTGTACATCGTCGCGGGCCTGGCCGGCGGCACCGGCAGCGGCATGTTCCTCGACCTGGCCTATGCCGTTCAGGTCCGCCTCAAGCGGATGGGTTACGACACCCCGGAACTCGTCGGCGTGTTCATCCTGCCCCCGCCCGACTCGACCGTCACCCCGACCCTGCCACTGGCCAACACCTATGCCGCCCTGGTCGAGTTGAACCACTTCTCGCGACCGGACACGCTGTTCGCGGCCAACTACGACGACCGCAACGGGGCCGTCCGGGAGAAGGGACCGCCGTTCACACGCTGCTACTTCGTGCCGGGCAGCGCCGTCGGTCCCCCCCCGCCACCGAGCAGCAGCCCCACCCCGCCGCGGCACACCCCGAGCAGCATCCCGAACCCGCCCAACCGCCCCCGCACGCCCGGCTCCGGCTCGGTCATCAAGCCCGGCTCGCGGGTGCTGCCGACCGCCGCCGCCCAGAGGACGCCCGACCCCGCCACCCTCCCGACCCTCCTGAAGCCGTACTCCGAGGCCGCCGACCTGATCCGCCTGAACCTGTTCTCGCTGCTGGGCCGCACCGCCGACGAGGCCCGCCCGATCGCGGCCGAAGACGACCGACGGGCCTTCACGGTCACCGCCTTCGGAATGTCGGGCTTCGACTGGCCCCGCTCCGAAGTCGTCTCCCGAACGGCGGTCACCGTGGCCGGCCGACTCCTGCGGCACTGGGCCACACCCGACCCCCAGAAGGTGCGGGAGGTGATCCCGTCCGTCGCCCAGGACAAGTGGTCCCAACTCGGCCTGGACCCGGACACCCTCCTGGGCCACCTCGGGGCCGCCGCCGATCAGGTCGCGGGCAGCCGTGTCGAGGAACTGATCGCCCTCACGGCCGACCCGCTCGTCCCCCGCGGCTGGCTGGCCCGCCTCCCGGACCCGACCGCCGTCACCGTCGCCTTAGACCGACTGCTGAATCTGCTCGGCCCGCCCGCCTCGCCGGTGAAGCGGCCACCGACCGCCGTCGAACAGGCACTGATCCAGAAGGCTGCCGAACTCGGCACCTCCTTCGCCGCCGACGTTCGCAGCCTGGTCCCGGCCCTGATCGACGACCCGCAGTACCGGCTCGCGGGAACCGAAGCCCTCATCCGTCAGTTCCTGGCGACCACCGACCGCCTGATCGACCAGTTCCAGAACTCGGCCTGCGAGCTCGACCGCGCCGCCCAGGCCGGCTTCGAGTGCGTCTCCCTCTACGCCCACTTCCAGAAGGGGATGCGCAAGCCGAGCGCGGCCGACTTCGGCGAAGCCGTGCGCCACTTCCCGCGGGCCCGCTTCCAGGCACTGACGCAGCACGCCTTGGTCAGCATCTACCAGGCCGTCCGCGACGCCTTCACCGCCCACCTGAGCGATGTCGTGACGGCCCGTCAGCGGCTGGAGGACGCCATCGCGACGGTCGAAGCCCTGGCCCCGCCCGCCGAGTCGCCCGCGAGTAACCGTCGCCTGCTGCCGGCCGGCTGTGCCTCGGTGGACGACGCCGTCGAACGCTTCCTGGCGGTGATCGGCGACCCCGACCTGGCCGAGATCGACCGCCGCGCCGTCGGGGTCATCGAGCCGGAGTTGGGCGGCCTGGTGCAGGCGTGCCTGAGCTCCACGAGCGGGCCGGCCGACGTCGCCGCCGTCGTCTTCGAGGAGACCCGCAGCTACCTGGAAGCCCGCCTGGGGGCCGTGGACTTCGCGGCCATGTTCGCCGAGCGGTTCCGTAGCCCGCAGCAGGCCGAACGGGTACTCGAGCAGACCTACCAGGAGGCCGAACCGGCCTGGGTCGGGAGCGGTCCGTGGGCGGCTCACGAGGTGACCGTCCTGGGCTGTCCCGACGGTCCGGGCGGTGAACCGCTGCGGGAACTGGCCCGGCGGGCGCTGCCGGTGACCGACCTGGCCGTCGCCGACACCCCGGACGACCTGACGGTGTATCGGGAGTGGCCGGACGTGCCGCTCGCCGCCCTGCCGCACCTGGGTCCGGCCGCCGCCGCCGCCTACCAGGAACTGCCCGAAGTCCAGCAGTGTTCCGCGCACGCCCGGCTGGACGTGACGCTGTGGCGTGGCGTCGACGAGCCGTGAGCCGGCCCGGCCCCACTCAGCGATTCACCGCAGAAGCTCGGCAAGTTCCAGCTCCCCCGCAACCTGAACGTGACGGTGTGGCGTGGCGTGGACGAGCCGGGAGCCGGCCCGGCCCTCCCCTCACTCACCGATTCACTGCCGTGTTCTCAGCCGCTGTCGGTGGCCGCCGCCGGCCCGACAGCCACGCGGCGAGCGCGGCCACAAGCCCCTTCAGCGATAGCCCACGCCCCGCCGGCCATCGCAGCGCCCTCAGGTAGCAGCGTACCGCCCGGGCCGGCTCGGACGCCCGCAGTACATGACCCAGGGTGCGGTACGTCGAGGCGTAGGCCTCCGCGACCCGCGGGCCGGGCACCACCGCCGCCACCCCGTAGCGTTCCTCCGCACGCCGCATGATCGACAGGGCGGTATCGACGCGGTCGAGCAGCTTCCGGGACAGGTTGCCGTGACCCGTGCGGTAGTAAACGAGTTCCTCGTCCACGAAATCGAACTCGTAGAACCGGGCGACCCGCAGCCAGAGGTCGTAGTCGATCGCCAGGTCCCAGTCGGGGTCGAACCGGCCGACGTGGCTCAGCACGTCGCGCCGCACCACGGCCGAGGAGAAGCACACGAAGTTCCGCACCAGTAACTCGGCCAGGACGCGGCCACGCGGGGGCGGGGGCGGCGAGGGCGCGGGCGGCACCGGCAGGGGGTGGCCCGATTCGTCGATCAGCGTGCGACGGCAGAAGACGACCGCCAACTCGGGCCGGCCCTCGAAGAGGGCGAGCTGCTTGTGGAGTTTGCTCGGCTGCCAAGCGTCGTCGGCGTCGAGGAAGGCGACGAACCGGCCGCGGCTCAGGCCGACCCCCAGGTTCTTCGCCCGGGACTGCCCCAGCCGGTCGGAGCGGAAGTAGCGGACGCGGCCGTCCGATAGGAAGGGCCGTATTGCCGCCGGCGTGCCGTCGGTCGAGCCGTCGTCCACGATCAGCAGTTCCCAGTCGCTCATGGTCTGGGCCCGGACCGACCCGACCGCCTGGGGCAGGAAGCGGGCGTAATTCCTGGCCGCCATCACCACCGAAACGAGTGGCCGGCCCGGCTCAGCCGCGGACATCCAGCGCCCCCGTGGAGTGCGGGACCACCTTGGAGATGCAGAACCGGTACTTGCCGCCCGGCCCCGGGGGAATGGCGTCCACCAGTTCGAGGTGCCAGCGCACGGCCGGACCGAACGTCGCGGCGACCAACTCGTCGATGCGGCGACGGCTCTCGGCCCCGAGGTCGTCGTCGGGAACGACGCGGACGAGCAGCTCGGTCAGCGACTCCTGGACGAGCTGCACCTGGGCGGCACCGGGGATGAGCAGGGCGAAGTTCTCCGTCAGGGAGATGCCGGAGATCAGCCGGCCGTCGGGCGTGACGACGTAATCGGCCTCGCGGCCCTCGACCCGTTCGAGCAGGGGCAGTCCGCGGCCGCACGGACAGCGGCGGGAGGACGGCACGACCACGTCCCCGATCTGGTAGCGGATGAGCGGCATGGCCCGGTTGGTCAGGTCGGTGACGAGGAGTTTACCCGACCCATCGAGGACCTCCGTGTAGACGCTGTCGGCATTCACATGCAAGCCGTTGTGCATCTCACACTCACTGGCGATGAGACTGACTTCCTCACAGCCGTAACGATCCGTGACGGGGACCGAGAAGACCTCTTCGATCACGGCCCGCTGCCAGCGGTGAAGGACCATGGCGGTGGAGACGATGCCGTGGGGCCGCACGTCGGAGATGCCGGACTTCCGCAGGTGGCAGGCGAGCAGGTACAGGGAGTGGGCGTGGCCGAAGAGCAGGCCGGGCCTGTGCCGGCGGAGCCGGGCCACGAACGCGGCGATCCGCTCCGCGGACAGGCCGAGGGTGTCGAGGTAGACGGCCCGGTCGAGCAAGAAGTTGCGGAGCCGGCCCTTGAGGCCGAAGTGCCGGTACTCGGGGTTGCCCCACACCTTGGCGACCCGCTGCCCGAGCCGGTAGCCGGACCACTCGTCGGCGCGGATCGTGCAGGCGGTTTTCCACTGTACGGCCGGCTCGTCGATGTAGACGGTCAGGGGCACACCGGTCGAGCCGGACGTGCGCTTGCGGCGGAGGCGGCGGATGTCGTAGCGGCAGGACACCAAGGCCCGCTCGTGGCGGCGGATGTCGGCCTTGGTGAGGACGGGGAACGCCTCGAGGTCCGCAAGCGACTTCACGTCGTCGGGGTGGACGCCGGCCCGCTTCCACACGGCCCGGTAGTACGGGACGGTTTCCCAGGCGTGGCGGAGTTGGGCCTGTAGCGCGACCAGTTGCCGCTCGCGGACGGCCTCGGGCGGGTCGTACTGTCGCCGCTTCAGTTCGCGGAGGTAGCGGAGGTGGCGGCTGCCGGCCCGCCAGGCCATCAGCGGCTGCATCAGGTTGCGGTTGAGGAAGTCGAGCATCCGTGCCCCTCCGCGCGGGCGAGCGTCATAACAAGCCCTTCTGCCACTCCACCTGCCTGGCCAGTCCCTCGTCGAGGCCGGTGGTCGGCTTCCAGCCGGTGTGGCGGGTCAACTTGGAGATGTCGGCCCCGGTGGCGAGTTGGTCGCCTCGGCGGGGCGGGTGCCGCTCGATGGTCGCCGGTCTACCGATGATCCGCTCGAGCTTGCGGATCACTTCCAGCACGGCGACCAGTTCGCCACCGCCGAGGTTGAACGTCTCGCCGGGCAGGGCCTGGGTGGCCCGGACGGTGGCGTCGACGCAGTCGGCGATGTAGGTGTTGCCGCGGACCTGCAGGCCGTCACCGGTGAGGGTGATCGGCCGGCCCCGGAGCAGCGCGTCGATGAACCGGTAGTAGCCCATCTCGGGCCGCTGCCGGGGGCCATAGACGCTGAAGTACCGCAGCACGACCACCGGCACGCCGAACTCCTCGCCGTAGACGCGGCAGAGTTGCTCGGCGGCCAGCTTGGTGATGCCATACGGGGAACTCGGCCGCGTCGGCAGCGTCTCGTCGCCGCCGGCGTACCTGCCGTACACCGAGGAGGTGCTGGCGTAGATCAGTCGTCGCAGGCTGGGCGAGTCCCTCAGGGCTTCGAGCAGCCGGTGCGTGGCCGTCAGGTTGTGGCGGTTGTACAGGTCGAAGTCGAGCCAACTGCGGGTCAGCCCGGCCATCGCGGCCAGGTGGAAGACCCACTCGGCCCCGGCGACGGCCTCGGCCGGTACCCCCGCCGACAGGTCCAGCTCGCGAAAGGTGAAGTGCGGGCGGCCGTGGAGGCCGGCCAGGTTCCGCTCCTTCACCGGCCGCGGGTAGTAATCGGTGAAGCAGTCGATGCCGACGACGGCGTGCCCGTCGTCCAGGAGTCGTTCACACAGGTGCGAGCCGATGAAGCCGGCCGCTCCGGTGACCACACAGCGCATGGGAAGCACCCCCCGGGCCGAAACTCTAGCACGTCGACGGTCACGACCGCAAGGCCGACCCGCCGACCCCCAGGTCGACCCCCAGGCCGACCCGCCGACCCCAACGCCGACCCGCCGCACACCGCTGCTATACTGAGAGTGCCCGACGTGAGGACCGTGCCATGTGCCGCTGGCTACCACTGCTCGCCGTGTGCGTCCTGGCCCTGCCGGCCGCGGCCGCCGAACCTTCCGCCGCCGAGCGGGGCTACCGTGCCTTAACCGGGACGGCGTTCATCCCCGGCTTCTGGACGACGAAGGCCCTGGCCAACCTGTGGAAGCAGTGGGGCGTGGCGACCCCCCCTGCCGACCTGGCCGCCGCCCTGCGGGAACGCTACGGCCTTCACGAGGCCCCCTACCCCAACGACGGCCTGCCCATGGGGCTTCGCAAGGCCCCGCTGCTGCTCGCCCCGGGGATCGGCGTCGATTGCATGCTGTGCCACGGCGGCTCGATCCTGGGCAAGAGCTACATCGGCCTGGGCAACAGCACGCTCGACGTGCAGGCCCTCTTCGAGGAATTCGGGGCCGCCGACGGGACCGTCAGGAGGCTGCCCTTCACCTTCAGCAACGTCCGCGGCACCAACGAGGCCGACGGCTTCGGCGTCTACCTGCTCGGCCTGCGGAACCCGGACCTGACGATGCGCGACAAGTGGAAGAACCTCGGCCTGCACGACGACACCTGCGCCGACGTGCCGGCGTGGTGGCTCCTGAAGAAGAAGCGGACGATCTACTACACCGGGGCGACCGACTCCCGCAGCGTCCGCACCCTCATGCAGTTCATGCTCCACCCGCTCACGCCCGCCTCGGCGTTCGACAAGGCCGAGCCGGCCTTCCGCGACATCCAACAATTCCTGCTGAGCCTCGAGCCGCCCAAATACCCCTTCCCGATCGACGCCGAGAAGGCGGCCCGCGGCGAGGCCCTGTTCCGCGAGAACTGCGCCAAGTGCCACGGCACCTACGGCCCGAAGTGGACCTACCCGAACAAGGTGATCCCGCTCGACGAGATCGGCACCGACCCGAGGCGGCACGCCGGTGTCGAGATCGCCTACGGGGCGGCTTACGCCGAGTCGTGGTTCGGCAAGGAGAAGGCCGGCTGGTTCATCGACGGCAAGCTGCTCCGCTGGACGCCCGGCTACCAGGCCCCGCCGCTGGACGGCATCTGGGCGACCGCCCCCTACCTGCACAACGGCAGTGTTCCCACCCTCTACGGCGTGCTGAACTCCCAGGCCCGGCCGAGGCTCTTCACCCGCAGCTACCGCACCGGAGCGGCCGACTACGACACGCAACGGGTCGGTTGGAAGGTCACCGAGTTGAAGGAACCGCCGGGTCCGGACGTGCCGCCGATCGAGCGCCGCAAGGTGTATGACACGAGCCAGCCCGGCCGCAGCAACGCCGGCCACACCTACGGCGACCCGCTCTCCGACGACGAACGCTGGGCGATCATCGAGTACCTGAAGACGCTCTGACGGGCGCACCGAGCGGCGCGCCGTCAGGCCGCCACTGCCCCTGACAGGCGCACGGAGCGGCGCGCCGTCAGAGCGCCGCTGCCCCTGACGGGTGCGACGAGCGGCGCGCCGTCAGGCCGCCGCGCTACTGCATCTCCGGTCGCCCGGTTACTGCACACCGGCCAGCACCACCGAATAGCCGCGGTTCTCGATCACCGAGCAGTCGCCGAACGTCTCGAAGATCAGGGGCATGACGGCGGTGGGCATCTTGGTGACGAAGTAGTAGCGGCCGCCGGGGCGGAGTAACTCGCGCGTGCCCTCGATGAACAACCGGGAGATCTCGGACTTGGCATAGTACGGCGGGTTGGCCAGGATCACGTCGAACGAGTTGGGGGTCAACCCCTCGAGCCGGGTAGCGGCCAGGAATCGGGGGTGCGGGGTGCCGTTGGCCCGGGCGTTCAACTCGGCCAAGGCGACGGCCCGCAGGCTGCTGTCGACGAACGTCACCTGACCGTCGGGACCGGCCATCGCCCCGGCCAGACAGCCGATCGCCCCGTTGCCGCACCCCAGGTCGAGAATCCGCTCACCCGGGCGGACCTCGGCGACCTCGAGCATGGCCCGGGAGCCGTTGTCGAAGCGGCCGTAACTGAAGGTGCCGGGACGCGAGACGAACTCCAGCGACGGGCCTGCCCGGATGCGGGCGTGGAAGGTCACCTCGTGGCGACGCCGCTTCACCTCCTCGGCCGGCCGGGTGCTGAAGAAGGCCGTGCCGTTCTCGCTCGACGGCGTCTGTCCGCAGCGGCCGAACACCTTCTTCTGCCACTTCGCGAACTGGCTGTCCCTCTCGTACTCCGACAGGGTAAGGAACAGGCCGCCCGGTTCCAGCACGTGGTAGGACTGCTCCAGCACGTCGAGCTTCAGTTCGCGCTCGGCGTGGGCGGAGGCGGGGAAGATGACGGTGGCGTACCGGCGGGGCAGGTCCCACAGGTCGGGCACGGCGACGACTTCGGCGGCCGTCCCCACTTCGGCCAGGCAGTCGCGGACGCGGGCCGCCTGGTGCAGGTCGAATTGCGCACAGGTGACCGCACTCTCGGGCAGGGCCAAGGCCCGCACCAACTGGGCGACCGGCCAGGGCGGCCCCAGGGCGATGCAGACCGGCGGCTTGACGCGGTGGGCGACGGTGGCGAACAGGTCGGTGAGGTGCTTCATGCGGGCATTGTAGACCGGCGGGCGGCAAGCTCGGGGCGGCAGGCGGGCCGGCGCGGCAGGTGGACACGGCAGGCGGGCCGGCGCGGGGACGCTGGCAGGTGGGCCGGCTCAACCCGTCGGGGGCTCAGGGGGGGACGGTGGGTTCGGGCCCGGGGCGGCCAGGGTCTTGTTGACCGTTTCCAGCAAGCGTTCCATGGCGAACGGCTTGCGGATGTAATCGACGACCCCGAGGTACTCGGCGTAGGCCTTGTGGCGGCTGCCCTCGTTGGCCGTGATCATGATGATCGGCGGGGCGTCGGGCTTGCCCCGGAAGTGTTCCAGCACCGGGTAACCGCCCATCCGCGGCATCATCATGTCGAGGATGACCAGGTCCGGCCGCTGGTTGTAGATCGCCTGCTTGCCCTGGTGGCCGTCGTGCGCCTGGATCACCCGGTAGCCTTGTCGTTCGAGAACGGCCCGCACCCCCTCCACGAGTTCGCGGTCGTCATCGACGATGAGGATGAGCTTCTGATCGGCCATGATCGGTCCTCCGCGGTGTATCCTTCAACGATAGCAGCCGCGGCCCGGTTCGCAACGACGATCAGCCGTCAACGTTTGGTGGCGAACGTCTGGGTGAAGAAGAGCGTGCCGGAGTGATCGGCCCGCACGCTCACGCCGGTCTCGGTGAAGTGGGGGTTGAAGATGTTCCTGCGGTGGGTGGGCGAGTCGAGCCAGGCCCGCACGACATCGACTGCCGAGGTGTAGCCGAAGGCGATGTTCTCGCCCCAGGCGAAGTAGCTCGTCCAGTCGTCGTAGCCGACGGCGTCGAGGCGGTCCTGTGGACCGGGCTGGGCCGAACCCGGCAGCACATGCTGGAGCGCCTGCCAGGGGCTGGAGTGGTTGCTCGTGGCGGCCATGTTCCCCGAGTGCAGGGCGGCGGCGGCGTTCAGTTGGCCGTTGACCCGCAACGGGGCCAGCCCCTGGGACTGACGGTACTGATTGACCAACTGGACGATCTGGAACTCCAGTGAGGAGTTGGTCACGATCAAGCGGACGCTGGCGTCATAGAGGAGGTTGTTGCCCGGCCCGCCGTCGATCGTGTTCGTTCCCGACCCGCCGTAGATCACGTCGTGGCCGCGTTCCCCGTAGATCGTGTCGTGGCCTTGGCCGCCGTAGATCACGTCGTGGCCGCGGCCGCCGTAGATCGTGTCGTTACCGGCCCCGCCGAAGATGATGGCGGACATGTCGGACTCGTCGCGGATCAGGTCGTTGCCGCCCCCGCCGCTGATGACCAGGAGCCGGACGCTCGACGCATCAAACGACCGCCCGGCTACCGTCAGCCAGTTCCCGCTCCGGGAAACGACCAGCACGTCGTCCCCTTCCGTGCCTCTGACGGTGAGAGTGCCCCGGTAGAGACTCACGGTCGTGGGGCACTCACGACCTTCTAGAGCTTCGAGGCCCATGCACGCTTGTGCTGTGCTCAATGCTCGATTCCCGTTTCCAGGTCGGCGATAGGAGTAAAGTCGTCCGAGTATAGCCGCGCGGGCGAGTGAGTCCAGCCCGAACGAGACGGCCCGGTGGGGGCCACGGCGGCGCTCGGTTTTACGAGGCGTAAATTACCACCAATCTGCAGGATCGGCCGCACGAACTGTTGAAACTGGGGGGGCAGTAACGACCCGGATCGGTCGTCGCGAGTGTGTGAAATTTTTCGGAACAGGCGGGTACACGGATCGGTACGTTCGCCGGGCAAGACCGCTTGGCCGCGGCGACCGGACGAACCTGGCGGACCTGTCCGGTCGGCCGTCCCCCGGCCCGCTACTCGGCCCGACACCGGTGCCGCAGCACCCGACCCGGGGCGCCCGACCCGCGTCGTTCGACCGGCACGTTGGCCCGTCGCGCTCAGCCCTGGTGTCCGAAGTTTTGCGTGAAGTAGAGAACGCCGTTGGCGTCGGCCCGGACGCTGACGCCGGTTTCGGTGAACCCGGGGTTGAGGATGTTCTGGCGGTGGGACGGGGAGTTGATCCAGGCCTGGACGACTTCGGCGGCCGAGGTGTAGCCGAAGGCGATGTTCTCGCCCCAGCGGTAGACGTTCTTCCAGGTGTCGTAGCCGGCCGAGTCGAGCCGGTCGGTGACCCTCGGCCGCAGGGTTCCGTAGAGGTCGTGCTGCATGCCGGTCCAGGAGCCGTACTGCCCGCCGATCGAGGCCATGTTGGCGGAGTGCAGGTTGGCGGCGGCGTTGAGCTGGCCGTTCACCCGCAGCGGGGCCAGGCCGTGGGCCACCCGGTAGTTGTTGATCAGTTGGATGATCTGGCTCTCCAGGGCCGTGTTGCCGCGGCTCAGTCGCGGGCTTCCCGGCTCGATCGTGTTACGGCCCGGCCCGCCGTCGATGCAGTCGTCCCCGCCACCGCCGTAGATCGTGTCGTGGCCGCGTCGGCCGTAGATCGTGTCATTGCCGTGGCCGCCGTAGATCAGGTCGTCGAGGTTACCGCCGTAGATCGTGTCGTCACCGTTGCCGCCGTAGATCACCGCGGGCAACCCGCACCGGTTCCAGATCACATCGTTGCCGCCGCCCGCCGAGATGACCAGCCGGTGGATGCCGGCCGCACTCACCGAAACCCCGCCGACCGAGAACGTATCACCGACGCGAGTTACCACAATGGTGTCGTCGCCTTCGCTCCCGACGACCGTCAGCACGCCGTTGAACACCCGGATCGTGGCGGGGCATTCGCGGTTCTCAAGTCCTTCGAGGCGGAGAGTCGTCTGGCTGGTCATCGCGCGTCGTACCGGTTCATTCGGTGTGCGAACGGATACTTCGCGAGAAACCTAGAGTGCCGAGTCGGCCGCTTGGGCGGAAATTGCCGGGGGTGCGGGCCGATCCGGGCTGGTGTTGACGGGACCGTTCGGGACGGCAACACGGCGTGAACCGGAGTAAACAGGCAGGCTCAGCCGGGAGTATGAATCGGCCGCGGAATTTCCGATCCGGTCGTGAAGATTCGCGTGGCAGCGAACGGCCGGCCGGCTTCAGGCCCCGGGCGAAGAATCAGGCCTCGGAACAAAAATCAGGACTCAGACCAGAAAGCAGGACTCACTCAGGCGAGGAAGGCGGCGAGCTGAGGAAGGCGGCGACCCGGGCGGCGACGATCTCGCCCTGCTCGGCACAGTCGCCCATGGCGATCCCGTGCAGGGCGTTACCGGTCAGGAACAGGCCGGGGAAGGCGGCGGCGGCGGCCTCGATGCGGGCGACCCGGTCGAGGTGGCCGAGGTTGTACTGCGGGATGGCCCGGGGCCAGCGGACGATGCGGCAGAAGACCGGCTCCCCCCGGACCCCCATCGCCCGTCTCATCTCCTGGTGGGCCGTCCACGCGAGCGTCCGGTCGTCGCGGTCGAAGACGTCGGGCCGGTTGACGCCGCCGCAGAGGACTCGCCAGAGGACGAACCCGGGCGGGGCCCGGTCGGGGAAGATGGAGGAACACCACTGCACGCCGAGAACGTCCCGGCGGGTGTTCTGCGGGGCGATGTAACCGAAGCCGTCGGGCGACCAGGGGCAATCGGCTTGCCGGTAGCCGAGGGCCACGACGGCGATGCGGTTGTAGGCGATGCCGGCGAGGTCGTCGGCCAGGTGCGGGGCCAGGTCAGCCAGCACGGCGGCCTGTTCATAGGCCGGGCAAGCCAGCACCACGACGTCGGCGGTCAGGGGGCCGGCCTCGGTCTCGACCACCCAGCGGGGGTCCGCGGACCGGTCGGTCCGGACGGCCACCACCCGCACGCCGCACCGGACAGCGTCCCCGAGTTCGGCGAGCAGTCCCTCGATCAGGACGCGAAGCCCTTCGCGGAACGACCACAACCGCTGGGGACCGGGCGGCGGTTCCCCCCGGGCGACGGCGGCGAGCTTGCGTTGCCGGGCGGCCCGCAGAAACCCGCGGACGATGCTGCCCGCCTCCCGCTCCATCTCGGCCAGCCGGGGGAAGCAGGCGGCCACGCTCAACTTCGTCGGGTCGCCGGCCTGGATGCCGGTCACCAGCGCGTCGGCGAAGATGTCGGCGGCTTGTCGGCCGGCCCGCCGCGCCACGAACTCCGCGACCGACTCGTCGGCCGGCACGTCCGCGGGACGCTTCCGCCACGGTTCGGTGAACAGTTGCCACTTCCCACGCAGCGACAGCAAGGGGGAAACCAACAACCCCAGCGGGCCACGGGGAAGCCGACGCAGCTTGCCCCCCAGGAACAGATAGCGGTTCTTGCGACTGCCCTCGCTGGCCGCGATCAGGCGGTCGGACAGGCCCAGGTCGCAGACCAGGTTCGGCACCGACGGCGTGCGGTCCAAAAACCCGTTCGGCCCCCGCTCGACGCGGAACCCGTCGTGGTCCTCGGTCCCGATGTTCCCCCCCGGCCGGTCCCGGGGTTCCAGCACGGTGACCGAGACCGACGGTGCGATCCGACGAAGCCGGTAGGCGACCGACAGACCCGTCAGCCCCGCGCCGGCAATGACGACGTGCGGCATCAGCGGCTTCCGATCCCGACAACCCAGTCCGGGCCGTCCTTAGTCCTCATCCCCAACGGATACGAACGGACACAACGGACACGACGGCGAACACGTTCGACCCGGCGACCACCCGACGACCCCGAAGAACGGTAACCCCGAAGAACGACGACACCGGCATCGGGGGCCACACGCAGTACACCACCGTGATAAGAACACCACCGTCTAAGATAATAAGGTAAGGAGCGGGGAGGCGGTCGGCCCCGGCGGTGTGGTCGGTCCGTTCACGCGGCATCCCGAGCGGTCCTCAGGCCCGACCGCTGACGAGCGTCGATGGGAGCGCGACGGCCCGGCAGCTCTCCGCCTTGGAAGCGGTTTTCTGCTTGCCCGGGCCTGCCGCTCGTGGAGCGGTTTTCTGCTTGCCCGGGCCTGCCGCTTATGGTGTGTTAACTGAGCCACAGCCGGGCGGGGTCGTTCGGCCGCGAGGCTCACGCACCACGCGACGCACTACAGACACGCGCCGCACACCCGCGCCGCTCCTGGCCGTTCATACGATTACAACAAACAATAGTGGTAGGCTAACCAATAGTGGAAGGCTAACGAGATGCTCCCCCGTCGCGGCTTTACCTTGATCGAGCTTCTGGTGGTCATCGCCATCATCGCGCTTTTGATCGGTCTGCTTTTGCCGGCCGTTCAGAAGGCCCGCGAGGCCGCGGCACGGGCCAAGTGCCAGAACAACCTGAAGCAGATCGGGGTGGCGCTGCATAACTACCAGACGGCCCACGGCACCTACCCGACCTGTTCCGAGTTGCCCAAGGGCCAGACCTCGCAGCCGTGGTCCGCCCACGCCCGCCTGCTGCCGTTCCTGGAACAGGAGAACCTGCACAGGCTCATCGACTTCTCGTCGGTCCCCAACGACTACACGAGCCGCCCCGACGTGGCCCGGATGCGGATCGCCGTCTACATCTGCCCCAGCGAGGTCAACGACCGCCCCCGGGTGACGCCGAGCATCACCCACTACCCGCTGTGCTACGGGTTCAACGAGGGCACCTGGTTCGTGTACGACCCGGTGTCCGGTAAGCAGGGGGACGGGGCGTTCGCCCCCAACCTGTGGACCAAGCCGGCCGATTACACCGACGGGATGTCCAACACCCTCGGCCTGGCCGAGGTGAAGGCGTACCAACCGAACATGTGGGACTCGCTGCTGCCGGCGACGCTCGGCGTCCCCCCGCCGGCCTCGCCCGCCGACCTGGCCCCCTACTACGGGGGGACGGTCGACGGCAACGGGCACACCGAGTGGGTCGAGGGAGACGTGCGCGAGACCGGGGTCACGACCACCTTCCCGCCGAACGCGGTCGTCGCCTACACCTCCGGCGGCGTCACCCAGGACATCGACTTCACCTCCAGCCGGGACGGCGAGTCGATCACCGCCCCCACCTACGCGGCGATCACCGCCCGCAGCTACCACCCCGGGCTGGTCAACGTGATGCTCATGGACGGGTCGGTCCGGGCCGTGCGAAACGGTATCGCGGCGGCCACCTGGCGGGCTTTGGGCACCCGGGCCGGGGGGGAAACGATCCCGGGCGACTACTGATCCCGAGGCGTGTACGGCATGGGCGGCAAACCGGTCTACCGTCGCCCCCTCGTCATGGCGGCGGCCGTGCTGGTGCTGGCAGGGGTCGTCTGGCTCCTGTTCCTCCGCGACGGCACCCCCGCCCTCTCCCCCGACGAGGCGCGGCAGAAGGCCACCGCCTTCCTCGACGACGTGCGGGCCGGACGGGCCGACGACGCCTGGGCCGGCACCTCCGCCGACTTCAAGTCGATGTACGGCCGCGAACGGTTCCGCCAGTTCGTCAAATCGAAGCCGGTCCTGAAGGGCCCGGCCGAGTTCCAGGCCTGCGAGTTCAAAACCAACGGTGACCTGCGCGTCGCCGAGTGTACCTTCCGCCCGGCCCACGGCAGAGGCTCGATCACGGTCGTGTTGAACGTCGATCAGGGCGTGTGGAAGGTCGGCCGACTCGACGTCGAGTAGCGGCCGTCCACCGCACCCCGGAAGGGCCTAAATCCTGCCCGGACGAGTTCACGACCCCGGTCATACGGGGGGGAGGACGTCCGGCTCGACCTGGTAGCCGTCGGCCAGGGCGTTGGTGGTGTTGAACAAGGCGACGACGGCCAACACCTCGCCGAGCGTCTCCGCGTCCATGCCGAGCTTGCGAAGGGCGGCGGTGTGCGAGTTCACGCAGTAGGCACAACCGTTGGTGGCGCTGACGGCCAGGGCGATCACCTCGCGGGTGAGCGGGTCGAGCCGCGACTGCCGCCCGGTCGCCTCCGGGTGCATGAGGGCCTTGAGCCGGGTCCACACCAGTTCGAGGTGGTCGGGGTTGGTCGCCAGGACCCGCCACAGGTTCGGCACGAAGTCGATCTTCTTGGTCGCCTTGATGTCGGCGTAGACGGCGGCCACCTTGCCGGTCGCGGCTTCTTCCGGCACCGGCGGGACCGTGGCGATTCGAGCGCTGGGCATCGACATTCCTCTCGGATCGGAGAAGTTCACGGGTCAGCCGGGTTCCGCCCGGCCGCGGCCCGATGATACCATGACCGGCGGTCCCCTCAGCCGCCCGGAGCCGTGCATGCCTCCCGCCGTCGTCCTCGCCATCGACCAGGGCACCACCAGCTCCCGCGCCGTCGTCTTCGACCCGGCCGACTTCACCGTTCTGGGCAGTGCCCAGCAGGAGATCGAGCAGCACTACCCGCGTGATGGGTGGGTCGAACACGAGCCGGAAGACATCTGGTACTCGGTGGCGCGGACGGCCCGCGAGGCGCTGGCCCGGGCCGGGGCCGACCCCCGTTCCGTGGCCGCCGTCGGCATCACCAACCAGCGGGAAACGGTCGTCGTGTGGGACCGCCAGACCGGGCGGGCCATCGGCCGTGCCGTCGTCTGGCAGGACCGCCGTACCACCGACTTCTGCCGCGAACGGGCCGCCGACCAGCCGATGCTCACCGCCAAGACCGGCCTGGTGCTCGACCCGTACTTCTCCGGCACGAAGCTCCGCTGGCTCCTGGAGAACACCCCGGGCCTGCGGGCCGAGGCGGAGCGCGGCCGGCTCGCCTGCGGGACGGTCGATTCGTTCCTGGTGTGGCGACTGACCGGCGGGCGGGTCCACGCCACCGACACGACCAACGCCAGCCGCACCCTACTATTCGACATCCACCGACTGGCCTGGGACGACGAGTTGCTGCGCTACTTCGGCGTGCCCGCCGGCCTGCTCCCCGAGGTCAAGCCGAGCGTGGCCGAGTTCGGCACGACCCGCGGCCTCGACTTCCTGCCGGACGGCGTTCCCGTGCGGGGCGTGGCCGGCGACCAGCAAGCCGCCCTGTTCGGCCAGGGGTGCTTCGCCCCCGGCGAGGCGAAGTGTACCTACGGTACCGGGGCGTTCTACCTGCTGCACACGGGGGACACCGCGGTGTCATCACGGCACAAGCTGCTCACGACCGTGGCCGCCATGACCGACGGGCGGGCGCGGTACGCCCTGGAAGGGGCGGTGTTCGTGGCCGGGGCGGCCGTGCAGTGGCTCCGCGACGGGCTGGGGCTGTTCAGCTCGTCGGCCGAGGTCGAACGCCTGGCCCGCCAGTCGAACCCGGCCGAGCCGGTCCTGTTCGTGCCGGGACTGGTGGGGCTGGGGGCCCCGCACTGGGTGCCGGAAGCACGCGGCGTGATCCTGGGACTGACGCGGGCGACCACCGCCGCCGACCTGGGCCGGGCCGCCCTCGAGGGAGTGGCGTTCCAGGTCGCCGACCTGATCGACGCCGCCGAGAAGGATATGGCCGACGCAACGACCGCGGTCCGCCCCGCGCTCAAGGTCGACGGCGGCATGACCGCGAACGACTGGTTCCTCCAGTTCCAGGCCGACCTACTGGGGCGGCCGGTGGTGCGGGCGACCCGGGGCGAATCGACGGCCCTCGGGGCTGGCTTCCTGGCCGCCCTGGGCGCGGGACTGACCGACCCGACGACCCTCGCCGCCGTCGCCGCCACCGCCGACCGCTTCGAGCCGCGAATGTCCCCCCCGGAACGGGAAACTAAGCTCGCCGCCTGGCGGAAGGCCGTGCGGGCCGTCGTCGCCTTCTACACGGCGGGCTGACGCACACGCCGGGCTGACGCCTGGGGCCAGCAGGCCGGCAGGGTCCACCAAAGTTTTCTGGTGGTGATCGGGGAATTTAGGTAGACTTGGGCGAGTTGTTTCTTTTCTCTTCTCACAGGGATGTGAACCATGACTACCAAGGTGCTGATCGAAGTCCCCGCCCATCT
>Ga0308417_1000270_pt1 | contig 38082 bp, 34 predicted proteins | sample HotsprSampleOS65_FD_203528 | JGI IMG/M metagenome (GOLD analysis project Ga0308417, IMG submission 203528) | Hot spring phototrophic mat microbial communities from Octopus Spring, Yellowstone National Park, Wyoming, United States - 20090730_OS65 ...
CAGGGTCTCCGAAAAATTCTGTCAAGCGAAGACTTCTTCAGAGACGCCCCCATGCTCTGCTGGCGGCGCTTCCTGGATGCTTCGGCAGCATCTCCCTTGACAGCGCGGACGGGGCGCGGTGGCTCCACGGGGCGACTCACCCGGCACTCGCGGCCGGCCTGGTTTGCAGCAGGCTCGCTCAGTCCGCCTCGGTCATCCCCCATGGCCAGCATCGCCCCATCGCCAATTCCCACAACCGCAGCCACCTTCGAATTGGCCATGGGCGCCGGGGGCGCGCCCCCGCCGCCCATCTCCACCATCAACCCGTCCTCCCCGTGTGCCTTCCTGATCGCGACAATAAGGCGCAAAGAGTGCGGCACCCGCTTAGCCAGAGCCCCGTGAGACGCCCTGACAACTCGCTGCTGGCTCACCTCAAACCCTCCAGGAGGCTCCACACTTTGCCCGTCGCGAGTTCGTTTTGAAATCGGCGCGTCGACGCCATTTCCGCTTCGCTCCGGTCGTCCGGGATATCCACCCTCGTGCCTTGCGCCACTCCGTTGGGCGGGGCGGCATTCACCGCACTCGTGCGCCAGGTCCAAACAAAATGCCGCATTTCCGTTAGGACTGGCGTCGCGTGCCGCTGTTACAATCCATTTGAGGAGCTGTTCTCATGAAAGGCACCCCCGTCCAGCGCCGGCGCACGCGGCAGCGGACCGCCATCCGGGCGGTTCTCGAGCAGTCCCGCCGCCCGTTGAGCATCGCCGAGGTGCTGGAGGAGGCGCAGCGCGCCGTTCCCGGCCTCGGCATCGCCACCGTGTACCGGACGGTCGGCGCGCTGGTCGAGGAAGGCTTTCTCTCCGCGGTCGAGATCGGCGGCGAGGCGCCGCGCTACGAGGTTTCCGGGCGAGGCCACCATCACCATTTCCGTTGCCAGCGCTGCCACCGGGTATTCGAAGTGGAGGGCTGCCTGCCGGAAGTGCAGAAGCTCGCGCCGGAAGGGTTCGTCGTCGAGGACCACGAGATCCTGCTGTTCGGGCTCTGCCCGCAGTGCGCGCCGCGGCGCAGGGGGTGAGGGCTGCCCGGGCGCTATTTGCGGACCAGTTCGACGCGCCGGTTTTTCGCGCGCCCTTCCTCCGTGCGGTTGTCGGCGACGGGCCGCTCCTGGCCGAACCCGGCCGCACTGAGGCGCGCCCGGTCCACGCCTCGCTGCACCAGCGCATCCAGGACGCTCTGCGCCCGCCGTTGGGACAAAGCCCGGTTGGACTCGGGCGTGCCCACGTTGTCCGTGTGCCCTTCGATGCTCACCTTCATGCCTGGCGTCTGCTTCAGCGCCGCAGCCACTTCATCGAGCGTCGCCGCGTCCGCGGGGCGGATCTGCCAGGAGTTGGTCTCAAAATTCAGATACAGCGCCGTGAATCCCTGCTTGTTCAGCTCGTCCAGCAGGCGCGCGGCGGTCACCTTCTGCTCCATGCCCTCCCGTTCGAGGATCTCGAGCAAATAGCTCTGCGCCGGGGCGGAAAAGATTTCGGGCCGCACGCGGACCCAAACCTCCTTGCCGCCGAACTGCGCCACCAACGTCGTTTCGCCTCCGTCATTCGGCTTGGGCAGGCGTTCGTACACCACTTTGCCGCCGATAGACCGTATGGCATTCTGGTAATTCCGGATGACTTGCAAGGCGCTGGGCTGAGAATTCGGATCATTGTGGAAGTACCGGATCCGGGTTAATTGCCCTTCCAGCGACTCCTTCCTGGGCCGTGCGCCGGGTGCGCCTCCGACGAGCATATCCACGGTGTTGTAGCCCTTTTCGTACTCGCTGATACGCGAGTTCGGGTAGCGCGACAGCATGGGGTGATCAGCGCTGCCTTTGGCATCCTCCTGCGCCATGCCCGCAGCGGCCGTCAGCCAGAGCATGATCATGAGAGCAGACAATCGGGAGTGTTTCTTCATCGCCATGCATCCCTTCCTCTCGGATCCGCGGCCATGCCACGGCCGCGATATGGGGCGATTATAGCAAGATGCGCGGAATTGAAACGGTCTCTATTGTCCCGGCCCTGCCCTTGCATCAAACGCACAAGGCGGCGTCGCCATGCGGGCGAATCCGCGCACTGGCGCGCTTTCACGGCGGGCAGCTACATTGTGGATGTTGCCTGCTTCGCGCATCGTCTGCCTCAGCGCCGAATCGGCCGAAGTCCTCGCGGTTCTTGGCCAATCCAGCCGCATCGCGGGCGTGACCGCGTTTGCGCCGCGCTCGGCAGGGCTCGCGGAAAAGCCGCGCGTGGCCGCCTTCTCCACGGCGAAACTGGAGAGGATCCTGGCACTGGAACCTGACCTGGTCATCGCCTGGTCGGACGTGCAGGCCGATATGGCCGCCGCGCTGATCCGCGCGGGTTGCAACGTGCTGGTCACCACGCAGCGCACCGTGGAGCAGATCCTCGACACGATCCTGTTGCTGGGCGCGGTAGCCGGGGCCGACCGGGCGGCACAGGCTCTGGTGGCGGAGCTGCGCGCGCATCTGGAAGACTGCAGGCGGTGCGCCGAAGAGCTGCCGGCGCGGCCGGGAGTGTGGTTCGAGGAATGGATGGATCCGCTGATCTCCGGCATCGGCTGGGTGCAGGATCTGATCGAAATCGCCGGCGGGCGGCCGCTGTTTCCCGAGCTTCGGCATCGCTGGCGCGCCGCGGACCGTGTGGTGGACCCAACCGAAGTGGCGCGCCGGAATCCCGAACTGATCCTCGCCAGTTGGTGTGGGCGCCGGGTGCGAACAGATACCATTCGGGCGCGTGCCGGATGGGACGGCACGGCCGCCGTCCGGGCCGGCCGGATCCACGAGATCCGCTCCCACCTCATCCTGCAGCCGGGCATCACGGCGTTGCGGGACGGACTGGCCGAGCTGCGCCGGCTTATCGCCGCGGCGGCGCAAGTTCGATAGAATCGCAGCAACCGTCCGATTTTCAGAGAGGGCTTGTCCAATGCCGAAAACCACCCGCCGCACCGCCGTTGCCGCGCTTGCCGCCGCGCCCGCCGTCTGGACCGATGACAAGTCCGGCGCGCGCACGCCAATGACCGGCGCGGGGGAATGGCTTTTTGAAGTACACCACGACTGGGGCGAGCCGCCCGCGCGCATCGCTTACGGCAACACGCACGGCGTGTGCATCGATTCGCAGGGCTTCATCTACATCCACCACACCGTGAATGCCGCCTCGCAAAGCGATGACACCGTCGTCGTGTTCGACCCGCGCGGCCGCTTCGTCCGCAGCTGGGGCGCCGAGTTCAAGGGCGGCGCGCACGGTCTTTCCATCCGCCGCGAAGGCGCGGACGAGTTCCTGTACTTCTGCGACACCCGCCGCGCCGTGGTCGCCAAATACAGCCTGCGAGGCGAACGCGTCTGGGAGCTCGGCTACCCGGAGGAGTCGCCTGCTTACCAGCCCTCGGCGGATGGCAAGCGCCCGCGCTACAGCCCGACGAACCTCGCCATCGCCTCCAACGGCGACATTTACGTCGGCGACGGCTACGGCTCGTCGTTCATCAACGTCTACGACGCGCAGGGGCGCTGGAAATACACCTTCGGCGGCAAAGGCAAGGAGCCAGGCAAGCTGGACTGCCCGCACGGCATCGCCATCGACCGCCGCTCCGGCCGGGAGCGCGTGCTGGTGGCGGACCGCACGAACCGCCGGCTGCAGTACTTCTCGCTCGACGGCAGGCACCTCGGCTTCGCCGCCGAGGGGGCGGTGAAGCTGCCGTGCCACTTCGACCACCGCGGCCCAACGCTCCTCGTGCCGGACCTGGAAGCGCGCGTGACGCTGCTCGACGGCGCCGACCGCCTGCTCGCGCATCTCGGCGAGGATCCTTCCGGCGAGTGGGGCGAGCTGCGCAAGCAGCCGCGCGAGCGCTTCCCCGCGGGGCGCTTCATCTGCCCGCACTCGGCCTGCTTCGACAAGGAAGGCAACATCTTCGTGGTCGAGTGGGTGGAAGCCGGCCGCGTGACAAAACTGAAAAGGGTTGTTTGAAACAGATGCACGAAGAAATTGTCGTTCGCGACGCCCGACCAGAGGACGCCGAGTTCCTGGTCCGCGGCAACGCGGAGATGGCGCTGGAAACGGAGCATCTCTCGCTCGACGTGGACCGGCTGCGCGCCGGCGTCCATGCGCTGTTCGAAAACCCCTCCCGCGGCCGCTACTACATCGCCGAGCGCGCCGGGCGCCGCGCCGGGCAGCTCATGATCACGTACGAGTGGTCGGACTGGCGCAACGGCGTGTTCTGGTGGGTCCAGAGCGTGTGGGTGGCGCCGGAGCACCGCGGGCGGGGCGTCTTCCGCGCGTTGCACGGCCATGTCCGCTCGCTCGCCAAGGCGGACGCCGGCGTCTGCGGGCTGCGGCTCTATGTGGAGAAGTCCAACCAGCGGGCGCAGCAGACGTATCTGCGGTGCGGCATGAAGCGGACCGAATACGAATTGTTCGAAGAGGATTTCGTGCTGCGGCGGGACGGCTGAGCCGCGTCAATCGGGCTTCAGCACGGCGAGGAAGTTCAGGTTGCGGTAGAGCTGCTTGTAGTCCAGCCCGCAGCCGATGACGAACCGGTCGGGAATCTCGAAGCACTTGAAGTCGATCTTCAGCGGCACGATGCGGCGCGCCGGACGGTCGAGCATCGTGCAGAGCGCGATCGAATTCGGCTCCCGCCCGGCAATCGTTTGCAGCAGGTAGCGCGCGGTGAAGCCCGTGTCCACGATGTCTTCGACCAGCAGGACGTCTTCGCCCTCCACGGGCTCGTCGAGATCCTTGGCGATCCGGACGACGCCAGGGGCTTTCGTGTGGTTCGAGAACGGCGAGATCGAGAGGAAATCGATCTTCACCGGGATGGTCAGCTCGCGGGCCAGAGCGGTAAGGAAAAAAACGGAGCCTTTCAGCACCCCGATCATCTTCAGGTTCCCGCCGCTGTAGCGGGCGGAGATCTCGGCTGCCACCTCGCGGATCCGCTGCTGCACCTGTTCCTCGGTGAACAGCACGCGGTCGATGACGGGAAGGGCGGGGACTTTCATCTTGCGGCGCTCATGGCTGCGGCTGCGCCTGCGGCGCCAGCCCGTACTTCATGACCAGATCCATGATGTCCTTCTGGTAAAACACCTGGATGTTGATGTGCGGGTAGATTTCCCGCAGCAGCCGGATCTTCCGGTTCTTCTTTGTCACCAGAGACTGTTTCATCGTGGTGAGTTCCACGTAAAGGTTTGATTCTGGCAGGTAAAAATCGGGCGTGAAGGACTCGATCACATTGCCGTGCTCGTCCCAGGCGATGGGAAACGAACGCGGCTCGTACTCCCACGGAATGCGGTAGAAATCGAGCAGGTTGGCGAAGATCTCTTCCGAGGGATGGCCGAAATGGGGCTTGGCCAGCGAAGCGCGCCCGCGCGGGTGGATGCCATGCCTGGCCAGCCTCAGGCGGATCTGGAACTGCAATTGCGCTTCCGCCGCCGGGGACAGAAAACCGTGTTCGGCCAGCCCTTTCTGGATCACTGCCGCCGCAATCAGCTCGGCCATGTGCGCGGCGTCGAGCGACGCCGCGTTCAAAACCAGATCGAACGCCTCGGCTGCCGCGGTGGCGCGTCCAAACCGCGCTTTCCTCAACTGGGCCGCCTCCCGGTCCCGGGCGGTCAAGGCCTGCCGCGCTTCGGCCCGGTTCAGCCCGTCGTCGAGCATCACGTTGCCCGTGCGCCGCGCCGCCGGCGCCACCACGCGGATGCGGAGCAGGGCAGGGAAGCCGCGGAAGAGCTCTTCCGCACCATCCATGCCGACCACCAGATGCTCGGTGGTTGCCAGGCGCAGAAGGATGGATGCGGCCATGTCGGGCCACGCGCGGCTGGCGCGCTCGATGACCGGCCCGAATTCTTCCGCCATCAGCGCATCCAGCTTCTCGGCGCTCAAGTGCGTGAAGCCCAGCCGCTGCGCCGCCAGACGCGCCACCTCGCGCGTTCTGCATCCAGCCTGCCCGGATACGGTGACAACCGCCATGTAGGGGATCCGCATGGCGGACCCAAGTCCATGATAGCTTAGGGTCGATCCCGATGAAGCTCACCCGCCGCTCCTTCGTTCAAACAATTTCTGCCATTCCTGTTTTTTCCGCGCCCGCCTGGGCGTCGGGGAGGGAGATCGCCGCCGACGTGGCCATCATTGGCGGCGGCACGGGCGGCTGCGCCGCCGCCCTGGCTGCATGCCGCGCCGGACTCCGCGTGGTGATGACCGAAGAGACGCCATGGATCGGCGGCCAGCTCACCTCGCAGGCCGTGCCGCCCGACGAGCACCCCTGGATCGAGATGTTCGGCTGCACCGCTTCTTACCGGGCTTTTCGCAACGGGGTCCGGGCCTATTACCGGGATCACTACCCGCTGCTGCCCGCGCACCGCGGCGACACGCGCCTGAATCCGGGAGGCGGCTCGGTCTCCGCTCTCACGCACGAGCCCCGCGTGGCGCTGGAGGTGCTGCACGGGATGCTGCAGAAGCATCTGTCCTCGGGGCGGCTGGCGCTGTTCACGCGCGCCAAGGCGCTCCGGGCCGATACGGAGGGGGACCGGGTGAAGGCCGTCGAGTTCCGCGACGACTCCGGCGCCGCTCGGATTGTCCGTGCGCCGTTTTTCATCGATGCGACGGAAACCGGCGAGCTGCTGCCGATGACCCGCACCGAGTACGTGACTGGCGCCGAATCCCGCGCGCAGACCGGCGAACTGCACGCCCCGGAGCAGCCCCAGCCGCGCAACCATCAGGCGTTCACCGTCTGCTTCGCCCTCGGTTACGATCCGGACGCGGACCACACGATCGACCGCCCGGAAGAATACTCCTTCTGGCGCGACTACATCCCGGAAATGCGCCCGCCGTGGCCCGGCAAGCTCCTGAGCTGGGCCATGTCGGACCCAGTGACGCTGAAGCCCCGCCGCGTCTTCTTCGACCCCGCGCTTCAGGCCAAAGAGCCCGGGCTGAATCTCTGGCTCTACCGCCGCATCATCCGCAAGGACATATACGAGCCCGGTTTCTGTTCCACCGATGTCACACTGGTCAATTGGCCGCAGAACGACTATTGGCTCGGCAACCTTTACGATGTTCCGCCGGAAGAAGCCGCGCGCCATCTCCGGCGCGGCCGCCAGCTCAGCCTCTCTTTGCTGTACTGGATGCAAACGGAAGCGCCGCGCCCGGACGGCGGCGCCGGCTGGAAGGGGTTGCATCTGCGTCCGGACATCACTGGCACGGCCGACGGTCTGGCCATGTACCCTTACATCCGCGAGTCGCGGCGCATCCAGGCGGAGTTCACCGTGCTGGAACATCACGTCGGCACGGAAGCCCGCATGAAGCTGACCGGCAAGCCTCCGGACGAGGCCGCTGCCGAAACGTTCCCGGATTCGGTGGGCGTTGGCAGCTACCGCATCGATCTTCACCCTTCCAGCGGGGGCGACAACTATATCGACGTCAGCAGCCTGCCGTTCCAGATTCCTCTGGGCGCGCTGATCCCGAAGAGGGTGGAAAATCTCCTGCCGGGCTGCAAGAACCTGGGCGTCACCCACATCACCAACGGCTGCTACCGGCTGCATCCGGTGGAGTGGAACATCGGCGAGAGCGCCGGGGCGCTGGCTGCCTGTTGCGTGCAGCGGCGCCTGCGGCCCCGGCAGGTGCGCAACACGGAGAGCCTGCTCAAAGAGTTCCAGGAGGATCTCGCGCGCCAAGGCGTGGAGATCGCGTGGCCGCGCCTGCGCCCGCGCTGATTCCGCTACCGCCGCAGCTCGTACCGGATCTCTGCGATCTTTCCGCGCCAGTAGGGCTGCGGGCCGGAGGGCAGAATCCAGGACACTTCGCCTTCCAGCGGAACGCGGACGCCATTGCGGAAAGCGTAATTCCAGAACCGGCCCATCCACGGCGCCGGCGTCAGGCGTCCGCCGCTCATGCGCCCGCGCGCCTCCGCGCGCACCGTCATCACCGAGTCATCTTCGGCGAAAGTGAACAACAGGGAAGCCTGCAGCGCCCCGTGCCGCAGTGTGGCGCGGGCGGACCTGTCGTCCACCGCGCTCCACGCCACCCGCCCGCCCGGCTGCAGCACCATGGGATACCAGGGAGCTTCCGCGAGGAAACGCAGGAGTTGCCCTTCCGCGATGGCGCCTGCGCCGCTGACGCGGGCCACCGGCCAGAGGCCGAAAATGCGGGCTTCCGTCAGCCCCTCTCCGCCGGCATAAGCATCCCGGACGAAGACCGTAACGCCCGGCGCCATCCGCACGCGCGCGTCCCAATCGAAGGCAGGCTCGCGAAGCGAGGAGACCTGCTCTGCCGTGAACGGGACCCAACGTTCGCCCTGCTCGCTCACGTTGAACATGCCTTCCTGCCGGATGCGGACGATGTCCGCCCGCACGGGGCCGTCGAGCCAGGCGCGGCGGAAATAGCGCTGCACGGGCAAGGGCAGCGCCTCCGCACTGGCCGCCGGAGCCGCGGGAGCGGGCGCCGGCGAATTCACCCGCGCCTGCCACCGGGAGGAAACAGCCCGCCACCTGGCCGGCCCTGCGAGCCATGCCGCGATCACCAATACCGCCAGAACCAATGCCGCCAGCAGCGCCATTTTCACACCCGCTCCTGAGGAACGGATTGAAGAAACAGACGAAAGACGGCACAAAAGACTTTGCATTCTGCTGCTGCCGGAAGGGTAATCATGAACGTTTCATGCCGAAATGACGGCTGGCAAAAGCAATGTATTGTTCCCAGTCGTAATCGGTGACGTCGTGGGCGCCGGCGCGGATGTGATAGCCGAGCGCGCCCATGACGGGCTGGTGCAGCGGCGGCATTTCTCTGGCGGGGAAACCTTCCGTGCCAAGCAGCCGGTAGACGGGATCGGCGTGCACCAGGGAGAGGAACTCGCCGCGCGGGTCAGCCCAGCGGTCCTGCTCTGCGCTGGCGACATAAACGGGCCGGGGGGCGCAGAGGGCGATGAGCATGTGCTGATCCACCGGCAAATCATCCTCGCGACCGGCATATTTCAGGAAATTGCGGCAGAACCAATAAGGCGCCAGTTTCGTGATGTTGGCGATGGTTTCCCCGTAACGCCTGCGGCTCAATGCCGCGCCCATGCAGCCGGAGTTGTTGGCGATCACCAGCGCGAAGCGCTCATCCTGCGCGCCGGCCCACAGCGCGGTCTTGCCCAGCCGGGAATGGCCCATCACCGCCACGCGGCGGGCGTCCGCCATGGGTTCCTGCCCGAGATAATCCAGAGCGCGGCTCAATCCCCACGCCCAGGCGCCGATCGCGCCCCATTCATCCGGCTCCGGCGCCTGCTGCCCCGCGCGGTAAAAGAGCGGGATGACGCCCTGCCGGAACGCGTCCTGCGCATTGTCAGGCGCCAGGTCAGCGTAACAGGCGGTAGCCAGCGCAAAGCCGGCGCCGGTGATCCGCTCCACCGCCCACCGCGAGGCATTGGCGCCGCGGGAAGCCTCGGTGGCGCGGTTGTCCACGATGCCCGCCGGCTCGTTGTTCCGGATCCAGTTGGGGTTCAGCGGCACGGCCGGGTCGCGCCGCACGGCCTGGTTCCCGTTGAAATTCAGGCCAAGAAATACAGGCGCTTTGCCGCGGCCGCCGCGGGGAAAATAAAGGAGCAAATCCATCTTTGGCGCCTGCGGGCCGGCGGAAAAATGAATGCGCACCTGCTTGCGCAGCACAGCGCCGCCGAGAGCGGGCTCGGCCTCCGACAGGATCTCGAAGCGCAGGTCTTTCGGCCTCTGCGCCACTGTCCGGCCGTAAATTTCTCTCTCGAACAGCCTGAGAATTTCCAGCCGGCGCCTCCTCCAGCCGCCGCGGCTCTTCACCGGCGCGCCGGAGGAGAAACGCAGGATTTCCGGAAGGGAATAGGCGGGGACTTTCGACTCGTCGTAATTCACTCCGGGCGGGTCCTGCGCGGCCGCAGCTCCCGCTGCAAGGCTCAGGAAGATCCGTCTGTCCAGCATGAGGCTTGATCCTCCCTGTGGGGTGGTCTTCGCCTGACAGCATACCAGCCGCCAGGAGGCTCAACCCCGCTCAGCTTTCCTTCGGTTCGGGGCTGCGGGCAGCGCCCGACGGCAGGTGCACGCGAAAGGCGGAGCCCTTGCCGGGCTCGCTTTCCACACTGACGCGCCCGCCGTGAGCCCGGGCGATCCATTCCACAAATGCCAGCCCCAATCCCACGCCGCGCCCTGCCGTCTTTTCGCCCTCGCGCACGCGGTAGAACTTGTCGAAGATGTGCGGCAGATGTTGCGGGGCGATGCCAAGGCCGGTGTCGGCCACCTCGATGACAGCTTGCTCCGCCTCGCTCTTCACGCGCATCGTGACGCGGCCGCCCTGCCGGGTGTACTTCACGGCGTTCGAAAGCAGATTGTCGATCAGACGCTCCAACTGCAGCCGGTCCACCATCGCCATGCAGCCGTTGTCGGCTTCCAGTTCGAGCCGGATCCCTTTGGCGTCCGCCAGCGGCCGGAACCGCGCCAGTTGCCGCGCCGCCACTTCCGCCAGCAGCTCGGGTTCGAAGTTCAGGCGGATCTGGCCCGCCTCGGCCTGCGCCAACTGGAGCAGCGATTGCACGATGCGGCCCAGCCGCTCGACGTCCTCCAGCGCCGTGGCGATGGCGCGCCGGAAATCTTCCGTGGTCTTCGCCGTCAATTGCGCTACTTCGAGCTGTCCCCGGATGGCGGTCAGCGGCGTGCGCAGTTCATGGGAGGCGTCCATGGAGAATCGCTTCATCTGCTCGAAGTTCGCTTCCAGCCGCTCCATCATGCCGTTGAAGGTCCGGATCAGCTCGTCGAGCTCGTCGCCCGTGCCGAGCGGCTCGATGCGCAGGCTGAGATTGCCGGCCGAAACCGTCTGCGCCGCCTCCACCACGCGCTGCAGCGGCGACAGCGCCCTTCCGGCCGCAAACCATCCCAGAATGCCGATGGCGATCAGCATCACGGGCATGCTGATCGCGTACACCGCCAGCATGCGCGCAGGGATGCGCTCCGTATCGCTGGCGCGCAGCCCGATGGCGGCGAAATATTCCTTGCCCGCGCCTCCGTATGGCCCCATGCGCACGAGATACGTCTCGCCCCGGGCGTCGCGCCTCTTGGCCGTCACTGTCCGCCCCGAGCGGAGAACGTCGCGGATTGTCTGCTCCGATTCGCGCCCGATGGAGAGATACCCGTTCGAAATCTCCACGATCTCGCCCTCGGCGGTGGCGAGCAGGAACACGCGGCGGAGCCGCTCGACCGTGAAAGACTCTTCCGGGTGTTCCGGGTCGTAGGTCCATACGAGTTCCGCGTCGCGGCTGCGGAGGAACCCCTTCAGCGCCGCCCATTCGCCGTCCAGCAGGCGCTCGGCCTGTTGATGCGAGATCACTACCAGCGCCTGATGGAACGTGAATCCGATGGACGCCATCACGATGGCGAACAGAAGGACGTAGCTCAGGGTGAGCCGCGTGCGCAGCCCCGGCGCCGCCCGGCCGGCCCGCCGGATCCCGCTTGCGGCTGAGTCTGGCGCCATGGTGCTCCGGCGTTTCCGCCGGCCTCCTTCCTCAACCGGAGGCGCTGCCCTGCGAGGCTGCGGCATCCGCCGCCTCCAGCATGTAGCCCGTGCCGCGGACCGTGCGGATGATTTTCACAGGGAATGGATCGTCGATCTTGGCCCGCAGATGACGGATGTAAACATCGACGATGTTGGTCAGCCCGTCGTATTCCATGTCCCAGACATGCTCGACGATCATCGTGCGCGTCAGCGCCTTGCCCTGGTTGCGAACCAGATACTCGAGAATGCTGAACTCTTTCGGCGCCAGCTCGATGGGCTTGCCCGCGCGCGTCACCTTGCGCCGCAGGCAATCGACCACCAGATCGCCCGCCACCAGGCGCTCCGGAACCGGCTGGCCCCGTCGCAAGAGTGCCTTCACCCGCGCCAGCAGCTCCTCGAACGCGAATGGTTTGACGAGATAATCATCCGCGCCCAACTCCAGCCCGCGCACGCGGTCTTCCACCTCGCTGCGGGCGCTCAGGATCAGCACGGGCGGGCTCACCTTGCGGTTGCGGGTTTTCTCGAGCACGGTCAGCCCGTCCAAGTCCGGCAGCATCAGATCCAGAATCACCAAGTCGTAGTCGAGCTCGTGCATCTTCTGCAAGCCGCTCTGCCCGTCGGCTGCCGTGTCCACCCGGTATCCCGCGCCCTCGAGCCCGCGCTGGATGAAGTCGGCGATGCGCTCTTCGTCTTCGATGACCAGAATTCTCATCTCACCCTGGCGATTCCGTGGATTTCGATTCCAGAGTAACACCGGCCGGCGGGTGCAAGGCTCCGGCTCAACGCACCAGCGCCGTCTCCGTGATCTGCTCCCCCAGGTGGACGTGGAAGCCTCCCGGCACGGGGTGTACCCACAGCCCTCCATCTTCGGGGGCGGGGATGTCCTCGACGCGGCGGACAAACATAAAGCGGCTGTTTTCGGCGGCGCGCGCAAAGCGCCCGATGTGGAGGTGCATGTGGCATTGGGTGCGCACCTGCGAGCCATTGTAGGCGATGCCCCAGTCTTCGCCGAACTTCTCGCGCGCCGCCTGCACGGCGAAGCGCCACAGTTTGTCCCGCGCCGGTTTCGGATAATCGCGCAACTCGTGGGCGCCGGGGGCGTGCATCCGGGGCAGGGCAAGCCAGCGGTTCGGCTTGCGCGGGTTGATGTCTTTCAGCAGGAAGAACTCCACGCTCTGCGGCTGCTTCTCCGCTTCCACGCAGAGCGAACAGTTGCGCGCCCGCAGGGAGTCGGGACTGGAAGGGTCGCACGCGCACTGCGAAACGTCGGCCAGAAGAGGTGTTGCCAGCCAAAGGAAGGCGGCCGCGAGCAATCGCTGTCGCATCGCCGCCATTATACTGGTGGGTGTTCCAGCCACGCTCGTCCGGTCTGCGCCGCTGGCTGCCCGCCGCATTTTTTCTGCTGGCAGGCGGATTGTACCTTTTCGGCCTGGCTGACGTCGGCTTGCTGGGGCCGGATGAACCGCGGTATGCCTTCATCGGCCGCGAGATGGCGCGCAGCGGGGACTGGCTGACCCCCAGGCTGTGGGGCGAGTCCTGGTATGAAAAGCCGCCGCTGTTGTATTGGATGACCGCAGCCGCCTTCCGGCTGGGCCTCGGCCCGGACGTGGCCCCCCGCCTTCCGGTGGCGCTTTTGTCGGCGGCGTTTCTGCTGCTGCAACTGCTTTTGCTGCGCCGACTGCTCGACGAGCGCACTGCCTGGCTGGCGGCCCTGATGAATGCGACCACGGCAGGCTGGGTCGCCTACAGCAAGATCGGCGTGACGGACTTGCCCCTGGCCGTCTTCTTCCAATTGGCGGTCCTGCTTGCGTGGCTGTCGCTCAAAGAGCCCGCGCCGGCGGCCCGCTACGGCGCGGCGGCCTGTCTGGCGGCGGCAGTGCTGGCCAAGGGGCTGGTGCCGCTGGTGCTGTTCCTGCCGGTGCTCTGGTTTTTGAGAACCGCCTGGCGCGCCTGGGCGGGGCCGGCCACGCTTTTTCTGGCGCTGGCTGCGCCGTGGTACGCCGCCATGGCCTGGGTACACGGGGAGGCGTTCCTCGCGGAGTTCTTTTTGCGCCACCATCTGTCGCGGTTTTCGAGCGATGAGCTGCAGCACGTGCAGCCTTTCTGGTTCTACTTTCCGGTTTTCATTGGAGGCTTGTTCCCCTGGATTCCCGCTCTGATAACCGCAGGACGAAGGCAATGGGAGGACGTCCGGCTGAGAATTCCTCTGGCTGTTTTTGTGTTCGGGTTTCTGTTTTTCTCGATTTCTCGCAATAAATTGCCCGGGTATTTGCTGCCTTTGTGGCCGCCGGCATGCATTCTGCTGTCGGCGGGGCTGGCCGGGCCGCCGCGCGCCGGCCGGGCTCTGTTCTGGACGGTGATGCTGGCCGGGTTCAGCCCGGCCGCAGCATCGATTCTTCCCGAGGCGCTGCTGTACGGCATCACGAACGCCCGGATGGAAGGGGCTGCGTGGGAGTATTTCGCCCTTCTGCTGCCGGTGGCGCTGGGAGTGTGGTGGCTGGATGCGCGGGGGCAGCGCGCCGCAGCGGCCGGCACCGTGGCAGGCGTGGCCGCGGCAGCGTTCGCGTTCATCCAGCTCAGCGCTGCTCCGGTGCTCGACCAGATCGTGTCCGCGCGCGGTTTGTGGCGCAAGGCGGAGCCGCGGCGCCAGCAGATCTGCATCGAGCGGCTCCACCGGAGCTGGCGCTACGGCCTCGCTTACTATGCGGGCGCGCTTCTGCCTGATTGCGCGACCGAGGCGCGCCCGCTCCGCATTGATCAGCCGCCGGACTCGCTGCCGCGCATCGTTCCTTCTCCCGCCGCCCTGGAGGCTGAACCGGCGGCCCGCGGGCAGTAGAATGGGGCCATGAGACGCGAACCCACCCGCCGCGCCGTTCTGGCGGCGCCGCCGCTGCTGGCCTCCCTGCGGCTGGACAACAAGCCGGCTCTGCTGGGGGGCGCGCCCGCGCGCCAGAACGCATTTCCTTCCTGGCCGGTTTTCGGCGAGCCGGAAGAACAGGCTCTGCTGCGCACGCTGCGCTCGGGCAAGTGGTACCGCGGCAACGGCGATCATGTGCGGCGCTTTGAAGAGGCTTACGCGCGGGCTGCCGGCGCCCGCCGCTGCCTGGCGACGTGCAACGGCACATCTGCCCTCTTCGTGTGTCTCAACGCTCTCGATGTCCAGCCCGGCGACGAAGTGATCCTTCCGCCCTATACGTTCATCGCCACCGTCAACGTCGTCCTGCGGCAGTTCGCTCTGCCGGTCTTCGTGGACACCGACCCGGAAACCTTCCAGATGGACGCCGGAAAGCTGGAAGCCGCGGTGACAGAGCGCACCCGCGCCATCATGCCCGTCCATCTCGGCGGCAACGTCTGCGACCTCGACCGGATCCTGGAGATTGCCCGCCGGCGAGGCATCCCCGTGATCGAGGATGCCTGCCAGGCCCACATGGCGGAATGGAAGGGCCGCAAAGCCGGCACGCTGGGCGCCGCCGGGTGCTTCAGTTTCCAGGCTTCCAAGAACCTCAATTCCGGCGAGGGCGGCGCCGTGTTGACCGATGACGAAGCCCTGTACGAACGGGCCTACGCCTTCCACAACAATGGCAGCGGGCTGAAAGCCATCGGCGCGAACTTCACCTACGCCTCCACCGGCCACAACCTCCGCCTGACCGAGTTCCAGGCGGCGCTGCTGCTCGAGCAGATGAACCGCCTCGGCGCGCAGGTCCGCACGCGCGCCGCCAATGGCTCTTACCTGACGTCGCTGCTGGAGAAAATCCCCGGAATCCGTCCCGCGCGCCAGTATCCCGGCTGCACGCTGAACGCCTACCACCTGTACATGTTCCGTTATGAACCGGCGGAATTCTCCGGGCTTTCCCGCGAAATGTTTCTCAAAGCGCTGCGCGCCGAGGGCATCCCGGCTGCCGGCGGATATTCGCCCCTGAATACCCAGAATTTTCTGAAAAATACGCTGAATTCGCGCGGATACCGGAGGATTTTCCCGGAAAATCTGCTCAAAGAGTGGCCGGAACGGACCGCCTGCCCGGCCAACGACCGCCTCTGCTCGCAGGCCGTCTGGCTGACGCAGAACATGCTGCTGGGGCCGCGGTCCGACATGGACGGGATCGCCGAAGCCATCCATCGCATCCGCCGCCACGCCGCGGATCTGGCGCGCCTTGCCTCGGGCTGAGAATCAGGGCGCCGGCGCGGCGGCGTGCATTTTCATGCACTCGCCGAGCACCCAGTGCATCTGCTCGAGCGTGAACGGCGGCGCCAGCACGGTGAACGCGCCCATCTCCAGCACATCTGTGCAACCGCCATCCAGAGTGTCCACGCAGGCGACGGCGGGCACGGTTCTGGCGACGCCGGCCGTCTGGCGCGCCAGATCGGCGAAAGAGCCGTCGCTGAAACACAGGTTGGTGAAGATCGCGTCGATGTCCGGATTCAGCGCCAGCGCCGCCTTCGCCTGCTGGCAGGAGTTGACGGCGTGGATCCGCGCCCCGCACTGCGCCAGCAGGGGGCGCAATTGCATTTCGGTTTCCGGGCTTACGGCGAGCAGGACCATGGGCGGGTGCTCGAACCGGGCTTCATACTGCAATGGCGGGGTGGACGTCCGGCGGTGCGCCTCTCCCACCACGCGGTCGGCGATCTCGCGGAGCTGGGTCCAGTGCAGGCTGCTGCCGAGCACGCTGTCGGAGCCGGCCGCCAGATTCGAGCCGCCCCAGATTTTTTCGCCCGGATGATCCTCGGCGGCCTGAAACGCCCCGATCAGCCGGGGAATATCGAAAATGTCCTCGTCGTACGGGGAGCCGCGGATGATGCTGTAGGTGTAGCGACCGCTCGGGCGCCTGCAAATGAGGCTGATCAGGTTTGTGTATCCGGCGGAGGCGAGCACCAGCCGCGCCAGCGGGTCGCCTTTTTCATCGGCGATGACGTAGTTGTATGGCGATTGATAGAGGATGTCCGGGCGGGCGGCGATGGGCGCGATGCCCGCTTCGCCGTTCAGCAGCGCCAGCAGGCGGTCGCACACCAGACGGATGGTCGTGGTCACCAGCGCCTCGTCTCCTTGCACCTTGCCATGGATCCGCTGCTGGCGGTAGGGCTCGAACACCCAGGTGAAATGGTTCTTCACCAGGTCCTCAAGGTTGACCGGGTACAGCCCGCCGCAGACGTCCAGCTTGTTGTTGTACTGCACGATCCACCGCAGCATGGGCATGCCCTCGGCGCGCTCAAGCATGGTGTGGTACTCGAGCACGAATGCCGCCAGGCAGACGTCCTGGTCGGCGTTCCAGACATACACGGGCACGGGACGCCGCTTCTGCAGCCACCGTTGCATCAGATGGCCTTGCCTCACGGCGATGTAGGCTTGCATCGCCGCGCTCATGGTGGCTTCCCGGACGACGCCCACGTGATGGTCGAAGTTGACGTAATGGCCGCGGTGCCCCGGCACGTCGTCCAGCACCTCCAACGCCACGGAATACTCGGGCGCCTCGTGAAGAAACTCGTCCCAGCTTTCGAACCTCTTCTGCCGGACGCGAAGCTCGATGTTCTGAAATGGATTTCGAATCATCCCGATGCCCTGAGCCGTACGCAGGCCGGCCCGGGCCGCCTCTGTTCCCAGCGTAACCCGTTTTGGGACCCTCCGTCAGAGATTGCAACGCTGATATGATGTGTGGCTGAGCCGCGGGTACGCCAGTGAAAGTTCTCGTCGCTGACGACAGCCTCGTGATGCGCCGCCTTCTGGAAGCGTCCATTTCCAGTTGGGGCTACGAGCCGGTGAGCGCCGCCGACGGCGACCAGGCGTGGGACGCCCTGTCTTCCGCCGACCCTCCCCCGATCGCCATCCTCGACTGGATGATGCCCGGGCTTTCCGGACTCGCCATCTGCCGCCGCTTGCGGGAACGTCAGGCGCCCCCTTACGTGTACGTGATTCTGCTCACTTCGCGGGGGCTTCGCGAGGACATTGTGGAAGGGCTCAATGCCGGCGCCGACGACTACATTGTCAAGCCATTCGACAAGCACGAACTGGAAGTGCGCCTCCGGGCGGGGCGCCGGATTATTGAACTGCAGGCCGAGCTGATGAGCGCCCAGGCGAGGCTTCGCGAACAGGCCATGCGCGACCCGCTCACGGGCATCTGGAACCGCGCCTCGATCCTGGAAACCCTGGAGCGCGAGCTGGACCGCGCCCGCCGCGACTCGACGCCCCTGGGAATCCTGCTGCTGGATCTGGACCACTTCAAGCAGCTCAACGACACCCGCGGCCACCAGTTCGGGGATCTCGCCTTGCGGGCATTCTCGAAGCGTGTACAGGCCGCCGTCCGCTCCTATGACAGCTTCGGCCGGTACGGCGGCGAGGAGTTCCTGATCCTCACCCCCGGCTGCGGCGAGCATGATCTGATCCGGCAAGCCGAGCGTCTCCGGCTCGCCGTCGCTTCCTCGCCTTTCGAGATTGAAGGCCACTCCGTGGCGATGACGATCAGCGCGGGCGCCACCAGCATGGAGCCGGGCGTGCGGGCCTCTTCACTGGAACTGATCCGGGCCGCTGACGACGCGCTGTACGAAGCGAAGCGGACAGGACGCAACCGCGTTGTCTACAGAGCCGCGTCAATGGTTCAGCGCATCGACTGAGCCTGGACGGTTGCCGCGGGCGTGGCCGCCCGCAAGGCCTGCGTCTGGCCCAGGCTCTGCGCGTAGCGCTCCACACCGCGGCAGAGCGCCTCGGCCAGCCGGTCGCGGGATTCGCTCTTCTTCAGCATCTCTTCATCGCGTGGATTGCTGAGGAAGCCGATCTCGGCCAGCACCGAAGGCATGGATGCGCCGATCAGCACGACGAAGGGCGCTTTCTTCACGCCCCTGTCGCGCGATGCCACGTTCAACCGCTTCCACTCGCGCGAGAGCTCGCGCTGCACGAAGCCCGCGAATTCCCGCGATTCGTCCAGCTTGTCCTTGAGCGCGATTTTCTGGATCAGCTCCCTCAGCTCGAAGATGGACTTGCCGTGGCCCGCGTTTTCCCTGGCGGCGAGATCCAGAGCCTCCTTCGACGTCGTGAAGTTCAGGTAGAAAACCTCGGCGCCGGAGACCCGCTTGATCGGGGAAGAATTGGCGTGGATGGAGAGGAACAGGTCGGCGCGCTGCTCATTGGCGATGGCAGTGCGCTCCTCGAGCGGAACGAAAACGTCGGTTTGCCGCGTGTAGACGATCTCGCCGCCGAGCCGTTCCTCGATCAACGCCCCCAGCCGCAGCGCGACGTCCAGCACCAGGTCTTTTTCCAGCAGGCCGCCGTCGCCCCGGGTTCCCTGGTCATGCCCGCCATGGCCGGGATCCAGCACGACGCGCCCGATCCGCAGTCCCAGGGCACGAGTCAGCGACCGGGTGCCGTCCCTGGCGGGGCGCGCAGGCTGCACGGGCGCGGCGGCGGGCGGAGCGGCCGCCGCCGGTTCGGCGCGCTTGGGCAAGGCGGCCGGCGCGCTGGCGGGCGGCTTCTCCTTTGCCTCCTCGCGCGGGGCTGCCGGCGTGGCAGCCGGCTCCGGCCGCCGCGCCGATTCCGGCCGGCCTTCCGGACCCGCTGCGGGTCTTGCCCCCGGCTTCTCTGCCGCCGGCGCGCCGGCGCGTTCCGCCACGGCAGGCTTGGCAGGGGAGCGCGGTTCAGGCGCGGCTTTTGCCAATTCCTCCGGCCTCGCCCGGGGCTCGGCTTCGGCCTTGGGCTGTTCCGCGGGCCCGCTCTGCGGCGCTGCGCCCGGGACGCCCTGAAGTGCCGGCGCCGCCTTCTCCGTCTGCGAGATCTCCGTTTCCTTGCGCCTGGCGCCCCTGGCGCGGACTTCGATGACGAGCCGCTCCGGGTTGGTCAGGTGAGACAGCTCATAATCCGCTTCGACGTTCAGATCCAGCACCAGCCGGGTCGTCGCGGGGTCCTTCTGCGCCACGCGGGCGCGCTGCACCAACGCATCGCCGATATCGGTCACGAACAGCCGCCGCGGCCCCAGACGGGGGCGCGTGTCCACGAAATCCACGAACAGCCGTTCGGGATTCGACAGCCGCCCGTATTTCCACTTCGTCTCGCGGCTCAGCTCCACCACGACCCGCGTCGAGTCGGCCGCGCTCCAGGCGCGCACGGAACGCAACTCGGCGAAAGACGCCGCAGGCGCGGTCTGGGCTTGCGCCAGGCACGCCGCCGCTGCCGCCGCCAACGCCAGCGCCAGGGCTGGATTTGCTGTTCTCAGCGCCGCCTCCTACCGCGTCCGCAGATACACTCTGCCGTCCGCATCGGTTTCCACCAGCAAGCTCCGAACCGGCTGCTCCTGCTGCCGGCCCCGGCTGCCTTCGTCCGCGCCGGTTGCGCGGGGCCGCTTGTAGGCTGACTCAATCTTCCTCACATACTCGACGGTCTCCCGGAACGGCGGGACTCCGTTGTATCTCGCCACTGCGCCTTCGCCAGCGTTGTAGGCGGCCAAGGCCAGGCGGTCGTCGCCATAGCGCTGCCGGAGCTGCTTGAGCAGCTTCACCCCCGCCTCGAGGTTTTCCACCGGATCGAACCGGTCCCGGGCGCCCAGCGCGCGCGCCGTGGCGGGCATCAACTGCATCAGCCCCGCGGCGCCTTTCATGGACACCGCCGAGGGATTGTAGCCGCTCTCGGCGCGGATGACGGCATCCACCAGATCCGGGTCCACGGCATGCTTGCGCGCTGTCTGCTCCACCAGCGGCCGCACTGCCTGGGCAGCGGGCAAGCGCTTCCCGCCCGGGCTTCGGAACTCGGTGACGCGCACCAGCCTGCCGGTGCGCGGATCGGCGCGCACCGTCGTCACCGCGCGCACACGCTCCCCCTCGGCCGGCTCGGGCGAGGCGGCCGCGGCCCCGGCGCAGGCAAAACAAAACGCCAGCATTATGTTTCTTACATTATACAGCCGCATGTTTCAAACACAAACACATTCTTCTGGAAACCGCAGCCCGGCGGCAGCCGCGCCCGCCGTTGCTACAATTCTCTCATGACCCGCGCGGCCTTTGTCCTGGCCGGCGGCGGCAGCCGGCGCATGGGCCGGGACAAGGCGCTGCTGCCGCTCGGCGGCGAGCCGCTGGCCGCCCGCGTGGCCCGCATCGCCGCCGAAGCCGCCGGCCGCGCGTTCCTGGTAGGATCCGCCTCCCGCTACGGCCATCTTGGTTTCCCATGCCTCGAAGAGCGCTTCCCGGGCCTCGGTCCGCTGAGCGGGCTGGACGCCGCCCTCCGCTCCGGAGAGGCAGAATGGTGCCTTCTGCTCGCTTGCGACATGCCGGGGCTGGACTCCGCCTCGTTGCGCAGCCTGCTCGACACGGCCGAAAGCTGCGCCTGCGACGCCGTGATCACAACGAGCGCGGGCGGCCGCACGGAGCCGTTGTGCGCCGCTTACCATGTGCGGCTCGCCCCTCTCGCCGAACAGAACATTCGGGAAGGGAAGCTGGCGCTGCGCGGCCTTCTCCCGTTGATCCGCTGGCTCCCGTTTCCGGCGCCGCACGCGGGGTTCGCCGCCAACATCAACACCCCGGAAGAATGGGCACAATGGAATCGTTGAGCGACCTGTTCCCGCACTACATCGAGTTTCGCCACGTCTATAAGACGTTTGACGAGCCCGTTTTGGCCGACGTGTCTTTTCATGTCCGGGATGGCGAGACGCTGGCCATCATCGGCCGCAGCGGCGTGGGCAAGAGCGTCAGCCTGAACCACATCATGGGGTTTCTCAAGCCCGACAGCGGCCGCGTGATTGTGGCGCATCAGGACATCACGGACATGACGGAAACCGAACTGCGCTCGATCCGCCGGAAGGTGACCATGGTCTTCCAGAGCGGCGCCCTGTTCGACTCCCTTACCGTGGGCGAGAATGTACTCTTTTCCCTCGAACTGCGGGAAGACTACGACGAGCGCAACAAAATGGACGTCATGCGCGGGCTGCTGCGCATGGTGGGGCTCGAAGACCGCGAGAACGATTATCCTTCCGACCTTTCGACCGGGCACCGCCGCGCCGTGGCCATCGCCCGCGCACTGGCCGCCCAGCCGGAGTGCATTCTGTACGACGAGCCCACCACGATGGTGGATCCGCTGATGTCCGATTTGATGGTGAGCCTCATGCAGCGGCTCAAGGAGACGCTGCGGCTGACCAGCGTCGTGGTGACGCACGATCTGGACCTGATGCGGCGCGTCGCCGACCGCGTGGTGGTGCTGTTTGAAGGGCGGGTCATCTACTTCGGCCCGGTGGAAGAGATCGAGCAGTGCAACCACCCGCACGTGCGCGAGTTTCTCGCCATGGACCGCGTGGATCTCAGCGGCTGAAGCGCGTCCGGAATCCCTCCAGCCATCCGCCCAGGCGGGCCGTCCAACTCTGCGGCGCGTCCGCCGTGCCGGTATCTGCGGCCTTCTCCTCTTGCCGTGTCAGCCAGGATTGAGGCGGAGGCGCCTCCTCGCGGCTTGCCAGCCGGGCGCGGTAGGTTCCCGCGAGCAGGTCGTAGCGCCGCTTTCTGGTGCGCCCGTCCTTCTCTTCGAAAACGGCCTCGAAGCCGGTGACCGTGCCGTCCGGCTTCAACAATTCGATGGGCAGATACCCCTTGAGCCCGCGCTCGATGAACGAGGTCTCCCAGCGGTTCCGTTTCGCGCTCCAGACGAAGATCCGCAAGGAGTCGAAATCGTGGGTCGCGCTGCGCTGCGACTGCGCCGCCCACAGCCACACCGGCTTCTCCCCGTCCTTGGCCTTCGTGCTGCCGATGGAGAAGAAGGCGGCGATTCGCGCCCGCTCGGCGTGTTGCGCCACATCGTCGGGAATCGCCATGAACAGCATCCGCGCCAGCACCCACCCGGCCGCACCGTTCTGGCAGCGCACCAGGGCCCATTCGTCCCTGGGAGCCGGCGGCGCCGTCTGTGCCGGGGGCCCCTCCTGCAGGCGCTGCGTCCGGCTCAACTCGAGCCAATCGGGAGGCAAGCCGGGGACGGGGGGATGGGCAAGAGGCTCGGCCTGGATCTTCTGCTTCTTCTTCCGCGCCGCGCCGGAAGCAGCCGGACCCGTCTTGCCCGCCAGAAGCGGCGCCGCCTGATAAGGCCGCCGCTCCACGTGCGCGTAGGCGATCACGGCCACGGGTTCTTCCGGGCGGACCTGCCGGAAACTGGGCGCCTGACGGTGAGGCGCAGTGTGCACATTCAACGTGTCCAGCGCTGTTGCCGTCCCCTGTGCCGGAGACGCGGCTGCTCTCTGCGCCAGCTTGCGCAGGTCTTCCATCTGCCCTGCTGACAGCAGGTGTCTGCCGTCGACCCAACCTTCACGCCCCCGCTGCGTGCGGATCCGGTAAAACCCCCGCCTCCGGCTAAGCAGTTCCACGCGCTCGCCGTGATTCAACCTGTCCACGGTCTCCGCGCGGGCCGCGAGGGCTTCCCGCACCGGCAAAGTCAACGGACCGGCGTAGGCCTCGCCCAAAGCGGGCTGCCTGTCCGGCGACTGCCCGCAGGAAGCGGCCAAGCCCGCGAGGCAAACCGCGATGATTGTTGCCTTCCAGCCCATGCATTACGCCGCCTCGCCCGCCAAAACCCAGAATAGCAGCGGGCCGACGCGGGGCGGGTCAGGAAACCATTTCTTTCAGGAATTGTTCGATCCGGCCCAGCCCCTTTTCGAGGTTCTCCATCGAAGTGGCGTAAGAGATCCGCACGTGGTGCTCGGTGCCGAACGCTTCGCCGGGCACCACCGCCACATGCGCCGTCGCGAGAAGTTTTTCGGCGAACTGCATCGGGGTGTTGATGCCGTTGCGCCCCAGCGCGGCCTGGATGTTGGGATAGGCATAGAAGGCGCCCCGCGGCTCGGCGCAACGCACGCCGGGCATGGCGCGCAGCCGCTCGACCACGTATTGCCGGCGCCGGCGGTATTCGTCCAGCATCACGCCGACCGAGCCCTGGTCTCCCAGCAGCGCCTCGATGGCCGCTTTCTGCGCGATCGACGTCGGGTTGGACGTCGAATGGGATTGCAGCTTGATAATGGCCGCGCACACCTCCGCGGGCGCCAGCGTGAAGCCGATGCGCCATCCGGTCATCGCATAGGTTTTCGACAACGAGCCGGCGACGACAACGTGCTCCTTCACGCCCGGCTCGGCAGCCACCGAGTAGGGCTCGCTGTCATAGAGGAATTGGCAGTAGCACTCGTCCGTCATCAGCCAGAAACCGCGTTCCCTGGCCAGGCGCGCGATCTTGGCGAACTCCTCCCTGTCGATCACGGCGCCGGAAGGGTTGCATGGGGAGTTGACAATCAGCAGCCGCGTCTTCGGCGTGATGGCGCGCTCGATCTGCGCCGCCGTCAGCGCGAAGCCCTCCTGTTCGCTGGTCTCCACGAGCACCGGGCGCCCGCCCGAGTAACTCACCACGTCGTAGTAGGTCACCCAATACGGCACGGGAATGATGACTTCGTCGCCTTCGTTCACCAGCACCTGAACCGTGTTGAAAATGGCGTGCTTGCCGCCGACGCTGACCACGCACTCCGGGACGCGGTAATCGGTGCCGAAATCCATGCGGTGCCGCCGGCACACGGCTTCCCGGAGTTCCTGCACGCCGGCCATGGCGGTGTAGCGCGTGAAATTCTCGTCCAGCGCCCGCACGGCGGCGCGCTTGATGTTGTCTGGCGTGGGAAAATCAGGCTCGCCAACTCCGAAGTCGACGACGTCGAACCCGGCGCGGCGCAGCTTCTCAGCTTCCGCCGAAACGCGCGCCGTCGAGCTGACGCTGATAGCCTGGACCCGTTCAGATAAACTGATGGCTCGTTGCAGCATGGCACCTGACCCGAACAATCTGGATTGCCGGCTCGTGCCGGCTTAAGTGGCTTGTGAGGAACGCGGCGGTAACCGCTCTCTCAGCTTCGCCTCGACTTGGGGCGGCACCAGGCCGCTGACGTCGCCGCCAAGTGCGATCACCTCCTTCACCAGCCGTGAACTGAGGAAGGAGTAAGCTTCTCCTGCCATCATAAACATAGTTTCGATCTCCGGCGCCAGCCGCCGGTTCATCAGCGCCATCTGCAGCTCGTACTCGTAGTCCGAGATCGCGCGGATGCCGCGCAGCAGAAGGCACGCGCCGCGCCGCCTGGCATATTCCACCAGCAGCCCGTCGAAGCTGTCCACCTCGACATTGCCCAGATGCGCCACCGCCTGCTGCAACATTTCCACGCGCTCATCGGTCGTGAACAGCGGCTGCTTGCCTGCATTGCGCAGAACCGCCACTATCAGGCGGTCCACCAGGGGCGCGCATCGTTCAATGAGGTCCAGATGCCCGTTGGTCACAGGATCGAAGGAGCCAGGGTAGACGGCGACACGCTGTTTGGCTTGGCTCACTGCCCTCACTTCCTTGCTTTGCGAAATGCCTCCCTATTGTACGCCCGCGCCGGGGCAAGCCTCGGCCGTCCTCCGGCTGCTAGATTGATACGGTGGCCCGGTCCGACGATCTCCGCTTGCGCGCCATCAAGGACGCTCTCGGCGCGCTTGGCTATCCCGGCTTTCTGTCGCTGTTTTCGGAAATCGAGGCCGAGGAGGGCCACGATCCGGCGGTCGTTCTCATGGCTGCGCTGGCCTGCGACCGCCTGGATGAGCCGGTGCTGGAAGCCCTGCCGTGGCTCGTGCTCCGCTACGAGCACCTCGATTGGAACTGGCTCCTGCCGGAGGCCCGGCGCCGCGGCGTGCAGAACCGCCTCGGGTTCGTTGTGTCGCTTGCCTTGCGCGCAGGGGCTGGCTCGCTCGGCATGGACAGGCTCACCCGGCTCGCCGCCATAGAGGAAGAGCTGTTTGCGTGCCGTTTGACGAGGCAGGAAACCCGCTGGCTGCGCGCGGCGCCGGCAAAGCGGGACATCCCCGGCTCGCGCCGGAGTGAAGAAGCCGCCCAGTGGGGCGTGCCCTCGGCGTTGCGCCCGGACGAGATCCGCTTTCTCGGAGAGCTCTGAAAGGCCTCTCGCCCGGGAGGCCCGCATCCGCTAGAGTAAAAAGTGCTCGCCGGCAGAGCCGTGCGGGGCCGGGGCGGTTGAGCCGCTCCGGAGAGTATCTCCAGAGAGGGAAATGGACAATGTCGCGTCTGGTTCCGCTTGTTCTGTTTTGTGCCACGCTTGCATTCGGACAGCAGCGCACCCTCATGCACTGCTTTACGTTCACGGAAATCCCTGAGGCCTCCGCCTCCGATTGGGAGGCATTCAAGAAAGCCACCGAGGAGCTGCCGTCGAAAATCGCCGGACTGAAGCGCGTCTGGCACGGCAAGCTCGCCCGCCCCATGGGGCTGCTGCAGACCGATGGAGCGCTGGACGCCGACAATCAGAAGAAGCTCCGGGAAGGCGGGACGGTGCCGGCGCAGGTCAAGATGATCCGGCGCCAGTACGGCGTGTGCATGGAATTCGATGGCCCGGATGCCCTGAAGTCCTACGCCAAGGATCCCGCGCATGATGGCTGGATGAAGGTCTACGAGAAAGTTCGCGTTCCCGGCACCACCACCTTCGACATTCTGCCTTGACGGCGCGGCATCTTCTCATCCGCGCGGGCGCCGCGCGGGCCGCTTCCGGCTGCCGTGGCGCTCGCGCACCCGCCCGGCTTCTTCGCGCGCCGCCACACTGCGCCGCAGCGCGGCAATGCGCTCCCGCGCCCTCCGAACAGCCTGCTGATGATCCACGACCGGACGCGGGCAACGCGCCGGATCATCGAACTCCGGAACCCACCGCCTCACGAATTCGCTTTGCGGATCGTGGTCCCGCCATTGCTTTTCCGGATTGTAAATGCGGACGGTGTTGATGCCCGTGGTGGCGCTCTGCATCTGGCACTGGCTGTAGTGGATGCCCGGCTCGTAGTCAGTGAACAGCCGCGCCAGATGCAGCGCCACGGGGCGCCAGTGCAGCCACAAGTCGTAGGCGGCGAAGCTCACCAGCATTGCCCGCATCCGGAAGTTGATCCAGCCGGTCTCGCGCAGCATGCGCATGCAGGCGTCGACAAAAGGAAAGCCAGTGGCGCCTTCTTTCCAACGCTCGAACTTTTCTGCGTCGAATTCCGCCTCGCGCAAGCCGTCATAAGCGCGCACGAAGTTCTCAAATTCGATCCTCGGCTCGTCCTCCAGCTTCTGGATGAAATGGTCCCGCCAGTGCAGGCGCGCGGTGAAAGCCGCCAGAGCCTGCCGCCATGAGCCTGTGGCGCTTTCCCGTCTCTTCTGCACCGCGTGGAACACCTGCCGCGCAGAGATCGTCCCCCACGCCAGGTGAGGGCTCAGCCTGGAACAGCTCTCCGCCGCCGTCAGCGGACTCGACATTTCGCAGTGGTACCGTTCCCCGCGCCTTTCCAGAAATGACTCCAACAGTTCGCGCGCAGCCAGTTCTCCGCCCTTCTGTACGTCGATGGTTCTCACCGCTGCGGGCAGTCCGCCCGGATCGATGCCGTGCGCGGGCAACCGGAATGGGGGATCGATGAGGGGCTGCCGCATCCGCTCCTGCCAGAGCCTCGACCACCCGTCGCGCGTCTTCAGCCGCCGGAAGACGCCGTTGTTCGGAAACTCGAAAAACGGGATGCCCGCCTCGCGCGCCCACCGGCGCACGCGCCTGTCGCGCGCGTAGGTCCATCCGTTGCCCGTTTCCTCATGCGCGTAAACTGCCTCCGCAGGCAGCGAGCGCAGCACCTCGACGGCATCGCCGGCGCGGACGACGAGCGGCGCCCCGAGACGGCGCAAGCTGCCTTCCAGCTCTTCGAGGCACTGCCTTGCGAACGCCCAATGCCGGGGGGCGTAGTCGGGGCCCGCCCACAATTCAGGCTCGTAGATGAACAAAGGCAGCACGGTCCCCCTTCGTGCGGCCTCAGCCAGCGGCGCGTGGTCCCGGACCCGAAAATCGCGCTTGAACCAGACAACGTGCATTCTGTTTCAAACACGCCCGCCCGGTTTTGTCATGGCCGGGCGGCCGCGAGGGGCCCCCTTCCGGCAGGCGGCGCTGCAGTAGCGGACTTCTTCCCAGCACCGCCTCCACTTCTTGCGCCAGGAAAAAGGCCTGCCGCACCGGGGGCAAATCTTTTCCGGCAGAAGGTCGCGGGCAGGCATGGCGCTTCACCAGCAGCAGATGCCGCAGGATCGGGCCGAGGCGCAGATTCTGCGCCTCTTCCCCTGCTCTGCGGTCTTTCGGCACAGGGCTGCAATGTTTGCACCAATGTCATCTGATTCTCCGGAAACGCGTCCTGAAAAGCGAGGCGAAAAGGAGGCCTCGAGAATGAAAAAGACTCTCGCGATGATTATTCTGGCCGCAGTCACCTCTGTCGGAGTGTTCGCTCAGGCAACGCCGCCGTTCCGCGGCGGCAACGGCCCCGTGACGGCGCCGGGCGCCAAGGGCAAGAAGACCGGGCCGCAGGACGGCAGCGGCCCCATCCACCAGCCCGGAACCGGCGGGGGCACGGGGAAAGGCCAGCGCGGTCCTCGCCGCTGACGCCCGCTTCAGTTCCATTCGCTGTAGTCTGAAGGCCCGTTGCGACCCTTTGTCAGGCGCTGCCCGCGCCTTGCGAGGGGCCGGCGGGCTTTCATGCATTGCGAAAACCGCGGGCGGCGCACTGAACAATCCCGCCTGCAGCGACCGTGGCCCGGATTCACCCGGCGTCCCGCTGCCAGCGAGCCTCGGAGCAAACAAATCCTGCGCTTTTTGTTGCGCCACGCTGAGGGGCCGCATCCCTGCTCCTCTAAAACCGGATACGCGTGTCTGTTAAGGCGTGTTAAAAGCGCGGGGCCGGTGCACCCGCCGAACGGCGGAAACCGTCCAAACAATCAGAGGCCCGCGTTTCGTCGCGCATTTGGCGAGGCGGAATGGCAGCGGCCCGAAACAGGTTTGAGCGCGTCTTTCCACCCCTTTCAGCGCGCTCAACAGCGGCCCCGGCGTGAATCCACCCCCTGGCGCGCCGGGGCTGTCCTCGCAGGTTTCCCCGCTCTCCAATGCAACAAGGGATCCGTTCGGAGGTGGCAGGCCACGGGGGCGAGCTGCGCCCGGAGTGGAGCGGGAGACGGGACTCGAACCCGCAACCAACGGCTTGGAAGGCCGTGACTCTACCCTTGAGTTACTCCCGCTCGGGACGGCCTTGCGGCCGCCATCTCAATTCTAGAGAAGCCGCGGGCGGCTGGTCAACGGCGGGCTCTACTGCGCCCCGCGCTGGAACAACATGACCTTCGCCGTGTGGAAAAGGATGTACATGTCGAGCGAGAAGCTCTGGTTCTTGAGGTAGTAGAGATCGTACTCGAGCTTGACGATGACGTCCTCGAGGTTCTCCCCGTATCTGTGGTTGATCTGCGCCCAGCCGGTGATGCCCGGCGGAATGGAGTGGCGCAGGCTGTAGAACGGGATCTTTTGCGACAGGACGTCGACGAACTCGGGCCTTTCCGGACGCGGGCCCGCAATGCACATTTCGCCGCGGAGCACGTTGAAGAACTGCGGCAGCTCATCGAGCCGGAGCTTGCGCAGCCAGCGGCCGAGAGGCGTCACGCGCGGGTCGTTCTGCGCCGCCCAGACAGCGCCGGTGCGGGCTTCGGCGTCCTGGTACATGGAGCGGAACTTGAAGACCTCGAACACGCGGCCGTTGCGGCCCACGCGCTTCTGGCGGTAGATGGCCGGCCCGGGAGACGTGGCGCGCACGAGCAGCCAGATCACGGCCATCAGAGGCAGTGTCAGCGCGGCCCCGAGAAGGGCGAAGAGAAAAGAATATGCGCGCTGAAGGGCCAGCTTCCGCGGGTCCGGCCCGATGCCTGAGCCGAAAATGAGCTGCGATGGGCGCAAGGCCTCCAGCGGCACACGCCACATCACGTGCTCGTAAAGGGTGGAAGCATCTTCCACCGGCAGCCCGGAGAGGCGCAAGGCAAGCAGGACTTCCACCGGCAACTGCCCGCGGCGGTCGTTCAACCCCACAACGATGCGGTCCGGCCGGTTTTCCTCGTAAGCTTCGCGCAACCGGCTGGGCGGGCCCAACCATGGCCCGAGTTCAGCGGGAGCATCTTCGGCGGGCGCCGGCGAGAGATAACCGATGGACTGCATGGCGAAATGGGGCCGCTCGGCGACGGCGCGGGCCACCGTCTGCACCAGCCGGTTGTGGCCCAGGAACAGGAGCCGCTGGCGGTAAAGCACCCGCAGCACCAGCACGTCGAACAGGATCCGCCAGCCGGGCAGCAAGATCAGCCCCATCACGCTGCCGGCGATCATCTGCGAGCGTGCCAGCGCCAGTTCCGGGTGGATATAGCTGATCATGCCCTGCGTGAGAAACGCGAAGCCGAAAACCAGACAGAACTGCTGCACAAGACGGAGCCGCGAGTACACGCGCACCTGCGAATACAGGTCGTTGAGGTACACGCCGAGGATCAGGCTCCCCACCGCCGCCATTGTCTGCCCGCCGCCCCCTTCGTAGAGGAAATAGATCGCCCAGTCCTCTTCCCGGGTGAGGAGGAATGCAGCAAGATAGCAGCCGAACGACAGAGCCGCTTCCACCGCCATCAGTACAAGCAACGAGGCAGGTATTACGACTTTGAACAGTCGAACCATGAAAGATCCCGCGGCAAGGGCAGAATGTCAGTCTAGCATGCCTCTCTTTGAACAAGCCCGCGCTGCCGGGTTCATTCTTGTGGTAAGGTGAGGAACCTGAGGACCCGGGGCCGTGGTTGATCACTCTGCCACTCTGGATTACGAAAAATACTGGCGCCGCTTGCAGCAGATCGGGCTGAATGCCTATGAAGCGCGGTCCTATCTGGTGCTGGTGGGCCATCCGCGGTTCAAGGCGCTGGAACTGGCCGCCCGCGCCCGCGTCCCGCGGCAGAAGATTTACGAGGTGCTCGACAGCCTGGTGGACAAGGGCTTCGCCCAGGTGGTCCAGGAAAAGACAAAGCTGTTTTCCGCCGTCGAACCCGGGCTCGCGATCCCCGCCTACCTCGAGCGTCAGCGGGAAGCCATGGAAAAGCATCTCTCCGAGCAGCGCCGCCTTGGCCTCGCCCTGGCCGAAGAACTGAAGCGCGCCTATGCCGAGGGCCAAGGCGCCACGGGCACGCTGGATTACCTCCGCATTGTCAGCGATCCGGCCCAGATCGCAGCCCATTACCGCTCGATGCTCGAATCCGTGTCCAGCCGCTACGTCGAGTTCTCCCGGCCGCCCTACGCCGTCGATCCGCTCGATGAACAACTCGTCAAGCAGGCGGCAGAAAGGGGTGTCGCCTGCCGGATTCTGCAGGAAACGGCCCCTCTCGACGAGACCCACCTGCAGCGGATTGTCGAATACCGCAGTTTGGGAATCGGCGTTCGTTTTGCGGGAAATTTGCCGATGAAACTGGCGGTTTTCGACGGCCGGCAGGGCCTGGTTTCCCTGCTCGACCCGGTGAAAACGAGGCCCTCCTGGACCGCCGTGGTCTTTGACCACGACAGCTTCGGACAGGCGCTGGAGGCGCTTTTCGAGCAGTGGTGGACGCGGGCTTCCGACTCCGCCTTTCCCCGGCAGGCCGGAACCGGCGGCGCCTTCTAGGACGGGCGCGGAGCGTCCTTCGCCAGAACCTCCCGGATGGCGTAAATCCGCCGTCCCTGGCTTTCGAAATACGTCCGCATCATCATCTCGCCCAGCAGGCCGGTGGTGAACATCATCAGCCCGGCCACCAGCAAAAGGCCGCCGGTGAAAAGAAGCGGTCCGTGCGCGAGAATGATTTCATAACCGAGGATCTTTTTCACCAGGAGAAACGCCAGAATTCCGCCTCCCAGAGTGACGCTGGCGAGTCCGATGCGTCCGAAAAAGTGCATCGGTCGTGTGAAATACTTGAGCAAAAACCGGATCGTCAATATGTCGAAAAGAACGTTGAAAGTCCGGCCCAATCCGTAGTGCGAGGCGCCGCCCGCCCGGGGCGGGTTCTGTATGGGCACTTCGGCGATGCGCGCGCCGTAGAAGCTGGCCAGGGCGGGGATGAAGCGGTGCAGCTCGCCGTACAGGTTGACGTCTTTCAGGATCTCGGCCCTGTAAGCCTTGAAGGTCGTGCCGAAGTCGTGCAGATCGAGCCCGCTGACCCTGGCCATCAGCCAGTTGGCAATGCGCGACGGGATCTTCCGCAGCAGCAGATGATCGTTGCGCTGTTTGCGCCACCCGCTGGCGATGTCGTAGCCCTCGTCGATTTTGGCAATCAGCGCGGGCAGGTCCTCCGGCGCGTGCTGCAGGTCGCCGTCCATGGAGATGATGACGTCGCCACGCGCCTCGTCGAAGCCGGCTGAAAGCGCCGCCGTCTGCCCGAAGTTCCGCCTCAGCCGGACGACGCGGAGCCGGGCGTCGGTCTCCACGAGGTTCGCCAGCAGCTCGAAGCTGCGGTCAGTGGAGGCGTCGTCGACGAAGATCACCTCGTAGGGCCGGCCAAGCCGCTCGAGCACGGACGTCAGCCGGTCATAGAGCGGCAACAGCGCCGCCTCTTCGTTGTGCACCGGGATGACGACGGAAAGCATGGCCCTGTCCGCAGTATAGCAAAACCCCCGTAAATTCAGGCTTTTTGATACAATGAAAGAGAAGCATGTCTACTCCTCAGGGACCCGAGAACCCGCCTCCGCACAGCAGCGGCGGCGGCGCGCAACTGCCTCTGGGCGACCGCCGCAACATCATTCCGGTGAACATCGAAGACGAGATGCGCCGCTCGTATCTCGACTACTCGATGTCGGTGATCATCGGGCGCGCGCTGCCCGACGTCCGCGACGGGCTGAAGCCCGTGCACCGCCGCATCCTCTACGGGATGAGCGAGATGGGCTTGACGCACAACCGCCCCACGCGCAAGTGCGCCAAGATCGTCGGCGAAGTGCTCGGCAAGTACCACCCGCACGGGGATTCCGCCGTCTACGATGCGCTGGTTCGCATGGCCCAGCCCTTTTCCATGCGCTACCCGCTGGTGGACGGGCAAGGCAACTTCGGCTCCATCGACGCCGATCCGCCCGCGGCCATGCGCTACACCGAGGCGCGGCTTTCGAAAATCTCCTCCGTCCTTCTCGAAGACATTGACAAGGAAACCGTCGACTTCCGCCCCAACTATGACGACAGCGAGGTGGAGCCGGAAGTCTTGCCGGCGCGGTTCCCCAACCTGCTGGTCAATGGCAGCGAGGGCATCGCCGTCGGCATGGCGACGCGCATCCCGCCGCACAACCTTCGGGAGATGATCGACGCCGCCATCGCCCTCGTGCAGAACCCCGCCACCCCGGTTTCCCGCGTTCTCGAACTCGCCCCCGGGCCTGATTTTCCCACCGGCGGCATCATTCTCGGGCGGCAGGGCATCATCGACTACTACACCAGGGGACGAGGGTCGCTGAAGGTCCGCGCCCGCGCTTTTACGGAAAAGATCCAGAAAGACCGCGAAGCCATCGTCGTCACCGAGCTGCCCTACCAGGTGAACAAGGCCAAGCTGATCGAGCAGATCGCGCAGCTCGTCAACGACAAAAAGATCGAAGGCATCTCCAACGTCCGCGACGAGAGCGACCGCGAGGGGCTCCGCGTGGTCGTCGAAATCAAGCGCGGCGAGAATCCCGAAATCATCCTGAACAACCTGTACAAGCACACGCAGATGCAGGTGAATTTCGGCGTCATCATGCTCGCCATCGTCAACGGGCAGCCGCGCGAAATGGGCATCATCGACGCGCTGAAGCGCTTCATCGACCACCGCGTCGAAGTCGTCCGGCGGCGCACGGAATACCTGCTTCGCAAGGCCCGCGAGCGCGAACACATCCTGCTTGGGTTCCAGAAGGCGCTCGAAAATCTCGATGCCGTCATCGAAACCGTCCGCGCCTCCCGCAACCCCCGCGAAGCCCGCGACGCGCTGACCGGACAGGTGCAATTTCCCGAGAATCCCGCACTGGAGAAAGTGCTGGCCAAATGGGCCCCGGCGCTGAAGTGGAACGGGCAGCCCCTGTCGCGGTTCGATTTCACCGAAAAGCAGGCGCAGGCCATCATCGAGCTGCAACTCCAGCGCCTGACCGGCATGGAGCGCCAGAAAATTCTGGACGAACTGGCCGAAATCCAGCGCCAGATCGCAGAATATCTCAAAATTCTCGGTTCGGAAAAAGTCCTTCGGGGCGTCATTGTCGACGAGCTGAAGGAGGTCCAGAAGACCTTCGGCGACGACCGCCGCACGCAGATCGTGGAAGACGAGGGCGAGATCAATCTCGAAGACCTGATCAAGCGGGAGGATGTCGTCGTGACGGTCAGCCGCGGCGGCTACCTCAAGCGGACCGCGCTCGATACCTACCGGCGCCAAGGCCGCGGAGGCAAAGGCCGCATCGGCATGGCCACGCGCACGGAAGACGTGGTCGAAGACCTCTTCGTGGCGAACACGCACAGCTACCTGCTGATCTTCACCTCCAAGGGCCGCCTCTACTGGCTCAAAGTGTTCAACATCCCCGACGCCCAAGCCGCCGGCCGCGGCAAGCACATCAAGGGGCTGGTAAACCTCCAGGAAGACGAAGAGCCGCGCGCGTTCCTGCCCGTCTCCGACTTCGAGCCTGGCAAGTATGTCGTCATGGCCACGAAATTCGGCGTCATCAAGAAATGTGAACTGACGGAGTTCGACAACCCGATGGCGCGCGGCATCATCGCCATCAACCTGAAGGACAACGACGAGCTGATCGAAGCCGCGCTGAGCGACGGCTCGAAGATGATCTTCCTCGCCACGCGCGAGGGCATGGCCATCAAATTCCCGGAAACCGACGTCCGCCCGATGGGCCGTCCCGCAGCCGGCGTCACCAGTATGAAGTTGGCCGAAGGGGACTGGATCGTCGGCATGGAAGTGGTCACCGACGATGACTACATTCTCTCGGTGAGCGAGTTGGGCTTCGGCAAGCGCACGCAGCTCAGCGAGTACCGGCTGCAATCGCGCGCCGGCAAGGGCGTCATCAACATGAAGGTGGCCAACCGCAACGGGAAGGTGGTCTCCGTCCTCGCCGTCAAGGAAGACACCGACGTCATCGTCATCAGCCGCGAAGGCAAGATCCTCCGCACCGAAGCTGAAAGCATCCGCAAGACCGGCAGGTCCGCGCAGGGCGTGAAGCTGGTGTCTCTCGATCCGGGCGACGCCGTGGCCGCCGCTTGCGCCGTAAAGGAAGCCGAAACGGCAGAGGATAACGGCGAAACGCAGCCCGAGCTGCCATTGCAATAACCGGGGCGGGGAACCGCTCCCCGCCCGATTCACCGTTTGTAGCCGATCTTCCTGAGCAGCGAGTGCCGCCACTCCACGTCCGCGGGGCCTTCCACTCCCTTGGGGGCGAAGCCGTCGATCACCCCCAACACGCCGCGTCCCTGCTCCGTTTCCGCCACCACCACCTCCACGGGATTCGCCGTGGCGCAGAAAACCCGAACCACCTCCGGCACGTTCCGCACCGCGCCGAGAATGTTGATCGGGTAGCCGTCCCGCAGGCAGATGTGGAAGGTGTGGCCCGCGCCCACCGCCTGCGCGTTCTCCACCGCGACCTTCTTCAGCTCCTCGTCGTTGCCTTCCACGCGGACCAGGCAAGCGCCGGAAGCCTCGCAGAAGGCGATGCCGAACTTCATCTGCGGCGCCGTGTTCACGATCGCTTCATAGAGGTCCTCCACCGTCTTGATGAAGTGCGACTGGCCGAAAAGGATGTTCCCGTTGTCGGGAACCGTCAGGCGAACGGTCTTCAGTTCCATGGCACTCCTCATCCTAACCCGTGCAGTATGCTGGCATCATATGCGAACCGTTGCCGCATGGCTCGCCGCCGCCTCTCTTCTCTGCGCCCAGCCCGCCGCCGCCCCGGACGTCTCCAGCCGCATTCGCGAGGAGGCGGAAAAACGCTCGCAGGTGATGAAGCACCTGCACGTGCTGACCGACCGTTACGGTCCTCGCCTCACCGGCTCGCCGAATTATGAAGCCGCCGCCAGGTGGGCTGCGGCGCAGCTTTCCGGCTGGGGGCTGGCCAACGCCAGGCTCGAAGCGTGGGATTTCGGCCACCCGGGCTGGTCCAACGAGCGCGCGGCAGGCCACTTCGTTGCGCCCGTCCGCGATGCCCTTGTCTTCGAGGTGATGGCGTGGACCCCGTCCACCAACGGCGCCGCCCGCGGCGAGGCGGTGCTGCTCGCGCCGCCGGCGTCGCCGTCCAAAGAAGAACTCGATGCCTGGCTCCAGGAACACGCAGCGCGCGTCAAAGGCCGCATCGTCCTGCTCGGCAAGCCCCGCGAAATTCCTGTGAGTTTCTCCGCGGCTCAAAAGCGGCTCGATGATGAAGCGGTCAAACGGCGGCTGGAAGCCCGCGGCGGCCCGCCCATGCGCGCCCCTGCGCCGAAGACCGAACCCGGCAAGCTGACCCCGCAACAGGTCAGCGCCGCCATCGACGCCTGGCTTGTCTCCACCGGCGCGCTGGTCAAGATCCTCGACTCCGGCATGCCCCACTCGACCATCCGCGCGTTTCAGAACCGGACCTACGACGTCACGAAATCCGTTCCCGCCGTGTATCTGCGCAATGAAGACTACGGCCGCGCCGCGCGCCTGATCGAAAGCGGCGAGAAGGTGGAGATGGAATTCGAAATCGTGAACCGCACGCATCCGGGGACCACGACATGGAACGTGCTGGCGGACATCCCGGGCTCGGACAAGCCCGAAGATGTGGTCATGATCGGCGCCCATCTGGACTCCTGGCACGCCGCCACCGGCGCCACGGACAACGCTGCCGGCGTCGCCGTGATGATGGAGGCCGTGCGCCTGATTCAGGCGCTCCAGCTCAAGCCGCGCCGCACCATCCGCATTGCTCTCTGGAGCGCGGAAGAGCAGGGGCTGCTGGGATCGAAGCATCACGTGCAGGCCAACTACGGCACGTTCGAGCAGCCCAAGCCTGCCTTCGGGAGCCTGGTGGCTTATCTCAACCTCGACAGCGGCACGGGCCGCATCCGCGGCGCCAGCGTGTTCGGGCCCGAGGAAGCCGCCGCCATGGTGCGCACGGCTCTCGAGGCTTTCCGCGATGCGGGGGCCGCCGGCGCCGCGCCGTCCTCCAGCCGCCGCGAGGGCGGCACCGATTCCACGTCTTTCTCCAGCGCCGGGCTGCCCGCCATCGGTTTTTTCCAGGATCCCATCGAATACTTCCAGCAGACCTGGCATACGAACCTCGACACGTATGAGCGCGCCGTGCCGGAAGACCTCCGCCAGGCCAGCGCTGTCATCGCGGCCGTGGCCTGGCATCTCGCTTCAAGTGAAGATCGCCTCCCGCGCTTCACGCGGGAAACCATGCCGGCGCCTGCCCATGCGGAGCCGCCGGTCACGCAATGAAAGAACAGGAACTGCTCGCTCACATCGCGCGCCTTCCCCACGGGCGCGCCAATTACAAGCAGCTTCTCCGCGAGCTCGGGTTGCGCGGCCAGGAGCGCGCGCACCTGGAGGAGATGCTGCAACGCATGGTGAAAAAGGGCCTCCTGATCGAACTGCGCGGGGGCCAGTACGTGCTGCCGGGCCGGACGCAGCAATTCGCCACCGGCCGTCTCAGCATGCACCGCGACGGCTACGGCTTCGTGTCTCCCGCCGCCGCCGTGCCCGGCGTCGCCGGCGACATTTTCATTCCGCCGGAAGCCTCGGCGCACGCCATGCACGGCGATACCGTGCTCGCCCGCATCACCCGCGTCGGCGCCGACGGGCGGGCCGAGGGGGAAGTGATCCGCGTGCTCGGCCGCGCCCACCCCACTGTGACCGGCGAGTTCCGCGTGGGCCGGCGCGAGTGCTTCGTGGTGCCTTTCGAATCGCGGATCCAGCAGTGGATCGTGATCCCGGAAGGGCTGGAAATCCCCGGCCGCGGCGCCAATGTCGACCGGATCGGCGCTCCCGCGCCGCACGTCTCCGATGTGCGGGAGATGGACGGCATGATCGTCGACGTCGAGATTCTCGAGTATCCGGACGAATCGGACGACACAACGGTCGGCCGCGTGATCGAGGTGCTTGGCCGCCCCGATGATTTCGGCGTGGATGTGGAGATCATCATCCGCAAGCACCACCTCCGGCACCGGTTCCCTCCCGAGGCGCTCGCGCAGGCGCAGGCTGTCCCCATGACGCTCACCCAGGGCGATCTCGCGGGACGGCGCGATTTTCGCGGTATGGAGATCGTCACGATCGACGGCGAGACGGCGCGCGATTTCGACGACGCCGTATGGGTGGACCGGCTCCATGACGGGCGTTTCCTGCTGCACGTTCACATCGCCGACGTCAGCCACTATGTGCTGCCGGGCTCGCCCATCGATAACGAAGCATTCCTCCGCGGCACCAGCGTCTACTTTCCCGACCGCGCCGTGCCCATGCTGCCTCTGGAGCTCTCCACGGAGATCTGCTCGCTCAAGCCGGGCGTGGACCGGCTCTGCCTTTCCGCTCTGCTCGAGATCGACCGGCAGGGGGATGTCGTCCGGCAGGAATTCTGCCGCAGTGTCATCCGCAGCGTCGAGCGCATGACCTACACAGACGTCCATCTGATCCTCGAGGGCGATCCCGGCTTGCGCCGGCGATACGCGGCGCTCGCGCCGCGCTTCGAGCTGATGAAGGAGCTCGCCCTCATCCTGAACCGCAGGCGCATGAAGCGCGGCGCCATCGACTTCGATCTGCCCGAGCCGCTTCTCGTCTTCGACGAGCAGGGGCTCATGACCGGCATCGAGCGCA
>Ga0308417_1000272_pt1 | contig 37863 bp, 35 predicted proteins | sample HotsprSampleOS65_FD_203528 | JGI IMG/M metagenome (GOLD analysis project Ga0308417, IMG submission 203528) | Hot spring phototrophic mat microbial communities from Octopus Spring, Yellowstone National Park, Wyoming, United States - 20090730_OS65 ...
AGCCACAGGCGCAGGGGATCGTGCCACGCCGACCAGGCTCCCAGTGCCGCCAGAAAGACCGCCAGCGCGGCCGCCGCCGACGCGCCGGCGAACAGTTCCCACAGCCACTGCGGCGCATCGCTGCGCGCGTGGTCAGGTCCGCGCACGGCGCGCATCACCGCGGCGGTCACGTCCAGGGGCGGCGGCGCATGATCGGCGGCCGCCCGCGCGAGCTTGTGGATCATTTCGCGTTCGTTCACGTTCGCCGCTCCTTATCCCAGGTTGCCCGAAGATGCAGTTGACGCCGCTCCAGCAACGCCCGCAGCCTGCGGCGGGCGCGGAAGGCCTGCACCTTCAACATCGTCCGGCTCCAGCCGGCGAGCCGCGCCGCCTCCGCCACGCTGTGGCCCTCGACATACAGCAGCGTGATCACCAGCCGATCGCGCGGGCTCAGGCCCCACAGCAGATCGTCCAGCGCCTCCCGCGCCTCATGCGCCGCGGCACGCCCGTCGAGCACCGCCTGCCACCGCTCGTCAGACAGCCGGGCGGGCGCTGGTGCGCGGCGCTGCTTCCAGTAGCGATACCCCACGCGCGTGGCGATGCGCGCAAGCCAGTGCCCCAGGGGCGCATCCCCGCGAAACCGTCCGAGGCCGAGGTAAGCCTCGACGAAGACGCTCTGCACCAGGTCCTCCAGGTCGTTGCGGTCGCGTGTGAACCGCCACAGCCGCGCAGCGACCTGGTCCTGATAACGGCGCACCAGCCGTGCGTACGCCTGGCCGTCGCCGTTGAGGCAGGCGCGAATGTCATCGCTGTCCTGGTAGGCCACAGTGCCACTGTGCGCTGGGCGCGCCTGCTCGTCCAGCGAGGCGACGGCCAGCGCATCGGCCAGCCGGGCCCACCACCGCCGGCCGCCGCGCATCTCCGCCAGCGACCGGTCGATGAGCGTCGGCCACAGAAGGTTGATCGCCGTCGCGGTCATTGGGCCTCGCCGATGCGGCCGAGCAGCTCATCCACCGCCTGCGCCCGGTCGGCGTGGAACTGCTGAATCAACTCGAGCTGCTGGGGAGTTAGAACTCGCGCCGCCTCGCCGCGGACTTTCGAGGCGAGGACCGCGGCATCGCCGATGGCCGCGCCCAGCTCTGCGGCCGCGGCGCGGATCGCACGCTCGTCGGGCTGTTCGGCGGCCACCGCCTCGCGCAGCGCCCGGGCACGTTCCACCAGCGGCCTGGTCGCCGCGGCGATCTCGGCCTTGTGAGAGACGACGATCTGGCGGAGCTGCGCCCGCTGTTCGTCGGTGATGTTCAGCTCGCTGCGCAGGGCCATGGCCCGGCCGAGCTGGCCCATCAGCATGCGTCCCAGAGGCCTGTTACCCAGCCGCTGCCAGACCCCACCACCCGCCGGCGCCGCCTGGACCGCCACGACCGCCGCGCCGCCGACCATCATGACCAATGCCAGAGCTATCGCCACAATCGCCTTTCGCATGTGCCGTCTCCTTGCGAATGAACCGCGGCGATGAGCCGGGCCGCACACGGGCCCGGCAACATCGGCCGCTCAACAGCATCAGTGGCGCGGGAAGGTCCGGAGGTTACAGGGGGGTATCGGCGGGCGAGTTTTCGGGCTGGATTCTGGACCCGGCCAGCGGACGCTCGATCGTGTCCAGCTCGGTGACGGTCATGCGGCGTCCGAAGGTCTTCAACAGAAGCGTCTTCATCTGGTATGGCCGCAGGCTCACGGCCGCTTTACGGCGGTCCAAGTGGATGGTGGCTTCGGTGGCGGCGCCGGCCGATTCCCAGATGCGCAGGACCGTGCCCTTGCCCTCTTCGGGCAGCTTGATGGCCAGTGGAATGACATTGCCCGGCTCGATCGCCAGGGCACTGAAGTCGGCGGCGAGTTCGCCGCTGTGCTTCCCGCCGTGAACCACGAACGGTGGGCAGTTCAGCTCCATGGCGATGCGCTGCGTGCCGGCCGCGCGCCAGTCGCCCTCGTGCGGATAGAAACGCAGCCAGAACCGCTGGACGTTCTGGTCCATGTAGTGCCACGCCGTGCGCTGCGGCGGCATGCGGGGCGGCCGGCCGCGCATCCACGCCATGTGCGCCGAGCGCAGCAGGGTGGGGCGCATCTCGCTCCCCTCGCCGCTGAAGCTGTACTTGGCATCGTTGGCGATGCTCAGGCCCATCGCGTGCCCGCCCAGCGTGCCGGTCATGTCGATCCACCTCTGCCCCGGCCCCTCCACGCCGTCCGCGGGGCGCACCACCGGCGCCAGCGGCGTGTCGAACGTCAGCGTCGGCGCTTCCAGCGCCGTCGGCACCGCCAGCTTGAGCATGCGATGCCGGCCGTGCCATTGGATTTCGATCAGTGCATCCAGATACGGCAGCCCGCAGCCCAGCCGATAGTCGATCCACATGCGCCCATCGTCGCAGACGTACTCGCAGCGCACCGTTCCGAGGATCGGCCCGTCATCCACGATCCGCGCGCCGCTGCACTTCATCGGCGCGATGACGTTGTCCCATTTGTGCGGACTTCCGCCTTCATTGAAGCCGGCCCAGGAGTCGTGCGGATCGTCGATAATCAGCGGCACAACCGGCCCGGCGAGCAACTCCGCATCCGCGCTCTTGAGCTTCAGCGATCGAAGATTGCCATCCTCGCCAAAGCCAATGGCCAGCACGCCGCTCTCCATCCTCGCCGTCGCCGCTTCCGTGGCGCGGATCGACGTGGGCGCCGACTGGTCCGCCGCGGCTGCCGCGCCCGGATCCGCCAGCTTCGCCGACAGCCGCTCGTGGAGGCGAATGCACTCCTCGTGCAGCGGGCCGGCGCAGATGACAGGCGCATCGGCCGGCTCGGGCGATGGTCTGGCGCTGCGCTCGTTGTAGAAGAGGACCCCGCCGCATGCCGGGATCGTGGCGACAACAACGCTCGGCGAATTGGTCCCCTCCACGAACGAATCCGGCAGCACGCGCTGAAAGGCCACCGGCTCGCCCCGCTCATCAAACACGGCCGGCGCCCAGCGGATCGGAATCAGGCGCTTCACCGGCCACGGAAGCGGGTTGAAGAAGAAGTGACAGAAGTCCTTCTTCGACGCGTCAATCCTGTTGAAGATCGCCTGACAGGCGCGGTTGGCCACGCGGTCGGCCAGATATCGCCCATGCCCCAGGTGATGGATCGCATCCTCGACGGCCGGCGGATAGGCGGTGCCGGCGCAGATGTCGTGGAACTGGTTGAACAGCAGGGCCTTCCAGGCCTCGTCCAGGTCGTCCTTCAGCGGATCGCCCAGCGCGCCCAGGCGCTGGGCCGCCACCACCGCCGACTCTGCGCGGAACAGCTCATTCTCCAACTGCCGCAGGTTGTATTTGATGTTCGAGCAGCTCGTGTAGCAGCCCTGGGAGACGTATTGAAGCTCGCGGTCGATCTTCGGCAGCCGCCCGGCCTCCTTCAGCGGCAGCACTTGTTCAAGAAGCGCCGTGTACGTCGAGAGCCGCAACTCGGCGATCTTCCCCTCGGCGCGCAGGCGCCCGACGATGTCGATCGACTCGGGGCCGGCGCCCAGCCGGATCGCCTCGTCATAGTTGCCGGCGATGATGGCGCGAAGCTGCATGAGGTTGGCCCGCGTCGGCCCGCCGCCGTGGTCGCTCCAGCCGTAGGGATAGTAGACGTGCCCCACGTCGCTCTGGATGTTCTCCATCGCCACGGCCAGGCCTTTGGCCATGTCGTCCGTCCACGTGCCGTAGCTGTTCGTGGGCGAGTGCATGCCGATGACGCTGGAACCGTCGGGCGCGACCCACTCGAAGAGATTGGGCAGTCCGCCGGGAAACACGCGGTTGTTCGGCCGGGTGAAGACAAAGGCATCCATCCCCGCCGCCTTGAGCAGCGCCGGCAGGGCGGCGCAGTGGCCGAAACTGTCGGGGCAGTAGCCGACGCGCGCGATGCGCCCGAAGTGCTTGAGGAAGAATCGCTGGCCGTAGAGGGCCTGGCGGTTGAAGCTCTCGGCCGAGGGGATGTTGTCGTCGGGCTGTTCCCACCAGCCGCCGACGATGTCCCACTGGCCGCGCTCGACGGCCTTTCGGATGCGCGCGAACAGGGCCGGATCGTTCTGGAGGATCCACTCGTAGGCCTGGGCCGAGCTGCGGACGAAGGTGTAGTCGGGGAATTCCTCCATGAGGGCCAGGGCGGTGCGCGCCAGGCCCGAGGACTCGGCAAAGCCCTCGTGCCAGCGCCACATCCAGGCCGGATCCAGGTGAGCGTAGCCGATGATATGTACAACGCCGCCGGAGGCGGGCAACTGCGCGGATGTGCTGGTCATGGTTCTGATCTGTCGTGCAAAGGGGGGCACGATACACGATGCGCGCGGAAATGCCAGAGGAGGCAGAAAGCTGCCCGCCGAGGGGCGCGCATCCTGCAACGCCGGCCACCGCCGGCGTCATTCGGAGCGCTCATGCAGGTCGGACCAGCTCCTGCGCCCCATCGTGAATACCGGAAGGAACAGGGTCCACAGCACCAGCAGAGAGGCCGAACTGCCGCTGGTGAGGGTCTGGCGATACTGCCACACCGCCAGAGCCGCTGCCGCCAGCAGAATGACAATGAACCCCAGGAACAGACGGCGCATCGGCGTGCGTGGGCAGCGCCACGGGGCCAGCAGGAGCAGGTAGGCCACGCCCACTGCCGTCAGCAGCAGACCCAGCAGCCCGCCGCTGACGTTGCCCTGAGCGAGCCATACGACGGACATGATCGGCAGCCACAGCAGGCTGCCCAGACCGCCAACCCACCAGCCAAGTCGGGGTCCCACAGACTCCATAACCGCAATCTTACAGCGCGGCGGCCGGCACTGCGAGAAGAGCAGCCGCCCTGCCGCGGCGCCGGCCGCAACGGCGCTGACAAGCGCGTGTCCCGACGGATGGGGGTCGCTTCAGAGCCGGCTCAAGCTGCAGTTTATTCATCCCCCGGCCGTCACGGCGCGCGGCTATCGGGCGGCCGTGCGCGATCCCTTCGGCAATGTGCTGCTGATCGTCGATCAGACGCTGTGCCAGGACACTGGCGTGACCGAGGACGCCAAGCCTCCGTCGGCACTGTTCCCCGGCATCGAGGAGCCGCAGCGAGTCGACGAGCGCGTGCTGGTGGAGGCGTACCGGCGGATCGGCCGCACCGCCGATGACCTTCCCTATACGCCGGACTTCGAGAAGCTGTATTTCGAGTGCCGCTCGGCGGCGGGATGCGAGGGGTTGACGCGCGGCGAACTGTGGCGGCAGCTTCTGAACATGCGCAAAGGCGGGCGGCTGCCCCGGCTGGGCGAGGCCCGCTCGCGTCCGCCGGCCGTCAGCGAACAGGACCGCCAGCGGCTTCGGCAGATGCTGGGCAACGACATCGGCAAGCGCGACCGCCTTCCGTACACCGACCGCTTCGCCCAACTGGTGGATGAGTTCAACCGAACGCAGCCCCGCCCGCTGTCGCCCCATCTGGTGTGGCGGCTGGTGGCGACGCTGGCGAAGTAGGCTTCTGGAGCCAGCTTCGCAATGCCGCGGCCGCTTCGCGTGACATCTGCCGCCATGGCTCCAAACCCGCGATGCCCCCGTTCCGCTCAACCCCGCCCCAGCCGCGGGCCGATAATGCTTATCGGACGATGCGCCGCACCGCCTTCATTCTTGCTCTGATCCTCTGCGCCGTCGCGCCGAATGCGGCCAAGGGCGCGGCGGCGGCGCCCGAGCGCACGCTGCGCGTCATCGACTTCGAGGAGCGCCAGCACGGCAACGTCGAAGACCTGCCCATGCACTGGTCCAAGGTCGAGGGCGACGGCATGCCCCACTACGTCAACGGCAGACTCAGCAGCGACCGGGCGCGCAGCGGGCAGTACAGCTTCCGCTTCGACCTCAACGGCGGCTCGCTGGTCTACCGCTACGAGCCGCTGCGCACGCCGGTGCAGCCGCGGGCCCACTACCGGGTCGAGGTCCACGTCAAGACCACGCCCATGGCCCATGCCCGCGCCCGCCTTTCGGCCTGTTTCCTTGACGCCGACCGCCGCCCCATCATCTCCTCCATCCGCCACAGCGAGCCCTACGCTGCCGCCTCGGTCGACGACCCGTGGAAACCCCTGCGCGTCGATCTGACCTCCGGCTCCGATGCGGCGTATCTGGCCGTCGAGCTGGAGCTTCTTCAGCCGGCCGCCTACGCGCCCCACACATTGGGGGCACAGGCCCTGTTCCCCCAGGACATTCACGGCACCGCGTGGTTTGACGATGTCACCATCTCCCAGGTGCCGCGCATCCGTCTATCGACCGGCCGCCCCGGCAACATCTTCCGTCGCGGCGAGGCCCTGACTCTGGAAGTGCTCGTCTCGGACCGCTCCACCGACGACCTGGCCGCCCAGCTCGTGGTGCGCGACGCGGCCGGCGCCGTCGTCCACCAGCGCAGCGGCGCGCTCGACATGACGGGCGCCGAATCGCTGGGTCCGCTCACGAGGCGCATGCGGCTGGCGCTGCCGCCGCTGAGGCCGGGCTGGTATCAGGCGACGCTGGTGATGAGCAGCCGCGGCCAGTTCGTGGGCGAGCAGGAGCTAAATCTGGTGCTGCTGGCCGACGATGCCGGCGATCCGCGGCCCGACGAGCGCTTCGGCATCATCGCCACCGACCTGCCCTTCGACGGCTGGGCCGAGCTGCCCGAGCTGCTGCCGCGCCTGGGGGCCGGACGCGTCAAGCTGGCGGTGTGGAGCGCGGCCGGCGACATCCTGCAGGTCGATTCGGCGGGTTTCGACTCGCTGCTGCTTCGGCTCAAGGAGGTGGGCATCACTCCCACGGCCTGCCTGCTGGAGCCACCGCCTGACATGGCACAGCGCATCGGCGGCCACTCGTGGCTGCGCCTGCTCGATTGCGACCCGCAGATGTGGCAGCCGCGTCTGGCCTACATGATCGCGCGGCACGCCAATCATCTGGACCGCTGGCAACTCGGCGCCGACGGCCTCGACGCCTTTGCCACGCAGCCCGCCATGCGCCAGGCCTATCGACTGATCCACGAGCAGTTCCAGAAGCTCGTCCAGAAGCCGGATCTGGCCATGCCCTGGCCGGTGTGGTACGAGCTGGAGACCGGGCAGGCGCCGGCCACACTGGCCCTGTGGATCGACCCGACGGTCCTCCCCGCGCAGTTGCCGCTGTACATCGAAGACCTGCTCAAGCGGCGCAGCGCCAATCTGGCCGTGACGCTGGAGCCGCGCGACCGCCGGCGCTATGGCCGCGAATTCCAGATCCGCGACCTGGCCCAGCGCGTGGTGTGGGCGCTGGCGGCCGGCGCGCAGCGGATCGACCTGCCGCTGCCCTTCAGCGTCGCCATTGAGGACGGCGGCTTCGTCCGCCAGCCGCAGGAACTGCTGATGATCATCCGCACGCTCACCGCGCGTCTGGGCGGCAGCGTGTTTCGCGGGCGCGTGCCCATCGCCGACGGCATCGAGGCATTTCTGTTCGACCGCGGCGGCGAGGGGACCATCGTGCTCTGGGATCGAAGCGACCGCGGGGGCGCCCGCGACCTGGACCTGGCCCTGGGCGAGCGCGCCCGCGCGGTCGACCTCTGGGGCAACACCACTCCTCTGCTGGTCGCCCGCCACGAGGGCCCCTCCCGGCAGGTACGGCTGAGCGTCGGGGCCATGCCCCTGTTTCTCGTCGACGTGGACGGCCAGCTTGCGCGCCTGCGCGCCAGCCTCGCCATCGACCAGCCCCTGATCGAGTCGAGCTTCCGCCCGCACGTGCGGCGCATCCGATTCGTCAATCCCTATCCCAGCGCCATCAGCGGCACGTTGCGCCTCAAGCCGCCGGCCGGCTGGTCCATCAGCCCCCCGATCCTGCCATTCAACGTCAACCCGGCGCAGACCTTCGAGCGCGAGATCACCATCGAGTTCCCCTACAACAGCTTCGCCGGCTCGCGCACTGTTGAGGCCGAGTTCGCGCTGGCCGACCTGCGCTTCGGCTCGACCACGGTACCGCTGACGCTGCAACTGGGGCTGTCCGACGTGGGCATGCAGACGCTGGCCGTGCGCGACGGCTCGACGCTGCTCGTCCAGCAGATTATCACCAACTACGGCGAGCGGGACATCAGCTACACCGCCTACTGCCTGCTGCCCGGCTTCAGTCGCGAGGAGCGCATCATCATGAACCTGGCTCCCGGGCGGACGACGATACGCCTGTACCGCTTCCGCGACGTGAAACCCGGCCCCCTGCGCCTGCGCACGGGCGTTCAGGAAATGGGCGGCATGCGCATCCTCAACGATGAGGTGGAGGTACCGTAGAATCTTCGCGTGATCGTCAGCGCCCATATCCGCCTGGACAGCTCGCTGTCGGGGAACGTCTGCTGGCACTGGCCGCCCACCGCCGCCCGTGAGCTGCTGATGTGCGACGCCGACGGCGCTGCACCCCGCCTGCTCGTCAACGGCGACGTGGAGCGCCGCTGGAACCACCCGCTGGATGCGCTGCGCTGGCTGGCGGCCGACGCCACAAGCCGCGCACCGCGGAGCGGCCGCTGGATCGGGTTCCTCAGCTACGATCTGGGCCGGTATTTCGAGCAACTGCCCGCCACCGCGCACGATGATCTGCGGCTGCCGCTGTATGCGTTTGCCTGGTGTCCCGCATCCGCGCCGCCCGCCGCCCCGCCGCCGGCACAGGCCACCGGCCCGTCGCCCGCCAGCGGCATGAGCCGCACCTTCACGCGTGAGGCTTTCGAGCGCGCCGTCGCCCGTGCCGTCGAATACATCGCGGCCGGCGACATCTTCCAGGTGAATCTGGCCCAGCGCTTCTCCGTCAACCTGCCGGATGTTCCGGCCGCCGTCTACGCCCGGCTGCTTGAGCGCCATCCCGCATGGTATGGGGGATACCTGGATTTCGGTGATTTCTGCCTGTTGTCCAACTCGCCCGAGCTGTTCCTGCGCATCAGCCGCGACGGCCCCGACCTCCCGCGCCGCGTGATCACCCGTCCCATCAAGGGCACTCGTCCTCGCCGCCCCGGGATGGACGTCGAGCTGCTTCATTCGATCAAGGACCAGGCCGAGCTGAACATGATCGTCGACCTGGAGCGCAACGACCTGGGCCGCGTCTGCCGCATCGGTTCGGTGCGCGTGCTTGAGGGAAGGGTGATCGAGGCCCATCCGACCGTTTATCACGGCGTTGCCACGATTGAGGGACTGCTGAGGGAGGATGTGGGATTCGTCGAGCTGCTGGCGGCGGTGTTCCCCGGCGGCTCAGTAACCGGCGCCCCCAAAATCCGCGCCATGCGGATCATCGAGGAACTGGAGCCTGTGCGGCGCGGACCCTACTGCGGCGCCATCGGCTATCTGGCGCCCGACGGCTCGATGGAGTTCAACATCGCCATCCGCACGATCGTGGTGAAGGGCGGCGTGGCCCACGTGTCGGTGGGAGGCGGCATCGTGGCCGACTCGCAGCCCCGCGCGGAATACGAGGAAACGCTGACCAAGGCCACGGCGATGTTCGATGCGCTGGGTGTGAATCAAGCCTGAGCCGCCGTTCCCCGCGGGGCTAACGACAGACGCTCTGTCACTCCTCCGGGCGAAGCGCCTTGGGCGGTCTGAGCAGTTCGGCGGCAAGCACCGCATCGCGAATCGAGTCGCCGCTCAGCAGCCGTCGCAGGCTCTGCCGACGCGAGGGTGCCCGAGCACGGTCCCTGGAGCCGATCTCGCCCGCTTCGATGACGTCGGCGGCGTCAGCGGCCCTGGCCTGGGCAAGAACCGGCTCCATCCCCGGGCTGGAGATCTGCATGGCCGCCCCAGTCTGCAGACCATATGCAGCGCGCTGGGGGCGGGCGGCTGGTTGCCGGACGGGTCCGCCACGCGGGGGGCGAGCGGTCGGGGCGCGCTGCGACGGAGCTTTAGGACGGGGCCGCGGCTGAGGCGGCGCCTGCATGGTCGGCGTCGGGCGCCGCGCAGGCTGCGCCGGTTGACGCATGGGCTGCGGCCGGGGCTTTTCAACACGCGGTGGCGGCGTCGCTCGTTCGCTTCGCCTTGCAGGCACGGGAGCATCCGGCGGAGGCGGTGGACCTGGTTCCCGGCCAGGCGGGGTCGGCCAGGGTGTCTGGGCCTGCTGTTCCTGCTGGCGGCGCAATTCCTCCTGCTGCTCTCGGGTCTTGCGGATCGTCGACATGATCCCGCTGACGATCCAGATGATCGCCACGGCCACGCCGATGAGGACCTTGATCAGACCGTCATCGCCGTTCTGTGCCAGCAACCAGACTGTCCAGGGCAGCCAGTTCATCACGCTCCTTGTTCCGGCGCATGGGTCCGGGTCCAACCAACCGCCTACTTGCCCTGATCGGGCCTGGCGATCGCTTCGCGCATCTGCGTGTCGGCCTGCACGTTGCGCAGTCTGTAGTAGTCCATGACGCCAAGGTTGCCCGAGCGAAAGGCTTCGGCGATCGCCCTGGGAATCTCCGCCTCGGCCAGCACCACCAGGGCGCGGTTCTCGGCGACCTTGGCGATGTTCTCCTGCTCCTGCGCCACGGCCAGGGCGCGGCGCTTCTCGGCTTCAGCCTGGAAGCGGCGTTTTTCGGCCTCGGCCTGATCGGCGATGAGCTTGGCGCCGACGTTCTCACCCACGTCCACGTCGGCGATGTCAATCGAGAGGATTTCAAACGCCGTGTTGGCGTCCAGGCCCTTGTTGAGCACAGCCTTGGAGATGTGGTCGGGATTCTCCAGCACGTCCTTATAGTCGCGGGCGGAACCGATGGCCGTCACGATGCCTTCGCCCACGCGGGCAATGATCGTCTCCTCGGTGGCGCCGCCGACCAGAGTGCGAATGTTGGTGCGCACGGTGACGCGGGCCTTGACCTTGAGCTGAATCCCGTCCTTGGCGACGGCATCGATGGTCTGTCGTCCCATGGCGACGGAGGGCACGTCGATCACCTTGGGATTCACGCTGGTCTGGATGGCGTCGAGAATGTCGCGCCCCGCCAGGTCGATCGCCGTGGCCGTCTTCCACGACAGGTCGATGTTCGCCTTGTTGGCCGCGATCATGGCCGAAATGACTCGCTGCACGTCGCCGCCGGCCAGCACGTGCGACTCCATTTCCCGCTGGCTCACGTCCAGGCCGGCGCGGGAGGCCTGGATGCGGGCATTGACGATGACGTGGGCGGGGACCTTCCGCAGCCGCATGCCGATCAGCTCCCACATGCTCACGCGGACGCCGCTGAAGAAAGCCTGGATGTACAGGTTGATGAACTGGAAGATCACCACCAGGAACACCACGCTGACCAGCAGCAGGAACAGCAGGATTGCGATCAGAATGGGCGAGACTTCGGCTAGAAACATGCTGGCGTGCTCCCTTCACTGTTAGACCGGGCGGACGGTGGGACGGCGGTTGCTCAGCGCCACCACTCGTACCGTCGTTCCCGGCGGAATCAGGCCGTACTCGGATATCGCCTCGACCCGCTGGTCGGCGAATTCGCACACGCCCATGGGGCGCAGTTCGCTGACGGTTACACCCACGTCACCGATCTGGACCGTCGCCTGCGGAACGCTGCTGGTGGTCGGACCCAGCACGACCGCCCGGCCCACGGGCGTTCTGGGAAGGATACGCACAAACAGGGCAAATACAAATGGGGCGGCGATCACGCACACCGCCAGCGCCCCAACGCCCAGCCACGGATCGATCGCGAAACAGACGGCGATCGTGCCCAGGATGGCCACGATGGCCGCCACGCCCAGTATCCCGTGCGTGGGCAGGATCAGCTCCGCGATCAGCAGAACGATGCCCACGGCGAAAAGCAGAATGGCCCACTGCACCATGCTCATGTCTTGCTCGATTCGGGCGGGTTGGCGGCGGGGGCGGCCGCCGCCCGCACCACCACGCGGTTGCCCGCAACCTCGCGCACCGTCAGCGTCGTCCCGCGCGGAATAAAGCCGCTGTCGCTCACCACGGAGATAACGTGCGTGCCGCCCGCCGCGTCACGGAACTGTGCCGAGCCGCCGGGGCGAAGATCGGTCACCGCCACGCCCGTCGCGCCGACGGCCGGGTTCTCATCCAGAGGATCGATGTTCGTCAGGCTGCCCACCATGGCCGACTCCGTGCCCACCACGGTGGTCAGGATCATCCGGTTGGCCATGGGAAGGCGAGGCAGATACCGCCGCAGCCACAGGCCCAGCAGGATCGACGCGCACAGCCCGCTCACGATCACGATCAGCCCGTTCGTAAGGCCATCCCAGGTCGCCGGAAGATTCGGCCACGAAAACGGCGAGCCTCCCGGCTCCGGCGCCGCAAAGGTCATCAGCAACCCGCCGACGATCAGCGCCAGACCCGACAACCCCGCGATCCCGAAACCCGGGAGCACGAAAACCTCCACCGCCAGTAGCCCGATCCCCACCAGCACGGCCGCGATCTCCCACCACTGTGCGTAGCCGGTCAGCGCCGGAATGCCCAGCAGGCCGGCCAGCGCCATCACGCAGATCACCTCGGGATAGCCATGCCCCGGCGTGTGCAGCGACATGTACAGCGTGATCATGAAGATCGTCAGGAATATCGCCCGGGCGGCGCTGCTGGCCAGCAGGCTGATCAGCATCTCGCCGGTGCCCGAGCGGAACGTCGCTACGATCTGGTAGTTGCGCTGGCTGGCAAGCTCTTCGATGCTGCGCGCCATGCCCTTGGCCAGTCCCAGCTTCACCGCCAGATCCGTGTTGACAGTCAGCAGGGTTTTGGCCGAATCCACCGGATTGGGCACGCCCTCTATTCTGACCGGTTGCCATCCCAGGGCGCGGATTTCGTGATACTCCTCGCCGTCGACGAAGCGCCGCACCCCGTCCTTTTCCACCCACCACACTTCCCGCTCCATGGTCACCATGGCCTCGGCCAGCAGGGGATCGTAGCCGTTGCGCATGGCGCTGTCGCGGAAGTCGGCGCGCAGCGGAGACTCAGCCTTCTCCCGCTCCACGCCCTCCAGCGTCGCCCCCGGCATGATCGGCGCGGAATCGCCGATGAACGCCACCGGGGCCATGATGATCTCGTTGCAGGCCATGGAAATCATGATGCCGGCCGAATACGCCTTGGGATTGACGTAGGCGATGGTGTGAAGATCGTCCAGGGTTTTGAGGTACTGGGAGGTGAGCAGCGCGGCCTGCGCCTGTCCGCCGTAGGTGTCCATGTCGATGATGACAACCTTGGCGCCCTGTCGGCGGGCCTGCTCGATGCGTCGCCGCAGCAGTCCGGTCGAGTAGCTGTTGACCTCATCGCGGAACTCGACCACTGCCGCGGGCGTGGGCGCCGCCGGCGCAGTGGAAGGCTGGGCCGGGGCAATGCCGGCAAGCACGAGGCTGGGGAGGATGGCGACGGCCAGCCACCCCGAGATGGCAGGTCGCTTGAGCATCTCGTTCTATTGTACGCCGCAAGGCGCTGTCGGGGAACCTGCCGCGACGAGAATCCGCAGTCGGGTCCGATTCCGACGTGGAAAGGTCCCAGATGAGGGCGAGGCGCGAAGGAACGGAGGGTGGAGCGACGAAGCGACGAAGCGACGGAGCGACGAAGCGGCGCAGGAGGGAAGGCACGCTGCAGTGTGGACGGCAAGGCTCAGGGGGAGTCGGCGTACGGCGGGCGGGAATGTATCTCCGCACGACCTCAACGCGGGAATGTCCCGGAAGTGTGCTCAGCCTCGATCCGGCGCGTGACACTTTCTGCGGCCGGCGCTGTGGGATCGCGCCGGCGCACCTCGTAGCACGGGCGTCCTCGCCCGTGCCCAACGGCGTCGTGCCGCCTCGACCGAGCTGAGCGGGTCCCCGACCTTGACCGGCCCGGGCAGCGAGCCGCCCGTGCCACAATTGAGTCCACCCCGTAGGTCGCGCACCGCGCGACACCGGGCCCTTGGTAGCACGCACATTGCGCGCGAGCCGCCGGTGGCACATTGCGCGCCGACGCGATCCCGGCCCGCCAGCCGCAGAAATTGCCACACGCCCCTCGACCGAGCTGACCGAGCCTTTGACCTTGACCGCTTTGGAGAGGCCCGCTATAGTTCGTCAGTTCTCGAAATATAAGAATCGCTTATGTCCCTGGTGCTCGACATCGCCGCCGCCCTCGCCGACGCCAGCCGGTTGCGCATCGTCATGGCCCTGCGACGAGGCGAGCTGTGCCTCTGCCAGATGACCGCTCTGCTGGAGCTGGCCACCTCCACCGTCTCCCGCCACGTCTCGATCCTGCGGCAGGCGGGGCTGGTGCAGTCGCGCAAGAAAGGGCGATGGGTCCACTGCCGTCTGGCCGGGCCGGAGGCTCCGGCGCCGGTTCGCGAGGCCCTGCAGTGGGTCGCCCGCGGCCTGCGCGGTGAGCCGCAGGTGCGCGAGGATGCGCGGCGGCTGGCGGGCATTCTCAAGATCGACCCGGAGGTCCTGTGTCGGCGCCGCTGAATAAACTGAAGGTCCTGTTTCTCTGCACCGGCAACTCCTGCCGCAGCCAGATGGCCGAGGGCTGGGCCCGCCACCTCAGGGGCGAGGCGATCGAGGCGTATTCGGCGGGCATCGAGACGCACGGTCTGAACCCCCATGCCGTGAAGGTGATGGCCGAGGCCGGCGTCGACATCTCCGCTCAGCGCTCCAAGAACGTGGCCGAGCTGATGGACGTGCCGTTCGACTTCGTCATCACCGTCTGCGACCACGCCAACGAACACTGCCCTGTCTTTCCGGGCAGGGCGAAGGTGATCCACGTCGGCTTCGACGATCCCCCGCGCCTGGCGCGGGATGCGAAATCCGAAGAGGAAGCGCTGGGCCACTATCGCCGGGTGCGCGATGAAATCCGGCAGTTTATCCAGACGCTGCCGGCGGCGCTGTCTGCGGCAGGCAAGCCCGAATAATGCAACCATGCTGATCGGCGCGCCCTCGCCACCAGCGGTGGCGCGACCCAGACGAGTGTCCCATCATGTCCCAACACATTGCCAGAAAACTGTCTTTCCTCGACCGCTACCTGACCCTCTGGATCTTCCTGGCCATGGCCGCCGGCTTGTTGCTGGGTCGATTCGTTCCGGGGGTGCCGGCGGCCATCAACGCCTTTGCCGTCGGCACAACCAGCATCCCCATCGCCATCGGGCTGATTCTCATGATGTATCCGCCGCTGGCCAAGGTGAGGTACGAGGAACTGGCCGACGTCTTTCGCAACACGCGCATCCTCTCCCTCTCGCTGTTACAGAACTGGGTGATCGGGCCGCTGCTGATGTTCGCTCTGGCCGCGGCGTTCCTGCACAATCACCCCGAGTACATGATCGGTCTGATCATGATCGGCCTGGCCCGCTGCATCGCCATGGTCATCGTGTGGAACGAGCTGGCCAGAGGCGATACCGAATACGCGGCCGGCCTGGTGGCGTTCAACAGCGTGTTTCAGGTGTTGTTCTTCAGCGTTTACGCGTGGTTGTTCATCAAGGTGATCCCTCGGCTGGTGGGGCTGAACCTGGGCGACGTCGATCTCTCAGCGATCACAATGGGCAGCATCGCCCAGAGCGTCTTTATCTATCTGGGCATTCCCTTCATCGCCGGCATGCTCACGCGGCTGGTGCTGATCAGGGCCAGGGGGCGGGGGTGGTATGAGAAGTCGTTCATTCCCCGCATTTCGCCGATCACGCTCATCGCCCTGCTGTTCACCATCGTGGTCATGTTCAGCATCCAGGGCGAAAAGATCCTTGGCCAGCCGTTCAACGTGCTGCTGATCGCCGTGCCTTTGCTGCTGTATTTCGTGGTCATGTTCCTGGTCAGCTTCTGGCTGGGCCGCCGCATCGGCGCCGACTATTCCAAGACCGCCACCATTGCGTTCACGGCCGCCAGCAACAATTTCGAGCTGGCGATCGCGGTGGCGGTGGCCGTCTTCGGCATCCATCACGGCGCCGCCTTCGCGGCCGTCATCGGTCCGCTGGTGGAGGTGCCGGTGCTGATTGGACTTGTGACCGTCTCGCTGTGGCTGCGCCGCCGGTACTTCGCCGCGGACCAGACTGCGCCCACGGCGGATCCCGACGCTCGCCCCAGCCGCCGCCCCGTTGCACAGACCGGCAGGACGACCGATTGAGCGCAACGGCGAGCCGTGGTACCCCTCGGTCCGGCGGCCGGAATGCGAAGCGCATCCAGAGGGGCGTGGCAGCGAAATGCGCGGCTGTCGGCCGACGGCCGCCGTGGCCCCGGTGACGCGGTTGCTTGAACCACGATTCCCCCGGGCGCATACTGTTGTGGCCGGAGAGGTCCCGCGATCCTTGCGGGGCGCTGTGGCACCGCTTTGGCGGCGGCGCCGCCATTCCCGCTGCAACAGCACGGCGGGGCAACAGTATTCACATGCGGGCCGCGCGCCTGGGCGGCCGGTTTCTTGGAGCAGTGCATGATTCGTACCCTCAGCGCTCTGATGATGATGTGTCTGCTGGCCTTTGCCCTGGCGGGCCTGCTGCCCGCACAGGAGGCCAAGGTCCCGGCCGGCCTTGAGATCAATACCGTGAAGATTCCCGGCACCACGGTGTCGTTCGAAATGGTGCGCATACCCGGCGGCAAGATCGAGATGCCGCCGAAGCAACCCGGCGGTGAGCCGGTGGTGGTTGAAATCAAGCCCATCTGGGTCGGCAGGACCGAGCTGACCTTCGAGGCCTACGACATCTTCTACATGCAGTTGGATCTGACCGAGGACCAGAAGGCGGCCGGAGTGGATGCCGAGTCGCGTCCCTCCAAGCCTTATGGCGCGCCCGACCGGGGCTTCGGTCACGACGGGTATGCGGCTATTTCCGTCCATTCGAGAGGGGCCATCGAGTTCTGCAACTGGCTGTCGAAGAAGACGGGCAAGAAATACCGGCTGCTGACGGCGGCGGAGTGGGCCTACGCCTGCCGGGCAGGCGGTCCGCCGGTGAAGCTCGACCGCGAAGCCCTCTCCGAGGTCGCCTGGTTTGCCGACAATTCCGATGAACAGCCACACCCCGTAGCCAGCAAGAAGCCCAACGCCTGGGGCCTGTACGATATGCTGGGCAACGTCGGCGAATGGGTCATCGGCATGGACGGCAAGCCCATGCTGGCCGGCGGGACCTGGCGGGACAGGGCCGCCCAGGTTCACTGCGGCGCCCTGGTGCCGTACTCGATCGAATGGCAGTTCACCGACCCACAGGAGCCCAAGAGCACCTGGTGGCTCTCCGACGGCCCGCACGTGGGGTTCCGCATCGCTCGTGAAGACTGAGCCGCCGCATCGCAACAAGGCGTGCGCGGCATTACAACAGGAAGGAATGTGAGCACCATGGCTGGCAAGAAACCCGACGGAATGAGCCGACGACAGATGATCAAGAGCGCGGCGGTCGCGTCGGCGGCGCTGATGGCAAACCTGGGCAGCAACTTCGCCCACGCCGCCGGCACCGACCTGATCCGCGTCGGTCTGATCGGCTGCGGCGGCCGCGGCAGCGGGGCCGCCGTCGACGCAACTTCCGCGGCTGAGAATGTGCGCGTCGTGGCGCTGGGCGATTTGTTCCCCAACCGCATCGCCGAGGCTCGCAAGCGATTCGCCGACCGCCCCAAAGAGCGCTTTGACATCACCGACGACCGCTGCTTCAGCGGCTGGGACGCCTACAAGCAGGTGCTGGAGTGCGGCGTCGACATGGTCATCCTGGCCACGCCGCCGGCGTTTCGTCCGATGCACATCAAGGCGGCCGTCGAGGCCGGCAAGCATATCTTCGCCGAGAAGCCCTGCGCCGTCGATCCCGTCGGCGTGCGCATGGTCATGGAGGCGTCCGACCTGGCGAAGCAGAAGGGCCTGGCCATCGTTGCCGGCACGCAGCGGCGCCACCAGGCCAGCTACATCGAGACCATCAGGCGCATCAAGGATGGCGCCATTGGCGAACTGGTGGCCGGCCAGTGCTACTGGAACCAGGGCGGGCTGTGGAGCGTGCGCCGCACCCCCGAGATGAGCGACATGGAATGGCAGGTCCGCAACTGGCTCTACTTCACCTGGCTCAGCGGCGACCACATCGTTGAGCAGCACGTCCATAACATCGACGTGATGAACTGGGTCATCGGGGCACATCCCGTCTCGGCTTACGGCATGGGCGGCCGCCAGGTGCGGACCGGCGAGCAGTTCGGGCATATCTACGACCACTTCACCATCGAGTACGTCTACCCCAACGATGTGCGCGTCATGAGCATGTGCCGCCAGATCGACAACAATGACAACCGCATCGGCGAGTACATCATGGGCACCCAGGGCCGGTCCAACTGCAGCGGCCAGATAACCGGCGCAAACGCCTGGCGATTCCAGGGCCGCGGCAATAACCCCTCCGTGCAGGAGCATACCGACCTGATCGCCAGCATCCGCGCCGGCACGCCGCTGAATGAAGGTCGCCAGATCGCCGAGAGCACCCTCACGGCCATCATGGGTCGCATGTCGGCCTATACCGGCAAGACGGTGCGCTGGGAGCAGGCGTTGAACTCGACGCTCAACCTGATGCCCGAGAAACTGGAGTTCGGCCCGCTGCCCACGCCCGAGGTGGCGATGCCCGGCCGTACGCCGCTGGTATGATTGAGCTTCTGAACGGCGAGCTTCGAGGTAGCTTTCAGTGGTCTGTGGTCAGCAGTTTGCTGTCAGTGGTCCGTGGTCAGTAGTCCGTTGTCGGGTCCGTGGTTCATGGGTCAGTTGTTCAGCAGGTGGCTGAGTAAGTAAGTTGGCAGTTGCCAGGAGGCATGATGCCAGGGCACGAAGGATTGCGCGCGGTTTGCCCCTCGTCATTCGCCCTTCGCCATTCGTCATTGATTCGGGCTTCTGGTTTCGTGATTCGGGTTTTCCCCCACTGAACCCTGAACCCCGAACCCTCATGTTCTCGACCCCCTGTGGCCGATAACCTCAATTGGGCCGCACACTTCGGGCGGCTTGCATTGAGGTGGATCATGAAAGATCCCGGCCACTGTCCGTTTCTGAACCATTCCGACCCGCGCTGCGAGGATCATTTCAGCCTCGCCGGCGTTCAGAACGCCTTTCAGCATTGTTTCGGAGACTTCGCCGCCTGCCCAGTATTCCACGAGATGGCCGTCGAGCACGGCCGCCGGCGCGCTTCCTGCGCCGTGGCCCCTGGCCCCCTCGCCTATGCCGACAGCCAACCGGTGCCGCTCAACATCGCGTCCTCTCACCGACGCCGCCAGCCCGCTGCTTCGCCAGTTCCTGCTGCATCTGGCGTCTGAGCGCGGCCTGGCCGAAAACTCCATTGGCGCCTACCGGCGCGACCTGGAGGATTTGGACCGGTTTCTGCGCGCCCGCGGCGCGGCACTGGACAGCACCGACCCGGAAGACTACCTGGCCTATCTGCAGAGCCAGTCGCGTGCCGGCCGGGCCACGCGCACGCTCTCGCGCCGCATCGCCGCGATCCGCGCCCTGCTGCGCTTCCGCCAGGGCGAGGGGCATGATGTGTCGGCGGTGCTCCATCAGCTCCAGCGTCCCAAGCCCCAGCGCTCGTTGCCTAACGTTCTCAGCCGCGCGCAGGTCGATCAGCTCATCGCCTCGCCCAACCCCAAGTCCACGCTCTTCAGCCGCGACGTGGCGATCCTCGAGCTGCTCTACGCGGCCGGTCTGCGCGCCAGCGAGCTGTGCGATCTGAAGGTGGGCGATGTCAACCTTCAGGTGGGTTGCGTGCGTGTCCTGGGCAAGGGGATGAAGGAACGCATCGTGCCGATCGGCCAGGCCGCGCGCGAGGCCCTGGTGCGCTACCTGCTGGAATGCCGCCCGCGGCTCGATCGCGGACGCACCCAGCACCTGTTCCTGTCGCGCACGGGCCGGCCGATGGAGCGCATCGCCCTGTGGATGCTGGTTGAGAAGCATGGCCGGCGCAGCGGCCTGCTGCGGCATATCTCGCCGCATGTGCTGCGGCACTGTTTCGCCAGCCATATGGTAGGCGGCGGTGCCGACCTGCGCATCGTGCAGGAGCTGCTGGGCCACGCCGATGTGAGCACGACGCAGATCTACACCCACGTCGACCAGACGCGCCTCAAGTCGCTGCACAGCCGCTTCCATCCGCGCGGATGAGGCGGCAAAAACACAAGCCCGCGCCGCCGCCAGTCCGATAATGGCCCTGTGCCATCCTCGGCGCTGCGGAGGCGCTGCGTCCTCCGGCGCCCGGCCACCGACGTCGGCGACAAGTCCATGCTTCAACCCTCGATCTACCGTCTTCGCCCCCAGGATATCCTCCTCTTCTGCGTCCTGTGCCTGCTGTTTCTCGGCGTGCTCATGGTCCAGTCGGCGGCCATGAACCTGGCCACGGCTGTGGCCTGGACCTGGAGCGAACGCGGCACGCGACATCTGATCTACGTCGGCATCGCGCTGCTCACATTCCTGATCGTGGGGAAGCTGGACTACTCGCACCTGGCGCGCGGCGGCATATGGACCAGCCCTGTCATGTGGATGCTGGCCATCGCCATCACAGCCTGCGTGCTGGTCCTGGTGCCGGGGATCGGGCGCGACGTCAACGGCGCGCGCCGCTGGCTGCCGCTGGGCATCACCCAGGTCCAGCCCTCGGAGCTGGCCAAATGGGGAGTCGTGATCTACCTGGCGTGGTATCTGGCCGGCCGGCGCCCCGAGGCGGATTCGCTGGTGCGGTTCATCGGGATGCTGCTGCCGGTGGGTCTGCTGTGCCTGCTGGTGGTGATGGAGGACTTCGGCACGGCCGCACTGATTGGCCTGTTTGCCCTGACGATGTGCCTGGCAGGTCGCGTCAAGCTCTGGCACCTGCTGTGCGTGATTCCGCCGGCGCTGGCGGCGGGGGCGTGGTTCATCATGCACAAGCCGTATCGGCTGACGCGCATGATGGCGTTTGTGGATCCCTTCGCCTCGCCGCGCGCCGAGGGATATCACATGGTGCAGAGCCTCTTGAGCTTCTCCACCGGCGGGGTGTTCGGCACCGGCCTGGGCCTGGGCGTGCAGAAGCTGGGGTATCTGCCGGAGGACACGACGGACTTCATCTTCGCCGTCATCTGCGAGGAGCTTGGGCTTTTCGGGGCCATGCTGACGATCGGACTGTATCTGGGCGTTCTCTTCGTCGCCTGGCAGGCGGTGCGCGAGCGCGACGATGCGTTCGGGAAACTGCTGGCCTTCGGCGTGGGAGCGATGATCGGACTTCAGGCGCTGATCAACATCGCCGTGGCGACGGTGTCGGTGCCGCCCAAGGGCCTGTCGCTGCCGCTGGTGAGCTATGGTGGCAGCGGACTGGTGATCACATCGGCGGCGCTGGGCCTGCTCTACAGCGTGTGCCGCCGTGCAGAGCCGGCCGAAGCGCCCCAGAGGCGTGGATTCGAGGTCGTGATGCCTCGGGGCAGCGCGTAGCCGGCCGTCAGTCGGCTCGGGCGAAGTCGGGGAGCTTGGCGCGCCGCAGCAGTCGCGTCATCCGACGCCCGATGAGCCTCAGAAGTCAGCGGGCGTCGCCCCCGCCATAGCCCACGAGAAATCGCAGCCGCAATCGCTCGCCAGCCCGCCGCTGAGGAATGCTTGCCTTGAGGGCGGCCAGGTCCCGTGCCCGGCGTCGGGTGCTGATGGTACGCGCGGTGCGCAACCATGGTGGCGCTCATTCTTGACGCCCACGATAGAGCTCGAGGTCCTTCGCGGTTAATTCCTCAGGCGGCACCAGGCGATAGTGTTTCTCGGACACAATCGCAAAATCGGTCTTGGCGCGCTCGAACTCGAACATGGCAATGACGTCGCCTGGCATGAACTGAGCGGCCAGAGGCCGGCAGATCAAGTCGCGGAACTTCTCCCGAGACATGGCGTGATCCTGCATAATCTGGACGATGTTGATCTTGTCACGGCCGGCCTTCGCCTGCACAGGGAACACATAATGGGCGCCGCGCTTGTCGACGCCGATGTAGACCTCGTCCGTTTCGACCTGGCCCAGAGCGGTGGCGGTGGTGCGCAAGTGACTTTGGAGCGAATAGCATGTGACGCCTGTGAAGATGTCAACGAGACGGTTGTATCGCAGTTTCGCCAAAAGGGCCTGTTCGTCGGACAAGGCGTATTTGGCGATGATGCCGGGGGTGCCGTCGGGCACCTTCGTTTCCGCGAGATTGGGCGTCGGCAAGATTGTTGAGACCGCTATGCACTCGAAACGGTAACGCCCCCGGCCGGCTGGTGCGATGATCCAGTGTTCACCTCGGGGGGCACACGAACGAATCGACTCGGGCAAGTCAGGCGACGGATAAGCACCTGTGCGCCGGCCGACAGGCTGTTCACCTGGATGAATGGCTTGACCCATGCCCGTTCACGAAAGAACCAGCGCGGGCGCCCGGCCGCGTCCGTCGGGATGTCGGTCATTACCGGTTCGGTCAGTCCCTTGATGCGCAGACACAATCGCGCGCCGCCGCCGCGAGCCCGGGATGAATTGCCGAATGCCTCGGGTGGGAAGAATTCCCTGCCGCACGCGCGGATATTGATCCGCCCGTGCGACAGTGCTGAGTCCGTCAACTTGATGACGCGAAATTCCAACTCGGTCTCCATACGCTGCACCGTGCAGTATAGCCGCAACCGCTTCGGAGGCGAAATCCGCCCGGCGTTCAGGCGTTCAGAGCAGGCAGACGGTACAATCCCGGCCGGAGGCAGACCTATGACGATCCGATCCGCACTGGGAGCCGTTGCCGTTCTGGCCGCCACCGCCGGCTCACTGGCGTGCTCCGCGGGTGCCGCCGACGCGCCGCCCGAGGGATTCTCGCTGTTCAGCGGCAAGGACATGGAGGGTTGGAAGGTGCCGACCGGCGACAACGGGCACTGGAAGGTGCTCGACGGTGTGATCGATTACGACGCGGCCAGCGAGGCGCCCGGCGGCAAGGACCTGTGGACGGTCGGCAGCCAGCGCGACGGGGTGTGGACCAGCCCACCGAGCCTCGTGCAGTTCCGCAACGTGTACATCAGGGAACTGAAGTAGCGCTCAGTCGCGACGGCCAGTGGCCAGGGATTCCAGGCCGTCGTCGGAACCACCCGCCTGGGCGGGGGCGATGGGGCGCGGCAGGAGCCGCCAGATGGCGGCGCCGACGAGCATGAGCAGGGGACCCTCGGTGAGGATCCAGTACAGGGGCATGCCGACGCGAAGGTCGATGCCCAGTAGCATCGCGCCCAGAACCACGTAGCCGAAAGCGGCGTAGCGAATGAGCGGCCGAAAGCGCTGGATGTCGGTGGAGAGCAGCCACATGCCGCCGCCGATGAGGGCGTAGACCAGCGAAAGCGATCGGGCCATGTACTGAAAGACCGGGGCAGTGGTATCGCCGCTGAAGCCCAGGGCGGCATGTGTGGCCGCGATCCAGCCGGCGGGCATCATCGCCGGCACCAGGGCGAGAAGGCAGATGCTGCCGCAGACGCGGAGGAGTACTTTCAGCGGTCGGGCGCGATTCATGGCGGTGGAGCGGGTCGATGGGAGGTACCAGCGCCGGGTCGTCACTCGGGTGGCGCCCCCGTGCTGGAAGAGCGCCCTGGAACCGACGAACCTGGAGCCCGATCCGCGCGGATCATTGGGAAGCCAGAAGCCATACGTTGTGAAGATGACGTGGTATGCGAGAACCACGTACGAATTGTAATCGATTCGACGAAGGCAGGCATCATCCATACGTCCGTGCGCCCCGGCATTGTCTCGCCGCAAGCCCGCAGGGCTGCGCGTGCGCCGGTGCGCACCGGCGCCGATGCGCGGCGCAGCGCGCGTTCCTTCGGAACTGCGGCTAAACGGCTAAGCGCTATTTTGTGTCGGCGCCGGCGCATTTGCGCGCGCGTGTCGCTTGACCGCCAGGTCGATCGCCAGCTCGATCGCAGCGCGCATCGAGCCGGGATTCGCGCGATTCCGCCCGACAATGTCGAAGGCCGTGCCGTGGTCGGGGCTGGTGCGGATGATCGGCAGTCCGATCGTGCAGTTCACCGCCTGGTCGAACGCCAGCAGCTTCACCGGGATCAGGCCCTGGTCGTGGTACATGGCGACGACGGCGTCATAGGCGCCGGTGCGGGCCTTCAGGAAGATCGTGTCGGCGGGATACGGCCCGCTCACGTCGATGCCCTGGTCGCGCGCCATCAGGATCGCCGGCTCGATGATGCGCTCCTCTTCATCCCCGAACTGGCCGTTTTCGCTGGCGTGGGGATTGAGGCCGCAGACGGCGAGGCGCGGCCTGGGTATGTCGAACCACTCGACCAGCGCCTGGTGCATCAGCTCGATCGGTTGAAACACCGCGCCGATGTTCAGGCGGTTCCACAGCCCCAGCAGCGGCAGATGAACCGTCGCCAGGACCACGCGAAGCGGCCCGCCCGTGAACATCATGTTGTAGCGCCGCGTGCCCGTGCGATGCGCGAACAGCTCGGTGTGGCCGGGATAGTGAAAGCCGGCCAGCTTCCAGCTCTCCTTGGCGATGGGGGCGGTGACAACGGCATCGACGATGCCGCGCGTGGCCGCCTCGATGGCGTCGAGGCAGAAGCGCATGGACGCCTCGCCGCCGATCTTGCTGGGTGCGCGCACGGTGTGCCCGAGGATCGAGTACTGATCGTAGTCAACCACCACCACGTCGTGAGGATACGACCGCAGGCGACCGTTGTGCTGGTCGCGCCACCAGAACACATCAAACTCCGCCAGATCGGCCGCGTAATGCAGCAGCTCGTTCATCCCGTAGATGATGTAGCGGGCGCGGCGGCGCAGCACCGGATCGACCAGGGCCTTGACGACGACCTCGGCGCCAATGCCGGCCGGTTCACCCATGGTGATCGCGATGGTCGGGCGGTAGTCCATGCGTCAAAGCGCTGAGTGCTGAGTCCTGAGTCCTGAGTCCTGAGTCCTGAGTGCTGAGTCCTGAGTGCCGAGTCGTTTGCCAGTTGCTAGTCGTCATTCGTCATTATTACGGGTTTCGGGTTTCGGGCTTCGTCATTGCGCCGTGCCTTCGTGCCTCCGTGCCTTCACTTCACCTCCGCGTCTCCTGCTGCATCTCCAGATACGTCACCACCGTCTTGCTGATGATGTCCGTCTCCAGATTATATGGCCAGCCGGGGGCGTGGTTGGCCAGTTGGGTGATATTCAGGGTCGTCGGAATCAGCGCTACCTCGAAGAGCCCGCCGCGGATGGCCGCCACGGTCAGGCTCACGCCGTCGAGCGCCACTGAGCCTTTGGGGATGATGTACTTGCGCAGGTGGGGCGGCGGCTCGACGACGATGCGGCACTCATCGGCACTTTCGATGCGCTCCACGAGGCGCGCCGTGCCGTCCACGTGGCCCTGAACGAAATGGCCGTCGATCCGCCCGCCGATGGCCATGGCGCGCTCCACGTGGACCTTGTCGCCCGGTCTCAGCAGCCCCAGATTGGTCTTCGAGAGGGTCTCGGCGATCACGTCGAAGCCGATACCGTCTTCGCTCAGCTCGGCGATGGTCAGACAGCAGCCGTTGACGGCGATGCTCTCGCCCGGCCGCACGTCCGGCCAGTGGCGAGCGAGCGTGAGGCGGCGCGCCCTGGGCCGCTCACCGATGGCGAGCACCTCAACGGACCTTTCGACGATGCCGGTGAACATGGCTGGTGGCTCCATGGCTCAGTCGAGGCGCACCTCGCGGCCCTCTTGGCTCGACTGGTAGATGGCATTCAGCAGCAGTTGCACCGCGCGGCCCTGTTCGGCGGTGGCCAGCGGCTGGCGTTTTTCGCGGATGCACTCGGCGAAGTGCCGCAGCTCCTCGATGCCCGCCTCGACTTTGCGGAAATGCAGTTGCGTATCGGCAAGCGACCCGTCCTGCTCGCCGTAGATGCGCAGATCATCGTGGCCGAGCAGCGCTGCCCCGGCCTTCTCGCCCATGATGCGCACCCCGGATGCATGCGGGGCGAAGTCCATGTTGACAGCCCACGCCACGTTGAGCTGAAGCGTCTGTCCGTCGGCAAAGCGGATCAGAGCCACGGCGTAGTCGTCGACGTCCTTGCGGCCGGGAGCAACCGGCTGGCCCCACATGCTCAGGTAGTGATAGTCCTCCAGCCGCTGCCATACGTTGTAGGTCATTCCGCTGACGGCCACGGGCCTGGGGAAGTCCATGAGGTACAGCGCCAGGTCCAGGATATGCACGCCGATGTCGATCAGCGCGCCGCCTCCCGCGGCCGCCCGCGTGGTGAACCAGCCGCCGAAACCGGGGATGCCGCGGCGGCGATAGGAGAAGGCCTGGGCGGTGTGGATGCGGCCGCAGCCGCCGTTGGCGAGGAACTGCTTGAGCGCCTGGGCGCCGCCGCGGAATCGACTGATCATGCCCATCTGGAAGATGCGCCCCGACTTGCGCACCGCGGCGAGGATGGCATCGGCATCCGCCAGACTCGTGGTCATGGGCTTTTCCAGAAACACGTGCCGCCCGGCGGCCAGAGCGTCGATCGCCTGCCGGGCATGGCAGTTGTTGGGCGTGGCGATCACGACGGCGTCGACCGCGCTGTCGGCCAGAAGCTGAGTATGGGTTTCGTACGCCTTGCCGATGCCGAAGATGCGGACCGCCTCCTGGCGCGCGACCGCGTCGATGTCGGCCACGGCGGCAAGGTTCCAGCCCAGGCACTGGGCGGACTTCATGTGGTTCCGCCCCATGCTTCCGGCTCCGATGAATCCGACAGACAGTGCCATGGTCTCTCCGCTGAATGGCCTCATGTTAAGGCGCACGCCCGGCCGCATGCAAACCGTCCGCGGCCGCCGCAAACAAGCGGGATTTCCCGGTGCCGTGCCCGCGCACAAGGCAGCACAGGCGTCCTCGCCCGTGCCCCCGATCCTTGCGGCCTGTTGGCACGGACACGGGCAAGATGCGTCCCGCTTCCTCCCGCTCCCTACCTACTCCGAGTGAAGGGCTGAGGCGGGGGCAGTGCCTTCATCCAGCGCAGAGACTGTCACGCGCCCACGTGCCGAAGGCGCTTGGCGGGCTTGGCACGGTGGCATGCCTGGCACGGCCTGCGCATGCCCCCGGCGGCCCGCTCTTTCTTTCCGTATGGTGCGTACGGCGGGCGCTACAGTCTTGCCGGTTTCTTGACCCCCAGGGCCTTGAGTATGTCCTGGTCACTCTGGCCGGCGCCCACGATCTGCGCATCGGAATTGAACGCGCCGGCACCGGACCTGCCGGGGGGCAGGCTGGCCGGCTCACCCGCCGTCCCATTCTTCTTCGGGTTCGCGGGGTTCTGCGGGCGTTGGGGCGGGGCGACGCTGATGGTGTGCGTGGCCACGGCCGTGCCGCCGTCATCGTCCACGACCGTAAGCGTGACCGTCATCGTCCGCACGCCCTTGTACGCGACGCTGACGCTCAGCGCGGCCGGATCGGCGGAGGCAAGCCAGCCGCTGCTGGTGCCATCGCCGAAGTCCCACATGACCATGTGCGTGTCCATCGGCACGTCGCTGATGCTCGCCACCAGCGTCAGCGGCTGATTGGGCATGGTCGACGCCGGGCCCCGGATCGACACCGCCGGCGCGGCGTTGGCGACGGTCACGGTCGTGGTCGCCACATGTGAAGCGCCGTTGTCATCGGTGACTCGCAGCGCGATCGTGCGCACGGTCGGGCCGTCCAGATCGGCGGCCGAAAACGTCGCCGTCATGCCCGCCGCATCCACGTCGAAGCTTGCGCCGTCGTAGTCAAAGTCCCATTCCCAGCAGACGATCGAGCCGTCGGCGTCGCTGGAGCCGGCGCCGCTGACCTGGACACTGTGACCCTCGGCCACGCTGTACGGCCCGCCGGGGTTGGCCACGGGGGCCTCGTTGACCGGCTGCGCCCCACCCAACGTATAACGGGCCACGGCGAAGTCGTGCTGCGTCGCGCCGCCATGGGCATAACCCACGGCCACCAGCTTGCCGTCGCCGGTGAGCATCGCGCCCAGAGCCGATTCGTCGGCCGAACCCAGGTCGGTGATGACCCGCCCGTCGGGGGCGAGGCTGGTGTTGGGCGAGCCATCTGCGTTGAGGCGCATCAGCGCGAAGTCGTGCCCGCCGTTGAAGGTCACCAGCTCCGCGACCAGGAGTTTGCCGTCGGCCGTTTCGGCGACGGCGTGGGCGCGGTCGAAGCTTCCGCGGGCCTTACCCGCGCTTGGCCCATTTGCACGACGCTCCGGCACATCCCACGCTGGATGACGTACGATACAAATGCCACGGAGGCAAGGGAGGCAAGCCGATGATCTATCGAGCGTCGGCCCGCGGCAGCCGCAGGTTCACCTGCGCCAGCAGGGCCGCCAGGTCCTGGCCGCACGCCGGCAGGCTCGTGGCGATGCTGGCGGCGTTGGCCGCCACCCACGGGTCGGCGCCCTGGGCACCGGCGGGCGAGGCGTCGACGCACGTCATGGTCCGCCACTCGGCCAGTCGCCGCCGGCCGTAGGTCTCCAGCACTTCCGCCGAGCGCTGGCCCCGCAAAACGTTCTGGAGGCATTCGGCCAGCTCCGCGCCCTCCTGCATGCCCCCGTTCATGCTCTGCACGCCCACCGGGCTTGCCATGTGCGCCGCGTCGCCCGCCAGCCAGCAGCGGCCGCGTCCCAAGGACATGGCCAGCCGCCTCTCGAATCGCACCAGCCCCGACCAGTTGATCTCGCCCACACTCCCCTGAAACCACGGCGCGCTCGCCGATCAGCCGTGCCAAATCCTCGCGCCCCACGTGCGGAAATGTCTGGATGCCGCCCTGGCCGCCGCCACGCACCTTGAGGCGCGACTCGGCAGGCAGCTCCATGTCTGCCATCTGGAAACTCCAGCGGCGGTAGCCGTTGGGCAGCGGCCACAGCACGCTCGTGCCCGACCGATCGAGCACGACGATCGCCTCGTCCGCAGGTCCTGCGTTCGACTTGAACTCGAACACGGCGAAGTTCTGAATCGGTCCGGCCGTCTCGAAGTCGATCTCCAGGGCGCTGCGCACGGCCGAACGGTGTCCATCGGCGCCGACGACGTAGGCCGCATCCAAGTCGCTGGTGCGTTCGACGGACCATTCACCTGCGGCGATGGCGTAGCCGCGGGGCGCCCGTCGCCAGTGCTCGATGCGACAGCGGACCCGGTCGCTGTCGATGTGAAGCGAACTCAGGCCGCGGTTCCACTCCACGGGCAGGTTGCGCTCGTGCAGCTTGCTCTCCAGCAGCGACTCGAGCTGGTCCTGTCCGATGGTGAGAACGAAGGGCCACTGGTCGTCGAGGCGGGCCAGGTCGACGCGGAGGCGCGGCTGGTGGCCGTCGTAGAACCGCATCGCGCCGATGTGCTGGCCCGCCGCCAGCACCTCGCGGCAATCGGATTCGGCCAGCAGCCGCAGCGTGCCTGTGTGGAGGCACAGCGCGTAGCTGTGGGCGCCGATGCGCCATTCGCGGTCGATCAGTCTGACGGCGACGCCGGCACGGCTCAGCCGCAGGGCCGTGAACATGCCGACCGGCCCGCCCCCGACGACCAGCACCGCTGTCTCGCGATTATCGTCCATGCGATGGGTCCTCCCGACCTCGTACAACTGACCGCAGCATATCGGAAAGGGCCATGGGCAGGCAATGCGCCGAGCCGGGACCCCGGGCGTCCTCGCCCGTGCCCAACGGCGTCGCGCCCCCAATCCGCCGACAGCCGCGCTGCGGTTATGGGACCCGTTTGTTGGGGTTCTGCCCTAAACCACCCGCTCTGTACCGACGATAGGGTTCACGGGAACCGAAGATCGGGCAAAGACCGCGCAGGATTCGCCTGTGCTTCGTCTTGTCCGGTTTGCCTGGGTCCGGCTTGTATCGTAGGTCCGAAGTCGGCCGGCAATGGCCGGAGTGGACAGCCATGATGTCATTCGTGCGAAACTGGCTCGGCCCCAAGACCAATCCCATCGGAGTGGACTTCGGCAGCGACAGCCTGAAGCTGGCGCAGGTGGCCAACGTGAAGGGCGAGTGGCGGCTGATCGCGGCGGCCAGCGCGGATGTGCCTTCGCATGTTCGCCATGACGCGGCGGCGCGGATGGAGTTTCTGGCGAACACGACGCGGGAACTGCTGGTGCAGGGCGGTTTTTCCGGACGGACGGCCATGTTGGCGCTGCCGGCGGCGTCGATGTTCATCCAGCACCTGCGCCTGCCCAAGATGGATGAAGAGGCCATCCGGCGGACCCTGCCGTGGGAGGCGCGGGGCAAGCTGCCCATCGATCCGTCGCGGGCGCTGCTGCGCCATCACATCGCCGGCGAGGTCTACGTGGAGCAGGAGCCGAAGAACGAGGTCATCCTGATGGCCGCCGGCCGCGAGCTGGTCGATCAGTTTCTGGCGACGGCCTCTCGGGCGCGGCTGGACGTGGTGGGGATGAACGTGGAGCCCAAGGCGATCATCGACTGCTTCGGGCACGTCTACCGCCGCAAGACGGACCTGGAGATGACCACCTGCTTCGTGGACCTGGGCAGCGGCGGCTCGCGTGCCATCGTCGCCCGCGCCGGGCACATGCTCTTTGCCCGCTGTATTCCGATCGGCGGCGAACACCTGACCCAGGCGGTGGCGCGGGCCATGGACATGAAATACGAGGACGCCAAGCTCCTGCGCATGCGGCTGTGCAGCGCCCAGGGAGCGGCCCGGCCCGCCAACGAACCGGCGCCCGCCCCGCCTCCGCCCGGCGAGGGGCTGGCCATACTCAACGCCTCGCTGGCCGCCAGCAGTGCCGCCAGGACGTACCAGGACGCCGGCGGGGGCCCGGCCACCGCGCTGGCGTCTTCACCGGCCGCCGCCCCCACCCAGGATGAGCTCTCGGCGCAGATGGCGCAGGTGCAGCAGGCCTGTCGCGAGCCGTTGAACAAGCTGGTGGAGGAGCTGAATCTGTGCCGGCGGTATTTCGAGGCGACGTTTGGCGGGCAGGCGGTGGAGCGGCTGGTTTTCGTGGGCGGCGAGGCGAAACACCGCTGGCTGTGCCAGCACATTGCCCGCGAGATGGGACTGGCGGCGCAGGTTGGCGACCCTCTGGCGCGCATGGGGCGCGTCAGCGACGTGGGCATGGAGAGCGGCATCGACCGACGCCAGCCGCAGCCCAACTGGTCGGTGGCGATCGGACTGAGCCTGGGTCCGGCACCGGCGTATGAGACCTCGCATTAGCGAGGCGTGACCAGAGAGATCGAAAGCCTTGGAGGGCTTCAACATGGCATCGCCCGGACAACTGAGCTTTCTTCCCGACGACTACCTGGAGCGCAAGCGGCAGCGGCGCGCCAACGCCATCTGCGGCATGCTCTTCCTGTGCGTGGTGGGCGGAATGGGGGCGGCGTTCACCTTCAGCGAGCGCGCCACCCGGCGCATCGACGAGGAGCACGCCGCCGTCGAGAAGCAGTACGTCGCCGAGGCCCGCCGCCTGGAGCAGGTCAAGCAGATGCACGAAAAACAGAAGCGCATGGCCCAGCAGGCCGATCTGACCGCCTCCCTGCTGGAACGCGTGCCGCGCAGCTTCGTGCTGGCCGAGATCACCAACTGCCTGCCCGCCGGGGTCTCGCTTCTGGACTTCACGCTGGAGGCCAAGCCGCGGGCCAAGAAGGCCCCCGAGGCGCCCAAGACCGCCTTCGAGCAGCGCCGGGCGGCGCGACAGCCGGCGGCGGCGGCCGCGCCGGCCGCGCCCGAGCCGAAGCTGTACGATGTGCGTTTCGAGCTGACGGGCGTGGCCCACGACGACGTCCAGGTGGCGGCTTACCTCCGCAGGCTCGGCGAATCGAAGCTCTTCAAGGACGTCAATCTGCTGATCACCGAGGAGAAGAAGATCAAGGAACTGGGCGATCAGGTCCTGCGGCAGTTCAAGTTCGAGATGATGCTCAATCCCGACGCCAGCGCCTCCGACCGCGTCGCCAAAACGAATTCGACCACCAGCGTCCTGCTCAGCGTCGAACGCTGAAAACCGGGACGCCCAGAGCTGGAGCGGCCATGAAACTAGGCATACGCGAGTTGATTTTCATCATGCTGATGCTGGGGCTTCTGGGCGGAGGCTACTACTTCGTCTTCAAGCCCGCGTCCCAGAAGCGGGCCGACCGCCTCGCCGAGATCAACATGAAGAAAAAAGCGCTGGCCGACCTGCGGCACGCGACGGCCGGCATTCCCGACCTGGAGCGCAAGATCAATGAAATCCAGGCGGCGATCCGGTTTTTCGAGTCGAAGCTCCCGCAGGAGCGCGAGGTGGACACGATTCTCAAAGAGGTCTGGCAGCGGGCCGAGGCCAACGGCCTTCAGACCAGGACCATCAAGACGCTCAAGACCGAGCGCATGGCCGGCTACAGCGAGTTGCCCATCAACATCGTGCTGGCGGGCGACTTCAACGGGTTTTACGACTTCCTGCTTCAACTGGAGAAGCTGTCGCGCATTACCCGTGTGAACCAGATGAAGCTCCAGAAGATCACCAACCGTGACGGGGCCATGGAGGCCTCGCTGACGCTCAGCGTCTTCTTCGAGAGCGGCGCCGGCAGCATGCGACTTGCCGACGTAGACCGCTGAGAGCGACCGGGGCGCCGCATGCGCCACAACCACAGTGTGAGGATGCAGAGATGAACGACGACCAACTCAACGGCCCGGTCCAGGACCAGCAGACCGACGGAGCCGAACCGGACCTGATGTCCCAGCTCAACGCCGACGCGGAGATGGAGTTCGTGACGGAAACCTCCTCCAGCTCGGCGCGCGGAACCGGACTGCTGCTGGCGGGGCTGCTCCTCGCCGGCGCAGCGGCCATCTACTTCATGCACCTGCGCGCCGGACCCACCCCCGCCGCCGCCAGCGCCGAGGTGGCCAGCGCGAAAAAGACCATCACCGAGTTTCTCTCCGACGGCGGGAGCAACCTCCGCAACATGCAGGACCTGATCCGCAACACCGAGCAGGTGGTGCAGCAGTTCTCCGAGTTCCCCAGCCAGAACCAGGTCGCTCTGGATGAGCTTCAGACCAACCCCTTCCTGTTCGTCCGCGAGGTCAAGGTGCCGGAGGATCCGGCCAAGATCCTGGCCGCCCAGCGCGAGCAGGACCGGGCCGCGGCCAGGAAGGCCGCCGAGGCCCTGCGCCTTCAGAGCATCATGACCGGCAACGTCAACACCTGCATGATCAACAACAAGCTCGTGACCGAGGGCCAGGAATGCGAGGGCTTCCTGGTCGAGAAGATCACCGCCTCCAGCGTCATCGTGAAACGCGACGGCTTCCGCTTCGAGCTGAGCATGCGGCGCTGAGCCGCGGGCGGCGCCAAGGCCCCTATCAGCGGAGGACGCCACGGGATGTTTTCCCGCCGCAACAACACCGCAGCCCAGGACCCGGCCATCGCCGCCCTCGAGGAGGGTCCGGCCGAGACCGAGGAGATCTGGACGCCCGCGGCGGCGCAACCCCGCAGGTCCGTGGAACAGTTGCTCCTGGAGCGCGGCCAGATCACGCAGGAACAGCTCAGCCAGGCGCTGAACGTGCAGTCGCAGACGCCGGGCAAGGGCATCGCCCAGATCCTGCTGACCATGAACGCGGCCAGCGAGGCGCAGATCCTCTCGGCGCTGGCGGAAACCCTGGGGCTGGAGTTCGAGTCGCCCGACCGCTCGACGGTGGACCCCCAGGCCTTCGCCCTGCTCCCCACCGACTACATCCGCAAGAACCAGGTCCTGCCCCTGCGCTTCGAGGAGAAGACACTGGTGGCCGCCATGGCCGATCCCACCAACGTCTTCCTCATCGACGAGGTGCGCCGCCGCACGCGCCGCGACGTGCGCGTCGTGGTCTGCACCGCCGCCGACATCAACCGCATCGTGGAGCTCCTTACCAGCGGCGCCACCGACGTCCAGGTGGAGGAGATCATCAAGGACATGGCCGAGGACGAACTCCAGGTGGTCAAGGACACCAGCGAAGACGTGGTGGCCGACCTGGAGAAGCTGGGCTCGGAATCGCCGGTCATCCGCTTCGTCAACTACCTGATCTTCGACGCGATCAAGCAGGGGGCCAGCGACATCCACATCGAGCCCAAGGAAAAGGCCCTGAAGATCCGCTACCGCATCGACGGCGTGCTCTTCGAGGCCATGAATCCGCCGCACGCGATGCACCCGGCCATCGTGTCGCGCCTGAAGATCATGGCCAATCTGGACATCGCCGAGCGCAGGCTGCCCCAGGACGGCCGCATCCGCGCCGTCATGCACGGGCGCAAGGTGGACCTGCGCATGAGCTCGCTGCCGACGGCCTACGGCGAGAAGGTGGTGCTGCGCATTCTGGACAACCGGTCGATCAATGTGGCCCTGGAGGACCTGGGCTTCTCCGAGGATGCGCTGACCATCTGGAAGCATCAGATCGACCAGCCCCACGGCATTCTGCTGGTGACCGGGCCGACCGGCAGCGGCAAGACGACCACGCTCTACGCCTCGCTGCGCTGCATGGACGGCAACAAGCTGAACATCAGCACCGTCGAGGACCCCATCGAATACCACCTGCCCCAGGCCAACCAGGTGCAGGTGCATGACAAGATCGGCATGAGCTTCTCCGCGGCCCTCCGCGCCCTGCTGCGGCAGGACCCGGACGTGGTCATGCTGGGCGAAATCCGCGACGCCGAGACGGCCCGCATCGCCGTGCAGGCGTCGCTGACCGGCCACCTGGTGCTCAGCACCCTGCACACCAACGACGCGCCCTCCTCGATCACGCGGCTGATCAACATCGGGGTGGAGCCGTACCTGATCAGCGCGGCGGTGAACGCGATCCTGGCGCAGCGGCTGGTGCGGCGGATCTGCCCCCACTGCAAGGAGCCCTTCCGACCCACGGACGAGATGCGCGAGTTCCTCACCCTGCAGGGCTTCGCCCCCGACAATACCTTCAAGGGCGCCGGCTGCGACAAGTGTCGTCGCACCGGCTACAGCGGGCGTCTGGGCATCTATGAACTGCTGGTCATGGACGATTCCCTGCGCGACACCGTCACCAGCAACCCGGACGTGACGCTGCTGCGCAAACTCTGCCGCGAGCGCGGCCTGGTGACACTCCGCCAGGACGGCTTCGACAAGGTGCTCAAGGGCCTGACGACGGTCGACGAAATCCTGAGAGTCACGGAGAACGCTGTCTGAACCACGCGGCGCGGGCGACGTCCCGGGCCGCCGGAGCCGAATCATGAGCCTGTTGAACGACATCCTGAGGAACGCCGTCAGCGCCGGCGCCTCCGACGTGCACATCAACGTCGGTCTGCCGCCGCTGTTCCGCATTCACACGGTGCTGAAGCCCAGCGACTTCCCCCTGGTGACCCCCGAAGGCGCGGGCCGGCTGCTGAAGGAGATGGTCAGCGAACGGCGCATCGCCGAGTTCGAGGAGAAGCGCGACATCGACTTCTCCTATGAAATCCCCGGCCTGGGGCGCTTCCGCGTCAACGCCCACTATCAGCGCAACACGGTGGCGCTTTCCTTCCGCACCATCAACGACCGCATCCGCCCCATCGAGGAACTGTTCCTGCCCGACATTGTCTCCAAGCTCACCTACCTGCCGCGCGGGCTGATCCTGGTGACCGGAGCCACCGGTTCGGGCAAGAGCACCACGCTGGCGGGCATGATCGACGCCATCAACAAACGCGAGCACCTGCATGTGATCACCATCGAGGACCCCATCGAATACGCCTTCGTCTCCAACAAGTGCGTCATCGAGCAGCGCGAGCTGGGCTCCGACGTGCCCACCTTCGAGTCGGGCCTCCGCCACGCCCTGCGTCAGGACCCCGACGTCATACTCGTCGGCGAGATGCGCGACCTGGAGACCACCAGCGCCGCCATCACCGCCGCCGAAACCGGTCACCTGGTGCTCAGCACCCTCCACACCGTCAACGCGCCGCAGACGATCGAGCGCATCATCGATATCTATCCGTCCGACCAGCAGAACCAGATCCGCTCCATGCTGGCCAACACCCTGCAGGCGGTGATCTCCCAGGTGCTCTTTCGACGCATCGATCAGCCGGGCATGATCCCGGCCCTGGAGATCATGCTCTGCACGCCGGCCGTGCGAAACTGCATCCGCGAGAACCGTATCTTCGAAATACCCAACATCATCGAAACCAGCCGGGCCCTGAGCATGCAGACCCTGGACAGCTCCATCAAACAGCTCTACGTCAACGGCCACATCAGCCGCGAGGATGCGATCGCGATGGCGGCGCATCCGGAGAAACTGGAAAGGGCCCTTGTGGCGTGAATCAGTGCCGAGTGCCGAGTGCTGAGTCCCCAGAAAGGACCGCCAGCCACTCAGCACCGCGGACTCAGCACTCAGGACGACCGTTATGCCCAGCTATCGATACGAGATCAAAGGCGCCGACGGAGCGATCAGTCAGGGCGTGCTGGCCGCCGCCTCGCTGGCCGCCGCCTCGCAGATGCTCCGCAGCCGCGGCGGCTACATCCTGGCGCTGCTGCCGGCCGACTCCGGCCGCCGCTCCAGCGTGCTGAACCTCAGCTTCAGCTTCGGTCCTTCCGCTCGCGACGTGCAGAACTTCACCAGCCAGTTGGCGGTCATGATCAAGGCGGGCATCAGCCTCCGCGCCGCCGTCGAGGGCATTTCCGAGCAGGTCGTCAATCCCAAATTCAAGGATATCCTGGTCCAGATCAAGAAGGACCTGGAGGCCGGCAAGCAGTTCTCCGACGCCCTGATGCGCTATCCGCGCGTCTTCTCGCCGCTGTACGTGAACATGGTCAAGGCTTCGGAACTCTCCGGCGGCTTCGCCCGCATGCTGGAGCGCATCGCCGCCTATCTGACGCAGCAGATCGAAACGCGCAGCCAGGTCATCGGAGCCATGATCTACCCCGGAATTATCGGCACCATGGCCGTCGCAACCACGGTGTTCCTGCTTACCTTCGTGCTGCCGCGCTTCATGGTGATCTTCAAGGGCAAGGAGGCGGCCCTGCCGGCGCCCACCAAGCTGCTGCTGGCCATCTCCAACTTCATGGTCAACTACTGGTACGTGCTGCTGGCGGCCGCCGTCGCCGGCGCCTGGGGATTCTTCATGCTGCTGCGGACCGACTGGGGGCGGCTGTGGTTCGACAAGCTCAAGCTCACAGTGCCGTTGTTCAAACGCATGTTCCGGGCCCTGTACATCAACCGCAGCCTGCACACCATGGGCCAGCTCATCAACGCCGGCGTCCCCATGCTGGACACACTGAGCATCACCGCCGAAATCAGCGGCAACCAGCTCTATCGCCGCATGTGGCGCGCGGTCTACGCGGCCGTCAAACAGGGCAAGAAGATCTCCGCGCCGCTCAACCGCAGTCCTCTGCTGCCGCGCGCCGTGGTTCAGATGATCAGCGCCGGCGAAGAATCGGGAAAGCTCGGCGAGGTGCTCGATGAGGTCAGCGACTTCTACGCCAAGGAACTGAAGGCCGTCATCAAGAACGTGACGGCCATGATCGAGCCGCTGATGATCGTCATGATGGGCAGCATCGTGGGCTTCATCGCCATGAGCATCATCCTGCCAATCTTCAAGCTCAGTCAGCTTGTAAAGTAGCTTCAGTGCCGACGGGGCGAACGCGGGCCTGTCCCAAGGCGGCTACCGCCGACGCCCGCACCTGCGGATCGGGGTCTTTCAACGCCTGGATCAGGGCGCCGACCGCCGGCTGCGCCGCCGGTCCCGCCACACGCAGCGACTGGGCAGCCGCGCGGCGAACCGCGCGGTCCGGGTCGCGCAGCGCCTCCGCCAGCGCCCTCACGGCGCTGCCCGCGTGGGCGACCATCTCGCTGAGGCCCTCCACGGCCTTGAGGCGCACGGCGACGGCGTCGTCGGACGCCGCCGCCACCAGCGCCGACGACACCACGTCCACCTCCGTGCCGAACGCGGCCAGCTTGGCCATGGCGCCCACGGCCGATGTGCGCACCGCCAAATCGCCGTCGCGGCAGGCCTGCGCCAGCCCGGCAGCCACCGCCTTCTCCCGCGCCTGACGCAGCTCGATGCCCATGACCGCGGCGAGATCGGGTACGCCCGGGGGGCCGGGCGGCTCGATTCGGCTGCTCGTGCGGTAGTAACCGGGACCGCTTCTGGACGGCGGGAAAAACTGCCGCTCCGAGCGGATCGCCTGCGAGAGCGCCTCGGCGGCAGCCGCGCGAACGCCCGCATCCGC
>Ga0308417_1000274_pt1 | contig 37838 bp, 17 predicted proteins | sample HotsprSampleOS65_FD_203528 | JGI IMG/M metagenome (GOLD analysis project Ga0308417, IMG submission 203528) | Hot spring phototrophic mat microbial communities from Octopus Spring, Yellowstone National Park, Wyoming, United States - 20090730_OS65 ...
GGTGGACGTTTTTGATCCGTGACCCCAGGATGCGAATCCAGTGTTCCGGGAATTGGAACAGCATGATGTTCCCGGTGTCGAAGTGGACCCGGACCCGCTCGTGTTTGAACGAGTCGACGAAGTCGTTTATCTCCATCGGTGACAGGAGGAAGCCGTTGAAGAAGATGTTCTCGATGTTCAGGAAGACCTTGGCCTTCTCGGCGGCGGGGAGGAGGGATTTCACGGCCTCTTTCGCCCGCCGGTCGCACACGTCGTTGGGCACCGGTTCGTGGTCGGTCCGCCAGGGGATGTGTACCGCCCCCGGCACCACCAGGACATTTTCCGTCCCCAACTCGGCCGCGCATTCGATGATCTTGCCGGCCAGCTCCAGTCCGCGCTTCCGCTTGGCGGCGTCGTTACTCGTGAGCGGGTACGGCCAGAACAGGAAGGAGCAGACCCCGCTGATCGCGATGCCGATCTTCTCAGCCAGGCGGCGGATGGCGGCGAATTCCTTCGGCCCGTTCTTCGGGGATAAATCGTTGTCGAGGTCGTAGTTCAGCTCGATGCCGTCGAAGCCGGCGTCCCTGGCCAGTTGGAGACACTGTTCCAGACTCATCCGCTCGGGGTAGGGAAAGGCCCAGAGGTTGATCGACTTCTTGAAGGGGTACTTTTTGCGAGCCGGGGGCTGGCCGCCTGGCGGCCCACCCGCCGGGGACGAGCGCCCGGCGGTGGCACCGAGTGCGGCCACCGTGCTGGCCAGGAGTTCACGACGGTCGGGGTATGGGCCGGACATGGCTGTTGTCTCCAAGTCAGCGAGGCTAACAACGACCGCCATCATCGCCGCTTTCGGCGGCGATGCAACGGGGGAATAGCAACAACACTCAGCTACCGGGGATTACGATGAAAGGTATCAAAGTGTAGACAGAACCGTTTACCGCCGGTAACGCACGCGGTATCTTAAGAGCAGACTCGTATACACTTCATCTCTCCCGATCCGAAAGTGAGGCCGGCGGTGAACGATCCCCGATCCGTGACCGCACCAATCGTCGTCATCCAGAAGAAACCGGCTCAGTCAGCACGGCCTTATGAGCCGGCGATCGGCCCTTCGCTGAGGGTCTTGCTGTACGTCGTCTTCGCCGGGTTTGCTTTCCTCGGGGCCACGGGGGTTTACCTGTTCGTCATCAGCGTGATGAACCGGGTCAACAGCGACCAGTTGTACACGACCGGGTTCACCTTCTGGATGCTCCTGGCCCACACGGCCGTGGGCCTGCTCGGCATCGTACCGTTCCTCGTCTTCGGTCTGTTCCACTGGTGGACGGCCCGCAAGCGGCAGAACCGCACCGCCGTCCGACTGGGAGTGATCCTATTTCTCTTGGGCTTGGTCATCGCGGTCAGCGGGGTGGCCCTCATCCAGATCGAGGGGTTGCCCCAGCTACCGACCGGCTCGGTCGGGCGCTGGGCCATCTACCTCGCCCACGTACTCGTGCCGGTGGCGGCCGTGTTCGGCTACGTCGCCCACCGCCGGGCCGGGCCGAAGATCCAGTGGAAGTACGGCAAGTACTGGGCCGCCGTAGTCGCGATCGTCGTCGGCGGCATGGCCGGTGCTCACGTCATTGACCCGCAGAAGATCGGACGCGAAGGCTCCCCGGAGGGCATGAAGTACTTCTTCCCCTCCGAGGCCCGCACGACCGACGGCCACTTCATTCCCGAGCGGGCACTCATGATGGACACCTACTGCATGAAGTGCCACCCCGACGTCTACAGTGACCACCTGCACTCGGCCCACAAGTTCAGCTCGTTCAATAACCCGGCTTACCTCTTCAGCGTCCAGGAGACGCGACGGGTGGCCCTGGAACGTGACGGCAAGATGAACGCCTCGCGGTGGTGTGCGGGCTGCCACGACCCCGTGCCGTTCTTCAGTGGTAAGTTCGATGACCCGAACTACGACATCGTTAACGACCCGACCGCCCATGCCGGCATCACCTGTGTCGTGTGTCACTCGATCACCCATGTGAATTCCACGATCGGCAACGCCGCCTACACGATCGAGGAGGCCCAGCACTACCCGTTCGCCTTCTCGGACTCGCCCGCCCTGCAATGGATCAATAACCAGCTCATCAAGTCGAAACCCGAGTTACACAAGAAGACGTTCCTTAAGCCGTTCCACCGCACCGCCGAGTTCTGCTCGACGTGCCACAAGGTCCACCTGCCGGTCGAACTGAACCACTACAAGGACTTCCTGCGGGGACAGAATCATTACGACTCGTTCGTCCTGAGTGCCGCGGGTCACGGGGCCCGCAGTTTCTACTTCCCGGCACTGGGGAAGAGCGAGAACTGCGCTTCGTGCCACATGCCCCTGGCCCCGAGTACTGACTTCGGTTCCCGGGACTTCGACGGCAGCGGCGTCCGCAAGCGGCACAGCCACTTCTTCCCGGCGGCCAACACCGGCCTGTTCGAGTTGTTGAAGCACGAGCCGCGGTACGCCGACCGGGCCGAGCAGTTCCAGAAGTCGATCGACCGCAACGCCGAGTTCCTCAAGGACGGCAAACTCCGCATCGACCTTTTCGCGGTCAAGTCGCTCGACCCGGCCGGCCAGCCCCTTGACGACTCGCTGACCGTGCTCCGGCCGTCGTTACCCCGCTTGGAGCCGGGACGCAGTTACCTCGTGGAGGTGGTCATCCGCACGCTCAAGCTCGGGCACGCCTTCAGCCAGGGCACGGTCGATTCCAACGAGATCTGGGTCGATTTCCGTGCCACCGCGGGGGGGCGTGAGATCGGCCGCAACGGCGGCATGTCAGGACCGGACGACAGCGGCGAAGTCGACCCGTGGTCCCACTTCGTCAACGTCCTGGTGCTCGACCGTCACGGCAACCGCGTGGACCGACGCAACCCCCAGGACATCTTCACGCCGCTTTATGATAAGCAGATCCCGCCCGGTGCCGGCCAGGTGGTTCATTACCGACTGACGGTACCGCCGGACGTGACGGGTCCGGTGGAGCTGACCGTTCGCCTGCGGTACCGCAAGTTCGATTACAAGTACATGGAATACGTCCACCGGGACACCGGCCGACCGGTGCCGAAGCTGCCGGTGGTCGACCTCTGTACCGATCGCGTCGTGCTACCGGTGGCCGGGGTCGCGGAGGAGGTGCCGCCGCAAGAGTCGCCGATCCAGCCGGCCTGGCAACGATGGAACGATTACGGCATCGGCTGCCTCATCGAGGGGGGACCGCTCAACCCCAAGAAAGGCAACCTGAAGCAGGCCGAAGCCGCCTTCCGTCAACTCCTCCGCATGGGGGTACGGGAGGCCGAGTGGCACGGGCACGTCAACCTCGCCCGCGTGCTGATCGAGCAGGGCGGGCAACGCGCGCTCGCCGAGGCCGCTCGGCACCTGAATGCGGCCCAGGCGTGTGACCCGCCCGCGCCGTGGTGGCTCCTGGCCTGGTTCAACGGGATCGTCACGGCCCAGAACGCGGGCAGCAAGCAGGACCTCGATACGGCCATCGACCTGTTCGAAAAGATCGTCGATCCTCGCCACCAACCGCGGCACGACGACGGTCGCCCGAAATTCGACTTCACCCGCGACCCCGTCGTGCTGGCCGAACTCGGCCGCACGCTCTACAAGCGCAGCACCTTAGAACCCGAAGGCTCCGAAGGCGAACGGACCCTGCTGCTCCGCTCGGTACGGGCTTACGAGCGGGCCCTTGCCGTCGACCCCGAGGACCTCGACTCACACTTCGGCCTGAACCAGTGCTACGAGCAGCTCGGCCGTGGCTTCCTGGCGGCACCACCCCCGGCCGGTCCGGTCACGGCTGAGAGGCTGGCGAACCTGGCCGGTGTCCTGACCCGGCCGGGACCGGCCCCGATGCGCCGCGCGGTCGCTGCGGAGTTGGTGGCCGCGATCCACTCCTGGGGAAATCAACCGCCCGACCCGGCGAACCCCCGGCTGCCGACCCTACGCGACCTCATCAGCCGCTGCCGCACGGCCTTCCACGACGAGACCGAACCCGAAGTCCGGACCGGCCTCGCCGCCGTGCTCGCCGGCCTGCACCTGGTCTCGCACACCCTCTACAAACCGGACGAGTTGGCCCGGGCGCGGGCGACGGCCGAATACCGGGCCAAGCACCCGGCCGCCAATGCCGCGGCCGAGGCCATCGTCGTCTACCCGACCGACAGATTCCTTGACAAAGGGGCAGCCGCCAATCGCCCCGCACCGTAACGTCGCCCGGTCCTGATCGCCGTCACCCGATCATGGCAGTCTCATGAACCGAACCATCAGTCTCGGCGTCGCCCTGGCCTTGATCCTCGCCGGGGCCGCTGCCGCTCTTTACTGGGGAACCGATTGGTTTCGCCCCCCAAGGCCCGTGAGCGAGCCTCCCCAGATCGGCCCGGCACCGGAGCGCGTGGCGATCAAGGTTCCCGAAGTGACCTTCGCGGACGTGACCGAGCAAGCGAACATCGCCTTCGAGCATTACAACGGTGCCGCAGGCAGTAAGTTGCTTCCCGAGACGATGGGGGGTGGAGTCTGCGTACTGGACTACGACGGTGACGGCCGACAGGACCTGCTGTTCGTGAACGCCTGCCCCTGGCCCGGTCACCCGCCCCCACAGAAACCGGCCCCGTCCTGCCTGACGCTTTACCGGAACCAGGGGAACGGCCGCTTCGAGGACGTAACCGCGGCCACCGGTCTGGTCGTGCAGATGTACGGCATGGCCGCCTGTGCCGGGGACCTGGACAACGACGGCTTCCCGGACCTGTTCGTGACGGGCGTCGGCGGGTGCAAGCTTTACCGCAACGTGGCGGGTGAGGCCGGCCGGCGAACCTTCGTGGACGCCACGGCTGCCGCCGGCTTCCTACCCCAGGGAGCTTGGCCGGGAAATCTCTCCGCCGAGGCGTTCCTGGCCGCCCCGGAACCGATCGAGTTCGCCACCTCGGCCACCTTCGTCGACTACGACGGGGACGGCTGGCTGGACCTGTTCGTCTGTCGCTACGTCACCTGGTCCCCGAAGATCGACCTGTCGATCGACGCGACCCTGACCGGGATCGGTCGGGCTTACCTGCAACCGCAACAATTCGAGGGGGCCCAGTGTGGGTTGTATCGTAATCGGGGTGACGGCACCTTCGCGGACGTGTCCGGCCCGGCGGGGGTCCGGGTCGTCGAGAAGGAGGGCACCGCCGCCAACGCCCGCGAGCGCCCGGTGGGGAAATCGCTCGGTGTCGTCGTCTGCGACCCGGACGACGACGGCTGGCCCGATCTGCTAGTCGCCAACGACACGGTGCGGAACTTCTTCTTCCACAACGTGCCGGCCCCGACAGGCGGACGGCGGTACGAGGAGAAGGGACAACTCGCCAACGCCGCCTATGCCGACGGTCGCGCCCGCGGGGCGATGGGCATCGACTGGGGCGAATACCTCCCCGGAAAGTCCGCCGCCGTGATCGCCAACTTCGCCAACGAGCCGCTCACCTTCCTCTCCGTGGCCGACCCGAAGAAGCCCCGGTTCAACGACACCGCCCTGGCCGTGGGCCTCTCCGGCCCCAGTCGCTTCTGGCTGAAGTTCGGGACCTTCTACTTCGACTACGATAACGACGGCCGGCTCGACCTGCTCGTGTGTAACGGACACCTAGAGCCGGAAATCGCCAAGGTCCAACCCGGTCAGCTCTACGCCCAACCGGCCCAACTCTTCTGGAACACCGGTCTGCCTGATCGCGTTTTCGAGCCGGTCACCGAGGCCGCTGCCGGAAGTGCGCTCTTCCGACCACTCGTCGGCCGAGGCTGTGCCTTCCTCGACTACGACGGGGACGGCAACCTGGACGTGGTCTTGGTCGCCAATAACGGCTCGGCCCGGTTGTTACGGAACGAATCGCGGCTCGGTAATAAGTATGTTCGCCTCACTCTCGAAGGAGACGGCCGGACCTCGAACCGGAGCGCCATCGGGGCCCGCCTGATCATCGAGGCCGGAGGCAAGACGCTTCGCCGCGAGGTGATCGGCACCCGTGGATACCTGAGCCAGAGCGAATTACCCGTGACGGTCGGCTTGGGCCAAGCCGAGCGAATCGACCGCCTCACCGTCCGTTGGCCCGGTAAGGATGCCACCGAACAGACGTGGACGGACCTCGAAGCGAACCGGTCCTACACGCTCCGCCAGGGTCAGCCGGTGCCGATCAAGCACTAACAAGCACTAAGCCGATCAAGCACTGAGCTGAATCGACGTGTCTCACAACCGAACGGTGTAACCGATGCCCGGCCCCTCGAAGAACCCGGCCAAGGTCTGGTTGATCGTCAGCGCGCTACTTTGCTCGCTTTCGTTCGTGGGACTGGGAGTGTGGTATGCGTTTCGGCCGGACTCGCAGGACGACGACCCGGCCCCCCCACCCAAGGGTGATCCGGTCAGGGCCGCCCACGCCAACGCCCGCGGCATCGGTTACATGGAGCAGTACCTTTACGACAAGGCCATCGAAGCCTTCGCCGAAGCCGTCAGTCTCGACCCCGACTGGACCCCCGCCCGGATCAACCTGGGGATCGCCCGCCTGAACCGCGGCAACGACGTGCCCGAGGAGTTGGACAAGGCCCTGGCCGAGTTCCGCTCCGTCTTGGACCGAGACCCGAACGACCCGCACGCCCTTTTTTGCACCGGCATCATTCACTTTTACCGGGGTGACTTGTCCCAGGCCCTGCCGTTCTTCGAGGCCGTGACCCGCATCGACCCCAACGATCCTCATGCCTGGTATTACCGGGGCATGAGTCGTCTCGATTCGGGTGACTCCCGCGAGTCATACGAATGCTTCGAGAAGGCACTCGCCCTGAACCCGTACCTCAACGCGGCGCGGCACGCCGTTGCCCAGCACAGCATTACGGCCGACGACGAAAAGCGCAAGCTCCAGCTCATCGCCGAGTTCCAGGAACTCGCGAACGCCAACGCCCAGGACCTCTCCAAGATCGCCTACACCGAGATGGGACGTTACGGGGATTGCATCGGTCGTTCGCCCCTCCCCCACCCTGACGCCGGGGTCTTTCCCCTCTTCGAGTCCCTCACTGCCCCACGGATCACTCTGGCCGAGGGAACCAGGTGGGCCAAACCTGCAGATTTGGACGAACTCCGGCGGGCGATCCGCTCGCGCTTCGGTGGCGGCCTACTGGTCCTGGACTACGACCGCGACGGCCGGCCCGACTTGCTCCTGCTCGGTGCCGTTGTTCGTGGCGGTGGAGTGGGCGACCTTTTGCTCCGCAACACCGGCGACTTCACCTTCACGGATGTGACCGCAGCGATGGGTCTGGACCGGCACCCCGGTTCGTTGGGGGGCGCGGTGGGGGATTACGACAACGACGACTACCCCGACCTCGTGCTGACCGGCGTGACCGGGCTGAAGCTCCTACGCAACCGGAACGGGCAGTCGTTCGAGGACCGCACGATCGCGGCCGGTTTCGCCACAACAGCCGGAGTGTACTTGTCGGCCACCTGGGTCGATCTCGATCAGGACGGTGACCTTGACCTGGCGGCCGCCCGCTATGCTGCCACCCCCGAGCTGGCGGTTGCCCGGCTCCGAAGCGAGGCCACCGACGAGACCGGCGGACTGGTCGTGTTTGCCAACGTCGGTGAGGCCCCGGCCGCACAAGTGGGCCGGCCGATGCCCCCGCTCACGACGGCATTCAAACCACTCACCGGGCCTGCGGACCTCCTGGTCAAGGGACCGGTGACCGGTCTGGTGGCCACCGACCTCGACGCCGACCTGGACATCGACCTGCTCGTCTTCCTGGACGGGCAGCCGCCCGTCTCGGTACTCAATGACCGACTTTTGCGGTTCCACCGCGGCAGCCCCGTGACCGACAAAGCAGGGGCGACCGCCGGGCTGGTGCTCGACGCCAACGGCGACGACCAGACCGACCTTTTGCTCGTGGGCGAGCGGGCGACCGAGTTCCGCATCAGCACGACCGACACGCCCGGTCTGGCCGCGTCCCGTTTCGTGCCGGCTGCCTCCAACACCTCCCCGCTGCGGTCGGCGGCCTGGGTCGACCTGGACCTCGACGGCCGGACCGACATCCTCGGTGTCAGTGCCGACCGCCGTCCCGTCTTTCTCCACCGCAATGGTGCGGGGCAGTTCTCCCGGAAACTCAGCCCCTTCGGCCCCGACGCCGACAACTTGGCCGACCTACTCGCGGCCGTGGGCGTGGACCTCGACGGGGACAGTACCCCGGACGTGCTGCTGTGGTCGGAAGCCGGCGGGCTGCGTTTCCACCGGAGCCTCGGTAACGGTAATTACGGGTTAAAGCTGGTTCTGACCGGCAAGCGTGTCGTCCCTTCACCGGGCGAGACGGGCAAGCCGCTTCGCACGAACGCCGACGCGGTCGGGGCCTGGGTCCGTCTCCATGCCGGTCCGCTGCGGACCGCGGCCGAGAACACCACGCTCTTTGCCGGCCTGGGTCAGTCGCGAGTGCCGCTGCTCTTCGGCTTAGGCAAGGCCGATGGGGTCGATGCCCTGCGGGTCCGTTGGCCCGACTCGGTCGTGCAAGCCGAGCTGAACCAATCCGCCGGCCTGGTCAGCGTCGCGGAGAGCGACCGCAAGCCCAGTTCCTGCCCGGTGCTCTTCGCCTGGGACGGGGAGCGGTTCGCGTATGTCACCGACTTCCTCGGTGCCGGGGCCGTGGGTGAGACCGGACCGGACGGCTCCGTTCGCCCCCCGCGGCCCGAGGAGTCTGTGAAGATCGAACCCGGTCGACTTGCCCCGAAGAACGGTCGCCTCGTCGTCAAGGTCACGGAGCCGATGGACGAGGTGATGTACCTGGACCGCTTCCGCCTCGACGTCATCGACCACCCGAACGGCGTGAGTGTCTATCCCGACGAGCGGTTCGCCACGTCCGGGCCACCGCCCACCCAGGAACTCTTCGTCTTCCGGGACGAGGAACGGGTCTTCGCGGCCAAGGCCACCGACCACCGCGGCCGGGACGTGACCGAAACACTTAAGGCACGTGACGGCCGGCATGTGGAAGGCTTCGCCCTGCGGTCCTGGCTGGGTTACGCCGAGGATCATTTCGTCGAACTCGACTTCGCGGGCCGTCTCCGGGAGTTGCCCGCGGGACGACGCCACGTTCTGGTGCTGGCCGGCTGGATCGATTATCCCTTTCCCGAGTCGATCTACGCGGCGACCCAGGCCGGCGTTCCGACCGTCTCCCCCGTACTCGAGCAGCGGCAGCCGGACGGCACCTGGAAGGCGCTCACGGAGCTGGGCTTCCCGGCCGGGCTGACGCGTGTCATGACCGTGGACGTGACGGGCAAAATCGACCCCAACGGCGGACCCGTCCGCATCCGCACGAACTTGCAAATCTACTGGGACCAACTGTTCATCGCACCCGTCGCCGGTCGCAGCGACGTCGTGGTCCGCGAGCTGCCGGTCCTGACGGCGACGCTGCGGCACCGCGGCTTCGCCCAGGAATACAACCCCGACGGTAAGCCCCCCGTCGCCTACGACTACGACCGCCTGGAGCCGGTTTCCGTGACCCGCTGGAGGGGGAAGCTGACCCGGACCGGGGACGTGACCGAACTCCTGCAGGAGGCCGACGACCGACACGCCGTCTGCGGCCCCGGTGACGAGGTCACCGTCGAGTTCGATGCCTCCGGTCTGCCGACACTCCCGCCGGGTGCCTCCCGCTCCTTCGTGTTGCGGACCTGGGGCTACTGCAAGGACGCCGCGCCGACGACCCTGACCGGCGGCTCCGTCGGCCCGCTGCCGTACCGCGACATGCCACGTTACCCCTATGACCCGGTCAAAGAACCACCACCGCCGCGCCTGGTTGATTATGACCGGCTCTGGAATACCCGTCCGGTCGGCGGCCGCTGACACCACCCTCGGGCTGGTGTGACACTCCCCGCGAAATCTCGTCGGGGCAGTGGGGCCATCGGGTCGGTCGGGGACGAGGACCGTTGGCCACCGCTTCCGCCCGAGGCGCTCAACGACCCGTCCTTGCGCGATAAACTGACTCGGCGTGTTGTCCACCTCGGGGGATCAACCTGCTATGTCCCGGATCGTACTCGCCCTCGCCCTTTTCGCCCCGGCGGTCGTACCCGGTTCCGGCCTGGCTGCCGACGACAAGTCCGATGCCGAACTCGTCAGGACCGCACAGGCGGTTTTCAAGGACCTGAAGACCGTTACGCTTGAAAACGGCCTACGGGTATACCTGCTTCCGATCCCCGGTTCCCCGCTCGTATCGGTGATGACCGCCTACCGTGTCGGCAGTGCCGACGAGGACAAGGACCAGACCGGGCTGTCTCATTACCTGGAACATCTGCTCTTCAAGGGGACGGAGAAGAGGCTGCCGGGTGACATCGACCGTGAGACGCAGCAGAACGGGGGGCAGAACAACGCTTACACCTCCGAGGACATGACGGTCTACCACTTCGACTTCGCGGCCGACCGCTGGCCCATCGCCTTGGAGATCGAGGCCGACCGCATGCGGAACGTCCGCATCGACGAGAAGCACGAATTCGAGCAAGAGAAAGGGGCCGTCATCGCCGAGCTGAAGCGCAACGAGGACACGCCCGGAGACCTGGAATACAAGGCGGTCTTGCAGCTGCTCTGGCCGAAGGATTCCCCCTACTCGCACCCCGTCATCGGCGAGGAAAAGCACGTCCGCGGGGCGACGGCCGAGATCATCAAGCGTTACTACGACCAGTGGTACCACCCGAACAACGCGGCGATCGTCGTGGTCGGCGGCTTTGAGCCGGACGCCGCGTTGGCCCTGATCCGCAAGCTCTTCGAGCCGATCCCCCGGGCCGACCTGCCCAAGCGGAAGACGCCGACCTTCGTCAAGGACCGTGCCGGGCCGGTCCGCAAGGAGTTCGAGTCGAAGTTCGATCTGCCGCGCATGCTCATGGGTTTCAACACCGTGGCGGTCGGCACGCCCGACGACCCGGTTCTCGATGTGATCCAGTGCATCCTGGCCGACGGCCGCACGTCCCGGCTCTACCGGAAGCTGGTCGAAGACGAGAGACTCGCCCTCGCCGTCGACGCCGGGAACTATGCCGGGCGATACCCCGGCTGGTTCGGCATCAGCCTCGATCTGCTCAAAGGCAAGGACCGCAACCGGGCCGAGGAATTGATCTTCGCCGAGTTGGAGCGGCTCGCCACGGGACCGGTGTCCGACGAAGAACTCGCCCGGGCCAAGCGGAAGCTGCTGGCCCGCTTCATATTCGGCCGTGAGAGCGTACACAGCCTGGCCGACACCATCGCACGAACCAGTGCCTACCCCGGTGGCGAGGACGTGGGTCAGTTCCTCAGCCGGTACCTGGACCGACTCGTCGCCGTGAGCCAAGCGGACGTGCAGCGGGTGGCGAAGACGTACTTCGGCCGCAAACAGGCGTGCGTGGTCTGGTCCGTACCCCCCGCGGACGAGCCTCAACCGCCGAAGCAGGGGAATGCCGTCCCGACCGGGTTCGACCGCTCTTCGCGGACCCCGCCCGGCGCATGCTACCGGCAAGCCGTCGGCCGGGAGGCCGGAAGTCGTGCCTTTTCTCTCACCGAGGCCAAACGTACCGTGCTTCCCAACGGCTTGACCGTGATCACACTCGAGAATCACCGGCTGCCGATCGTGTTGGTGTCGGTCGAAGTCGCGGACGTGATCCTGCGGGAGCCGGCCGAGAAGGCCGGGGTCGCCGCCCTCGTCGGCAGCCTGCTCGAAGAGGGGACAACGACCCGTACCGGCAAGGAAATCGCCACGCTGATCGAAGGCACCGGCGGGAACCTGAGCCTAGGTTCGAGCGGGGGCACCCTCAAGGTCTTGACCCCCGACACCGACCTGGGCCTCAGGTTATTATTCGATTGCCTCATCAGACCGAGCTTTCCCCCCGCGGAGTTCGAGCGGCAGAAAGAGATGCAACTCGCCGCCATCGACGACGCCGAAACCCAACCCCAGTCCCGCGGCGCGCAATTGTTCCAGTCTCTGATTTACGGGAAACACCCCTACGGCCGCCCGGAAAACGGCACCCGCGCGACCGTCGAGAAGCTCACCCCTGCCGACTGTAAGGCCTTCCACGCCTCGCGATTCGCTCCCAACTTCACCACCGTCGTGGTCGTGGGTGACTGCAAGACCGACGAGATCCTCGCGAAGGTCACGGCTCTCACCAAAGACTGGAAGCGCTCGCAGGTCGAGGACCGGCCCGTGCCCACGCCGACGAAGGCCGCCCAAGTGACCGAGCGGATCGTCAGCGACCCGAACGCCGCCCAGGTTCACGTCTTCATCGGCCATCTCGGAATCACCCGCGACAACCCCGACTACTACAAGTTGCTGGTGCTCGATAACGTCCTGGGCATGGGTGCCGGCTTCACCTACCGGTTGTCGGCGGTACTGCGGGACCGACAGGGGCTGGCCTACACGGTCTACGCCTCGATCACGAGCACGGCGGGAGTTCAGCCCGGCACCTTCAGCGGCTACATCGGCACCTTCCCGGACAAATACCTCGACGTACGGCACGGCTTTTTGCGAGAACTGGAGAAGGTCCGCGAAGAGGCCCCCTCCAAGGAAGAAGTCGAGAACGCCAAGGAGTACCTTCTGGGCAGCTTGCCCTTCCGCTACGCCACGCTCGCGGGAGTCGCCGCACAGTTGCACGCGGCCGAGAAGTACAAGCTCGGCTTCGATTTCCTGGAGAAGTACCGGAAGCAGGTTCAGGCGGTCACCCCCGCCGACGTACACGCCGTCGCCCGGAAGTACCTCGACCTGAAATCCCTCACCATCGTCGCCGTCGGCCCGATCGACTCGGACGGCAAGCCCCTGGAGAAGAAATGACCCGCGGCCCGAGCCAAGCCCCGCCGACCCCCGTGATCGGTTAGGTCAAGGCCGCTGGCCGATGGAGCCGGAGGCCGATGGACGTGGCGACCTCGAACCCGACCGACCCGACCCGGCTCAAGCTCAGGTCTGGGTTGCCGGGTCTGAACCGGGCATAACGCTATTCGGTGACACGCAGTGATAGCCGCAGAGCGGGCGGGGTTATCAGCCGTGGGCGCGGCGTGAGCGGCCGTCGCCGTCCGCGAACAGGGTACGGCTCGGTATCGTATTAAAATCAACATTCCCGATTTCGGAGCCGCGGCACATGAAACAGCTCCTGAAGACCGTGATTCCGATCGCCGTACTCATGGCCGTCATCTTCGGGGTCACATTCTTCGCCCAGTACCGGGCACCGGTCGAGGAGAAGGAGGAGGTGTCGACCGAGCCGCCCCTGCGCTTCGGCAGCACCACCCGGCAGTGGAACCCGGTCGGAAGCCTTCAGGAGCAGATCTTCCCCGGCTTTTACGAGGTGCAGGCGAACGCCGCCGGACCGAAAAACTCCGCCCGGTTCTGGCTCGAAAACCGTAACCCCAAGCCGGTCACCTTGCAGCTCAAGGGCGTCAGTTGCGCCTCGTGTAGTGCCGGTCGCCTGGCCCCGATCCCCCCCGAGGTCACACGACAGTTGTTGCAGATGAGCATCGTCTCGGGACTGCCCCAGGGGCTGGGTGGCGGGCTGGGCCTGGGCCTGGCCGGCCCGGCGGCCCGCCTGGCCCCCGAAAACCTTCAGTGGCAAGAGTACGAGTTCCGCGAGACCCCTCACGCCACCTTCGTGGTCCCCGCCGCCACGAACAACGACGGTCTCTCGCCGCAATGGGGCATCCTCGAATTGCAATTCTCGGTCGGGGCGATCGGCCCCAAGACGCTGACCGCCGAGTTCGTCTCTCAGGTCGAGGGAAGCAAGGACTTCTCGACGACCCGTTTCGGTATCACGTTCGAAGGGGTCAACCCGTTCGACGTCTTCCCGGGCCGCATCGACGTGGGAGAACTCACCGAGAACTCCGAGCCGAAGTCCTACGAATTACTGGTGTATTCCTCGACCCGTGGCCCGACCGCCCACGGCCCGGGTGACCTCCAACCCCCCGCCGTCGACATTCGCCTGCCGGCGGGCACGAGCGGTGAGGTCGGTGAGTTCGTGACGGCCGGTCAACCCGTGCGGCTGCCGGAAACGCAACTCGATCAGATCTCGATCGACGTGACCCGACGGCTGAAGAAGCCGACCCGCGTGACCGCCAGCTATCGGGTCCCGGTAACGGTCGCGCCGCGGGTCGGCAGCAAGCGGATCGACATCGGCCCGCTGGAACGCGACATCTGGGTTGCCGTGCCCGACGCCCTGCCCCGGAGCGTCCCGCTGCGGGGGACCGTCCGCGGGGGTGTCTGGCTCGACGACGACCTGAAGGAAATCTCCCTCTCCTATCTGGTGGCGAGCGGACTGGCCGACCGACAGTTCCGGCTCATCGCCGAGGGCCGTGATGCCGAGGTGACCCTGCTCCGCGACGAGTGCCGACCCGATTTCCTCCGGGTGACCCTGGAGAAGGAGCCGGTCCAGGCCACCGACCGGACGACCTACCAGCTCAAGATCAATATCCCCGCCAACACCAAGACCGGGAGTTGGACCGGGTCTGTGGTCCTGGAATTGAAGACGAGCGGCCAGAAGATCCGCATCCCGGTGAAAGGCACCGGGCGGTTGTAGCCCGCCCGTAATCGTGCCAGGGCCGGATCAAGCAGACGACGCGGCAGGCCCGATAAAATCGACAAGACCGGTGCTGCTCACTTTGCAGCCGAGTCCGGGTTTTTTGGACTCCTCGGACGGTCGGTGCCGAAACACACCGAAACACAACTGTGCCGGTCCGTGCTGACTTGACGGGGGCGAACGGTCATGAACGCAGCGACGGCCACGAATGATCACACCGCTCGGCGGCACCTGCTGCCCCTGCTCGGTGTACTCGGACTCGTCGGACTCGTTTTGGGACTAGCGGCCATCGGGGCCTGTGGCTGGACCCGCAACCCCGGCGGCGACGGCCCGGCTGACGACACGGGCCAGACCCGGTCTACCGAGCCGACCGTGGGTGGGCGACCCCTTTTTTCGGACTGGCCGAAAAGCCAGAACCCGGACGCCGCGCTCGTGCTTTCCGGCGAGACGTTCGGCTTCATCCAGCCGTGCGGCTGCAGTCGGCCCCAGAAAGGCGGTCTGGAGCGGCGCGCCGAGTTCATCAACGGGCTGAAGGCCAAAGGCTGGCCGGTCGCTGGGGTCGATCTCGGTGACCTGTACCCGGCCAAGGGCCTGGTCGAGGACCAGACCAAGCTGAAGTACCGCTTGATGATGAACGCCCTTCGCGAGCTCGGGTACATTGCCGTGGGGGTCGGTAAGAGTGAGTTCGCCGCCGGGATCGACAACGTCCTTGGCGAATACGCCCTACAGAAAGAGCAGCCGCCTTTCCTGCTCGCGGGCAACCTACTTGGCCTGGTCGGTAATCAGCCTCAGCGCCGCGAAGAACGTTTCCCCACGCCGCCCGGGGCGACCCGCCCCCTGGTCGGCTCGAGCGAGGTCGTGACGGTCGGCACGGTACCGCTCGGCGTCGTCGGCGTGGTCGGCAAGGCCGTCGCCGACGAGGCCCGTAAGCTCGACGGCAGTATCACCTTTGAGGAGACGCGCGACGTTCTGGCCCGGGCCGTCGCGACGCTCGCCGCCGACCCCAAGAAACCACAACTGAACGTCCTCCTTTACCAAGGCACCGCGGAGGCCGCCAAGAAACTCGCCGAGGACTGGCCGCAGTTCCGGGTCATATTGTGTCAGTCCGATGATCCCGAGCCGCCGCAATTTCCCGAGGCGGTCGCGGGTCCGAAACACCCGGCCGGGCAGAAGACGCTCGTCATCCAGGTCGGGCACAAGGGCCGCTATGTCGGCCTGCTCGGAGTCTTCCGTGTCGGCGCCGGGTTCGACCTCAAGTACCAATTGGTCCCGCTCGGAGAAGAGTACATCACCCCCGGCAGCGAGGAGGCCGCAAGGAAGTCGAACCCCATCCTCACGCTCTTCGATAACTACGCCGAGCAGGTCCGCGACCGGAATTTCTTGGGCAAGGTCGTCAAGACCCCGCACCCCGCGCAGATCCAGGAACCGAAACTGAACCTGAGCTACGTCGGCTCCGAGAAGTGTCAGGGCTGTCACGCCGCCCAGTACGTGAAGTGGAAGGACACGTCGCACAGCCACGCGCTCGACGCGCTCGAAAATATCGCCAAGCGGCCGGGCCTACGGCACTACGACGCCGAGTGTGTGCAGTGTCATGTCGTCGGCATGCACTACAACACCGGGTACGAGAACCAGAAGACGACACCACACCTGGCGCACGTCGGCTGTGAGAGCTGCCACGGTCCGGGCAGTGGCCACGCCGCCGACCCCCGTTCCCCTCGTCTGCTGGCTCTGCAGTCCCCTTGGAAGACGGAACCGGGAGACCGCCTCCCGGACATCGCGACGATCAAGAAGATCGCCGCACTGCCCGCGGTCGAGCGCGGCCGGGTCGCCCTGAAGCCGAACGAACAGCTCGTTTTTAACCGGGTCTCGTCGATGTGCGCGAAGTGCCACGACCACGAGAACGACCCGAACTTCGACCTCTTCACCTACTGGCCGAAGGTCTACCACTCGTACCCGAGACAGTAATCCAGCGACCAATCCATCGCCCCACTGGCCCGTCCAAGATGGTTGCGGGTCGGTCCAGGATGGGTGCGGGTGGCTGCGCCGCGCGTCGTGGCACTCCCCCGGTTGCAGTTGCACCGCTACGGTCAGGCCCGGCCCTTTTTCCCGCGGCTTTCCCGTGGCGGGGTAGTATTGTCGGATCGGCAGCCGCCCCACGGTATCGCGGCGGGTCAACCGATGCGGATGCCGAGTTCCTTGAGCTGCCGTGGCTCCACAGGGGCCGGTGCCCCGGTCATGAGGTCGCGGGCCTTCTGGTTCTTCGGGAAGGCGATCACGTCACGGATATTTGTGGTCCCGGCCAGGAGCATGCACCAGCGGTCAAGCCCCAGGGCGATGCCGCCGTGGGGCGGTGCCCCGCTTTTCAGGGCATCGAGCAGGAAGCCGAACCGGGCCTGGGCGTCGGCCGGTTCCATCCCGAGGACCTGGAACACCCGTCCTTGCACGTCCTGGCGGTGGATACGGATGCTGCCCCCGCCGACCTCGTAGCCGTTCAGTACCAGGTCATAGGCCTTGGCACGGACCTTGGCGAGGTCGGCGTCGTTGGCCAAGAACCCCAAGTCTTCATCCCGGGGTGAAGTGAACGGGTGATGCATGGCCACCCAACGTTTCTCCTCCTCGTCCCAGCTGAACATGGGAAAGTCGACGACCCAAAGGAAGTTGAAGTGTTCGGGCCGCGGCTGGAACGGGACCGGTGTGTAGCTTTCCTTGCGCTTCTTGGCGGCGTCGGCTTTCTTCTTCTCGGCCTCGTCGTGCTCGGCCTTTTCCTCCCACCAGTTGCGGTAGAGCTTGAGCTTGCCGGCCAGGTAGACCCGGACGGCCCCGAGGGCCTCCGCCGCCACCGCTTCGTCGTCGGCCACGAAGAGCAACAGGTCGCCGGGCTTGGCCCCGAGCCGCTCCCTGAGTTTCACTTGGAGTTCATTCGGGAAAAACCTCTCGATGCTACCGGTGAGTCTGTCAGCCTCGACTTTCAGCCACGCCAACCCCTTGGCCTTGTAGGTCTCGGCGACCTTGTAGACCTCGCCGCCGGGTTTCAGGGCGGTGTTGCTGAACTTGTCCGCGGCCCCGACCGCATTGATCGCGCGGACCACCCCGCTGGATCCGATCACCGACTTGAACACCGCGAAGTCCGACTCCGCGGCGATGTCCGTGACGTCCACGATCTCCAGCCCGTAGCGGAGGTCCGGCTTGTCGGACCCGTACCGGGCCATCGCCTCGGCATAGGTCAGACGCGGGAAGGGCGTGGTCAGGGTGACACCGAGACACTCCTTAAAAACGACGACGGCGAGTTGCTCGATGAGCTGGAGCACGTCGTCACGCTCGACGAAGGACATCTCCACGTCAAGCTGGGTGAATTCCGGCTGGCGGTCGGCCCGAAGGTCCTCGTCTCGCAAGCACCGGGCGATCTGGAAGTACCGGTCGTAGCCCGCGATCATGAGCAGTTGCTTGTACAGTTGCGGCGACTGCGGCAGGGCGAAGAACTCGCCGTTGAAGACCCGGCTGGGCACCAGGTAGTCGCGTGCCCCTTCCGGGGTGCTTTTGCCGAGCAGGGGGGTTTCAATTTCCAGAAAGCGGTTGGCGTCCAGGAAGTCCCGGATCACCTTGCAGAGCCGGTGACGCAGCGTCAGGATCTTCTGGAGTGAGCGTCGTCGCAGGTCGAGGTAGCGGTACTGAAGCCGCAGGTCCTCGTTGGCGAGCTCCTCGTCGGGAAACTCGGTGACCGAGAAGGGCAGGGGGGGGCACGGGTTGAGCACCCGGAGCGTCTTGGCCTCGACCTCGATGGCCCCGGTCGGGGTGTCGGTACGCTCGGCACCCGGCAACCGCCGACGGACGACCCCCGTGACCGAGATCACCCACTCCCGCGAGAGGGCCTTGGATTCCTTGAATAACTCCCCGGAGTCGGCCTCGAACACCACCTGGGTGAGTCCGTAGCGATCGCGTAGGTCGACGAACACCTGGTTGCCGAACGTCCGGGTGATCAGCACCCAGCCGTTGAGCGTCACCGTCTGCCCGACGTGTTTTTCGCGGAGTTCTTCGCACGTGTGCGTCCGCTGCCACTCGGCCATGGACTCCTCCTCGATCGCTGGGGGGTCTTTGCGAATGTACGGGGAAAGTGAATTATAGGAAAGCCCCCGTCCCGTCCGTTCGCGGTGCCCTTCACAGTCGCACGTGTCGGAGTCGCAGGGCGTTGCCGATGACCGCAACGGAACTGAGGCTCATGGCGGCGGCCGCGAACAGCGGTCCCAGTAAAAGCCCAAAGCTCGGATAGAGGACCCCGGCCGCAAGCGGTATGCCGAGAAAGTTATAGGCGAAGGCGAAGAACAAGTTCTGGCGGACGTTTCGGGAGGTTCGGCGGCTCAGGACGCGGGCACGGGCGATCCCCCGCAGGTCGCCTTTGACGAGCGTGATCCCGGCGGCTTCCAGGGCCACCTCGGTCCCATGACCCATCGCGATACCGACGTCGGCGGTCGCCAGGGCCGGGGCGTCGTTGACCCCGTCACCGGCCATCGCCACGATCCTCCCTTGGGCCTGAAGGTCACGCACGATCTCGGCCTTCTTTTGGGGCGGGACCTCTGCCCGGAACTCGTCGATACCCAGTTGCCGGGCCACGACCGCGGCCGTAGTGCGGTTGTCACCCGTGACCATCAGCACACGGATCCGCTCGTGAGCGAGCCTGACGAGGGCCTCGGCTGAGGTCGGCTTGACCGGGTCGGCCACCCCGATCAATCCGGCATACGATCCGTCGATGCCGACGAACAGCACAGTTCGCCCCTGCTCGCGATGCCCCTCGGCTGCTCGGCTGACCGGCTCGGGCATGCTCACGCCGGCCCGGTGCAGGATCGTCGCATCACCGATGACCACGCTTCGCCCCGCTACTCTCCCTTGGACGCCGTTGCCCGGGACCGCCTGGAAATCGACCGCAGGCTCGATCGGGATACCTCGCTGGTGCGCGGCGGAGGTAATGGCTCTCGCCAGGGGGTGTTCACTACCCCGTTCCACGGCGGCCGCCAAAGTGAGGATCTCGTCCGCAGCGAAACCGCCGGCCGGTTCCACCGCGACGACCTCCGGCTTACCCAGCGTGAGTGTTCCCGTCTTGTCGACCAACAGGGTATCGACACGAGACAGCGCTTCGAGGGCCGCGGCGTCACGGATCAGGATGCCGGCCCGGGCCGCACGCCCGACGGCCACCGTGATCGACACCGGGGTGGCAAGCCCTAAGGCGCAGGGACAGGCAATGATCAGAACCGAGACGGCGTTCACGAGGGCGAATTTCAGGCCCCCCGTCGGCACAAGGAACCAGACCAGGAACGTGACCAGGGACGTGATCAGTACCGCCGGGACGAACCACGCCGCGACCCGATCGGCAAGCGCCTGCACCGGGGCGCGGCTCCGCTGGGCCTCCGCCACCAGGGCCACGATGCGAGCCAGAAGCGTGTCGGAGCCGACACGGGTCGCGGTATACAGGAACGACCCTGTGCCGTTCAGAGTTCCGCCGGTCACCGGCTCCCCGGGTGACTTGCTCACCGGCACAGGTTCGCCAGTGATCATCGACTCGTCCACGGAACTGAACCCCTCGGAGACGATCCCGTCCACGGGAACTCGCTCGCCCGGTCGAACCCGGATGCGGTCCCCGACCCGGACGGCTTCGAGGGGGATGTCGTTTTCCGTGCCGTCGTCACTCACGACCCGCGCCGTCTTCGGGGCCAGCCCCACGAGTGCCCGGATCGCCTCTCCGGTTTTCCACCTGGCCCGCAGCTCCAGTACCTGACCGAGCAGGACCAGGGTGACGATGACCGCTGCCGATTCGAAATACGTCGCCGGTCGGCCGTGGTCGTCATCCGCCCCGCTCGGGAGCAGTGCGGGGGCCAGTATCGCGGCGGTGCTAGCGACCCAGGCCGCGGACGTGCCCAGCGCGATCAACGTGAACATGTTCGATGTACCGCGACGCAAGGCCCGGACGGCCCGGTCGAAGAACGGCCATCCGAGCCAGAAGACGACCGGTGTGGCGAGCGTCAGACCGAGCCAGTCGGAGGCGATGACGAGGTCGTGCGGCCAAGCGATGCCGGGCAGCATCGGTAGCATGGAGAGCAGGAAGACTGGAAGAGTGAATCGCGCCGCCCATCGCAGACGCCAGGTCATGTCGCGAAGTTCCGAGTCGTCCGGCGTCACAGATGGAAGGGTCGGCTCGAGGGCCATCCCGCAGACCGGGCAGCTTCCGGGTCGGTCCTGCATCACCTGGGCATGCATAGGGCAGGTGAACTTCGCACCGGAAGCAGACCGGGGGGCCTCGACTGAACTGGTTTCGCAGCAGGGCTGTTCGCTCGGGGGAGGCCGGCCCGTGAGGTACCTTTCGGGGTCGGCTTGAAACCGGGCGAGGCAGCGGCGGCTGCAGAAGTGATAGTCCTGGCCCAAGAACTGCCACGAACCGGCCGCGGTCCTCGGGTCCACCTGCATGCCGCAAACCGGATCGGTCAGACCGGTATGTTGCGGACCCGGCCCCGGGGCCGGTTGTAGGTCCGGCTCTGGGCCCAGAGGAAGAGAGAATGAAGGGGACTTGTCCGTGTTCGACATCGGATCGTCTCGCGGGCCAACTCGACGGGGTCTTTATTACGGGCAGAACACTGACTACCCACCGTCCCTACCGGCCGATTCAACATGCAGGGCGATTCGGCACTTGCATTTGTTCCGGAGGCGGAACATCCTGCGGTTAGGGCCGTGAACCACAGTAACCGAACAATGGGGTCTTTGCTGATGCGAACTCGACTGTCACTCGCCTGGCTGTGCCTTCTGTCCCTGCAGGGGTTCGCGACCGGGCAGGGGCTTTCGCCCGAGGAAGCGGTTCGGCGGATGAAGCTGCCGGATGGCTTTTCGGTACGCTGTGTCGCCTCCGAACCGATGATCCGGCAACCGGTCAGCATCAGCTTCGATCACCGCGGCCGTCTCTGGGTGTTGCAATACCTCCAGTATCCGAACTACGCCGGGCTCAAGCCGCTCCGGCAAGATCAGTATCTGCGCACGATCTGGGATCGGATACCCGAGCCGCCGCCTAAGGGACCGAAAGGGGCGGACAAGATCACCATCCTCTACGACCCCGACGAACACGGGGTTTTTCGCCGGTCCAAGGACTTTCTGACGGGGTTGAACATCGCCTCCGGCTTCTGCCTCGGTCGCGGCGGGGTATATGTCGCGCAACCGCCCTACTTGCTGTTTTACGCCGACAAGGACGAAGACGACGTGCCCGACGGTGACCCCGAGGTACTCCTCTCGGGCTTCGGCATGGACGACACGCACTCCCTGGCCAACTCGCTTCAGTGGGGGCCGGACGGTTGGTTGTACGGGGCGGCCGGCAGCACCAGCACCTCCCGGATCAGCAACCCCAACCACCCGAAAGACCCGGTCGTCGAATTCCAGCAAGGTATCTGGCGGTTCCACCCCCGCACGAAGAAGTTCGAGTTGTTCAGCGAAGGCGGCGGCAATACCTACGGGCTCGATTTCGACCGTCACGGGCAGGCGATCGCCGGCACGAATCAAGGCGGGTCGGCGTGTCTGCACCAGGTGCAGGGGGCGTACTTCGTTAAGGCGTTCGCCAAGCACGGGCCGCTCCACAATCCCCACACATACGGGTACTTCGATCATGTTCCGTACACGGGGTTCCGGGGAGGGCACGTCACCTGTGGCGGCATCGTCTATCAAGCCGACACTTACCCCGCCGAGTACCGTGACCAGTACATCGCGGCCAACCTGCTCTCGAACACGATCGATTGGCACAAGCTCGAGCCCGACCTCTCGTCGTTCCGGGCCAGTCGTGGCGGCGAACTCCTCGGTGCCAACGACCCGTGGTTCCGCCCCGTGGACTGTCTCCAGGGACCGGACGGCTGCGTGTACGTCGTCGACTTCTATGACCGCCGGGCCGCGCATCTCGACCCGGTCGATAACTGGGACAAGACCAACGGTCGCATCTACCGGATCGAATACAACGGCGGCCCGAAATATCCGACATTCGACCTGCGCGAGAAAAGCACGGCCGAGTTGCTCGAACTGCTCAAGCATCCGAACGTCTGGTGGCGACGGGAAGCCCGACAATTGCTCGCCGAGCGGGCCGAACGGGGGGACCGGTCCGGCGACGAACGCCTTCGCCAGTGGGTATCGACCGGAACCGGGTCGCTCGCCCTGGAGGCCCTCTGGACCGCTTACGTCACGGGAGCGGCCGATGCTGAATTCCTACGGAGGAGTCTTTCACATTCTGAGGAACGGGTCCGGGAGTGGGCCGTCCGCTTGCTGACCGATCACGGTCCGGCCGCCGCCGCCGCTGAGTGGGTCGGCAAGCTCGATCCGCGCCAGACGAGTGCGCCGGTCTTGGCCCAGATCGCTTGCTCGGCCCGTCGCGTTCCCGTCGAGCAGGTGCCCCAGCTCATCCGCTACTTGATCCAGAACCCGGCGACCCGTGCCGACCCGCGCATGCCCCTCCTGATCTGGTGGGCGATCGAAGACGAGATGACCCGAACCCGGGGCTGGAAGGCGGCCGAGGAAGTCATGCGTGTGGAGTGGTCCGATGACCTGATCCGGGGTCTGGTCGAGAAGATCGCCCGGCGTTGGACGGCCGGGGACATTCAGGGCGGCGATCACGTCTTCGTGCGCGTCTTCACGGCCCACCACGAACACAATTACAGCCTGTTGCTGCGTGGGCTGGCCCAGGGGCTTGATCTGCGGGGCGATCGGCCCCTACCGGATCAAGTTCTCGCGGCGATGCGGAAGTGTCGCGACGACCGGCCTGACGATCCCCTGTTGACCGAGGTGCTGGCCCGCGTCGGCGACGAGACGGCTCGGCAGTCTCTCTGGGATACCGTCCTGAACGTCCGGATCGATGACCCGGTCCGTGTCCAGGCACTCGGTGTCCTGACTCGGGTCCGTGACAGCCGTCTGCCCAAAATCGCGCGGGAACAACTCCCGCATGCCAAGTCGCCTTCGCTCTTGGCCGCGTACCTCGCTGGCCTTGAGCGCTTCGCCGACCCGACCATCGCCGAGTTCGTCCTGAGTGCTTATCCCGCGTGGCCGGCGGTCGTCAAACAGCGGGCGGTGCAAATGCTCCTGACCCGGCCGGAGTGGGCCTTGGAACTCTTCCAGCGGCTCGACACCGGCCGATTCCCCAAAAGTGATGTGAGCATCGACCAGGCCCGCGCGGCCGTCGCGCTCGGCGACCGGGCCGTGACCGCGCTGGTGGAAAAGCACTTCGGCAAGGTCGCTCCGGCCACGGCCGGCGAAAAGCAGGCCCGCATCGCCTGGCTCAACGCCCAGATCCCCCGTGAGAAGGACGCCGACGCCGCACGGGGTAAAGTGCTGTACACCCGACTCTGTGCCGGGTGCCACCGTCTCCACGGGGAGGGCGGCCAGGTCGGCCCCGATCTGACCAATGCCGACCGCAAAAATCGGGGCTATCTGCTCGCGCAGATCGTTGACCCCAGCGGATACATCCGTCCCGAATACGTCGTCCAGACGATACTCACCACCGACGAGCGGAAGCTCGCCGGCGTCGCCCGCGAGGTCGGTGACGCGATCGAGTTGACCAACTATGTCGATGACAAGGCGGTCGTCGTGCGTGTTGCGAAAAGCGACATCGCCGAGATCCGACCCTCGGCCAACTCCCTGATGCCCGAGAAGATCCTCGACTCGCTGACCGACTCCCAGATCGCCGACCTCTTCGCTTACCTCATGAGCGACGCTCCGAATCCCCCGGCCGGCCCACCGGCTCCCGCTCCGAGTCCGGGTCCGGGGGTAGGTCCGGCGGGTCCGGGGGTGGGTCCGGCGGGTCCCGGTTCGCCTCCCCCTGCCCCCCGTTTGACTGCTCAGACAGGGGAGAACCGCGCCGAGCCGCGGAAATTACGGCTCGTCTTCGTCTCGGGTTCGTTCGAATACAAGTCCGACACCACGTTGACAGAGTTCAAAAAGCGAATTGAGGAAAATTACCCGGTCGAAGTCGTCATCATCTCCGCCAAGGCCGAGAAGGACACCTCGCTTCCGGGGCTTGCCCCCGCACTCGAGAAGTGCGACCTGGCGGTGTTCTTCACCCGCCGCCTGCAGATCGAGGGTGAGTCGCTTGACGCGGTCAAGAAGTACGTCGCCTCCCACAAACCGGTCGTCGGCATTCGCACCGCAAGCCACGGCTTCCAGAGGTGGTTGGAGATGGACAAGGAAGTGTTCGGGGGCGACTATCGGGGGCACTACGGTCCGGGGGTCGCGAGCATCAAGCCGGTCGAGACTCAAAAAAATCACCCGGTCCTCAATGGCGTCGCCGCGTTCGAGACCAACGGCAGCCTGTACAAGAACCCGGCGGTCGCTAGCGATGTGACCGTGTTGCTTCACGGCACCGTGGGCACGGCCCGCGAGCCGGTCGCTTGGGTGCGCGAGAAGGACGGCCGGCGGGTGTTCTATACCTCGCTCGGCCACCCTGATGACTTCCGTAACGAGAACTTCATCCGGTTACTCGTCAACGGGATCGCCTGGGCCGCCAGGGCTGACTGGAAGAGATGAGGCGTGCAACAGCGCGTGCAACAGCCTGAAGCCTGTGTCGGCCGGTCACCTCGGCCGGCGGAATCCGGCTCGTGCCGACCGGGAGCGAACGCATGAGAACCCGAGGCCCTGTTTTCGCAACGACTCTGACGATCCTCGTGCTGTGTGTCGGGCGGTCCGTGGCGTCACCTCCGGCCGACCTCGCCAGCCTGTTTCCCCCTGGCACCCTGGCCTATGCCGAACTCGTCGATCCGGCCAGCGTTGCCACGGAGTTGGCTAACCTGCTCAAGGGGAGCGTTCTCGAAGACGTCGTCACGTTCGTACACGACCGCCGGGATGTGGCAAAATTCAAATTCGAGTTAGAGAGCAAGCCCTATGCCGCGGTCCTCGGATTGCTCGCGACTCCCGAGATGGTCGCGGAGTTCGAGAAAGTCCGTGTGGCGGGCGGGCTGTTCGGCTTCAAGAAGAGCGGGGAACCCGATTTTGCCGTGGCCGTGATCATCCAGGAAAGCCAGGCCGCTACCCTGGCCGTCCGCACCTTCCTCATTTCCTCCTCTCTGCGGAGGGTCGGTGAGGTCGCCCGGGTGCCGATCTTCCAAGATCACAAGCCCCACCCGGGAATTGAAAATCCTCTGTTGGAGTTGAAAGACCACAAGCCGCTTGCCCAGGCCGACAGGTTGACCTATGCCTACACGCCGGGCCTTTTCGTCATGGGCACGGGACCGGAAACGGTCGGTCAGATACTGCGGCGGTATCTTGCTCAGCAAAAGACCCCGAGCCTGGCCGACCAGCCGGGTTTTCAGACGGCCGCAAGCCGCCACCGGGGCCCCGGCGTCTTCTTTCACATCGACCTGGCGGGGCTCGTGTCTCAGTGGAGGAAGGTGACTGAGCCGGGCGAGGGTTTGGTGGATGACAACGACGTTGAGCTACCCGTTCTCGGGTCGTTTGAGCCTCTTGCGCTTCTCGATTTCACGCTAAACGCTAAGGCGGTAGACCTTCTCGCCGGTCGAATCGGCTTCCGCGACGGGGGCTTGTTCCTCAGCCTGACGATGGACTTCGACCCCCGGGTACGGGAACGGAGCCCCCTGCGGGATTTCTTCGCCACTCCCGGGCTGAAGCCGGTGACCGTCCGTCACGCCCGAGGGCCGTCGTCTTTCGCCTTCACGACCACCCTGCCCGAGAAGGACCGGGCCGCCGCGGTACTTGCCTTACTCGACGCCCTCGCCAAATCCCGGGGAGAGTTGGGTCGGCTGCCTAGCGAGGCCGTTCGCGAGATCGAGGGCAATTACCCGGTCAAGCTTCGAGAGGAGTTGATCGGCAAAACCCACGCGGTGACTGTTTTCATCCCGACCAAACCGGGGTTGCCTGCGGGTGCCGGGCTGAGGCCGGTCGTGGTACTGCACGCCGAAACGCCCGCCGCGGCCGAGGCCTGGCAGAACTTCATGCCGCGGTTACTCGCGGAATGGGCCGGAGCGAAGAGGCCGGCCGAGCCGGTCACCGAGAAGCTAGAGGGGGTCACGGTCTACTCGGTCCCGGGAACCGGGTTGCCCGGGAACGCCGCGGTCCACTTCGCACGGAATGGGTCGGTGGTCGCAGTCGGTCTTGACAGCCAATCGGTCGCACGGGCCACGACCGCGGAAGCCGAAACGAACCCGGAACTGTCCCTCTCGCCCGAGACAGTCGCTTACGCCACGATCAACTGGGGTGAATTGGCCCGGGGCGTCTTGGCCGATCCGAAAGCGAAGAAACCGCCGGTTCGCAGCAAGGATAAGCCGATGTTAGTGTTACCCGATCCGCTCCGGGAAGACCTCGACAAATCGCGCGAGGCCGTCATAGACGCGCTCGCGAACCTGCCTCCGACTGCGGTAGCCCTGAATCGTTCGGGTCACACACTTCTACTCGAGCTGTTCCAGGCCAAGCCCCGGAAGTCCACGGGCGTCAAGGATGTCGTCGATGCCCTAGCGGTATGGCTCGATAAGCTCGGGGGCCTACAGGTCCTACAGGACTACTGGAACAAGCTGTTCCAGCGGTGATTGCCGGCAACAGCAAGACGACCCGCGGCGATCGGTGCGACCGTCCGGCGACCCGGCGGCGATCATCCGCGTTGGCAGTCAGGCGGCCCGGCGGCGATCATCCGCGATGGCAGGAAACACGTCGGGTGACGGGCTTGCGTCAGGCGGACATTCTCTTCTCCCCGCTTCGATCTCTGCCCCCCGAGTTTTCCTCCTCGACATCCACTCGTTGATCAACAGACCGAGGCTCCATCTGTCGCCTCTACGGGGCTTGCGACTGCGCGGCTTGCGGCCCCCGGAGGTTGCGACCGAAGGCAGGCCAAGAGCAGTCGGTCGAATCTTACCCCACCTCTTGAGAGATTCTTTAGAGAACTGCAAGGTGGCGGGGTGAGAACCAAATCGACGGCTTGCCGCCGGGCCGTAGTTTGATACATCATCAAGGACATGATTATTATCAACAATGATCCGCGCCAGGTCCGGTTGGCGGTCAGGTTCAGTTAACGGGATTCTCTCACCCGAGATTCCGTGTTAATGGTGGCGTGGAAACCGTCGACCCCAACGGACGTGGGGGCTATCGGGATGTTGGCTCGTATCGGGGTAGCTCTAGTTGTGGTTTATGTGTTGGCCGCGGCCGTCTGGGTGTTGCAATCCGGTTACGGTCGTGATGAGTATCTACTGAATGTGGCCAACGACTCCACGCGCGAGCTGTGGCGGGAGCTGAATGCGGCGTTTGCCGACTTCTACAAGCAGGAACACGGTGTGCGGCCGCTCATCCGGCAATCCCACGGCGGCTCCGGCAGTCAGGCCCGGGCGGTGATTGACGGGCTGCCCGCCGATGTGGTGTCGCTCGCCTTGTGGACCGACACCGACGCCATCCGCCGGGCGGGACTGATCGAGGCCGACTGGGAACGGCGTTGGCCGAATCGCTCGCTGCCGTTCGTTTCAACGATCGTGTTCGTAGTCCGCAAGGGGAATCCGAAGAACATCCATTTCTGGGAGGACCTCGCGGGGGAGGACGTGAACGTGATCACCCCGAACCCGCGGACCTCGGGGAACGGCAAGTGGGCCTTCCTGGCGATCTGGGGCTCGGTCGTCTGGCGGGGGGGAACGGACGAGCAGGCTCGTGACTTCGTGACCCGGGTCTACCGGCGCGTGCCGACCTTGGACACGAGCTCGCGGGCGGCCACCATGACCTTCATCCAGAAACGGATCGGCGACGTGCTGGTTACCTGGGAAAACGAAGCCCATCTGGTTGTTCGGGAGACCCAAGGGCAGGTCGAGATCGTCTACCCGGAGACGCGCGCGCCCGGCCCTCCGATCAGCGTTCTGGCCGAGCCACACGTCGCCGTGGTCGATGCCAACGTCCGTCGCAAAGGCACCTCATCGCTAGCCGAGGAATACGTGCGGTTCCTGTACTCGCCCCCGGCCCAGCGGATCATTGTGAACAACTTCCTCCGGCCGACCGGCATCGAGAACCGGTTGGGTGTCGATCCCGGTCTCAGGTCACGCTATCAGGAGCTGTTTCCGCCGATGGAGTTGCACCGAGCGACGACCCTGGTGCAATCGGGGCAGTGGGCCGAACTGCAGGGCCGGTTCTTCGCGGAGGGGGGGATTTTCGATCAGGTTCAGCTTGCAGTTCGCTCGGGTCTCTGATCGAGCGCCCGGGGAGGCCGCATGACCGGTAGGGTGAGTCGTCGCGTGTTGCCTGGCTTCGGCCTGAGCCTGAGCTTCGCGATCGTTTACCTGTCGTTGCTCGTGCTAATCCCCCTGGGAGCGTGTCTGGTCAAGGCGGCATCGTTGGGGCTGCCGGAGTTTCTCGCGGCCGCCTGGACCCCGCGCGCCCGCGCCGCCTACGCGCTCACCTTCGGGGTCGCTCTGGCCGCCGCACTGGTGAATGTGCTGCTCGGCACGGTCGTGGGTTGGACGTTGGTGCGCTACGATTTTCCCGGCAAGCGTTTCATCGACGCCCTGGTTGACGTTCCCCTGGCACTGCCGACCGCCGTGGCCGGTCTGGTCTACGCCAGTCTCTACGCGAAGACCGGTTGGATCGGACAGTACCTTGAACCGTTGGGTATCCAGGTGGCCTACTCCCGGTTGGGCATCGTCCTGGTACTCGTCTTCACCGGTTTTCCGTTCGTGGTGCGGACGATTCAGCCTGTCTTGACAGACCTGGACGCGGAGGTCGAGGAGGCCGCGGCGGTGCTGGGTGCCGGCCGTTGGCAGACGTTCCGCCGCGTCATCTTGCCGACACTCGTGCCCCCGGCACTCACCGGTTTCGCCCTGGCGTTCGCGCGGGGCCTGGGGGAATACGGCTCGGTCGTCTTCATCTCCAGTAACCGGATGTTCGAGACGGAAATCGCGCCGATGCTGGTGTTGGTCCGGCTGGAGGAGTTCGCCTATGCCGAGGGTGCGGCTATTGCCACCGTGCTATTGGCATTTTCCTTCCTCGTGCTGGGGGTGGTTAATTACCTCGAATGGCGGAGCAAGCGGTATGCCGTCTGAGACGCGAAGTGCAACCCCGCTGGCCGGCCTGACACCGGGCCGTGCGGCTGAGCCGCCCCGCCGGGCCGAGCAAGACCCGGCCTACGTTCGCTATACCCTGGTCGGGCTGACTCTGGGCATCGTCGGGTTATTGGTCGTCATCCCGCTCGTGAGTGTGTTCGTGCAAGCGACGGCCCGCGGTCTGGGGGTGTACTGGAACAACCTCGTCGCCGACGCGGACACGCGGCACGCCATCTTTCTCACGCTGGTGGTGGCTCCGGTGGCGGTGGCCTTGAACGTGGTGTTCGGGGTGGCGGCGGCGTGGGCCCTCGCCCGCTTCCGGTTCCCGGGCCGGGCGATCCTGGTCACCCTCATCGACCTGCCGTTCTCCGTGTCGCCCGTCGTGGCGGGGTTGCTGTTCGTCTTACTCTTCGGACTGCAAACGCCGCTCGGGCAGTGGCTCAAAAGCCACGGCTATCAGGTGATCTTCGCCCCCCCGTCCTTGGTACTCGTGACGGCGTTCGTGACGTTTCCGTTCGTGGCCCGGGAGTTGATTCCGGTACTCGAGGCGATCGGTCCGGAGGAGGAACTGGCCGCCCGCAGCCTGGGGGCCAACGGTTGGCAATTGTTCTGGCGGGTCACGGTCCCGAACATCAAGTGGGGGCTTCTCTATGGAGTGATCCTGTGCAATGCCCGCGCCATGGGGGAATTCGGGGCCGTCTACGTCGTCTCGGGCCGGATCGAGGGTCAGACCGACACGATGCCGTTACGGGTGCAGAAGCTCTGGGAGGGTTCGGACACGCCGGCCGCTTTCGCCTTGGCTTCGGTCCTGACCCTGCTCGCTCTGGTCACGCTGCTCATGAAGGTGTGGATAGAGCCGCGCGTGCGAGCCGGGCAACGACCGGGAAGGACGATCGCCTGACCTTGGTGTCAGAGCACGGGCGAGAAGAGGCGAGCGGCATTCTCGGCCAACCGGCTCACAGCCGGGCGGCTCGCGTACACCCGCGGGTCGATCCGCACCGAGACTTCCAGGTCTTTGAGGAACTCCCTTTCCAGTTCCGCGACGAGTGTCGGATCGAAGAGCTGGCAATTCAACTCGAAGTTGAGCAGCAAGCTGCGGTTGTCGGTGTTCGCGCTGCCGACCGAGGCCCACTCGCCGTCGACGAGGACGTACTTCGAGTGCATCATCCCCGGTGTGTACTGGTAGACTTTGACCCCCGCGGCCAGGATGTCTGACCAGTAGAAGCGTGCGGCCAAGTAGGGCATCCACTTGTCCGGGCGGAAAAGCCCCAGGAAGCGTACATCGACGCCGGAGCGGGCGGCGAGCATCATCGCGTCACGAATCCCGGCGTCCGGGACGAAATACGGACTGGCTATCCATACCCGCTGGCGGCCGTTGAGGATCGCCGCGAAGAAAGTCTCGCGGATCGCTTTGTATTCCATGTCCGGACCCGAGTGGACCACCTGCACCGGCACCCGGCCGGGTAGCGGGTCGAACCGCGGGAAGTATTTCTCGCCGCCGGGTGCTTCGCCACACGAGAAGTGCCAGTCCTCGAGGAAGACCATTTGCAGCCCCTCGACCGCCGGGCCATGAATCCGCAGGAAGGTGTCCCGCCAGGGGCCGAAGTTGGGGTGCAGGCCCAGATACTCGTCGCCGATGTTCAGCCCGCCGGTGTAACCGGTCCGGCCGTCGACGACGACGATCTTGCGGTGGTTGCGAAGGTTCACCCGCAGTCGGTAGAGCGGGTCGAGGATGGGAAGGAAGGCGACCGCCTGGCCCCCCGCCTCACGAAGGCGACGGATGAGCCATCGACTCAGGCTGTAGCTTCCCACGGCGTCGTAGAGCAAACGAACCTCAACCCCGCGGCCGGCACACTCGCACAGGGCCTCGACGAAGCGTTGGCCCGTCGCGTCAGGCCGGAAGATGAAGAACTGCAAGTGGACGTGGTGACGGGCCTGCCGGATGTCCGCGAGCATCGACTCGTATGCCGCATGCCCGTCGTGGTAGAGCGTCACGGCGTTACCGCCCACCACCGGGAAACCATGCTCGTGGAAACCGAGCCGGGCGAGTATGTCCCAGCGGGGTGGGATACTTCCCGACGAACCGCCGGCCGGCTCGCCCACGAGTCGCTTATAAGCCCTCTTGTGTTGCTTCTTGCGGTTGACCTTGCGGTTGATCGACTGTGACCCGAAGAGGAAGAACAAGAGCGCCCCGAGGAACGGGACCAGGATCACGGTCAGGCACCAGGCGATGGCCGACATCGTCTCGCGCTTCGTGTGCAGGACCCAGCACAGCGTTCCGGTCACGATCAGGAAGTCGAGAACGACCAGCGAACCGGTGAGGTCCTGCAAGAACCGGCTGGCGAAATCGGCTAAGAGCATCGACGATTTCCGATCGGTTCCGGGTGTCGTAAGACCCCTTGTGCGGGGTACTGGCCCGTGAACCTCATGTTAGCGGGGTCGTGTGTGAAACGTGTTGTGTTCGATCGGCCGGGTCGTCCGGAAGAGGTCCTCCGCGTTGAGGACGACGTACCGGTTCCCGAGCCTCGCCGGGGCGAGGTCCTCGTTCGCATGTTGGCCAGCCCGGTCAACCCCTCCGACCTGATGTACATCGCGGGCAAATACGGTCTCCGGCCGCGACTGCCGGCGACCCCCGGCTTCGAGGGCGTCGGGGTCGTCGAGAAGAGCGGGGGCGGTCTTCTCGGTTGGCTGCGCCGCGGCAGGCGCGTCGCCGTGTTGAACGACGGGATCGGTAACTGGGCCGAGTACACCGTTACGAAGGCGCGACAGGTCATTCCCGTTCCTGACGACCTGAGCGACGAGCAGGCCGCCACCTTCTTCGTCAACCCGGCCACGGCATGGGTGATGGTGCGCGACGTGTTGAACGTCCCGACGGGGGCGTGGCTATTGCAATCGGCCGCCGGGGGTGAACTTGGCAAGATGGTCATCCGCCTCGGGCGAAAGTTCGGCTACCGGACCCTCAATGTCGTTCGCCGTCGCGAGCAGGTCGACCAACTCAAGGAACTCGGTGCCACGGCCGTCCTTGTCGAGTCTGACGGACCTCTGCCGCAGCAAGTGGCCGCCGTCGCTCCGGAAGGAGTACGCTATGCCCTCGATCCCGTCGGCGGATCGACAGGCTCGGCGGTGGTAGCCTCGTTGTCCCACGGCGGCCGGTGCCTGCTTTATGGCTCCTTGAGCGACGAGCCTCTCAGCATCCACCCCCGGCACCTCCTCTCCCACGACATCCGCGTCGAGGGGTTCTGGCTGGCACTTTGGGCCCGGCAGCGTGGCCCGCTGACCTTGCTCCGCCTGTGCCGTCACGTCCTCGCCCTGATCCGGGAAGGTGTGTTCCGGTCCGACATCGCCGCCACTTACCCGCTGGAAGAGGTTAGCCGAGCGGTCATGCACGCGGCCGCGCCGGGCAAAGGGGGCAAAATACTCCTGCGGATCGGAACCCGCTGAGCGGTGCTTCCCGTGTACTTGTAACCCTCCTAGCGGTAAACCGGGGCAGAGGCCGCACTCTGGAAAAACCGGTGGGCATGTGCGTGCTCATGAGCGGACCACGGCCAACGAGACCAGCCAAGCCCCGGTTGGGAGCCTTACAGGAAGGTCGTGTCTCGCTAAGACGTGACAGGAACGTGGCGGATAGCGATGAGCGGCTTTGTGGTCGTGACCTGCCGAGGAGACGACACGCTCAGCGGAGCAGAATGCTCATGTCGTTCACGTTCTGCTCGGCGACGGTCCGGCTGATCTTGCCTGCCTTCAAGAGCAGTCGAACCGACTCGTCGAAGCCGATCATACCCTCGTCCCGGCCGGTCAGGATGTAGTTGTCGATGCTTTCCACCTTGCCGAGTCGGATCGCGCTGGCGATGGGGTGCGTGTTCCACAGGACTTCAAGTGCGAGGTGACGACGGTCGCCCCGCTCGAGGCCCGGCAACAATCGTTGGCTCACGACTGCCCGAAGGCTCAGCGCCAGTTGGGACCGCACAACCGCTTGCGCCTCCGCCGGGAACAGGTCTGGAAAGCGGGTCACCGCCCCTTTGGCGTCGCGGGTGTGTAACGTCGTGAAGACGAGGTGACCGGTCTCGGCGGCGCTTAAGCACATCTGAGCGGTTTCCCGGTCGCGCACCTCCCCGACGAGGATGACGTCCGGGTCTTGCCGGAGGCCGTACTTCAATCCGTCGGCAAAGGAAAGAACATCGACCCCGACCTCACGCTGTGTGACGACCGAGTTCGGCGCGCGGGGGAAGTGGTACTCGACCGGCTCCTCGACGGTGATGATACGGTAGCCCCCGCGGACGTTCAGTTCGTTCACGAGCATAGCCAAGGTCGTCGATTTTCCTGAACCGGTTGCCCCGGTCACCACGACCAGACCGTCACGCAAGCGCGTGATCCGCTCGGCTAGCGGACGGGGAAAGTCCGCCCATTCGAAACTCGGGATTTCGCGCGGGATGACACGGAAGCAGCCGGCAATGCGCCGGCCGACCTGAAACAGAGACACCCGGAACCGTGCCGGGGCATCACTGACCGAAAACTCCAAGGAGAAGTCGATGTTCTTGTCGTTTCTCAGTCGCTCACGGGCATGGTCCGAGCAGACCGAGAGGATCAGGGATTCGACCTCCTCCGGGTCGAGCGGCGGCTCCGGAAGCTCGGTCAGCTCGCCGTGAAGCCGCAACACTGGAGGGTACCGTCCGACCAGGTGCAGGTCTGATGCCCCGGATCGGACGGTCCACTCCAGCCAATGTCGAAGTCGGTCGGGGATCGACGGTGCGGTGGGTGCGGGGCTTGCCATGTCAGGAAAGCCCCATTCATTGGGGCATCTTAGTGCTTTCCGCGAGCCGATCACCCACTGTGGCACATGGTGTCGTGGGCGGGGCTATCGAACGACACGACCGACTTCAGTTGCATTACGGTATAGGTCGTTCCGGTCCGTGACCTCGGTCAATGGTTGAACAGGAAGGCGGGACTGTTGATCAGTGCCCAAACGAGGTCCTGCGCGCCCACGACGCGGGGGTCGGCCGGCGGAACCTTGGCCGCCTCGGCAGCCAGGCGTTGGTACTCCTGGTCCTGAGCCAGGTACATCGCCCGCATGCGGGCCTTCTGCTCCGGGGTCCGCTTCTCCTCGGGGGTGTCCAGTATCGCCAGTTGCTCGGCAGTCAGCGGGCTACTGAGCTTCGGGTTCGGGTCGGTCGTAACCGCTAGGCGGAACTTCCCGATCACATGGTTGGCGGATTGCGTGTAGTTGTGATCGAGTTGGACGGTGAACGCGACGCCGGCCGGCCCGCTCACCGGTTTGTCGAACTTGAACAGAACGGACTGGTCGCGACCGGTCTGGGGGGCGATCGCCCATCCGGTCGCGCGGTTGTTGTCCACCGCGTTGGCCGCCGGGAAAGAGTCCTGCTGGAAGGTCTGTGCCGTGACGGCCAACTTGAGTGTCACCGCCGGGGCGTCCGGCTGATCGAGCGGCCGGGCACTGACCCGGAACTCGCTGAGGACGAAGTTGCCGTTCGACGCACGGCCCGGCCCCTTGCCCGGTAGGCTCGGGTCAGCTAGGACATCGAGACGGATCGCCGTGATCGGTCGGTCGACCTCGGCGATTCCCTCCAGTGTATAGAGGTCGATCGAAGCGATCTTGCCCGTGGCGATCACGGAGCCGTCGCGGTTCACCGTCAGTGTCGCGCCGGGGCCGGCGCTAGCGCCTTCTCCCTGTCGGGACTCGGCACGCAGCACGTCGAGCGTCGTCCAGTCCGAGGGGCGTAGGTGTACCAGTCCGCTCTCCCAGGCCTTCTGTCGCGCGTCCAAGGTCTTTTCATAGTTCTTGAACGCCTCGAGTTTGGGGGCATAATCGGCGACTAACGCGGCGTGGTCGGGACCGGCGGAGCGGATCGCGGTGATGCCACGTTCCCGCTCCTGCGGACTGGGCAGGCGGTTGAGGACGGAAAGATAGATCTCGTCGACGACTTTCCCGTCGTCCTTCTCTTTCAGCACGAACTGGTTGAGCCGGTTGGCGGGGTCCTTGATGGCGTCGCCGACGATCGGTCCGTTGACCATGGCGAGGATCGGGCCGAGGTTCAGTCCGCCTGTGCGTTCGCATTCGCAGGGGCTTTCCCGGGCCGGTTTACCGAGCAGTTCCAGGAAGCCGCCGGGCAGTTCGACGTTGCTGTCGACCAGTTGGGCGGCCCGGGCACCGCTCGGCAGGCCGGGGAGCCGGCTCACGCTCCCGGTCGCCTTGTGGATCGCATCGAAGAGGACCTCGGCCGGGAGCCGCCGTGCCAGTGCGTGCGAGTAATTGATTTCGTCGTCCTTGTTCCACGGGTTGGTCGCCAACGAGAGCTGATAGGTACGGCTCTTGCAGATCGTCTTGATGAGTTTTTGCACGTCGAAGCCGCTCCTGACGAAGTCCTCGGTCAGGCGGTCGAGAAGCTCCGGGTTGGTCGGCGGGTTACCGGCCCGGATGTCGTCGAGCGGCTCGATCAGGCCGACGCCGAGCAGGTAGCCCCAGACCCGGTTGACATAACTGCGGGCGAAGTACGGGTTGTCCGGTGAGGTGATCCATTTGGCGAGCTGCACGCGGAGCGTGTCGTTCGGGGCACTCGAAATGCTCACCGGATAGGGGAACTTGGGACGCACCGGTTCGTTAGTGCGGGCGTGCCTGATCTCACCGGAGTTCGCGTCGGAGACGATCTCGACGAGGGGCTTGGGTGCCTCGACGGCCGTGCTGCCGAGTCGCTGTCCCTGGAATTTGGGGTCCTCGGTCAGGCGAACCCGGGCGAAGTAAGCCGCCAGGTCATAATACTGGTCCTGCGTCCACTTTTCGAACGGGTGATCGTGACACTTATTGCAGTTGAAGCGGATGGCGAGGAACAACTGGGTCGTGTTCTCCATCACGGCGTCGGGGTCGCGCAGGATCTTGAAGTAAGCGGCCGGCGGGTTATCGAGGTTGGAGCCGGTCGCCGTCAGGATCTCGTAGGCGAACTTGTCGTAGGGCTTGTTGGCCGCCACCTGGTCGCGGATCCACTTGCGGAAGGCCGCGGCCCCGGCGTCGCCGAGGAACTTGCGGTTGACTTGCAGTAGGTCGGCCCACTTGTTCGTCCAGTGCTCGACGAACGCCTCCGACCCCACGAGTCGATCGATCACGGCCTCGCGTTTGACCCGGCTTTCACGACTATCACTCAGGAACGAGCGGACCTCGTCCGAGCTTGGCGGCAACCCGGTCAGGTCCAGATACACCCGGCGGAGGAACTCCTCGTCGCTCGCGAGCGGGCTGGGCTGGATCTTGACCTTCTTGAGCTTGGCGTCGACCAACTCGTCGATGTAGTTGTGGACCGGACGCTGTTCCCAAGTGAACCCCGTGCGGTCGCCCATGACGATGGCGGTGCTGGCCGCGTAAGCCCCCTCGTAGCGGGCCAGCACGGTGGCCTCGCCCCGCCGAACCGCGGTCAAGAGGCCGTTCTTGTCGACGGTCGCCACCTCCGTGTTGCTGCTCTCCAGGAACGTCTCGGCCGTCACGTCCCGTTTCCGCCCGTCGCTGTAGGTGGCGATGGCCGCGAACTGCTGCCTCTGGCCGACCCGAGCGATGATCGGGTTCTTCGGGAAGACCTCGAGGGAAACGACACGCGGGGCGTCCAAGTCGAGCTTAACCCCTTGGGCGATCCAGCGCCGCAGGAGTTCGTAGTACGGCTCCCCGGGCTGCACGAGGACGCCGCCCTGGTGTGGTACGGCCCCGGCGGGTTTCATGAGCATCAGGCTCTTCTCCGGCGCGGCCCGGTTGAAACGGCGGCCTTCCAGGTCGTCAGTCAGCGCGCGGTAATCGAAAAGCGGGTCATAGCCCCTGAGCGAGAGCTTGAAACCGTTTTTGCCCGACTGTGCCCCGTGGCAGGTGCCCGCGTTGCAGCCGAGTTTCGAAAGCACCGGCTGGACGTCGGTGACGAAACTGACCGCTTTATCGCCCCGTAAACCACTGGCCTTGGCCGGAACTGACAGGCTCTGCTTGCCGAAGGAAATCGTGATGTCGCCCGAGGTGTCCTGGTTGGCGCGGACCAAGCCGCCGGACTGGGTCATTCCCGGGGGCAACTGGAAGCGGGCGGTGCGGGTGGCGTCGAACGTCTCGCCGTTGGCCAGTGTCGCGGTGACGATCAGTTGCGTGTAGCCGAAAGGTCCGTCGATCTCGACTCGATCGGGTCGTACCTCGATGCGGGTGACCTCGACGCCCTCGGGGAGTTGTTCCTGGGCCAGCGACGGTATGGGAAGGGCGGTCAAGAGCAGGGTTATGAACAGGTAGGACAGTCGTGTCATGATCGGTATCTCGTCGGCAGCAGGAGCGCGATCACATAAAGGGGAGTCGTAAGCAGCAGGTGTG
>Ga0308417_1000277_pt1 | contig 37707 bp, 20 predicted proteins | sample HotsprSampleOS65_FD_203528 | JGI IMG/M metagenome (GOLD analysis project Ga0308417, IMG submission 203528) | Hot spring phototrophic mat microbial communities from Octopus Spring, Yellowstone National Park, Wyoming, United States - 20090730_OS65 ...
CCGCCCTCGACGGCGTCGTCGAGTGGTCCGACGTGCTGGGCCGCTACCTGCTGGTCAGCGACGAGTTGACCATGACCGCGAGCTGGAACCACCTGGCCCCGGTCGAGCGGGCCGAGGGGCTGCCGGGCAACCCCTGGGACGGCACCTGGTTCGCCGAGGACTACTGCGAAGGGCCGGGCCAGGCGCTCATCGTCAACCCCCGCGGCGAGGTCAAGCCGTGCTGCGGCTTCGCCTCCGACCTCGATCAACTCACGATCGGGAACATCTACACCGACACCGTCGAGCAGGTCGTCGCCTTCGCCCGCAAGCACCCGGTGGTCGGCACGATCTTCCGCAAGGGGCTGACCGCCATCCGCGACGACATCCTGTCCCGCGCCCCGGACGCCCTGCCCGGGGCCACCAGCAACCACTGCTTCTTCTGCTGGTATGTGCTGTCGAAGGGTGTGTACGACGCGACCCGGCGGGAGGGGGAGCCGCGGGTCGGCACCGGGGGCAGCCCCTGGCAGGCGATCCGGGACGCCAACGGCCGCCTCGGCCTGCCCCTGGCCGCAGCCCCCAGCCCCGGCGGGTGTGGCCCGGGCGGGTGCGGCCGCCGCTGAAGGCCCGAGTTACCCGGCCGCCCCGCTCGCGGTCGGCACCGGGACAGTCGTCGCCGACGCGCCCGGCTCCACCCCGCGCCGTCTCGTCACTCCGTGCTATCTGGGGGCGTGGTCTTGTCACTCCGCGTTATCCTGGGGCCGTCGGCGGTGGCGGTAACGGAACACGTCGGCCATCAGGTTATCGACCGGGGCGAACTGGTCGGTCAGCACGATGTGCGGAGGGGCGTCGAGGTAGGGCCGGATGACGGCCGGGTCGATCTGCACGGTTCGGAAGCGGACGGCCCGGTCAAAGACGCTGGGGGCGGCGGCGGCGGTGGCAAGGCCGTGCGCGGCCCCGCCGGGCGTCACCAGGGCCGCCCCGGCGATGCCGAAGGCCCCGGCCCCGGCCCCGGGCTTGGCGTCACGCAGCTGCTCCTCCACGACCGACCGCAGCCGGGTCAGGTCGAGCGGCCGCTCCGAGGCGTAAATGACGTACACCTGCCGCTGCCTCACGTCCAGGCGGGCCGGCGCGAGCAGGGCGACGTGATCGGCCGGGTAGGACCGCCGCAGGGTGTGGATGGCGGCCTTCCAGAGCTTACCGTAGTCGATCGCGTCGATCACCGTCAGCAGGTAGATCCCGTTCGGCTTCAGGGCCGCCTTGACGGCGTCGTTGTACTCCTTGGTGAGCAGGTGGGTCGGCACCGACAGGTCGTTGACCGCGTCCTGGATGATCAGGTCGTAGGTGCCGGGCGGCACCCGCTCGGCCACGAACTGGCGTCCGTCCATGTGGACGATCCGCAGACCCGGGTAGTCCTTCAGCCCCAGGTACTCCTTGGCCGCGAACGTCACGCCGGGGTCGATCTCGACCACGTCCATGCGCGTCTGCGGTAACACCTCCAGGGCGCAGCGGGGGAAGGTGTAGCCGCCCCCGCCGATCACCAGGACCCGTGGCTCGGGGTTCTCCGCGGCGAACCCGCGGAGGAACTCGACCTGCACGTGCTCGTGTTCGTAGTGCAGGAAGCGGGGGTCGGCGAGGTCGACGCTGGAGTGCAGCAGGGCGTCGAGGTTCAGGGAGCGGATGTTCGGGTTGCGCGGGTCCTCCCGCACCTTGATCGTGTAGTAGTTCGTCTCGATCTGGGCCACCAGGTACTCGTCGTGGGGCGGCCGGTTGGTCAGGATCAGGCCGCCGGTCACGCCGCCCAAGACGATGCTGAAGCTGTAGAGCATCAGGTTGCTCTCCCAGACCTTGGCGACCAGCAGGCTGGAGAGGGTGAGCAGGCCGGCGACGGCCAGCAGGGTCTGGTTCATGCCGAGTGTCGACAGCAGGACGTAGCCGGTGGCGAAGGTGCCGACGATGGCCCCGGCCGTACTCCAGGCGTAGACCCGACCGGCGACCCGGCCGACGTGGGCCACGTCCGGCACGGCCAGACGGATCACCTGCGGCGAGACCATGCCGAGGACGTACATCGGCAGGAAGAACAGGCTGAACGTCCAGCCGACGACTTGCAGGACGGGGTCGGGTTCCTCGAAGGCGTCGCGGTTCTGCAGGATCACGGTGATGACCAACAGCAGCCCGATTCCGCCGCCGATTACCATCAGCACCTGGGTCAGGACCGACCGCCGCTTCCGGTCGCCGTCGGGTCGGTTCACGACGTACATCGGCAGGAAGAACAGGCCGAGCGTCCAGGCGACGACCAGCAGGACGGGGCCGACCCCTTCGAAACCGCCACGGTTCAGCAGGACCGCCTTGATGACGAACAGCAGCACGACCCCGCCGCCGGCGGCCATGAGCGTGCAGGCCAGGACCGACCGCGGGTTGCGGTTGCTGCCGGGGCGGTTGACCTGATCGGCGACCAGCCCGCCGACCAGGTTGCCCATCGCCGTGCCCGCCAGCATGACGCCGATCACCCCGGTCGCGGTGAACAGCGAGACGCCCAGGAACTCGGCCAGGACCCGGAAGCCGGTCATCTCCAGGGCCATGCCGCCGAAGCTGGCCAGGAAGACGATCAGGTAAGCCAGGCGGATGTCGCCGAAGGCGTGGGGGTTGGTCGCCGGCGTGGCGTCGGCCACGACGCCAGTCAGGGCGTCAGTCGGGGCGTCAACCCCAGTCGGGGCGTCGGCCGCGGGGCGAGTCGGGCCGTCCGCCGCGGCACCAGTCGGGCCGTTAGTTGCAAGGCCGGCGGCTTCTTCAGTACGTTCTTCAGCACGGCCGAGCAGCAGCAGCGTTCCCACGGCCAGCACCGCCAGCGCCCCGGCCGAGGCGAACACCAGTGTGTTGATCGTGAAGTTCGGGATCAGCACGAAGCCGGTCAGGTAGTTCCCGATCAGGCAGCCGAGGGTACTCAGGGAGAAGACCAGGCCGGCGACCCGACCGGTCCTGGACAGGTCGGGCAGTCCGAGCTTGATCGCCAGCGGGGTGAGCAGGCTGAGGACGAAGCCGGGCGGCAGGCACAGGAGGACGGCCAGGAGCGGGATCCGCGGTCCGAGCGGGACCGCTTTGTGCAGTCCGCTGAGGGACAGGAGGAAGGGGAAGGCGGCCATCCAGAGGGCGGCGGCGGCCCCGACGGCCAGCAGCAGGGCGAGGGTCCGCGGCGTCGGGTAGCGGTCGGCCAGTCGGCCCCCGTAGGCATTGCCCAGAGCGATGCCGGTGAGGAACACGCCGATGATCGAGGTCCACGTCTCCAGGCTCGAGCCGACGAACGGGGCCAGCAGCCGCCCCGCGACCAGCTGCAGGACGAGCAGGGCGGCATTGGCCAGGAAGATGATCAGCCCGATCCCGGCGAGCCGCCCCCAAGGCCGGGAGAGCGCGACGACGGCAGGGGTGACAGGCGTGGCGACGGTGGCCATGGGTCGGGGGGCCGCGGGTACAGGTGTAGGTACAGGTACAGGTGGTGGGGCCGACGCTTGCCCGCTAGCGTATGTTCCGAACCGTCCGGCGGCCATCAGGTTCCGGCGTGACGGTAGAATGACCGGGGCCGCCCGTCGTGGTCTGGTCGGTTCGCCGCGGCACCGCCGGCCGGCCGCCCGGCCACGGTAGTCGCGCCCCGGAGTTCACACCATGAGTTCCCGTTACGTCGTCGGCATCGACCTGGGTACGACCAATTCCGCCCTGGCGTATGTGGACACCGGGGCCGGTAGGGAGGCCAAGGTCACCTCCTTTGCCATCCCGCAGGTCGTCGCCCCCGGGGTGGTCGAGGAGCGGCCGCTCCTGCCCTCGTTCCTGTACCTGCCCGGGGACGGCGAGCAACCGGCCGGGGCGATGAAACTGCCCTGGGACCCGCAGCGGGATTACTGCGTCGGCGAGTTCGCCCGTGCCTTCGGCTCACAGGTACCGACGCGGCTGGTGTCCTCGGCCAAGTCGTGGCTGTGCCATGCCGGCGTGGACCGCCAGGCCCCCCTGTTACCCCACAAGGCCGCCGAGACGGGGCGGAAGGTGTCTCCCGTCGAGGCCAGCGTGCGCTACCTGAAGCACCTGGCCGAGGCGTGGAACCACACGATCGCCCGGGATGTGGCCGCCCACCGCCTCGAGTTGCAGGACATCGTCCTGACGGTGCCGGCCTCCTTCGACGCCGCCGCCCGCGAACTGACCGTCGAGGCGGCCCGGGCCGCCGGCTTCGAGAACCTCACCCTCCTGGAGGAGCCTCAGGCCGCCTTCTACGCCTGGCTGGACCGCAGCGGCGACGACTGGCGCAAGCAGGTGAGCGTCGGCCAACTGATCCTCGTGGCCGACGTCGGCGGCGGCACCACCGACTTCACCCTCATCGAGGTCGGCGAGGACGACGGCAACCTGTCCCTCACCCGCCTGGCCGTCGGCGACCACCTGCTGCTGGGCGGCGACAACATGGACCTGACGCTGGCCTACCACGTCGCCCAGGAACTGGCCAGGAAAGGCACCCGGCTCGACTCCGGGCAGATGACCCAACTCACCTACGCCTGCCGCACCGCCAAGGAACTCTTGCTGAGCGACGCCAAGCTCGCTTCGACCCCGGTTGCCGTCCTGGGCAAGGGCCGGTCCCTGGTCGGCGGCACGATCCGTTACGACCTGTCCCGGGCCGACGTGGAACGGGTGCTGATCGACGGCTTCTTCCCCGACTGCCCCCCCGACGCCGAGCCGGCCCGTTCCCCGGCCGTCGGCCTGCAGGAACTCGGCCTGCCTTACGTCGCCGACCCCGGCATCACGCGGCACCTGGCCCAGTTCCTGCAGCGGCAAGCGGAGGCCCTGGCCCACCGGGCCGGCCCGCGGCGTGGCCCGGGCCGGAAGCCGGACGCGGCCGGCCGCCTTCCCTCGGCCGTGTTGTTCAACGGCGGCGTCTTCCGGGCCGATGTCTTACGCCAGCGCCTGATCGGCGTCCTGGGGGCCTGGGCCGAGGCCGCCCAAGCCCCACCCGTCCGGGAACTCGCCGGGGCCGATCTCGACCTGGCGGTGGCCCGCGGGGCGGCCTACTACGGACTGGTCAGACGGGGCAAGGGCATTCGCATCCGCGGCGGCACCGCCCGCGCCTACTACATCGGCGTGGCCACGAACATGCCCGCCGTGCCCGGCTTCTCCCCGCCGGTCAAGGCCCTGTGCGTCGCCCCGTTCGGCATGGAGGAAGGCACCGAGACCGACATCCCCGGCTACGAGGTCGGCCTGCGGACCGGCACCGAGGTCGAGTTCCGCTTCCTCGGCTCCACGGTGCGGCGGGACGACGCGGCCGGGACCGTCGTCGAGGACTGGCAGGGGCAGATCGACGAACTGGCCCCGGTGAAGACGACCCTGCAGGCCAAGGAGGGGGCGGGGGCGGCCGTCGTCCCGGTCCACCTGCACACCAAGGTCACCCCCGTCGGGCAGCTCGAACTCTGGCTCATCTCGCGCGACGGCCAGCAGAAGTGGAAGCTCGAGTTCAACGCCCGCGAGGGGAAGTGACACCAGATTACATCGACTCGTTCGCGAACCGCTGCCGAGCGAGGGATGTGAGTCCCCCGTGCCGCTCGATCCGCGCGGGTCGCCGGATCCCACGGGGGGCTCACGCCCCCCCCTCGAAGATCACGAACCCCAGCGACTCGCTATCACTCATCGTCATCAACGTCGTGACGACCTACACGGCCGCCCGCGAACGACGGCGGCTGGGCTGAATCCCCGGCAGTCCGGGAAAACCGCCCCAGCCCCTGCCAGGAAGTTCACCCGTCGGGTAAACTTTTCCCGACGATCCCGCCTGCCGGAGTTTCCCATCATGCGCTGCCTGCTCGGCTGTCTCGCCGTCCTGCTCGGTTCCGTCTGGGTAGTACCCGCTGCCGAACCCGCCCCGCAACCGCGGGCGAAGAGCGCGGCCCCGGCCTCTTCCGACCCACCGGGCCGGCCCGCCGAGGTGATGCCGCTCACCGGGCTAGCCCCGGCCAAGCCGATGTTCGACGCCTGCGTGTACCGCTACGGCGTGGGGACGACGAACCGCACCTGCCAGGACTTCGTCAGTCAGTCGCTGGGGATGTACTACTCGTATGTGTGGATGGAGGCGGCCCGCGCCGCCGAGACGGCCCTGCGGCACGACCCGGACTGTGCCTACGCCTGGCTGGCTTTGCACCGCGCCTTGGAGAAGTGGGGCAAGGGCAACGCCCCCCCGAAGGCCGCTGCCGCCGCCGGGCTTTTGGGCGGTCTCGGGTTCGCCACGCTGCCGGATCGGCTCACCAAGTCCCCCGCCGATTACTCCCTGGAGATGGCCCGCAAGCTGATGCCCGCCGCGAGCCACCGCGAGCAACTCCTGATCCAGTCCCGCCTGCAGGAGAAGGGGATGTGGCCCGGCGTCGGACCCGAGGAGCGGAAGAAGAAGGCCGCCGCCACCCTCGACGAACTCCTGACGCTCTACGAGGACGACGAGGAGGGCTGGTTCTGGCGGGCCCAACTGGCCGACACCGGCTCCGCCAAGGCCGTCTTCTACAAGGCCCTGCTCAAGGTCAACCCGCTGCACCCCGGGGCCAACCACGAACTCGTTCACTACTTCGAGAACATCCGCCGGCCGGCCCTCGGCTGGCCCTACGCCGAGGCCTACGTCCAGTCGTCCCCGGGCATCCCCCACGCCCTGCACATGCAGGCCCACCTGGGCATGCGGATCGGCAAGTGGGGCGTCACCACCGACTGGTCGGCCCGGGCCATCGAACTGCAGCTCGCCTACCACCGGTACCAGGGCGTGACCCCCGCCGAGGACCACCAGTTCAACCACCACCTGGAGACGCTGACCCGCAGCCTCGTCCACGACGGCCGCTTCGCCGAGGCCAAGGAACTGAAGGTCAAGGCCGAGGGCTACCAGTACGCCTACCGCCCCGAGTGGTTCCGCATGGCCCTCAGCGAGCAGGACTGGGACGAGTGCCACAACCTGGTCACGCAGTTCCGCCGCGCCGACAAGGCCAACGGGGCGTACTACGCGGCACTGGCGGCCCTCGAAAGGGGGGACACCGAGCAGGCCGGCCGCGAGGTCGACACCCTCCGCCAACTGCTCCAGGGCCGCAAGGCCGACAAGGGGCTCGAACGCAAGCTCTGGGAAGTCCAGGGCCGCTACCTGTGCCAGAAGGGCGACGCCGAGGCCGGGCTCAAGCTCCTGCGCAAGCTCGTCGACGCGACCAAGAACGACTTCGCCCACCACGCCTGGGGCAACGGGGCCGTCCACATGGAAGCCTGGGGCATCGCCGCCCTGGAAGCCGGTAACGCCGCCGAGGCCGAAGAAGCCTTCCAGGAAGCCCTGGCCCACGACTCCGGCAGCGTCCGCGGGGCCCTCGGGCTGTGGGCCTTGTACAGCCGGCTCGGCCGCTCCGACGAGGCCGCCCGATCCCTCAAGGTGGCCCAGCGCGTCTGGGCCAAGGCCGCCAGCCGCGACTTCGAGACGCTCAAGTCCCTCATGGCCCGCCGCGCCCAGCGCATCCCCCCGCCGGCCGCCACTGCCGTCACCGCCGCTACGGCCCCCGCCCCCACCGCCGCCACAACCACCGCCGCCCCCGCCGCGAACGCGGAAGGCGGCCGGAAGTAATGCCCCCTCGTCCACCACACCCGAGCACCGACACCCCCGGCACCCGAACGATGACCCGCTTCACACTCGGCCTCACGCTCCTCTCCGCCGCCTCGCCCGCCCTCTTGCTCCGGGCCGACGACCCGTGCCGATCCGGCGTGCCCGTCGGCAAGCGGCCCGGCCCGTATAGCTTCCTGGTCGCCACCGGCCCGCAGCGCGGCCAGCAGACCTGCTACATCTGCGAGCAGCACGAGGGGAACAAGCCCGCCGCCGTCGTCTTCGCCCGCACCCTCTCCGACCCGCTCGCTAGACTGCTTTCCCGGCTCGAAGCGCTGGGGACCAGCCCGGCGGCCAGGGGCACCGGCTATAAGGTGTGGTGTACCGTGCTCGTCGACACCGCCGACCTCGACGCCCTGGCCAGGTGGGCCCAGACCCAGGGGCTGAAGACCGTTTCGCTCGGGGCCTACGAGGACACCGACGGCCCGCCCGCCTACAAGCTGCACAAGGACGCCGACGTGACCGTCCTGCTCTTCACGAAGCAGAAGGTGGTCGCCAACTTTGCCTTCCGGGCCGGCGAACTGACCGACCAGCAGATCGACGCCGTCCTCCAGGCCGCCCCTCTGCTGTTCCCGAAGAAGTGACCGACCGGCCGACCGCGGTCTGATACACGCGCCAGATGGCACTGTCCGTCATTTCCGACGAGCCCGAAGCGCGAGCGAGGGCGAGACGCCGTGCCCTCACTCGCGCCGCCGGCTCGTTACGCCCGGGGACGCTCGGGGATCAGATCACGCGGCGGTCGAAGTCGGGGATCTGCGTGAAGGCGATCCGCGTGGGGGCCTGGTCCTTCATGCCGTGCATCGTGCCGAAGTGGATGACACTCGCGCCGAACTCGGCGTTGACCGCGTCGATGGCGCGGGACAAGGCGGCCGCCTTGTGGTCGTCGGCGAACAGCGACGGGGTGGCACAGCGGGCCGGCTTCAGGTCGGTCAGGACGACTCCGACCTTGAACGGCTGCCGGCCACGGGGCCGACCGGCCCAGAGCCTGGCCACCGCCCGGAGGATCGTCGGCGTGTCCTGGCAGTGGGGGAGTCGGCAGGCGGCGTCCCAACTGTTGCCGGCGTGCCAGCCGCCCGCCCGCTCCCCGTCGCGGAAGCCGATGCCGACGCCGACCGCCCCGGCCCAGTAGTCGATCTTCCGCAACCGGGCCGCCGCCTTGTGGACCAGCCGCACCAGGACCGCATAAGCCCCCGCCTCGGTCCGCAGCTCGGGCGGCAGGACGTGCGAGTGGCCGACCGAGTGCCGACGGCCCATCGGGTCCTGCACGTCGTCGCCCCGCAGGTAGCGGTACCAGCGGTCCCCCAGCACCCGACTGCCCCACACCTCGGCGAGCGACCGGGCCGACAGGCCGCACAACTGCCGCACCGTGAAGACACCGTACAGGTTCAGTCGCCGCTCCATCCGCGGACCGATGCCGGGGAAGTCCTGGAGCTTCAGCCCGTACAGGGCGGCCGGCAGGTCGGCGTCGGTCAGCACGACCAGCCCGTTGGGCTTGTGCATGTCGGCGGCCATCTTGGCCAGCAGGACGTTGGGGGCGATGCCGACGGAGCAGTGCATCTGGTCACCGGCCCGCTCGTAAATGGCGGCCTTGATCCGCCCGGCCAGGGCGGCGGCGACCTCGGGCCGTCGCTGCTCACCGGTCAACCGACAGGTCATCTCGTCGATGGACATGATGCGATCGACGGCCAGCACCGAGCCGACGGCGTCGAGGATGCGGTTGTGAGTGACGACGTAGCGTCGGTGGTCGGCCACGACACACACCAGGTCGGGGCAGCGGAGCCGGGCCTCCCACACCGGCGTACCGGTCTTCACGCCGAACGCCTTGGCCTCGTAACTGGCCGCAATGCACGAGGTCGTCTCGGCGTCGGTCGGGATGACGGCCACGGGGCGACCCCGCAGTTCCGGTCGGTACTGTTGCTCGCACGAGGCGAAGAAGGCGTTCATGTCGATGAACAGGTGGCGCAGGGGCATGGCCGGTGACTCGCCGTGAATGTATACATATGTTCATTATCAGGGTAAGCACCCACACCCCTGGACGGCAAGTGCAACTTGCGGCGATTCGCCCGACGGCCGATGCCGGGGGGCCGTTCCCGTCGGATCGCACGACGCGGGCCGGGCGTCAGGGAGGTCGAATTCCCGGCGGCATGTTGGCGTCTATCCTGTTGGAGGGGAGAGGGGTAGAATGCGGGGGGGTCGGACGGCCGACCGTCGGAGCCCGGAGTTGACGCCGCCCCATGCCCGCTGCCTCGGTCCTGCCGATCCCGGCCTGTGCCGCCCCGAGCGATGCCGCCCTTCTGGAGCGGTTCGCGGCCGGCGACCGGTCCGCCCTCGACGACTTGTTCCGGCGCTACCGGACGGTCGCCTTCCGGGTGGCGTACCGGCTCCTGGGCCGCGAGGCCGACGCCCTCGACGCCGTTCAGGAGGCATTCGTCAAGGCCCTGACGAACCTGGAGCGGTTCCGCGGCCTCAGTTCGTTCAAGACCTGGCTGCTGCGGATCGTGAGTAACGCGGCCCTGGACGTGGGTCGGCACCGGAGGCGGCAGGCCCGCACGCCCCAGGCCCCGCGCCACGACCCGCCGGACCGGTTCGGCCCGGCTGACCTGCCTGCCCCCGAGGCCGAACTGCACCGGGCCGACCTGCGGGAGAAGATCGACACGGCCTTGGCCCGGCTGCCCGACCCGCAACGGCAGACGTTCGTCTTGCACGTCGAGGCCGGATTGTCGTATCGGGAAGTGGCCGACGCCCTCGGCATCTCGATCGGCACGGTGATGAGCCGGCTGTTCTATGCCCGTCAGAAACTCAAGGCCCTGCTCGCCGACCAGGTTCTGTCATGACCGCCCGGACGCCCGACTCGCCTGACCCGGCCGACCCGGCTGACCCGGCCGACCCGGCCGACCCCGCCGACCGCACCGACCCGGTCGAGCCGACCGATCCCGTCACCATCCCGCCCGAGTGGCTGGCGGCTTATGCCGACGGCGAACTCGACGCGACGGGGCGGGCCGCGGTCGAGCGGTGGCTGGCCGACCACCCGGAGGCGTGGGCCGATCTGGAGGTGCAACGGCTGTTCTCCCCGGCGAACGCCGCCCTCTGGGAACGGGTCGCCCCGCCGGAGCCGTCCCCGGCCGCATGGGACGGGGTCCGCCGCGGGATCGACGCCGCCCTGGACCCGCCGGTCGGTTCCGGCCGGAAGTGGCGGGCCGGAAGCGGGGTGCTGGGCGGGTTGGCCCTGGTCGCTGCCACCGCCGCCGCCGTCGCCTGGGTCGCCTTCAGACCGGTCGTCGTGCCACCGGTCCCACAGGGGTCGCGGCCCGCCGAGGTCGTCCGCTCCGTCGCCGACCCTGCGATCGCCCCGCCGCCCCGGCTTATCCCGGCCGACCAGTACACCCCAGACGACCGGCAGACTCCGGCCAACCAGCACACACCCCACGATCAGCGCACTCCGCTTGACCGGCACACCCCGCTCGACCGGCACAACCCGGCCGCTGTCCCCCGTCCGGCACTGCTGGCCGAACTCGGTGTGTTGGCCCTGGCAACCGACGACGAGGTGACTCTCGAGCGGGTTCCCGACACCGGCAGCGGCTGGCTACCGGTCGGACGCGGCTTGCTTCCCAAGGTACTCGTCCTGGCCACCGCCGACGAGGTGAGGCTCGAGGAGGTCGCCCCCAGCCCGGCATGGCCGACCGGCGGGCCGAAGGTGGTCACCGCTCCCGGGGACGCCCCCATGATCTACGCGGCCAAGCCCAGGTGATCCGATGTCCGGTGTTCTCGTAGCCGCCTGGCTCGTCGCGGCGGCGGCGTGTCCGGCCGACGAACCGGTCCGCGTGACCGTGGTCGTCATCCTCGCCAGCGAGACCGACGCCGTCGTCGATCCGGCCCTGGTCGAGCTCGCCAAGCAGGTACAGAAGCGGGAGCCGAAACTCACCGGCTTTAAGGTTCATGCCGCCGAGGCCAGGTCGATCGGGGTCGGCGAGTCGGCCAAGTTCTCCCTGGTCGAGAAGCAGGAATTGCAGGTGACGGTGAACCGGCCGCGGGACGAGCGGGGGCAGATCGCTCTGACCATCAAGCCGCCGGGACTGGAGAACATCACCTACGGCTGCGCCTGCGACAAGTTCTTCCCGGTCGTCACGCCGTACCGCACGTCGGCCGGCGAGGTCCTCATCCTGGCGGTGATGGCCAAGCCGTGCACACTGCACAAGAAGGCCCCCAAGGGTTAGTTGCTTAGTTGCCCGGGTAACCCGGCCGTCGGCACCGGCCTAGGGTTGGTTCAGCGGACGAGTGCCGGTCGGCAGCGGGCGAGGTCGTGCCCGGCCGCCACCCAACCTCGCCCACGCGCCGCTCAAATCCGCTCGAAATCGCTTATACTCGGCTTTGTGGCAGGGGCCTTGTAGCCAGCCGTAGCCAGCCGGTCGTCGCCGCTGGCAGGCCGCGATCCGGGCGGTGCCCCCGAGCGAGACAGGGCCGGCCGGCGGGCACGACCGAGACGACCTGCCCAGAGGATGGCAGAGGGTTCGCCGTGGTCCCGCGCTCCGCTCTCGCCGTGGTACTCGTGGCCGGGATCGCCCCGGCCGTGGGGGCGCAACAGTTCGACCGCCGCGCCCGGGACGAACCGGAGGTGGTGGTCGAGGCCGGTGGCCGCGTCGGCACGGCCGACGTGATCCGCTTCTCAGGCGACGGCAAGTTCCTGCTGGTGGCCGGCGATGACAAGGTCGTGCGGGTGTGGCCGTACTCGGCGGCCGGACTCGATAGCGACCCGCGGCAGACGCGGGTCCTGCGCTGGCGGGCGTGGCGGGACCAGTTGGGCGGCATCAAGGCCGTCGCCGTCAGCCCGGACGGGACTCGGGTGGCGGTCGGGGGGTACGGCCTGCGGATCAGTAGCGTCGCCCTGTTGGACCGGGAGAGCGGCGACACGCTGGCACTGACCTGGCCGCGGGCAGCGGAGGGCGTGGCCCACTTCGACGCGGTCATGGCCGTCGAGTTCCATCCGGACGGCCGGCGGGTCGCCTTCGGGACCGCCGACGGGACCCTGTGGCTCTGGGAGCCGGTCAAACTCGCCCGGCCCGAGTCCGGGCGGACCTGGAACGCCCCCGTGCGGGTCGGCCGCTTCACCCCGGAGGCGAGCGGGAGCCCCTTCAACTTCCCGCGTGCCCTGCACTTCCCCGACGCGCACACCCTGGTCGGTGTCTCGTCACGGGGCGAAGTGCTGGCCTACGACCTGCGGGCGGAGCGGAGCGACGACCCGGCCGCCCCCCTTCCCCCCCCGGTCGGGCGGTTCGTGATCCATGACGGCCACCTGCCGAAGTACCCGGTCGATAAGGCCGCCTGGACCGCTGACGGCCGGTGGCTGGCCGTCTCCACCGCCGGCCCCCTGGTGTTGCTGCGTTCCGGCGACGGGCGACGGCTGGTGAAGTTGGAACTGCCGCCGGACCACTTTCCCCGCAGCCTTGCCGTTCACCCGAGGACCGGGAAGCTGGCCGTCGGCGTGGCCTCGGTCCACCCCGGCGTTCCCGGCCGGCCGCGGTTCTACGCCGAGAAGGACGACGAGATCTGGATCTACGACACGCCGACCGCCCCGAAGCCCCAACCCCGGAAGGTGCGGCACCGGGGCCGGGCCGAGGCCCTGGCCTTCCACCCCCGCGACGACCGCCTCGCCGTGGCCGGGGGCGACGCCGACGAGGTCACGCTGCTGGACCTGGGCGATCCCGAGCGGCCCGTGTCGGTCGTCCGCGGTGCCGGGCGGCGGCTCTACGGCGTCAACCTGGCCGACAACGGCGAGGTGATCGGCGTGCGGACCGACCGCAACCCCGACGCCACCGATCCGAACGACCGCGCCCGGGGGCCGTGGGTCCGCTTCAACCTTGCCCGCTTCAGCCCGACCGGCGAGACGAACACCAGGTGGGTGAACGTGCTGACCACGGCCGCCGGCTGGTCGGTCGTTCCCGACCGGCAGTCGCGGTTCGTCTGGTACGCCGTGCGGAACGGGGAACGGCTGCGGCTGCAACTGGACCCGGACACCGACCAGGCCCCGACGTGCTTCACCTTCGTGCCCACCCCCGAGGGCCGACCGGCCCGGCTGCTGGTCGGGCACTACTACGGCTGCTCGCTGTTCGAGTTGGACCCGGCCCGGGCGGTGGCCGACGACCGCCGCGGCGACCGCGAGCTGCCCCGCTCGAAGCTGTTCATCGGGCACGGGGCGGAGGTCAACTCCGTCGTGGCCGACCAGACCGGGACGTGGTTCGTGACCGCCGGTAGTGACCACACCGTAGCCGCCTGGAGCCTGGCGGACTGGCCGAGCCAGAGGGCCTTGGGAGCGGCCTTCGTGGGGGACGCTCGGGGGCTGTTCGTGACGGCCGTGGACGTCGGTTCCCCCGCCTGGGAAGCCGGGCTGTCCCCGGGCGACCGCATCGAACTCCTGGCCGTCGACGGCCGGGCCGTCTATGACCGCCGGGCGGACCGGCCGCCGCTCGGCAGCGCCGAGGCCGCCGCCGCTCTGCTGGCCGACCCCCGCTCCGGCACGGAACTCTTCTTCGGCTGGGTTAGCCCCGGCCAGAACGACCGCCGCGCCACCCCGACCCGGATCAAACAACGGCCCCTGTGGAAGTGGTTTCCCGCGTTCGACGACCGCGGCCGACTCACCGACTCGGTCATCTGGATGTGGCACGGGTCGTACTACTTCACCGCCTCGGCCCACGGGGACCGGCTGGTCGGCTGGCACCTGAACAGCGCGGAGGTGGACGGCACCCCCGAATTCCACCCCCTGGAGCGGTACAAGCACCTGTTCCTGCGGCCGGATGTGATCGCCAAGCTCCTAGCCAGCCGCTCCGTGGCCGAGGCCCTCAAGGTCGCCCGGGGCGACAACCCGCAGCGGCCGTCGTTCCGGGAGTTCGAACCGCCGCCGGTCGCCTTGGCCCTCCCGCAGGCCGAGGTCCGCGGCCCCGTCCTGACGGTGACGGTGTCGGTGAACCCGCACGGCCGCAACCCGGACCTGCTCCCGCAGCGGGCGGAGTTGTGGGTCAACGACTACCGCTACAAGGTGTGGTCCGGGCTGGGGGCGCGACAGATCCGCGAGGAGGTGGCGATCCCCGCCGCCGTCTTCCGGGCCGGCGAGAACCGCATCACACTGCTGACGCTCAACCCGCTGTGCGGCCGGGCCGAGGCCAGCCGGACCGTTAACAACCCCGTCGCCGCCCCGGCCCCGACCCTGCACGGCTTCGCCGCCGGCATCAGCGACTACTCGGCACACCGCAGGGCGGTCGGCACGGCCACGGCCCTGGCCGACCTGGGCCTGGCCCGTGAGGACGCGATCGGCTTCAGCCGCCAACTGCTGAGCTACCGCGGCCCCGGCCGGTACTTCCCCACCGGCAACCTCACCCTGCTGCTCAATGCCGACGCCAGCCGGGCCGGCCTGATGGCCCAGATCGCCCGGCTGCGGGCGACCGACCCGAGGCCCGACGACTTGCTCGTCGTCTACCTGGCCGGGCACGGCGACCTGCTCACCGAGGCCGGCACGCCCCGACCCGCCGCCCCCACCGCCCCCGCAGCCCCCGCCGACCTCCCCGGGACCCGCGGGCTTCCCGCCGAGTCGGGCCTGTTCGTCTTCTGCTGCCCGGACTACGTGCCGCAGCGGGCCGCCGCCACCGCCGTCTCCGGCGAGGAACTCTTCGAGGCCCTGGCCGGCATCAACTGCCGTAAACTCGTCCTGCTGGACACCTGCCACGCCGGCGGGGCGGTGCGAACGAACGTGCTGCGCCGCTTCGTGCCCAACGGGCAAGGGCCGACCGTCATCGCCGCCTGCGACCAGAGCCAGTCCTCGCTCGCCGACGACAGACTCGGCCACGGGGTGTTCACGGCCGCGCTGCTCGAGGCCCTCGGACCGCGGTTCCGGGCCGCCGACGCCGACACCGACGGCCGACTGACCGCCGCCGAACTTTACGACTACCTCGCCGCTCGCGTCCCGGAGTTGGTGAGCGAGCTACGGCCCGGCCACACCCAAAGCCCGATCTGCTTCCCGCCGCCGGGACTGCTCCCCAAGACGCCGGTCGTTCGCAAATGAACTGCCACAACCGTAGCAACCGTACCGCACCAACCCCAGCCGCCGGACGGCCCGAAAGCGGCTCCCCGTCCCGCCGGTACTTCGAGCGGCCGCGGACGAATGACGGGCCAGGCCGGCCAGGGGTGCTACCGGTGCCGCGGGTCGGGATGCGGTCGTGGCTGCTACCGGTCGTTCTGGTGCTGTCGGCCCCGGCGAGTCAGGCCGGGCCGCCGCCACTGTCAGCCCGGGAGACGGGCGACCTGGCCCTCCGGGCGCGGGCCGTCTTACGGAAGTACTGCCACGAGTGCCACGGCGGCCGCAAGACCCGGGGGAACTTGAACGTTCTCGACCACGCCAGGCTGGTGGCCACCGGGCCGCACCCCGTGCCGTTCGTCGTGCCAGGCGACCCGGCCGCCTCGCAGGTCCTGCACTTCGTCGAGGACGGCTCGATGCCGCCCGGTGGGAAGCCCCGCCCGGGCCGCGACGAGGTCCAGACGCTGCGGCAGTGGGTCGCCGCCGGGGCACCCCGGTTCCCGGCCACGTTCGACGAGGCGGGCACGCTCCGGAGCTTGCTCGACGACGTGAAACGGCAGCCGCCCGAGGCCGTGCCCCACCTCCGCTACCTGTCGTTGGCCCACCTGGTCCGCGACGACGCCCCGCCGCCCGACCTGCATCCGGCCGTACTCGAATTGCAGCGGTCGTTGCAACGGGTCGGGGTCCCGACGGAGCCGGTACCCGTGGACGTGACGGCGACGCTGTTCCGCCTCGACACCCGCGGCACGGCCTGGGAGAACCGCGAGCTATTCTCCCGCGTGGCGAAGGGGGCACCGGCCGAGGTGGCACCGCTGACGGCCTACGACCTGCTTTTGCTGGAATACCCGCACGCGTCGGGGCCGCCCGCCGACCCCGCGGACGCCGCGGCCCTGGCCGAGTTCCTGACGAGGACGAGAGCGGTGCGGCCGGTCCCGTTCCTCCGGGCAGACTGGGTGGCGGCGGTGCTGGGCGAGCAGTCGCCGCTGGCCGAGGAGCTGAAGAGCCTGGCCGAGCTGAGCGCGGCACTGGGCCGGCAGGGGAACCCGATGCTGGGGGCAACTGTGCCGCTGCCCTGCGGCCCGAAGGTCCGGGCGTTCGCCGGTCGCAACCCGTTGCCGGCCGCGCCCCGGCCGCCGACCGCCTCGACCGTGTTACCGCTGTTCGCCTGGTATACCGGGGATTGCCGGACCGAACCGCCGCCGTTTAACCTCAAGGCCGAAGTAGTCGACACCCAGGGCGATATCCTGAAGACGGTAACCGATCGGACGCCGTTCCGCCTGCGGGTGACCACGGACCGGGACGTGCGCTTCGTGCTGCTGATGGTCTGGTCGGACGGTACGGTGGTGACGCAACCGACGCGGGCGAACGGCTTGCTGAAGGCCGGCGAGACGCAACTGGCCCCGACGGAGGGCGGGGCGTTCCGCATCACCGGGGTGCTGACCGGCGAGCCTCGGGCCACGGAATACTTCGTCATCCTGGCATCGCCCACGGAGCTGCCGCCGGTCGTGATCGCCCGCAGCCGCCACGCCACCCGCCCGCCGTGCCGCGACGAGGGGCGGTTCCCGGTGTACCGCTTCTTCTTCGACCCCCAGGCCCCGCCCCCCGCCGGGTTCGACCCGGCCCGCGTGGTGCGGGTCGTCGTGCCGGTGACGGTCGAGGCCGGAGACAACTGAGGGCTGCGGACCGAAGACTGCGGGCCACGGGCTGTGAGCCGAAGGCTGCGGGCCACCCCGTGCATCCGTGTACCCGTGAATCCGTATAACTTCACCCCATGAAGTACGCCATCGTCATCCCGGACGGCTGTGCCGACGAGCCGGTCGAGGCCCTGGGCGGCCTCACCCCGCTGCAAGCGGCCCGCATTCCGAACATCGATCAGGTCGCCCGCAACGGTGTGGTCGGGCTGTCGAACAACGTGCCGCCGTCGCTCACGCCGGCCTCCGACGTCGCCACGCTCTCGCTGTTCGGTTACGACCCGTTGCAGGTGTACACCGGCCGGGCCCCGCTCGAGACCGCGGCGATGGGCATCCACCTCGGCCCCCACGACTGGGCCGTCCGGTGCAACCTCGTGTACATACCGGACGACCACATGCGGGACTTCACCGCCGGGCACATCTCTAACGAGGACGGTCGGGCGCTGATCCAGGCCCTGCAGCAGGAACTCGGCGGCAAAGAGGTGGGCGGCGGCGTGCTGGAATTCCACCCCGGCGTGCAGTACCGCAACATCCTGGTGTGGCGGGGGAAGTCGGCCGAGTCGCCGTTCGTCGGCCTGAAGACGCAGCCGCCGCACGACATCCCCGACCGCCCGGTGGCCGATCACCTGCCGCAGGGGCCGGGCCGCGAGGTGTTGCTGGCGATCATGCAGGCGAGTCGTTCGATCTTCGCCGACCACCCGGTGAACCGGCGACGGGTCGCGGAGGGGAAGAAGCCGGCCACGCAGGTCTGGCTGTGGGGGCAAGGCCAGGCTCCCCGGGTCTCCCCGTTCCGCGAGACCTACGGCCCCCGCGGGGCGATCATCTCGGCCGTCGACCTGGTCCGCGGCGTCGGCGTGCTGATCGGCTGGCACCGCATCGACGTGCCGGGGGCGACCGGCTACCTCGACACCAACTACGCCAACAAGGGCAAGTACGCCGTCGAGGCCCTGGCGGCCTTCGACCTGGTCTGCGTCCACATCGAGGCCCCGGACGAGGCGTCCCACGAGGGCCGCGCCGACGAGAAGGTCAAGGCCCTGGAACGGATCGACGAACACATCGTCGGGCCGCTCCTGGCCGCCCTGCCCCGCTACGGCGACTACCGCATCCTGATCGAGCCGGACCACCGCACCACGCTCGCCACGCGGGCCCACGCCCACGGGGCCGTCCCCTTCGCCGCCGCCGGCACCGGCCTGTCCCCCAACGGGGCCGCGACCTACGACGAGACCGCCGCCGCCGCCACCGGCCTGACCTTCGACCCCGGTTGGCACCTCATGAAGTGGTTCCTCTTCGGTCCCCATCACTGACCGACCACAACACTGACCGACCACCGAACACCGAACACCGAATACCCAACACCGACCACGACACCGGCCTACGCACACCCAACACCGGCCAACACACCGTACACCGACCAGCCCGGAGGGTTAGCCGTGCTTCGCTTCTTCCTGATGACCTTGATGACCGGTCTTGTCGTACTGGCCCCCGGGGCAACCGACCGCACGACCGCCGGGGATGACGAGAAGGACGAGAAGAAGGTCCGGCTCCGCTGGTACGGCCAGTCGATGTTCCAGCTCGAAACGTCCGGCGGTAAGCTGATCGTCTTCGACCCGCACGCCATCCCGGCCTTCGCGCCGCCCCGGCTCACGGCCGACATCACCCTCGTCAGCCACCCGCACAACGACCACAACATGCTCGAGCAGCTCAAGGACCGGGGCCGCGTCTTCGAGGCCGTCACCGTCTCCAAGGACGGCAAGAGGACCGATTGGAACCCCGTCGACGAGAAGGTCGGCCCGGTCCGCGTCCGCAACCTCGGCACCTACCACGACCCCCTGAACGGCATGCAGCGGGGCAAAAACGGCGTGTGGATCGTCGAGGCCGACGGCCTCACCTTCGTCCACCTCGGCGACCTCGGCCACGAACTCAGCGACGCCCAGGTGAGGGCCATCGGTAAAGTCGACGTGCTGATGGTCCCGGTCGGCGGCATCTACACCCTCAACGGCGAACAGGCCCAGAACGTCGTCGAGCAACTCAAGCCCCGGCTCTATGTGCTGCCGATGCACTACGGCACCCCGGGCTTCGACGACCTCCTAGGACCGGCCGAGTTCCTCGACGGCTACAAGAAGAACTTCAAAAAGATGACGACGACCAACGAACTGGAAATCCCCGTGGACCTGAAGACCGAGCGGTTCACGGTCGTGCAACTGGGCTGGGCGAAGGCGGCGACCAAGGTCGAGCCGGTCGAGAAAAAGTGATCGGCACTTGCTCGCGCTGCGGGCTGGTGAGAGCAGTACGAGCCTGCGGCGCGAGCAAAGGCTCGCGTGGGTCGAACGATCTGGTTCAGTCCTGCGGGTAGAGGGCCGTACTCAGGTAGCGTTCGCCCAGGTCGGGCAGGACCACGACGATCATCTTGCCGGCGTTCTCCGGCCGGGCCGCCACCTTGACGGCGGCCGCCGCCGCGGCCCCACAGGAGATGCCGCAGAGCATCCCCTCTTCCTTGGCCAGGCGACGGGCCATCTCGAACGACTCGTCGTCGGTGACGGTCAGGACCTCGTCGATGACGGCGGTGTTGAGCACGTCCGGGATGAAGCCGGCCCCGATGCCCTGGATCTTGTGCGGCGCGGGCTTGACCTGGTCCTTGGGCACGCCGTGGACGAGGTGCTGGGTCAGGACGTTGCTGGCGGCCGGCTCGACGGCGATACACTTGACGCTCGGCTTACGGGCCTTGAGGACCTCGCCGCAGCCGGTGATCGTGCCCCCGGTGCCGACGCCGGAGACGAGGATGTCGATCCGCCCGCCGGTGGCCCGCCAGATCTCCTCGGCGGTGGTGCGGCGGTGGACCTCCGGGTTGGCCGGGTTCTTGAACTGCTGGGGCATGAAGGCCTTCGGCTCGCCGCCGAGTTCGTTGAACAGGCGTGTGGCCTCGGCCACGGCCCCCCGCATGCCGAGTTCCCGCGGGGTCAGGTGCAGGGTCGCCCCGAAGGCCTTGAGGAGCCGTTGCCGCTCCAGCGACATGCTCTCGGGCATCGTCACCATGAGCTTGTAACCGCGGGCCGCACAGGTGAACGCCAGGCCGATACCGGTGTTGCCACTGGTCGGTTCGATGATGATCGTGTCGGGACGGATCTTGCCCGCCTTCTCGGCCGCCTCGATCATGGCCACCCCGATGCGGTCCTTCACCGACCAGAGCGGGTTGAAGTTCTCGAGCTTAGCGACGACGGTGACCCGCGAGTCACCCACGACCCGGCGGAGACGGATCAGCGGCGTATGGCCGACGCACTGGGTGATGTCGTCGTAGACGTGGCCGCGGAAGGTGGAGTCGGTCGCCATCGCGGGGTCCTTCGGCGGGTTCGGCGGGGGGATCGAAATAGACTATTCCGGTCAACTTGCTCGGAAATTTAGCGGGCGTGGGTCGGCCGGACAAGGGCGACAGGCCCGGCCCGCCCTGCGCCGCCGCCGGTAAGCCTGGTGCGTGCCGCCGGCCCGGGCGGCCCGGTTGCGTGCCTGTTCAGCTCAGTGGGCCGTGGCGGCGACGGCCTCATCGATCTTCTTCCGGATGTCCGGGGTGATGTGACCTTTGCCTTTGCATTTCGGCCATCTGGCGCAGGCCAGGTAGTAGCCGGGGCCGAACCGCGACTTCAGCAGCTTCAGCGGCCCGTCGCACTCCGGGCAGGTCTGGGTGATCTCGACGGGGGGCAGCTCCGGGGCGGACTTCTTGTCGGACTTCGGGGGCGGGGGCGGCAGGAGGTCCTTGAGCTTCTCGCGCAGTTCGGCGTTGATCGACTTGGTACTCCTGCAGGCGGGGTAGGCCGAACACGACAAAAACGGGCCGCGGAAGCTGGTCTTGATGATCATGGGCTGGCCGCACTTCTCGCAGGCGATGCCGGTGTCGGCCGGCTTGACCGGGTGGCCCTCGGCGTCGCAGTCGGAGATGAACTTGCACTTGGCGTCGGGGCACTGGACGTACTTCTTGCCGGCCTTGCTGGCCTTGAGGAGCAGGGTCTGCTTCTGGCAGCGGGGGCAGGGATGGGGGGTCGGCCGGACGGTGACGATCGGCGGACCGCCGGCCGGGTCGTCGTTCATGGTGGTGGGACAGGCGGGGGCGGCCTGGCAGGTGTAGAAGGTGCCGAAGCGGCCGGTCTTGCGGACCATGAACTTGCCGCAGGCCGGGCAGCGGATGTCGGTGACGGCAGGCCCCTCGATCTCCTTGCCGTCGCGGCCGCGCTTGTACGAGCAGGGGTTCTCCTTGTCCTTCCAGCCGGTGCAGCCAAGGAAGTAGCTGCCGGTGCGAGCGGTGAACCGCTTCTCCAGCAGGCGGCCGCACTTCGGGCACGGCTCGTCGGTCACCTCGCGGGCCGGGGGCATCTCGGTGTCGGCCTTCCTGAGTTCGTCGGAGAACGGCCCCCAGAACTCGTCGAGGACTTCGCGGTAGCGGCACTTGCCGGTCTCGATGTCGTCGAGTTCCTCCTCGAAGTGGCTGGTGAACTTGAGGTCCATGATGCGGGGGAAGTGCTTGACCAGCAGGTCGGTGACGACCTTGCCGATCTCGGTGGCGAAGAAGCGGCCCTTCTGCTGGGTGACGTAGCCGCGCTTCTGGATCGTGGCGATGATCGTCGAGTAGGTACTGGGTCGGCCGATGCCCTCCTTTTCCAGGGCCTTGACCAGGGAGGCCTCGCTGTAGCGGGGCGGCGGCTGGGTGAAGTGCTGCGTCTGGAACAGGTCGAGGCGGTCGAGGCGGTCGCCCTCGCGGACGGTCGGCAGGGTGAGGGCTTCCTCCTTATGGACCGGGGGCATCACGAGGCGATAGCCGGGCTCCTTGACGACGCGACCGGTGGCGCGGAAGAGGGCGCGGCCGGCGGTCACGTCCACGCTGGTGGTGGCCAGCACCGCGGGGGTCATCTGGCTGGCCACGAACCGCCGCCAGATCAGTTCGTAGAGCCGCAGTTGGTCGCCGGCCAGGCCGGCCGCCTGGGCCCGCTGCGGCGTGAGGGTCACGTCGGTCGGGCGGATCGCCTCGTGCGCTTCCTGGGCGCTTTTGCCGCTGGCGTACTGGTTCGGCGTCGCCGGCAGATACCGCTCGCCGAGCCGGGGGTCGGTGCGGATGAACTCACGGACCGCCTTCAGGGCGTCGGCGGACACCCGCGTGCTGTCGGTCCGCATGTAGGTGATCAGCGCCGTCTGCCCCAGGCCCTGGAGTTCGACCCCCTCGTAGAGCTTCTGGGCGGCCTGCATGGTGCGGCTGGTGCTGAACCGCAAGCGGATGTTGGCCTGCTGCTGCAGGGTGCTGGTGGTGAACGGCGGGTTGGGCCGGTCCTGGCGGTCCTTCTGCTCGACCCGCGTGACGACGAACGGGACGCCGGCCAGGGCCGCGACCACGGCGTCGGCCGACGACTCGTCCGGTAGCTTCGGGTCGGCCCCGTCCCACTTGACGAGTTCGGCCAGGAAGGTCTGCTCCGGGGGCTGGGGCAGGCCGCCGCCCGGCACCGGGGGGGCCTCGCCGCCCGGGCCGGCGACGTCCGCGGGGCCGTCCTGTTCCGTATCCACGACCGGCTCGTCGCTGTCGCCGATGGCGTCGGCGTCGGTCGGCCTGTGCCACTCGACGGGCTTGGAGTCCTCGGCCTTCTTCTTGGCGAAGATCTTCGACCGGCTCGGGTCGGGGGTCCAGGTCACGCCACTGCCGGGCACGGCCAGGAGGGCGGTGATCTTCCAGTACTCCTCGGACCGGAAGGCCTCGATCTCGCGTTCCCGATCGACGATGAGCTTGACGGCGACGGACTGGACCCGGCCGGCGCTCAGCCCGCCGGCGACCTTCTTGCCGAGGAGGTTCGACAGCGGGAAGCCGACCACCCGGTCCAGGGCGCGACGGGCCTCCTGGGCGGCGACCCGGTCGGGGTTGATCTTCTCGGGGTTGGCGAGCGCGGCCTGGATGGCGGACCTGGTGATCTCGTTGAAGCGGATGCGGAAGGTGCGGTCCTCGGGCAACTTCAGCTCGTCGGCGATGTGCCAGGCGATCGACTCGCCCTCGCGGTCGGGGTCGCTGGCCAGTAGGACGCGGCCGGCCTGGGCGGCGGCCCGGCGGATCTCGGCAAGGATCTGGGCCGGCGAGCGCCGCTTGCGGGGGCCCGGGGCGTCGTCCTCGTCACCGGAATCAACGACGTAGCGGAGTTTCCAGCCGTCGGCGATGGCGACACCGGCCACCTCCTCGCCCCTCTTCTTGTGCGTATCAAGGTCACGGACGTGGCCGTAACTGGCCAGCACCCGATAGGCCGGGCCTAAGTACTTGTTGATCGTCTTGGCCTTGGCCGGCGACTCCACGACGACCAGGTCGTACTTGCCGTCCGAGGGCGGCGGGGCGGCGGTGGCCGAGGGCGGCGGGGCGGCGGTGGCCGACGGGGTAGCGGCCGGCTCTGATGTAGCGGTCGCCTTCCGGCGGGCGGGGGCCTTCCGGGACGCCGTTGCTCTCCCAGACGCCGCGGGAGCTTCACCCGCGGGAGCTTCCGGGGAACCCGCTGACTGGCGGGAGGCCCGGGTTTTCCGGGCGGGGGCAGACGATTCGGAAGACTTCGCCGGCTTCTTGCGTGGCGTGGGCACTCTCAAGGACTCCGGTCGCAGGGTGGTTGGTGGGGGCGGCCTGTCGGGTTCGACGGTGACCGGCACCGTGCCGGGGACGGGGTGCCGGTCGGCCTTGTCGCTGGCGAGCCGCGGCCTCAGGCGGCTAACGGGCGGCTTGGGGGCAACCTTCGGCCGGGGGCTGCCCCGATCGGGCCGTTGGTACTGCCCAGCGGAATCACTACAATCGATAGCTCGAGGGCGGAGATCGCCCATCACAGTTAGTCAAGCTCTGGCACCGCTGTCAACCCCCGGCCCGCCGGAAGCGGCCCCGGCCGCCGCCGCAACTCGAGGAGCGACAATGGCCTACAACCCGTTCAACATTTTCCGGCGGAACCAGAAGGTGATCTTCGCCGTGATCACCGTCTTCATCATGTTCACCTTCGTTCTGTCCAGCGGCTTGGGCGGCGGGGCCGACTTCTTCGACTGGCTGCCCCGCTGGCTCGGCTCGCGGAGCAAGCGCGGCCCGGTGATCTGCACGATCGACGGCACCAAAATCACCGAGGCCGAGCTGACCGGACCGCAGGGGTTGCGTTACCAGCGGCTGATGGCCAACCGGTTCATGGACCTGGCGGCGGCCCAGACGGCCGCCTCGCTCGACCAGTACGCCAGCGAGAACCTGGGCCGGCTCTCCCCGGCCGCCAAGCAGGTCATGGACCAGGTGACCCTGCTCGAGGGGCAGTGGCTGAGCCTGCTCCGCCAGGCCGAGCAGTTCCCACAGCTCCGCGGCCAACTCCCCCTGTTCCGTCAGCAGACGACCCAGCAGATGCGCTCCCTGCTCGGCCAGATCATCGACTCTCCGAACATGAAGAGCGAAGACAAGGACATCGCCCGGGCCAAGTTCATCGCCCTGTCGCTCGAGCAGTCCCGCGTCCTGCCGGAGCATTACTTCGTCTCGGCCCCGAACCAGACGCTCCGCGACCTGATCAACTTCCGGCTCTGGCAGAAGAAGGCCGACCAACTCGGCATCCGCTACACGACCGATGACGTCAAGCAACTCATCGAGCGGGAATTCTATGGCAGCTTCCGTTCCGACGTGAAGGTCCGTGAACTCCTGCAGAAGCAGATGCCCGGCTTCACGATGGACAAGTGCCTGGCGGCCATCGGTGAGGAGTTCCGGGTGCGGACCGCCCAGGCCGCCGTTCTCGGGCCGGACGCCTTCGGCGGGCGGCTCGACAAGACCTACGGCGGCTTCCCGCTGTTCACGCCGCCCTACGAGATGTTCGAGTACTACCGCGAGCAGACCAGCCCGACCAGCTACGCCGCCATTCCCGTTCCCGTCGCCAACTTCCTCGACCGCGTCCCGGACCCCGACGAGAACAACCCTGCCGTCCGCGCCGAGTTGACCAAGCTCTACGACGACTTTAAGAACGACGAGCCACGCGTCGACCGGGAGACGCCCGGCTTCCGCTCCCCCCGGCGGGTGCGGGTCGAGTGGCTCACCGCCACCGGGGAGGAACCGTACTACACCAAGCTGGCCGAGGACCGCGTGAGCCGCGCCGAGCCGACCGCCAAGGTCGGTTCCCTGCTCACCGTGCCGATCCCCGGCATGGGCCTGACCTGGATCGGCCCGGCCGTCGCCCCCACCCACCTGAACGACCTGGTGCTGACCGCCGCCTATGAGAAGGAGCTGAGCAAGCACGACAGCAGCCTGCGGGCCCGCTACGCCCGCGACTGGCTCGACTTCAGCGACTTCGCCCCGCCGCTGGACACCAACGTCGTTCGGCCCGGGAACCTGGCGGCGGCGTTCGGCGGCCTGGGCGGTCAACTGGCCGGCTTCGGCCACCCCTATGCCGCCGGACTGACCGTGGTCGGCGGGGTGATGGGCTACGAGGTCCGCGAGCGGGCCCGTATCGGGGCCCCGGCGGTGCTGCTGGCCCTGGGCACGATACCGGCCGTGAAGTACCGGGTGCTGGGGGTGCCGGTCGGCAAGGGGGTGCCCGGGTTGCTCCCCGGCCCGGGCCTGTTCGCCAACCTGATGGGCGGCCTGGCCACCTACCAGGCCCTCCTGCCCAAGCCGCTGCCGCTCGAATACTTCCGCCCGCAGCTACTCAAGGACTACCTCGCCAACAGTGCCCGGGAACTGGCCCGCGAGGACCTGGAGAGGTTCGTCGCCGAGGTGAACAAGCTGTCGGAGAACGGCCGGGCCAAGGACCTCGGTCCGGTGCAGAAGTACATCGCCGGGTTCGTCGCCCAGCGGGGGCTGGTCCTGCACGGCAACCCGACGCCGTTGGCCGAGTGGGAACTCGAGTCGGCCCCGGAGCTGGCCCCGCTCGTGGCCGCCCAGAAGCGCTCGCTCAGCAGCCCGTCGCCGGCCAACCCGCACCGCGGCCAGTACATCCCCTTCGCCCAGAAGTTCTTCTGGGACCTGAGCCGCGGCAGCCGCACCCCGGCGACGACCCGCTACGAGGCCGAGTTCTACCCCCCCGAGATGCGCTTCTCCTTCGAGCCGGCCGGCAAACAGCGGTACGTCGTCTGGCGGAGCGTGGTCGAACCGTCCAGACCGCTCAGCTTCCCGGAGAGCAAACCCGCCGTCAAAGCCGCCTGGAAGCGGATCAAGGCCCGCGAACTGGCCCAGGCCCGCGCCGAACAACTCCGCCGGGCCATCGAGGCCTCCGACAAGACCTCCGAGGTCCTGCTGCTGCCGGTCATCTACGAGGAGGTGGACCGGCTCCGCAACGAGTTCACCGACCCCGCGGCGCGGGATCGCGTCGAGCCGTTCCCGATCCGCGGCGTCGCCCCGCTCACCACGGTCGAAAACCCCACCCAGGAAAAGGGCCTGGACCGCTTGTTCCCCGTGACCGGGACGGGCCGGCTCCGCCCCTTCCAGCTCCCCCCGAGTGAGAACCTCAAGTACCCCACCAACGAGTTCGCCACGGCCCTGCTGGAGAACCGCACGAAACAACCGAAGACGACGCTCGTGCTGTCCGACGCCCCGAAGGACACCTTCTATGTCGTCACCCTGCTCAGCCGGTCACTCAAGGACCTCAACGACTTCCAGGCGATCTACAGCCCGCCCCCGCCGCCGCCCGAACCGAAGGCCGATGCCAACCCCTCGGAGCGGTCGTTCACCGACATCCTCCGCCAGCAGTACGAGGAGGCGATGGCCACCCGGCAGATGATCCTCGGCGGCTTCCTCGACGAGTCCCGCCGCAAGACGATCGAGTCGGTCATCGCCCTGCTCAAGAAGCAGTTCAATTACGAGGAGACGGAGGAGCAGAAGAAGCGGCTCGACGAGAGCGAGAGGCGGGGCGGCGGCGAGCCGTGAGGCCGGCTTCCCCCCGCCCGGTTCGCATCGAGCCGTGAGGCCGGCTGCTCCCGCCCGACCCACACCGGGCCTGCCGTCGACGCGCCCTCCGGCCCGCACCGGCGGACCACACCCCCCGGCTCACCCCGGTTCACCCCGGACCGGTTCGCAGGAACGGGTCCGACTTCCCGCCGCCGTCGTCGTACCGTGCGCGATATGGAACCGGTCGTCTTGATCAACGCCGTCGGACTGACGCGCCGACTGCTGGAGTTGGCCCCGCGGCTCAAGGCCGTCGCCGCCGCCGGCTGGGTGGCGACCCTGCCCGAGGTGCTGCCCGCTGTCACCTGCACCGCCCAGGCCACGCTGCTGACCGGCGAACTCCCCGCCCGGCACGGCGTCGTCGCCAACGGCTGGCTCTTCCGCGACACCAACGAGGTCCGCTTCTGGCAGCAGTGCAACCGGCTCGTGCGGGCCGAACCGCTCTACGTCACCGCCCGGAAGCGGGCACGGGACCGCGGCCTGCCGTTCACCTGTGCCAAGCTCTTCTGGTGGTTCAACCAGGGGGCCGCCGTCGATCTCAGTGTCACGCCCAAGCCGCACTACGCCGTCGACGGCAACAAGGCGTTCGGCATCACCGGGCAGCCGGCGGAACTGCCGGCCGCTCTGGAGGCGAAGTTCGGGCCGTTCCCCTTCCCGCAGTTCTGGGGGCCGATGGCCGGGGCGCGGAGTACGCAGTGGATCGCCGCCGCCGCCGCCGAGGTCGTCCGCACCCGCACGCCCACACTCACGCTCGTCTACCTGCCGCACCTCGACTACGACCCGCAGCGGTTCGGGCCGAAGGGCACGGACCTGGCGAAGTGCCTGAAGGAACTCGACGACGCGGCCGCCCCGCTGCTCGACGCCGCCGAGCAGGTCGGGGCGCGGGTCTGGCTGGTCAGTGAGTACGGGCACTGCGACGTGACGCGGCCGGTGGAGCCGAACCGGGTACTGCGCCGGGCCGGCCTGCTCGAGGTCCGCCCCGGCCCGTTCGGGGAGCAACTGGACCTGTACGCCTCACGGGCCTTCGCCGTCGTCGATCACCAGCTCGCCCACGTTTATGTCCGCGACCCGGCCGACGTGCCCCGGGTGCGGGACGTGCTGGCCCCGGTCCCCGGCGTGGCGAAGGTGCTGGCCGGCGACGAGCGGGCCGCCATCCACCTGGACCACGAACGCAGCGGCGAACTCGTCCTGCTCGCCGAGCCGGACGCCTGGTTCGCCTACCCGTTCTGGCTCGACGACCGGCACGCCCCGGACTACGCCCGCGCCGTGGCCATCCACCACAAGCCCGGCTTCGACCCCTGCGAACTCTTCTTCGACCCGCGGCTGTGGTTCCCCAAGCTGCACGCCGCCCGCCGGCTCCTCCAGAAGAAGCTCGGCTTCCGCACGACGATGGACGTGGTCCCGCTGGACGCGACGGTCGTGCGGGGGAGTCACGGCCTCGCTGCGACCGATCCGACCGATAAACCCGTTCTCGTCGGTCATGGCCCACACCCCGGACCCACCGTCCCGATGACCGAAGTCAAGGAATTGCTCCTCACGGCCCTGGGGCTGGGACGATAATCCGGCAGACGCCGACGACAGGGATGTCGGCCACCGAGAGGGACCTGGCATGAACCGTGCCGCGTGCGGGCTGGCCGTCGTGGCGGTCGTCTTCACGGCGGGAGGGGCGACGGCCCAGCCCACCGGTCGCGGGGCGTTCGCCACCCCGCCCGACTGGGCCGGCCACCCGCCGCCCGTCGGCGACCTGTTCGGCTACTCGCCCCTGGTCCGCTCCGTCGACCCGTTCCCCAGCCGTTCCTCGGGCTACGCCTATTCCATGTTCCTGCCCCGCGTGGGCGGCAAGCGGCTCTCCGGCCAGCCGGCCCCCGTCCCGCGACAACCGGTCGTCATTCACTACATCCCGGCCGCGTCCCCGCCGACCGGCGGTCCCCCGACCATCACGGCGACGGTCACCGAACCGGCCTGCGCCGAACTTTCCGCCGGTCCGGTCCCCACCGGTCCGATCTCCGCCGGACTGAACCCCGCCGGTCTGAACCCGGCCGGTCCGGTCACGCCCGGCGGGGCGGTCGGGCCGGTCACGCGACCGTTCCTGCCGGTCGGAACGCACCGCTTCCGCCTCTGAAGCGGTTCACGAGCCGATCAACTTCCGCAACTCCTTGACGTACCGCGGCACGGCGACCTTGGGGTCTTCCGCCGCCTCGTACTCGAGCGCGACGTAGCCGTGGAAGTTGGCGTCCTTGAGGATCTTGACGACGCGGGCGAGGTCGGCTTCCTGCCGCTTGTTGCCGGGGAATACCTCGGTCTTGACCTGTGCGACGACGCCGTAGGGGGCGATCGCGGCGAGGTCGGCGTAGGGGTCGGCGGTGTGGAAGTTGCCGGTATCGATGTTCACGCCCAGGGCCTTGCTCTTGACCGGCCGGACCAGGGCCAGCAGGTTCTCGGCCGTGTCGGTGATGCCGCCGTGGTTCTCCAGCGCGAGCAGGACGCCGAGTTTCTCGGCGACTTGGCAACACTCCTCGATGGCGGCCACGACCCGCCGGCGGGCCTGCTCCAGGGTGTCGCCCCTCTCCAGGGAGCCGGCGAAGATGCGGACCGTCTGGGCACCGATCTTGGCGGCCCGGGCGGTCCAGTCCTTTACCTTCTGGATCTCGGCCTTGTACCTCGCCTCGTCCCGCACGCAGAAGTTGTTGCCGACCGGCACGCCCGAGACGGCCAGCTTCCGCTTGGCCGCGTGGGCCTTCAGTTTCTCCAGATACTCGTCGGTCGTTTCCGCCCAGTAATACGACGTGAGTTCGACGGCCTCGAGGGGCAACCCGGCGGCGAAGTCGATGAAGTCGAAGAGCGTCATCGTCGGCTTCTTCAGGTCGAGTGCCCGGTTGAAGCTGTAGGCGGCGAGGCTCAGTTTGAGGTCGGGTTTGGGGCCGGGCCGCTTGATGGGGTCGATCGCGCTGGCGGCGGCGGTGCCGGGTGCGAGCCCCGACCGTAAGGTCGGGGTACCTACCAGGGCGTTGGCGTTCGCGCTGCCGTGCCCCGACCGCATGGCCGGGGTGCCGACCAGGGCAGCGGCGAGGAACTGACGACGGGTCGGGTTCATGGGGAGGCTCCGGGGTACGAGGAATCGCGCCACGGATGATACCATCCGGCCGCCCGAGCCGGTATGATCTGCTCGTCCGTTCGACCCCGACCCGGAGGAATCATGTCCGCCCTGCGTTTCACCCCGGTCCTGGCCGTGACCGCCCTCGCCCTGAGTACGACCCCCGCACCGGCTAGATACCTGCGGGTCGATGTCGAGAAGGTGCCGGTCGCCCGGCTCCTGAAGAAGCTGGAGGAAGCGGTCCAGAAGAACCCGAAGGACGCGCAAGCGGTGCTGAACCTGGGGCGGCTCCACGCCATGGCCTACTCGCTGCGGTCGGAGGAAGTCCCGGTCGATGCCAAGCGGCCCGAGGCGGGGGTGTGGTTCGGCTACGAACCGCCGCTGGTCCCGTTCAACACCGTGACCCCGACCGACGACGCGGCCCGGCTGAAGGCGGCGAAGGCCCACCTGGAGGCCGCCCTCCGACTGCACGCCAGGGCCATCGAGCTGGCCCCCGACGACCTGCGGGCCCGCCTCGGCTACGCCTGGCTCTTGACCCAGACCGACAACAAGGCCGAGGCCGTCGCCGCCCTCCGCGCGGTGATCGAGAAGGCCTGGGAGAAGGAGAAGGACCTGCAAGCCCTCGGGCTGGGCGGCCACACCATCGTGGGCGAAGGGGCCGGCTACCTGATCCCGCTACTCGACAAGGACAAGGACAAGGACGAGATCGCGACCCTCAAGGAGCGGGCCGAGAAGCTCAAGAACCTGCCCCGGCCGATCACCCCGATCGCCGTGCCGCTGCGGGACGGCCTGACGGCCCGGGACATCGACGACCGCACCGCCTCCGTCGCCTTCGACGCCGACGGTACGGGCCTGAAGAAGAACTGGACCTGGGTGAACCGCGACGCCGCCTGGCTGGTTCACGACCCCAAGCACACCGGCAAGATCGAGTCGGCCCTGCAACTGTTCGGCAACGTCACGTTCTGGTTGTTCTGGGAAACGGGCTACGACGCCCTGACCGCTCTCGACGACGACGGGGACGGCAAACTGAGCGGGGCGGAACTCCGCGGGCTGGCCCTGTGGCACGACACGAACGGTAACGGCCGGAGCGACCCCGGCGAGGTCAAGCCCCTGGCCGACTACGGCATCGTGGCCGTGTCGTGCCGCTACCGCCGCGACCCGAGCCACCCGGACCGCATCGCCTACTCCCCCGCCGGCGTCACCTTCCAGGACGGCACGACCCGACCGACGTTCGACCTCGTCCTTCACCCGGCCAAGTGAAGCGGACCGCGGCCGACACGACGCGCCAAACAGCCCCCGGAAAAGCGACACGCCGGCGGCCTCCCCACCGGCGTGCTCGGCTCCTCAGGCACTCGCTGCGACAGGACCACACACTCGGCCACACTCGGCCGGCTCAGACGAACAGGCCGGCGGTGTAGGTCGGCGGGATGAACAGGGCGACCGGACCGAGGCTGGCCTGGAGGGCCAACGTGCTGGCATCGAACACCCGCACCTGCTGTGCCCCGTTCGGACCGGTCGCCACCAACAACTCCAACGTCCCGTTCCCGTCGATGTCCCGCACCGCGACGCGGACCTCCTGCGTCGAGCCGGGGTTGGAGAAGGCCGCGAACTGCGACGACGAGACCGGGTTGGCCGTGCCCACCCCCGTCGGCGAACCCGACGACACCAGGTTGAACACCTGGAAGCGGGCCGGACCGCTGCCCGAGCCGACGACCACCTGGCCCGGCCCGAGCACCGCCGTGTACGCCCCGGACCCCGCGAACGCCGCCGCGAACTGGTGGGTCAACCGGATGTTCGTGGCCACCGTCTTGCCGGCCACCTTCGTGATCGAGCCGGGCGAGTAGTCGAACACCTGCACCAGGGCGGCCTGCGGCGAGGCGGTGCTGACGACGACCTCGGCGTCGCCGTCCCCGTTCAGGTCGCCCGCCGAGACCCGCACCCCGTTCTGGTACTTCGAGGCCTGGGCGTTGTTGTAGAACGGGGTGAACGAGGCGAAGGCGCTGCCGGCCGAGCCGTTGGCACTCGTCGCGTAGTCGAGGACGCGGACCTGTAGCCCGCTCGTGCCCGGCCCGACGACGATGTCGGTGTCGCCGTCGCCGTCCACGTCGCCGGTCGCCACCGTCAGGCCCTGGGTGTAGCTACTGCCGTAGGGGAAAAGGGTCTTGAGCGGGGCCGGGCTGAGGGTGGCCCCGTCGTAGACCAGCACCGCGCCCGCGCCGCGGCCGGAGCCGGCCACGATGTCGTTACGGCCGTCGCTGGTCACGTCGCCGATGGCCAGCCGGACCGAAGGCAGGCCGGTGTTGAGGGTCGTCACCAGGCTGCCGATCGAGTCGTAGACGTTGACGAAGCGGTCCCAGGCGATGGCGTTGGTCCAGACGGTGGTGCCCTCGGTCGCGCCGATGTCGGGGGCCGGGCCGATCACCCGGTTGGCCCCGCGCTGGTCGGTCGAGAGCGAGTTGGGGTTGCTGCCGGCGTCGACGGCGGCACTGCCGAAGGCCAGGCGGTGGGTCTCGGTCGGCCCGCCGTTGTTCTTCAGTACCACGTCGATGATCGAGGCGATCGGTCGCGTGCCGACCCCCCCGACGCCGACGATGTTGTTGTTCATGCCGTCGGTCAAGCCGCCGGCGGTGGCGGCGTTGCCGATCAGGTTGAACTGACTGCCTAAGGTGACAGCATCGGTGAGGGCGTCGATGTCGTTGGGGGTGGTATTCGCGGTGTTGCCGGCGACGATCGTGCTTTCCAGGTAGATCGGGTTAGCCTGGCCGTAGAGGCCGCCGCCGGACGAACCGGGGGCGGTGGTCCGGTTCAAGACGACGGTGCTGTTGAGTACCAGTAGCCCACCGGCGGTGTAAAGCCCGCCGCCGGCGTTGACGGCCTGGTTGCCCGAGACGGTGGAGTTGACGACCGACAGGAGCAGGCTCGTGGCGTCCAGGTAGACCCCGCCGCCGTCACCGGTGGTGTTGAGCAGAAGGCCGTTGGTACCGGCCCGATTGCCGGAGACGGTGGCGGCGTTGAGGGAGACGTTGCCGCCGGAAACGTACAGGCCGCCGCCGTCCCCGAAGGCGAGGTTGTTGCGCACGGTGGCGGAGGTGACGGAGACGTCGGCGCTCTGGGCCCAGAGGCCGCCGCCGTTGTCCCCCAGGGCGATGTTGTTGCTCACCTGCGAGCCGCTCTGGACCTGGAGCAGGACCCCGCTGCTGCCCTGGACGTAGATGCCGCCGCCGCCCAGGGCCCGGTTACCGTTCACCTGCGAGCCGGACCGCACGCTGACGTTGCCGGCGGCCCAGATGCCGCCGCCCTGGGCCAGGCTGAGGGTGGAGCCGGCGTCGGTGTTGGCGGTGTTGTCGTTGACCCGCGAGTTGATGACGGTGACCGAACCGAGGGCGGTGTAGATGCCGCCGCCGTTGTTGGCCGCGCCGTTACGGGCGACGACGGAGTCGATGACGCTGAAGTTGCCCCCGCCGCTGCCGAAGCTGGTGTTGGCCCCGAGGCCGCCGCCGGACACGGCCGAGTTGTCGGTGATGACGCACCGCTCGACCAGGACGTTGCCGGCGTAAACCGCCAGGCCCCCGCCGACACCGGTGTGCGAGACGTTATTGCGGACCTCGGCGTCCCGGACCGTCAGGTTCGCGCCGCTGACCGAGACGGCCCCGCCGGTCTGTAGCGCGCTGTTGTTGGTCAGCCGACCGCCTTCGATGAGGACGTTGCTGAAGGAGAAGATCGCCCCGCCGAAGCGGGCGGTGTTGCCGGTCAGGGTGCAGTTCAGCACCGTAAGCGGGGCATAGGCCCGGATCGCGCCCCCGTAGCCGTTCACGTCGTTGGGGTTCACACCGCTCACGAAGCCGTTCCGCAGGGTCAGGCCGCGGAGCGTGGTCGGGGCTTGCACGTCGAAGAGCCGCCGCACCCCGCCGCCGTCGATGACGAAGTTCGCCGACCCGACCGAGCGGATCTCGACACTGTCGGTGATCGTCAGAGTGGCCGGGAGGTTCAGAACCCCGCTGGCGCTGACGAGGACCTGGTCGAACCCGGGGTTGCTGTTGGCATTAGCGACCGCCGCGGCGAGCGATCCGGGACCGGCCGGGTTCGTGTTCGTGACCAGGTACGTGGCCGGCACCTCCCGTGCCTCGAGCGACTCCAGTGCGAGACGCGCCGCACCACTCAGCGAGCGGGACGGGCCGTGACGGTCGCGAAACCAGGACAACAAACGGGGCATGAAATCACTCCGAGGGGGGTAGAATCAAAAGGGCCGTGGCTCCCGGTACCTTCGGACACGGCTGACCGGGAGCCCGCGTCACACACGTTAAGATAAGGACCGGTGGTCACCACCGTATCGTGAAGAAGTGAGGAAATTTGCGTCGAGAGGAGGTGATGAAATGATTTGCGCAGACCGGGACGATCCGGTCGTGCCCGACCCGGTCACGGGGGGAACGGCCCGCGAACCGCCCCCCCGGAAGGCCCGGTTCAGTCCCGGAACCGGGCCAGGCGGTTAACCGGTCAGCCGGTCACACGGCTCACCCGTCACACGGCTCAGACGAACAGGCCGGCGGTGTAGGTCGGCGGAATCAACAACGCCCCCGGACCCAGCGTCGCCTCCAACGTCGACAGGTTCGCCGCATCGAACACCCGCACCTGCTGTGCCCCGTTCGGACCGGTCGCCGCCAACAACTCCAACGTCCCGTCCCCGTCGATGTCCCGCACCGCGACGCGGACCTCCTGCGTCGAACCGGGGTTGGAGAACGCCTGGTACAGCGGCCCGGCCGGGTTGGCCGTGCCCACGCCCGTCGACGAACCCGACGACACCAGATTGAACACCTGGAAGCGGGCCGGACCGCTGCCCGAGCCGACGACCACCTGGCCCGGCCCGAGTACCGCCGTGTACGCCCCCGAACCGGCGAAGCTCGGAGCGAACTGGTGCGTCAGCTTGGCGTTGGTGGCCACCGTTACGCCGGCCACTTTGGTGATCGAACCCGGCACATAGTTGAAGACCTGTACCAACGCCGCCTGCGGCGAGGCGGTGCTGACGACGACCTCGGCATCCCCATCGCCGTTCAGGTCCCCCGCCGAGACCCGCACCCCGTTCTGGTACTTCGAGGCCTGGGCGTTGTTGTAGAACGGGTTGAACGAGGCGAAGGCGCTGCCGGCCGAGCCGTTGGCACTCGTCGCGTAGTCGAGGACGCGGACCGGCAGGCCGGTCGAGCCGGGCCCGACGACGATGTCGGTGTCGCCGTCGTTGTCCACGTCGCCGGTCGCCACCGTCACGCCCTGCGTGTAGCTGTTCCCGTAGGGGAAGAGCTGCTTATCCTGCTTGCCGTCGACGCCGTTGTAGACGCGGACGGCCCCGCCGCCCTTACCGGCCCCGGCGACCACGTCGGTGATGCCGTCACCGGTCACGTCCCCCAGTGCGATCCGCACGCTCGGCAGGCCGGTCGCGATCTGGTGGACGAAGTTCCCCTGGGCATCGAAGAGGTTGACGTTGCCGGCGAAGGCCACGGCGTTGGTCCAGGCCGTGGTGCCCTCGGTCGCGCCGATGTCGATGCCGGCCCCCACTAGCCGCGGGAAACCGAAGCCGCGCTGGTCGGTCGAGAGCGAGTTGGGGTTGGAGCCTGTGTCGACGGCGGGGCTGCCGAAGGCCAGCTTGTACGTCTCGGTCAGGCCGCCGTGGTTGGCCAGGCCGGCCGCGGTATTGATGACCTGCGAGGTCAGGGTCAGACCGGTGACCGGGATGCTGTTCAGTTGGTTACCGATCAGATTGTTGAGCAAGAAGTGGCTGGTGGTGAAACTCAGGTTGTCGCTGCCGACGACCGTCGTCGCCTCACCGGAGCGGGTGTTACCAGAGATGATCGTACTCTCGATCGTGGCGGAGCCTAACGGGGTGCGGACGCCGGCCCCGCGGTTGGGCATCGATGAATTCGCGGTGAGGCGGTTCTGGGTGATCGTGCTGTTGTAGATCTGGATCGGGCCGGAGGAAAAGACGCCGCCGCCCAAGTTGGCCGCCGTGTTCCGACCGATCGTGGACTGGACGATGCTGATGTTGGAGCCGGCGTTGTCGTAGATGCCTCCGCCCGAGCCGTTCGTGGCAGTGTTCCGCGAGACGGTGGCGTTCGTGAGGTTGATCGTGCCGGCGGAGACGTAGAGGCCGCCTCCGTTGACAGCGGCCGTGTTGTCGTCCACGGTCGCGCTGCTGACGTTCACCGTCCCGGCCGTGCTAGCGCTGAACCAGATGCCGCCGCCGTCGCCCCCGGCGACGTTCTTGTTCACCTTCGCGCCGCTGGTGACGTTGACGACGAGGTTCGCGCCACTGGCGAAGATGCCGCCGCCGTTGCCGCCGGCCGTGTTGAGGGACACGCTCGCCCCGCCGGTGACGCTCACGTTGCCGCCGGCCCAGATGCCGCCGCCGTCGACGGCGGCGTTGTTGTTGCTGACCGACGCCCCGCTCTGGATGTTGACGTTCCCGCCCGAAGAATAGATGCCACCGCCACTACTGCCGGCGGAGTTGCCCTTGACGCTGGCCCCGTTGGAGAGCGTGACCGCACCGGTGGCGTAGATGCCGCTGCCTTCCGTGCCCGCTTGGTTACCCGAGACACTGGCCGCGGAGCCGCTGATCTGCACGGTGCCGGCGTAGATGCCACCGCCGACCACGGCCGTATTGTTCTGGACCACTGAATCGCTCGCGGTCAGGTTCGCGACGGCGTAAATCCCCCCGCCGTTACCGGAATTGTTGCCGTCCGAGTCGGCCGTGTTCTTGGACACCGTCGAGTTGGTCAGGGTGACGTTGTTCGCCCAGATGCCGCCGCCGTCGAACTCGGCACTGTTGCCGGCGACGACGGCACCGTTCTGCAGGATGACGGTTTGACCGTAGATGCCACCGCCCGTGCTATTACCCGACCCACCGACCGCACTGTTCCCGGTGCCAATCAGATCGCCGACCCTCGAGCCGTCGATCGTGACGGTCGTACCGGTGCAGTAGATGCCGCCGCCGTTGATGGCGGTGTTGTCGTCGATGACCGAGTTGTTCTGCACGAACACGTCCTGGTCCGACCAGATGCCGCCGCCGTCGCCGAAGCCGTTGTTGTCCGAGTCGGCCGTGTTGCTCGACACGCTCGTGTTGCTAAGGGTGACGAGGCTTTTACTATAGATGCCGCCGCCGTGGTTGATGGCCGTGTTGTTCTGCAGGATCGAACCGGTCACCGAGAGCGTATTACCGTCATCGACCCAGATACCGCCCCCTAAGTTGGCACTGTTGGACAGGATCTGCGAACCGGTCACGTTTACGGTCACGGAGCCGGCAAATGAGAAGCCACCTATACCGCCCCCGAACGAGGCCGTGTTGTTGGAGATGATGCTGTTGAACACGTT
>Ga0308417_1000279_pt1 | contig 37577 bp, 30 predicted proteins | sample HotsprSampleOS65_FD_203528 | JGI IMG/M metagenome (GOLD analysis project Ga0308417, IMG submission 203528) | Hot spring phototrophic mat microbial communities from Octopus Spring, Yellowstone National Park, Wyoming, United States - 20090730_OS65 ...
GGCACCTCAAGCAGGCACACGTCACGTGCGCGGTCGCTGCGCACCAGGGATGCCGCATGGCCGATCCTGCCGCGGCGGACGGTGATCCGCCCTGCCTCGCCGATCACGTGGCAGTTCGTCGCGACGATCCCGCCAAGTAGTACCACCCCGCTGCCTTGCTGCCCGGCCTCCACCACCACGACCGAGGGCGAGACGGCGGCGAAGACCTGCTCGGCGGTCGTGACCATCGCCGCAGCGGCAGAACTTGCCGCGAAGATGAGCGCGAGCCCAATCGCGGGCACCAAGCGCGCGGCAGCACCGCCGCATTCCGCCTCGACCACCGAAGGTTTAGGTGTGTGCTTCGCGTCGTGCCGCGGCATGGCCAAACCCCTGCCCGATGCAGACCAATGGTGCCAAACGGCTGCCTCGTGCGGCAACGGCTCGCCTCTCAGAGGGGCCGTGGCGCAGGACGCGCGCGTCACAAACTGACGTGGGCCTGCGACCTCGGGGGGAACACCTCCGCTAGGCTAGGGGCAAGTCCGCCGACCGCGTGCTTAGCTCCCTGCGCGCCGCCCGCGCAACCACTGCCGATTCGACCCTTCGGCGCGCGATGCCGGCCCGCCGCAGGGCAGGCTTCGGGTCAGCCCCGCCCAAGGCGCAGGCGCACGGCATACACGCCCAAACCCGCCCATTCGCGCAGCGCAAACCAGCTCAGCGCCCAACGGTCCGCGCGGGGCACAAACGCCGCCGCGCGCCACTCCGGCGGCGGGCTCTCCCGCACAGGCCAGGGCACCGCGACCAGCCCCGAGCCGCGAAACGACAGCAGGGCCCGCGGCAGATGCCAGCCGTGGCTAACGACATAGGCGGTGCCCAGGCCTTCGCGGCGCAGCAGGGCGGCGCTAAGGCGGGCATTCTCCCAGGTATTCCCGGCCTCCGCCTCGACCCAACGAACGGCGAGGCCGAAGTCGCTGCCGAAGCGTTCCGCCATCAGCGCGGCGAGCGGCGGCGAAGGCGAAGGGGCGGCCGGCCCGCCGGTGACCAGGATCGGCAGCCCCGTGCGGCGCGCAAGCGATGCCGCCGCCGCCATGCGCTCGACCGTCAGCGCCCCCACGGTCCAGCCGGCGTCCGTGCGCGCGACCTCCGCGCTCAGCACAATGATGGCCCGCGGCTCCACAGCAAGCGGCGGCGACAGGCGCGGCAGAAGGCGGAGCAGGGACACTTCAAGCCAGCCGGACGCGATCGGGGTCGCGAGGGCAAGCTGGAGCAGAAGCGCTAGGCCCGCTGCAAGCCCCGCCCACCGCCTGCCGCGCCAGGCGAGCAGGGCGAGGGCGAGGGCCAGAAGGCCGAGGCCAAGGGGAGGCAGGACGACCGAGAGAAGGACGTTGTGCGCGCTCACGCCGCCCCGTTCCCACACCGCGCCGCGCCCCGTCCAGAGGCGCACGGCCCCCCCAAGCCTGAGGGCTGGATCGGGCCAGGGCTGGATCGGGCCCGCTGCGCCCTGGCATGGTGGCGCTCGACCCGGCCGGCGGAGCGATCGAACGATGCGCGCGCCTTTTCTGCTCTTCACGCTCCTGCTCAGCGCAGCTTCCGCGGCGGCGCAAACGACCCTAGAGGTGGGGCCGGGCAAGCGCTTCTCCCGGCCCTCTGAGGCGGCGAGCGCCGCGCGCACCGGCGACCGGGTGGTGATCTCTCCCGGCCGCTACGACGACTGCTCCGTCTGGCGGGCTGACCGGCTCAGCATCGTCGCCGCCCCGGGGGGCGAGGTCGTCGTCACCGGGCCGATCTGCGCCGGCAAGGGGCTGTTCGTCATCTCGGGGCGCGACGTCGTGGTCGAGGGGATTACCTTTCAGGGGGCGGCCTTCGCGGGCGGCAACGCGGCCGGGATCAGTGCCGAGGGGGGCAATCTCACCATCCGGCGCTCCGCCTTCCTCGACAACCAGAACGGGATCCTCACCAAGGCGGACATGCGGGAACACCGGCTGGTGATCGAGGACAGCCGCTTCATCGGCAACGGCGCACTCATCCACGACTGCGCGCACGGGCTCTATGCCGGGCACTGGCGCGAGGTGGTGGTGCGGCGGTCGCGCTTCGAGGCGACGCGCATCTGCCACCACCTGAAGTCGCGCGCCGAACGCACCGTGATCGAGGAGAGCGCCTTCCTCGACACTCCCGGCAACCGTGTCTCCTACCTGATCGACGTGCCGAATGGTGGGGACCTCGTGCTGCGCAGCTCGACCCTGCGCAAGGGGCCGGACCACGGCAACCCCGAGGCGGCGGTGGTGCATGGTGCGGAGGGCCGCCGCCATGCGACGCGCGAGCTCGTCCTTGTCGGCAACCGGTTCGACAACCTCCAGCCGCGCGGCACGGTGTTTTTCCGCCTCTACGGCGAGGGCGAGCCGGTGCTGCGCGACAATGTGCTTGCGGGCCCGGTCACGCCGTTCCAGCGCCTGCCGGGGCGCCCGCGTCGGCGGCGTCAGGGTTCAGGGCACGGACGAGGGCGACGATGCGCCGAGCATTGCCCGCCCAGGTGAGGTCGCGCGCGATCACCTCCGCCCGTGCCGCGGCACCCAGCCCGGCGCGCAGGCGCGAGTCGGCGGCGAAGCGCCCGATCGCCGCCTGCATGGCGGCCGAGTCACCGGGCGGAAACAGCAGCGCCGTTCGTTCGTGCGAGACGAGCTCGCGGATGTTCGGCTGGTCTGGGGCGACGATCGCGCGTCCTGCCGCCATGTACTCGACCAGTTTCAGAGGGCAGGCGTAGGGCACGGCGGCAGGCTGCAGAGCGATGTCAAAGGAGGCAATGAGGCGGGGGATTTCCTCGCGCGGCGCAAGCCCTGCGAAGCGCACCTGCCCGGCGATGCCGAGGTCGGCGGCCAGGCGTTCGAGCCCGGCCCGGGCAGGGCCTTCGCCGACCACGACCAGGGCGAGCCTCTGCCGGCCCCGCCACTCGGCGATGCCGCGCAGCACCGCCTCCAGCCCGTGCCATTCGCGCACGAAGCCGACGAAGCCGAGCACGATCTCCTCCGCCTCCTCGCCCGACTGCCGGGCGGCAAGGTGGTCGGGGTAGTCCTCGAGGTCGATGCCGTTCGGCACGACGACGATGCGGCTTACCTGCACGCCGGCCTCGCGGAGGTGACCGGCGAGGACTTCGGTCACGGGCAGGACGATGTCGGCGCGACGCCAGACGAAGCGCTCCGCCCACCGCGCCAGTCCGGGCCAGGCAAGGCCGCCGAACCGCGCCCGCTCCTCGGCGAGCGGGGCGTTGACCTCGAGCAGAAGGGGCAGCCCGCGGCGGCGCGCGACCAGGGCACCGGCGAGATGGAAGAGGTTGTAGCGCTCGTAGAGGGCAGCGAAGCGGCCGCTTCGGGCGGCGCGATCGAGCCTGAGCGCCGCGGGCAGGGCATAGGCGAGCTCGGCGAGTTCGGCCACGGCCCGCGGCAGGGCGCGGCGCAGGCGGGCGACCCACCCACCGCTCTCGCCAAAGCGGGCCTGCGCCAAGGCCGAGGGGCCGACCACCACGACCTCGTGGCCCGAAGCGCGCAGGGCGGCAATCAGGCTTTCGAGGTGCACCGCCTGGCCGTCACGCGAGGCGATGCGGTGGGAGTAGAGGAGGCGCACGCAGTCCCGTCGTCCTGAAACGGGTGCCTTACGCGGGAATGTGGCGCGACGGAAGACCGCGCGGTGAGGGCGTTGGCGGCCTTTGCTGGAGCCGACGTGCTGCGGACGGTCCGTGACGGGGCCGCAGCCTCAGCCGGCCACGCCCCTGTCGGAAAACTTTACACCTGCCAAGGCCGCTCTCCGTCAAAACGTTGATTTTCTTAGGCCATACATCATGGCATCGAACATGCATCAGCATTGCGCGCGGCCAGGTCGCGCAGACGCAGCGCAGCCTCAGCCGCGGGAACGGGCTCGCAGGAAAAACCTCGCCAGGGTAACGCCATGAAATCTCTCCCATCCGCAAGCAAGACGGCGGCCGCAACCGGCACCGCCCTCCTCCTCGTTCTGGCCCAGCCGGCGGAGGCCGCGATCGCGACCTTCTTCGGCCACATGTTCAACGCTGCCACCCAGTTCGACACGCTGGTGACGGGTGTCGGCGGCACCGTCACGGTCGACACCTGGACTGGGCTGCCCAGTGGCCTCACGGTGATCGACCGCGGCCCGTACACAATCTCGAAGAACAACAGCGCCAGCATGTTCCCGACGACATATACTCTAATCAATTCAAGCCCGCGGACCTCAATGTCGGGCTTAGCGATCGACATCTCCCCGTCGTCGCGGGACGTTCTCGTCTCCCGCGCGGGCAGTGCCATCAAGTTCGTCTTCGACGACCCGATCAACGGCATCGGCTTTTAGGTTGGCGACTGGGCGACCTGCTGCCAGCCGTCCAACCTCTACATTTCGTTCGACGGTGGTACGCCGATCCTGGTCGGCGAGTCGCGGACCCGTGGCGACCAGTTCCTTACCAATGGGGGGGCGGGTGTGTTCGTCGGTGCGATCGACGACAGCGGGACCTTCACGACCGTCGAGTTCTGGGGCGACGGTTTCGGCGAATACCTTCTCGCCGGCGGCGCGCTTCGCTACGCGCTGGTCGGTCTAGGCTCGCTGCCGCCGGCCAACGGTGGTCTTCCGCCCGTCGGCGTGCCGGCACCTGCGCCGTTGGGCCTGCTCGCGGTGGGCTTGGTCGGTCTCGCCCTGGCCCGGCGCCTCGCTGCCTGAGAGGGTGACGCGGGACGTCGACCGTCGCGATCTGAAGGGGAACGCGCCGCCTGACAACGACGGCGGCCCAATACGAGGGCCGCCGTCGCGCTAACTCCCGTCTCTCAGGCGCCGGAGGAGGCGGCCGAGGGCGTGGCAGGCCAGGGCAGCCGCGCCCAAAGGGTGACGGGGGTCGGCGAGCAGGACTCCAACGAGCGGCACGCGGTCGGGCGCCCAAAGCGCCTTGTAGGCATCGTCGCCCCGGCCGAAGTCCAGCATGCGCACGCGATCCTCTTCGATCAGGTGTCGAACCATCAGCGCGGTCAGCACCGTGCCGGGGGAGGAGGCGCGCTTGGCTTCGTCGTGGAACAGTTTCGGCACCAGCGCCCGGCCGGTTTCGGATTCGACCAGCCAGTACTGGGCGGCGATAGGGGTGTCGTCGGCCTCGCGCAGCACGCCGAGCCGCACGACCCCCGCCTCCGCAGCTGCGCGGATCAGCGCCGGGTCGAACTCCGGGAACGGCTCCTCGGGCTTCCAGGAGCGGGCGCGCACGGCGCGGAAGGCCGAAAGGCCCCGCTCGAGCTCGGGCCCCGAGTGGCGGATCAGCTCGAGGCGGGCGGTGCGCGCGGCGGCCTTGAGCCGGCGGCTGATGGTGTTGCGCAGGGGCGAGGGCCGCTCCGCCAGATACCCTGACCAGCCAGCTGCCAGGTCGAGCGGCGCGATCCGTCGCAGGGTATGGGCGAAGCACCTCGCGACCATGCCTCCTGCCTCGAGCCCGGAGAGGAGCGGCGCAAGCCACGCGGCGTCGGATTCGATGGCTTCCAACCGAGCGGGCGGGCGGAAGCGGAGCAAGCCGGCGAGCGCGAGGCCCGCCGCCGTCCATTCGGCCTGGGTCACGTCCTCGGGCCCGAGCGGGCGCCAAGCCTGGGTGTAGGGGGTGGCGAGGGCGGAGACCCTGCCGCCGTGCCGCAGCAGAAGCACGGTGCAGCGCCCGGCACGCAGGGCGAGCGCTTCGCTGCCGGCCGGCAGGGCGTGCGCAAGGGTGGTCTCGTACCACAGGGCGGAGGCCCAGACGTCCCGCTGTGGCGGGGAGAAGGCGGATCGCAGTTCGCCGGGAAAGCGCGACGGCGGCAGCGGGACGAGCTCTTGGGCAAGGCGCATCGGAGCGAGGCTTCGGGTGCCGGCCTTAGGCAGGAGTTCGCGGCGAAGACCACTCTGCCCGCCAGCGACCCAGCCTGCCACGGCTGCGCGGTCGCGGTCCTGTCGCTGCCGGGAAAGCAGGGCATTCATGTCTTCCGCGTCGGTGTCTTCCGCACGCGAACGCCCGGCTTTCCGTGGACCGGCGCGGGGAAAGGTTGCGGCGTCCAGCGCGGCTCCGTGACATCTCTGTGACCCCGCTTCCGGCGCCGGCCGGATGCGAACATACTCATGTAACGATCGCGACTGCGCAGGAGCGCGCGGATGATAGCGAATTCCGCCCAGCCAGGGCCGTCCCTGGACCACGAGGAGCCAGGCTTCGATCAGGCCGGGCTGGAGCAGCGTGTGAGCGTTCCGGTCGCGGTGGCCGTGATCGGCGCCGGCTCCCTGCTCGCCTGGGCCGCGATTGCCGCGGCGCTGAAGCTCGTCAACGCGCTGCTGGGGTGAGGCGGAGCTGAGGCGCTGCCGGACCAGACCGGCGGCCCGGCCTGACCGGCTTTGCCAGACGCCAACCGGTACGGCCGAAGTCAGCGGCTGATCAGCGAACGCTTGAGCCCAGCTTCAGCGGGCGGAGAAGCCTGAAGCTTGTGCCCTTTGCGCTTCGGCTCCGGTCTCCGATAGCGGACGACTGCAAGACGCCCGGGGCGGCGCGGCGGGCGGAGCGTCCTGAGCCAAACCGCTCGCCGGTCTGCCCCCACGAAGGCCGATCGCCCGCTCAGTCGGCGCGTCGACGTACCGCGGCCAACCCGACCAGCCCGAGGCCAAGGAGGCCGAGGGCGGCCAGCTCCGGCACGCCGACCGGCGGCCCTGGCGGTGGCGGGGTCACGACAGCGTCGCCGCGGACGGTGAACACCCAACGCCCGGGCTGGCCAATGTTGCTGGACGAGACGAGCGCGTTCGGCTCGCCACCGAGGAAGGCGCCGTTCACCGCAGAGCGCGGACGTTAGAACGATACCGTGCTGCCCTTCGAAAAGCCGGCCCGCGCCGAGTTCCTACCAAGCCCATTCGTGCCGCCCGAGGCCCTGCCGGTTTCCCACTGGATCCGGTCGTAGTTGAAGATGATGTCGGCATTGCCGACTGCGATATCGGAACGGTAGACCAGGATGCGCCGGAAGCTGTTTAGCTTGTCGGTCCGACGGCTGAAGTAGCGGACATCCACCCAGTTGACGCCGAATGCGGTCCGCCCTGAGAACGTTCCTGTGCCGTACGTCCCAGGCTGGCTGCCGTTGCCCGTGCCGCGGGTGTCCACGTCGGCGAAGAACGGCGGGATGATCACGCGGCTGGTGGCCAGCAGAGGGAACGGCGTGTACGTGCCCAATGCGGCGTCGAACGTGACGTTGCCGTTGTTGTTCCCGTAGAGCTGTGTGTAGGCCGTGCCGAAGAAGTTGAAGCTGAAGCCGATGGGAACGAGGAGCCGATGGGAACGAGGCCGGTCGAGCCGTCGTCGTTGCGCGGGAGCGTGTTGGCGTTGAAGCCGGGGACCACAGTGCCGGCGAGGGAAGCACCGCTGAACGTGGCCAAAGCCGTCCCGACCAGCAGGACCTTGAGGATGGGGTGCACGGTTGTCTCTCCTCTTCCGGATCGTCAGTCGTTTCTTTATCACGACGTTCCTTGCTCGCAAGGCTCACGCTGCCATTGCGCCCCTCAAACCGCACGCATTTTCCGACAAACAGGTTTCTGCTGTTTCCGGGAGACGTTTTTGACAGGGAACCACACCCGTCTGCCGCGCCTGCCGGCACGGAACCGTCTTAAGGATCGAAGAGAGTCTCTTCCGGAAAAGGAATCTTCCGTGATCCAATCGTTCTGGAAGCGATCGATTCCATTACCGAGGGTTGGCCGTGCACCGCAAGCGAAGGGCTCAGCCGCGGCGTCGCCCGGGATCACGCCACCGCGGGGCTGAGGTCAGCGCGTGCTCCTGCCGCGGCCGCCTCGCGTTCGGCGGCGAGCCAGGCGAGGACAGAGGCCAGGCCTTCCGCGAGCGGTGTGGGTGGCGGCAAAGCGAGGGTCGCGACCGAGCGCGACCGGTCGCCAAGCGAGTGACGGATCTCTCCCGGCCGCGGCGGGCCGTGCAGGACCGGAGTTTCAGTGGCGGTCACGGTTCGCAGGGTGTCGACGAGCTCACGCACTGAAGTTGCGTGCCCGGAACAGAGATTGAGCACCGGTGCCGCCGTGCTCGCCCGCTCGAGCCCGGCCAGGATCCCCGCCACGATGTCAGCGACGAAGACGAAGTCTCGCGTCTGCCCGCCGTCGCCGTTGATCACGATCGGCTCGCCGCGCGCGATCCGGCCGCAGAACACCGAGATCACGCCGGAATAGGGGGAGTGAGGGTCCTGCCGCGGCCCGTAGACGTTGAAGAACCGCAGCCCGAGGGTCGGCACGCCATACACGGCTCCGGCGACGCGCGCATGCAGTTCCGACCCGAACTTGTCCGCCCCATAGGCGGAAAGCGGTTGACAGGGCGCGTCCTCGCTGATCGGCAGCCGCGCCTGCTCGCCATACACCGCGGCCGAAGAGGCGTAGACCACCGGCACCGGCCCGCGCCCGCATGGGTCGCGCGCGGCGTCGAACACCGCGATTGTGCCGCCGAGGTTCACCCGGTGCGCGCCGAGCCAGTCCTCGGTGCAGCGCTGCACCGAGGCGATCGCGGCGAGATGCACGACGGCGTCGACCCCGGCCGCGGCAGCGCGCACGGTCGCGGCATCCGCCACGTCGCCAACAACGAGCTCCACGCGCGGGGGCACGTTCTCGCGCCGGCCGGTGGAGAGGTCGTCGAGCACCCGCACCGCATCGCCGCGGGCGAGGAGGGCGGTGCAGAGATGCGAGCCGATGAAGCCCGCCCCGCCCGTGACCAAGATTAGAGCCATGCTGCCCTTGCCTGGGCTAAAGGGTTCGGCCCGGCGGCTCGCGCGCGATCAGCGCCCCAAGCGGGCGATCGCGCGGCAGAAGCGGCGGCGAAACGACCAGGAGCGCGCTGCGCACGGACCCGTCCCCGTAGCGTGAGAGAACGCGCAGGTCGACCGGATGCAGCCCGCGCTCGTTGGGCAGGCGCAGGGCGAGACGCACGCCGCGCGGGACCTCGCCGGGCGGGAAGGCGTGGCCGATGAGGACCACCGTGCCCGCTGGAGCAGCGGAGGCGGTCAGCGCGACCGCTGCCGCATCCCCGGGCCCGCGCGGGGGCAGAGGCTCGGAGCGCGGCGGCGCGGCCCGCCCCTGCGGCGGCCGGGTCGGCGGCTGGGCCCGCAAAGGTTCCGACGCGCAGCCGGCAGGAAGGCTCAGCACAACCAACGAAAAGTCCCGCCGGCTTAGGCTCGCACCCATGCTCCCTCCTCCTTCTCGGTCGGCGCGGCGCACCGGCCGATAATGCGGCGGAACAGCGCGATCTGCCCGGCCGAGACCTCCTCCCAGCCGAACCGCTCGGCATAGGCGCGGACGGATGACCGCGACGGCGGCTCAGACAGCAGACGGTGGACCGCTGCGGCGATCGCCTGTTCGCTTGCCTCCTCGACGACCACCCCGGCCCCCTCGGTGCCCACGGCTTCCCGGCTTCCCCAGGCTGGGGTGGCCACGACTGGCGTGCCACACGCCATCGCTTCAAGGATGACGTTCGCCCAGCCTTCCCGTTCGGAGGCGAGGACCATGACGTCGGCCGCGCCGTAGAGCGCAGGCAGGTCGCGGTGCGGCACGGGGCCAAGGAAGCGCACCCGATCGGCCACGCCGAGCCGGTCTGCCAGGGCCTCCAGCGCACCGCGCTCCGGCCCCTCGCCGGCGATCAGCAGACGGACGCCGGGCAGAGAGGCGAGGGCGCGAATGGTGAGGTGATGACGCTTGCGCGGGATCAAAAGCCCGACCGACAGGAGGGCGGGGCCGTCAAGCCCAAACCCGCGGCGCAGGGCATCGCGATCGGCCGGGGGACGGAACAGGTCGAGGTCGACCCCGTTGCGCAGCACGACGATGCGCTCCGGCGCCACGCCGAGCGCGACGAGGCCCTCCTTCAGCGCCGCGCTGACCGCAACCAGCCCGTCGGCCTCGGCCAGGGCGCGACGGATCATCCGCCTAGGGAGCCAGTAGCGGGGAAACTGGCTCGTGTCGGAGCCGCGCGCGGTCAGCACAACGGGCAGCCCGAAGCGCCGCCCCACCTGCACCGCCGCCACCCCGTCCGGGAACAGGTAGTGGGCATCGATCAGGTCGAAGCGCTCGCCGCGCGCAAGCAGGCGCCGGACCACGCCGTCGACTGCCTGCGCGTAGGCGAAGGGGTTGGTGGCCATGCCAAGGCCCGGCACGGCGAGAAAACGCGGATGGTGCACAAGGATCCCGTGCCGGTCCTCCATGGCGGGAATAGGGGCGGCTGGCGCTGGTCGGCCCGGGAACCAGGGCACCGGGGCGATGACCGTGCTGTGCGCTTCACCGCCGGCGACGAGATGCCTGAGCCTGTTCTCGACGAACACGCCATGATTGGGCTGGCCGGGATTGGGGTAGAGGCTGCTGAGCGTGAGCAGGCGGAGCGGGGCGACGCCGGTGTGGGACGCCATCGTCGTGGCTCGCGTCGGGCTGATCCGGTTCGAGACGGTCGAAGGGGGACCAGAGGCGTCGTCTCTGTTCGGGCGTCTGCAAGGTCCAGACGAGGAGCCAGACGACGGCGATGAGCATAATGCCGAAGTAGACGCTTTGCATGCGGCCTCTCCCGCGTCTCCGGCCGACGTCATCGTACGGCGCGCGTCCGCCAGGACGGCTGCACTCCGCGCCCGGTGGCGGCAGGCGGCACCGCCAGTGGCGGCGGTGAAGCCGCTGCGGCCGCGCGCCGGGCCGGGTAGGCCGGTTGCCGTGCGCGGAGGTCCGCGGCCACGAGCTCATGTGTCGCCGTCAGCACGGCGAGCAGGGTGAGGTAGCCGTCCCAGTACTGCAACGACAGGAAGGTCCCCCCCGCCATGTAGGCGACAAGGGAGACTTGGCTCATCCGCCCGAGAGAGTTCGCCCAGGCGTGGCGCGGGTCGCGCCGCCCGAGCCGGGCGAGGCGGCCAGCATACAGCCAGCCGGCGACCATGAGCGCGATCCAGATCGCGAACACAATGAAGCCGTGCTCGCCGAGCGTCTCGAACCAGATGCTGTGTGCTGCGCGCGCGGTGATGCCGGGCGCGTAGATGTCGACGATCCACTGGTGGTACATGCCCTGGAAGCCGGCCCCGGTGAGCGGACGGGCGAGCGCGATCTTCAGCGACGCTTCCCAGATCCGCACGCGCCCCATCGCTGACGCATCCTCCTCGTAGGCAAGGATGCTGCGCATCCTCTCCTCCCAGAGGCCTGGCATGAACAGGACGACCGCCGCGGCCCCGATGGCAAGCCCGATCGCCGAGAGGACCTTGCCGCGACTGCGCCACCACAGGACCCCAACTGTCGCAGCGAAAGCCACGAGCGCCCCCCGCGATTGCGTCCCGATCGAAGCGAACATGGTCAGCAGCATCGCGACCAGGGTGCCCGCGCGCACCGCGGCATGTTTCGACTGCAGGCGGAGATGGTTCATCAGCGGCAGCGCGAAGAGGAGTGCGACCGCGATGTGGTTGCGGTCGAAGATCATAGAGTCCGCAGGACCGAGGACCTTATGCACCCCGCCAGTCATCAGCGTGAACGCGCCGCCTCGAACCCCGTAGTAGCCCATGCTGATCGCGAGCATCCACAAGAGAGCATGGATGCGGTCGGCATCCGTCAGCAATGCGCGGGTCAGCAACACGCCGGCGAGGATCTTGATCACCTTGTCGTAGCGGGCCCAGACGACGGGGGCGGGCGAGATCGCGAGCGCCGAGGTGAGGGTGATCCCAGCCGCGAACAGAAGAAGGAGAACCGTCACCGCATCGCGCGGCACGCGTTTCGGTTCGCGCGCAACGACGCAGCCGATGACGGTGGCGAGGAAGGTGATCATCGCCCATGGCTGGCCCGAGGCGAAACCGTGGATCAGCCGGTGCGGGCTCATGAACGACACCCAGGACCACAGCAGTACGCCGACGAAGGGCTTGCCCGATGCCGTGACCAGAAGGAACGGCACCATGATCGCGACGAAGGCGATGCTCCGGAGCATGCGGGCCTACCGTTGTCCTCGCGCGGGCCGTCAGCGCGGTGCCGCGCGCAGCCGGGCGAGCAAGGCCTCGGCCTCGCTCCGTTCGGCGAAACGCACATTGGCGGCGAGGATCGGCTCAAGCACGCGGATGGCTTCCTCGCGCGCTCCGGTGGCAGCGAGCCCTTGGGCGAAACGGACAAAGATGCCGGGGTCGGCCTGAGCTCGCTGCGCGGCACCCGCCGCCGCTTGGCGCAGAAGCGGCAGCGCCTCGCTGGCCCGGCCCTGGCGCAGCAGGATCCAGCCCAGCGTGTCGGCCGTCTCAGGGGTGGGGACGAGGAAATATGCCCGTTCGGCGAGCCGCAGCGCCTCGGCAAGCAGGGCCCGGCCGGCTTCAGTCTCGGTCTCCGCCCGCGCCTGCATCAGCCATGCCAGGTTGTTGGCGGAAACGCCGTCGTCGGGACGGGCCGCTACGACTTTGCGCAGGCGCATCTCCGCCGCCGCGGTCTCGCCCTGCACGATCTCGATCTGGGACAATAGGGCATGGGTTGCGGCATCCTCCGGTTCGCGCTCGAGCCAGGCCTTCAGCGCCCCGGCGGCGCGGTCGGGCCTGCCGACGGCTTGCCAAGCCGCCGCCTGCGCCTGCGCAAGCGCACCGGAGGGCGCGGAACGGAAGCCCGCTTCGTAGGCCGCCGCCGCTTCCTCGGCGCGGTTCGCTGCCATGAGCAGGTTGCCGCGCAGGGCAAGCGAGGCCGGCCACGCGTCGCGCTGCCGGGCCAGCGTGTCGGCGAGGGCGAGGGCGGCGTCAAGGCCGCGCGCGTCGCGGACGAGCTCGACCAGGCCCTGCAGCAGCAGAGCGTCGTTCGGCTGCAGCCGGATTCCCTGCTGCAGCACCGCTTCTGCTGCGCCGGTGTCGTTGCGCCGGGCGAGCAGGGTGGCGACCTGGCGGCGGGCGAGGCTGGAGCGGGGTTCCTGCGCGAGGGCCGCACGCGCCGCGGCTTCGGCCTCGGCCATCTGTCCGGCCTGGGCCCGCGCCTCGGCGAGCACGATCAAGTGCTGGGTGGTGCGGGCCCGGTCGCGCCAGGCGGGCGAATCCAGCACCGCCACCGCCTTCTCCGGCTGGCGAAGCCGAAGTTGGGCGCTGGCCAAGGCGAGTGCGACCGCGCTCGAGGTCGGGTTAGCGGCGTGCACGCGCTCGAGGATGGCGAGAGCCGAGGCGCCGTGCGGTCCGCCCGTGCCAGCAGCATTGCCGATCCGCTGCAGGGCCTCGGCGTTCTCGGGATCGCGCTCAAGCACCTCGGCGAGCATGCGTTCGGTCCGCGCCGCGTCGTTCTCCATCGCCGCGATCCGGGCGAGGCCGAGGCGTGCCCGCACACTGTCGGGGTGGCTGCGCAGAACGGCCTCGAATCGCCCCTTCGCCCCCGCGAGATCGAGCCGGATCAGGCGGATGGTCGCCTCAACAATGCCGGCGAGCTCGCCCTCGCGCGCCTCGGCTCCGAGGCGCCCGAGTTCGGCCTGGGCGGTGTCGAGATCGCCGAGGGCGAGCGCGGCCGAGGCCAGAACCTCGCGCGCGCCGCGCTGGTCGGGCGCGCGGGCGAGCGCGCTGCGGGCCGCCTCGGCTGCGGCTGCGATGTCGCCAGTCCCGAGCCGGGCCACGGCGAGCCGGGTGAGGATGCCGGGATCGTCGGGAGACAGTTCGGCCGCGCGCTCGAACGCCTCGCGCGCCTCCGCCCGCCTCCGCATCGCCGCATGCGCCCGGCCCAACATGTCGAGGGCCTCGGCGTCCGCCCGCCCACGCTGCACGAGGCGCGTGAGCGTGCCGGCCGCGGCGTCCGGCGCGCCGCGTTCCATCTCGATCGTGGCGAGAAGCTTGGCACCGCGCGGATCGTCGGGGCGGCGCGCGACATGACGCTGCGCCGCGTCCTCGGCCTGGGCCGTCTGGTTGAGCGCGCGTTTCACCGTGGCGAGCACGAGAAGCCCGTCCGGCAGATTGACGAGTGTTTGGGAGGGGATGCGTTGCAGGGACTGATCCGCCGCCTGGAAGTCGCGCGCCTGCACCTTCAGCATGGCATCGAGCAGGAGCCCGACCGGCGCGTTGGGGGCGAGTCTGAGCCCGGCCGCAATGTCGCGCCGGGCGGCCTCGAAGTCGCCGGAGCGCATCAGCAGTTCGCCGCGACGGAACAGCGGCAGCGGGTCGCCCGGCGCGCGGGCGATGATCTTGCCGAACGTCGCCACCGCCTCGGCGAGCTCGCCGCGCTCGAACTGCAAGGCGGCCTTGCGGTTCAGCGCCTCGACATTGTCCGGCTCCAGGGCCAGTGCCGCATCGACCGCGGCCTCGTGCCCGGCCCGGTCGCCTTCGACCGCGGCGACGGTGGCCTGGGCGAGGTGGGACTCGACCAGCCTGGGGGCGAGCCGGATGGCGGCAGACGCAGCCCGCTTGGCCTCCTCGCGCTGGTTTAGGGCGAGATGGGCGAAGGTGCGGAACGCGGCGACGGTGCCGGCGACCTCGGCCGGCACCGCGGTTTCGTTGATCGGGAAGTCGCGCAGCAAGTCGTTATGTCGTCGCAACAGGAGATAGGCGCGCAGCAGGAGCTCGGTGCCGTCGCGGCGGTCGAAGCCCCGCTCAAGGGCGGCGCGGGCCTCCTTCTCGGCCGTGTCGCCATCGCCGAGGGCGAGGGAGACCCGGGCGAGGGCGGCGCGCAAGGCGGGGTCGTTGGGGCTGGCGCGAACCGCGTTGCGCCATTCGATCTGCGCCGCGCGCAGGTCGCCGCGCGCCTCGGCTGCGCGCGCGCGGTCCGGATTGGCGTCGGCCGGGGCGGCGAGCAAGGCGGTGCAGAGGGCGAGCACCGCGAGGCGAAGGGGCGGGCGAAGGCGGGAGGTCATCGTCTCTCTCCGTCAGGCGCCGTCCAGCGGATCATGCGTTTGGGCCTCGGTGCGCGGGACGGCGATGCCGTGCGTCTCCAACAGCGCGTAGAGCGTAGGCCGGCTGACCCCGAGCAGGCGCGCGGCCTGGGCGAGGCTGCCGCCGGCATGGGCGAGCGCGCGCAGGATCGTCTCGCGCTCCGCCCGAAGCCGGGCCGTGCGCAGATCGAAGTCCGGCTCGGCCGGGGCGGTCTCGGCCGCTTCCGGCGGCGCTTGCAGTTCGAGATCGCCGACAGAGACGAGCGGGCCTTCGCTCATCAGCGCAGCCCGGCGGACGCGGTTCTGCAGTTCGCGGACGTTGCCCGGCCAGGAATGGGCGAGAAGGGCGGACTCGGCAACGGCGTCGAAGCCGCGCAGGCGGCGGCCGAACTCGCGCCCGTCGCGGGCGAGGAAGGCGCGCGCCAGCAGGAGCACGTCCTGGCCCCGCTCGCGCAGGGGCGGGATGCGCACGGTAACAGCGTTCAGCCGGTACAGGAGGTCGGTCCGGAACAGCCCTTCCGCCGCCTGCCGCTCGAGCGGCTGGTTGGTGGCGGAGACCAGCCGAACGTCGACCTTGATCGGCGTGCGCCCGCCGAGACGTTCGATCGTCTGTTCCTCCAGGAAGCGCAGGAGCTTGGCCTGCAAGGCGAGCGGCAGGTCGCCGATCTCGTCGAGAAAGAGGGTGCCGCCATTGGCCTGTTCAAACTTGCCCACAACCTGCCGGATGGCGCCTGTGAAGGCGCCCTTCTCGTGGCCGAACAGCTCGGATTCGAGCAGGGTCTCCGGGATGGCGGCGGCGTTGATGGCAACGAAAGGCCTCTCTGCGCGCTGGCCCATGTCGTGCAGCGCCCGCGCCAGCGCCTCTTTGCCGGTGCCAGATTCGCCCAGAAGCAGCACAGGTACCGTGACGGACGCGAGCCGCTCCACCTGACGGCAGACCGCGAGCATGCGCTCATCGGCGGTCAGCAGGCCCTGGATGGGCGAGGCGCGCGGAGCGGCCGCGAGGCGGAGGTTCTCCTCCTCGAGTTCGCGCAGCCTCAGCGCGCGCTCGAGAATGATTCGCAGGACCCCGAGATCGGCTGGCTTGGGGCAGAAGTCGTAGGCGCCGAGCGCGATCGCACGCAGCATGTTGGCCTTCTGGTCCTGGCCGGAGGAGACAACGACCGGCAGCAGAGGGTTCAGCCGGCGCAGGGCCTCGAGGGTGGCGAAGCCCTCGCTCACGCCCTCGGGGTCGGGCGGGAGGCCGAGATCGAGCAGCACCACGGCGGGCTTCTCGCGCCGCGCCACCGCCTCCGCCTCGGCCCGATCGGAGGCGAGCACGACCCGCCAAGCCTGGAAGCCCCACCTGTACTGCATGGCGAGGCCCTCGTCGTCCTCTACCACGAGGAGCTTCGGCTTGCTCACGCTGCCCTCTCCCGGGCGGAGAGCGACCGGTGCGCTGCGGCCGGCTGCTCGAGCGGAAGGGTCAGCCGCATGGTCGTCCCCCGCCCCGGCGTGCTCAGCGCCTCGAGATCACCGCCCGCCTCGCGCGCCAGTTCCCGTGCCTGCCAAGCCCCGATCCCGCTGCCCTTCGCCTTGCCGGCCGTACCCAGCGGCCGGAACAGCACGTCGCGGATGAACTCCGCGCTCATCCCCGGGCCGCGATCGGTGATCTCGATCACAGCGCGGTCACCGGCGCGGGCGAGCACGACCTCGACGGGAACGCCCGCGGGCGAGGCTTCGAGGGCGTTGTCGAGCAGGTGGCTGACGGCGGCGTCGAGCGCCTCGGGGGCGATCGCGACCGAAAGCCCGGTCTCGGCCGTGAGGCGCACGCGCGGGCCGTGCCGTTGTGCCAGGAGGGCGAGACGCGCGGCCGGATCGAAGCCGGGTTCGGCGCCGCGCGGCGCGCCCGCGGCCGTCGCTTCGGCCGGGGCGCGCAGGCGCGCGATCAGGCTGTCGATTCGGTCGGCAGCGAGGCGGACTGTGGTCAGCATGTCGCGCCGGAACTCAGGGTCGTCGAGGTTGTCCTCGGCGTTGGCGAGCAACAGGCGCAGCTGGCTCGCCACCGTCTTGACATCGTGGGCGACGAAGGCGAAGCGTTTGGCGTAGTCAGCGAGGCGGCGGTTTTCGGCCAGACGCTCTGCGGCGCGGCGTTCGGCCAGGAAGACGGCGACCTCAGAGCCGAGGGCGCGGAGCAGATCATAGGTTTCGCCGTCAAGCGGGAACGGCGCGCGCGGCGGAGCGAGCAGAACAACGCCGATCATGCCGTCGCGCGGGTGCTTCAGAGGGACGGCAAGCCAGATCGGGCGCGGACAGTCCGCCGGCAAAGACGCGCAACCCGCCTCGCTGCAATCGAGGATCCACTCGCCGCCGCGCAGGTCCCGCGCCAGGGCAGAGTCTCTGGGGAGGCGCAGAGCAGGTCGCTCCGGCATGTTCCAGGACACCTGCCAGCGCAGAAAGGGGTCCGCACCGTCATCCGCCAGAAGGAGGACCCCCGCTGGACTGTCCACCGTATCGGCCACGGCGCGCACCGCTCGCGGCAAGGGCTCCTCCGTCGTGTCCGCCGCCGACAGCGTGGCCAGCACGCGTTGCCACTCCCGGCGATAGTCGTAGCGGGCGGTAAAGAAATGGTCGACGATGCGCCGCCGGATCTGGGAGCGGACGGTGCCGGAGGCGAGGGCGACGCCGAGGCCGATCGCGGCGCAGCCGAGCAGGCTGGCTCGGGCCACCTCGCCCCAAGACGCGCCGAGGTGACGGGCGACCTCGCCGACCAAGCCGACGGCAAACAGGAACACGCCGCCGACGATGAGGGTGGCCGCGTGGAAGACCACCGACCGGGACACCGGCAGGCCGCGCCTGACGCGACGGTCGCGCACGGCGGAGACGGCGAGCAGAGGCAGGGCAGTGGCGGCGATCACCGCCCGCGCCTCGAGCAGGGAGGGAAGGAAGTCGCGGCGCAGTACGGCATCGACCGCGACGACGAGGTCGATTGCGGCCAGCCCACCGAGCGCGATGCAGGGCAACTTGACGTGCCAGCGCGCCGCCTCGCTGACGTTGCGGTATAGGTTTTCCGCCGCGAGGAGAATGAGCAGGGCAAGGCCAATCCGACCATAGAGCCCGGGGGAGAGGAGGAAGGGTGCCGTGATTGGGGGCGGGGCGAGCACTGAACCTGCGGCCACGGCGAGAGCGAGGGCGACCGCCGCGGCGACGAACCGCTGCGCCAGCCGCAGCGCGATCGCGCCGGCGAAGCGCTGGTAGAGGACAAGCAGGGCGGCGAACCAACCCAGGCTGCGCAGGCCCTCGAGCAGGCCGGGCAAGCCGTTCAGGGGATCGTCCGGGGCGAGAGAGACCGAACCGGCCCAGATCCCGGTCAGCAGGGCAGCCCCGGACAGAGCAAGGGGAACCGCGCCCCTGGTGGCGGCGAGCGCGAGCACGGCCCAGACCAGGCAGGCGGCGGAGACGGCGGCGTACAGTCCGGCCGAGACCATGGGTGGCGTCTCACTGTGCGAGGTCGCTTCAGCGCGCAACGGACCGTTCGCCCCGCGGCCGGTCCGCGCCTCGGTCGGGCTATCGCCGCCGGCCGGCGGCCCGCGACGCGCCTTCGGCCGACTGTCGAAGCAACCTCTAACATGCGCATGGTAGTCTGAAGGGGTCAAGCGGCGCAATGCCGAAAAATCATCGTCTAATATCATTTTTATGACAAACGGTCGGAGGCATCAGCTCAGGCCTCAACAAAACCTTGGCCCGCCGCAGGGGAATCTCTTTTTTTGGGTTTTCAGAACAGTTCTGGCGCGCGGCATCCGGTTGTGCTAACCGTCACACGCCGGGACGAGGGTCCGTGCTAGGTTTCCCGCCGTGCGCCGTCAGCATGAGGTGATGGGGTCGCGGGGCATGGGGCGGGGGGCATGGGTTTGCATGCGGAACGAAGGGGCGGGTTTCCCGCCAGGCAAAAGCCTCCTATCGTCAGCTTTCGCCCCGGTGTTGCGCCGCCCGCAGCGGGGAATGGCAGGGACGACCGAAAAGGCGACGATGAGGTGAGGATCAGGTTCGGTTTGGGCGAAGCCGCGGCGCGTCGTCCGCCGCCGCCCTAGAGGAGATGGGACGGGACTTCGATGCAGACGCAGACATGGCAGGACCACACTCCCCGGCGCGACAGCACCGAGCTTCGCGGTCTGGTACGGAAAGCCGCACGGTTCGGGCTCGTCGTCTTCGGCTGCGGCCTGGCCGCGGCCTGCGGCGGCGGCGGCGGCGTCCCGGTGCCGGCCGTCGACACCCGTCCGCAACTGCCCGCTTTCGACGCGCCAGAGTACGTGATCGGCCCCGGCGACACGCTCTCGATCCAGGTCTACCGCCTGCCCGACCTGTCCGCCACAGTGCCTGTTCGCCCCGACGGGCGGATCTCAACGCCACTGGTGCAGAGCGTGGTCGCGGCCGGCCGCACGCCCTCCGAGCTCGCGCGGGAGATCGAGCGCGAGCTGCGCCGCTTCGTGCGCGAACCGACGGTGACCGTGCTTGTCACATCCTTCGTCGGGCCGCCAGCGCGGCAGGTTCGCGTCGTTGGCGAGGCGGCCCAGCCGCTCGCCGTCCCGTTCCGCGAAGGCATGAGCGTGCTGGACGTGATGATCCAGGCGGGGGGGCTGACCCGCTTCGCCGCCGGTAACCGGGCGGAAATCGTTCGGCGCGAAACTCCGGGCGGGCCGGCCCAGGTGATCCCGGTCCGACTGGCCGACCTGTTGCGCGACGGCGACATGTCCCAGGACCTGCCAATGCGGCCCGGCGACACGCTGGTGATCCCGCAGAGCTGGTTCTGACCGGCGCGCCGAGAGGGCGGCCTCGGCGCGAGACGTGCTGAAGGAGGGGCGGGGCTTTGGACCAGATCGGACAGATCCTGCGGCGCATGGTCGCCGCGAGCTGGCAGCACCGCTGGAAGGCGTTGCTGGTGGCTTGGCTCGTTTGCCTCGTCGGCTGGGCTTACGTGCAGCGCATTCCCGACCAGTACCGCGCCAGCGCGCGCGTCTATGCTGATGTCGATGCCGTCCTTGGCGCCGTGCTGCGCGACCTCGCGGTCGACGGCTCGCCGCAGAACCAGGTCGACCTCCTCGTGCGCACCCTGCTCACCCGCCCCAACCTAGAGCGGATCATCGGGCGCACCGACCTCGATCTTCGCGTCTCCACGCCGAAAGACCGCGAGGCCCTGATCCAGGAGCTCGGCGAGAAAATCCGCATCGGGACCTTCCGCGGCCGCAGCTCCGTCTTCAGCATCGAGTTTGTCGACCACGACCCGCGACTGGCGCGCGACGTCGTGCAGACGGTGCTCACGCTGTTCATGGAGTCCGCCACCGCCTCCGACCGCCAGCAGCTCGAGCAGGCGCGCGCCTTTGTCGAGGCGCAGATCCGCAACTATGAGGCTCAGTTGCGGGCGGTCGAACAGAAGCGGATCGAGTTCCGCAACCGCTATTTTGACCTCCTGCCTTTGGAACACGGGGGTATGAGCCGGCTGGACCAGTCACGCGAGCGCTTGTCGACGCTTCGCGGCGACCTCGATGACGCCCGGCAGCGCCGCGCCCTCTTGCAAGCGCAGTACGAGGAGATGCAGCGGGCGCCGGCACGAACGGCCCGCGCCGCTGGCGGAGGTGGCGATCCGCGCCTGGCGGCGGCCGAGCGAACCCTGCGCGAACTGCTTCTCCGCTATACCGACGAGCATCCGGACGTGGTCGCCACGCGCGCCATCATCGCCCAGCTCCGCGGGCAGGGCGCGCGCGGCGGAGGCGAGGGTGCGGCCGTCGCCGCCGCCCCCGCCCCCCAGGTCAATACGCTCGAGCAGGTGCGGCTGAGGATTGTCGATCTCGACGGCCAGATCGCCTCCCTGGAACGCCAGATCGAGGAGACCGCGACCCGGGTGAAGCGGCTGGAGGAGCTGCTGCGGACCGTGCCGCAGGTCCAGAACGAGTATGCCAACCTCAACCGTGACTACGATGTGCTGCAGCGCAACTACCGCGATCTGATCGCGCGGCGCGAGGCGTTGCAGATCGCGGGGGCGGCCCGGCGCGAGGCGGATCGCGTCCGGCTCGAAATCATCGAACCGCCTGTCGTGCCGCTCAGACCGGAGGCGCCGAACCGCTTGCTCCTTCTTACCGGTGTGCTGGCGGCGGGCCTCGCGGCAGGGGCCGCCCTGGCTTTGGTCCTCGGCCAGTTCGACACCAGCTTCTATACACTGCGCGACCTGCGCCAGCTCGGCCTGCCCGTGCTGGGCGCGGTTTCGGAGGCGGATCCGCCGAGGATGCGCCTTGCTGTCGTGACGTTCCTCGTGCCGCTGCTGGCCCTGCTGGCCGCCTATGGCGCGTTCGCGCTCGGCTTTGATGCGAAGCAGTTCGCCGACCGTGTGCCGGCAGTGGTCAACAGGTTGCTGACATGAACGTTCCCCCTCTGCGCCCGCCGGGTCGCGACCGGCAACACCTTGTCGAGCGCGCGGTCGAGGCGATGGGCGTTTCGCGGCCGGCTGCCGAGGCGCGAGCCGCGCCTGCGGCAGCGCCGCCTTCGGCCGGCAAGCCCGCCGGTGCGGCGGGTACAGCTCCGCCACTCCAGCGTCAGACCGAGGCTCCGCCCCTGCCGACGATCGGACGCGAGGCGCTCGCGGCCCTCGGCCTGATGGTCGGATCAGCGCAGGGCGCGCGCAGCCGTATCGCCGAGGAGTACAGCGTCATCCACCACGCCGTGCTGCGGACCATACGCTCCACGCCCTCGGTCGATGGCCGCTGCGGGCGGATCGTTATGGTCACGTCGGCAAGGCCCGGCGAAGGCAAGACCTTCACCGCGCTCAACCTTGCGGCCGCCCTGGCGGTCGGGTCGCAGCGCACGGTCGTGCTTGTAGACTGCGACGGAAAGGTCGGCTCGCTCACTGATCGGCTCGGTCTGCGCAACGAGGTCGGCCTCTGCTGCCTTGCCGCCGATCCGCTAAGCCGGGGCTTGCCGCCGCTTCATCCGACCGCGGTGCCGAGGCTGCTCGCGCTCGGTTACGGCCGCAGCGGCCGGCCGGGCAGCCCTCCGCCGGCGACCTTGGGCGCAGTGCTGCTCCGCCTCGCCAACGCCTATCCGGATCACCTGTTCGTGCTCGACACCCCGCCCTGCCTCGCCACTGCCGAAGCGTCGCTTCTCGCCCCCGTCGTCGGGCAGGTGGTCATGGTGGTGCAGGCGGAGGCGACGCAGAGGGCCGAAGTCGAGGCTGCCCTGGACCTCGTCGATACCTGTCCCAGCATCGAACTGTTGCTCAACCGTTCGCTCTTGCGCGGTCACGATGCCTTCGGCGCATATGGCTACGATGATTACCACGCGCCGCCCCCCGACCGCCCCTAAGACGCCCCCTTCTGCGCCTCGCCACATGGCCAGACCGCGCACCCCATTGCGCCGCTGTGCTGCCGCGGCCGTGGTGCTCGCCTCGGTCGCGTCCATCTGCCAGAAGGCCGCAGCGCAGCCCGAGAGCGCGCCGCCCCGCGGCCCTCGCCTTGCCCCCTCCCTGCCGGCCGTGGAGCCCGGCATCGGTGCCCGGCCGGGCGGGCTCGGCTTCCCCTTCACCACGCTGGAGAGGGTGCCGGTCGGCCAGGTCGGGTGGTTCGTGCAGCCGAGCCTCGGCCTCTCCGTCGGCTTCGACGACAACGTCCGTTTCACGGCTCGCAACCGGCAGTCCGACGTGTTCGTCGGCGTCAGTCCGGCGATCCTGGTGCGCGCCGATACTCCGCGCATCACCGCAATCGCCAACTACGCGCCGACCGCAACGTTTTTCCTGTCTCGCAACGAAGAGAGCCGCTTGTCGCACGCCGGCGCGGCGCAGGCGCTGGCTACCCTGGTGCAGGACCGGCTGTTCCTCGACGCTAGGGCGTCTGCTTTCACCTCTGACGTGTTCGGCGCCTTCGGCGACGACACCGCGGGAGGCGCGCGGCGGAACCAGATCCAGACCGTCTCTGCCTCCGTTTCGCCCTACCTCGTGCAGCGCTTCGGCGGCCTTGCCGTCGCCCGCGCCGGGTACGTGTTCAACGTCACCGACCAGACGCGGCAGGACACCACGCGCCCCGTGCTGATTGACGATCCCGTCTTCGGTCCAATCCGCGCGCGAAGCTTCACGCCGTCCAGCTTCCTCTCCCACACCGGCTACCTGACGGTGACCACGGGTGAGGATTTCGGCCGGCTGCTGCTGACCGGCAGCCTCACCGGCACGAGTTTCGACGGTGACGGAATCTACGACGGCGCCCGTCGCTGGGAGGCTGCGTTCGGCGCCGGCTACGGCGTCACGCGCTGGCTCTTTGTGCTCGGCGAGATCGGCTATGAGAGCCTGACCTACAACACGGTGCCGAAGACCGACATCGCCGGGCCGATCTGGAGCATCGGCGTCCGGCTAGTGCCCTCCGACACAGCGGACCTCACGGTGCGCTACGGCCGGCGGGACGGCTACAACGCCTGGCAAGCCGAGGGCTCGACCAATCTGATCGGGCCGCGCACGCGGCTCTCTGTTGCATACAGCGACCGCTTGACCAACGCTGCCCTACGCGCGGCGGAACTGCTGCGCACCACGACGCTGGATCCGTTCGGCAACCCGATCTTCACCGCCTCCGGTGTACCAGTCCCGCTCGGCGGCGGCGGGGGCGGGCTGCTCGGCTTCCAGGACGGGCTCTTCCGCACCCGCTCCGCTTCGGCCTCGATCCGGCACGCGCTGGAGCGCGACGTGTTCGTCCTGTCCCTCCTGCACGAGAAGCGCCGCCCGTACGCTGGTGATCCACGAACGCGCCGCCAATTGCCCTCTGAGGCGACCTCGGTCGGGCTCAGCTGGTCTCGCCCGCTCGACGACCTGACCAACCTGACCAGCTTTGTGCGCTACGGCGTGCGCACGCTGGGTTCCGGCCGCGGCAGCGACAGCACCTTCTATTCGGCGGGCGCAGTTCTGACCCATGCCTTCTCCGAAACCCTTTCGGGAGCGCTCAGCTACCGCCTGGACGTGCGCGACGACGAGGCTGGCGATGACACCGTCTATCGCAACCTCGTGGTCGCGTCCGTGCGCAAGACGTTCTAGGGCCACCCGGCACCAAGCGCTCGGCCGATGTACATCGACTACTACGGGTTCACCGGCCACCCTTTCCTGATGACGCCGGACGCGCGTCTGTACTTTCCCTCCACCGTCCACAACCGGGCGCATGCGCATCTCGTCTACGGCCTCGCCCAGCGCGAGGGCTTCGTCGTCATCACCGGCGAAGTCGGCGCAGGCAAGACCACGCTGGTCGAGAAGCTATGCGCGGAACTCGATCCTGCTTCGTATCGGATCGCCCACATCATGACCAGCCAGGTTTCGGGCGAGGACCTGTTGCGGCTTGTCGCCGACGCCTTCGAGGTTCCATCCGAGGGTCCGAAGGCGGCTCTGCTGCGCGGCATCACTGAAGCCCTTCGCACCGGGGAACGGATCGGGCGGCGGCATCTGCTGATCGTCGACGAGGCCCAGGCGCTCGCTCCCTCCGCGCTCGAGGAGCTGCGCATGCTGTCCAATGTCACCGAGGAGGGGCGGGCTCTGTTGCAGACCGTCCTGCTCGGCCAGCCGCAGCTTCGGCGAATCATCGCCAGCCCCGATCTCGACCAGCTTCGCCAGCGCGTGCTCGCCTCGTACCACCTGGGCGGGTTGTCGCGGGAGGAGACGGCGGCCTATGTCGAACATCGCATGCGCGCGGTGGGTTGGGCCGGCCACCCGGCCTGGGGCCAAGGCGCGCTCGAGGAGGTGCACCGCCACACCGGGGGAATCCCCCGCCGGATCAACCGTCTCTGCGGCCGCGTGCTGCTCGGCGGCGCCCTCGAGCAGGCCGACACATTGACCGCCGACCTCGTCCGTCTGACCGCGCAGGAACTGGAGGAGGACCTCTCGGCGGGCGCGGAGAACGCGCGCGCCACCCTGGCGCGGCCGGAGCCAGCGACAACCCCATACGCCCCCACCACGCTCTACGCCGCTGGCGACCCGCACGGCGGTTACGCGGCGGTGGTCGCCGACCTCGCGCGGCGGATCGAGCTCCTCGAGATCCAGTCCGCCCGGCGCGAGCGCGTGTTCAACCGCCTGATCGATCTGTTCGCAGCGCTGGACCTAAGGCGATGATGCCCGGCGCATGCCACGCGATCACCGTCGATGTGGAGGACTGGTTCCAGGTTCAGGCCTTCGCCGACGTCATCCCGCGCGACCGCTGGGACAGCCTGCCGCGCCGGGTTGTGGCCAACACCGACCGCTTGCTCGACCTCTTCGCCGAAGCCGGCGTGCGCGGCACGTTCTTCGTCCTCGGCTGGGTGGCGGAACGCCACCCTGGCCTGGTTCGACGCATTGCCAGCGCGGGGAACGAGGTGGCGAGCCACGGCTACGGCCACGAGCTGGTGCACGCGATCGGGCCAGAGCGCTTCCGCGCCGACATTCGCCGCGCTAAGGCCGTGCTCGAAGAGTGCGCCGGCGCGGCAGTGTTGGGATACCGGGCCCCGACCTTTTCCATTGGCCACGAGCGTACACCCTGGGCCCATGCGGTGCTCGCTGAGGAGGGCCATGCCTATTCCTCCTCGATCTATCCGGTCCGCCACGACCTCTACGGCGATCCGGACGCACCGCAGGCTCCGTTCCGGCCCGACCCCTCGGGCGTGGTCGAGGTGCCGATGACGGTGGCGCGGCTCGCCGGGTACCACCTGCCGTGTTCGGGCGGCGGCTGGTTTCGCCTGTTTCCCTACCCGCTGTTCCGCGCCCTGCTGGGCCGAGCCGCGCGTAGCGGGCCGGTGGTGTTCTACGTCCACCCGTGGGAGATCGACCCTGGCCAGCCGCGCGTGTCCTCCGCCCCGCTGCGGTCGCGGCTTCGCCACTACACCAATCTTGCCCGGACGGAGGCGCGGCTTCGGCGCCTGCTGCGCGACTTCGCCTGGGATCGGCTGGACCGGGTCTTTGCCCCGGCCCTCGCGACCGCCTGAGCTCTTCGGTCGAACGCATCGCCGAACCATGACGACCGAGGCGACGCCGCCCAGCATCGCCGACAAGGTCTTTGGTGGCGCGCTCTGGTTCGCGGCACTCCGCCTGTTCAGCCGGCTCGCCGGCTTCCTTGCCTTCGCCATCAAGGCGCGCGTGCTCTCCCCGGACGATTTCGGGGTGATCGGCAGCATCGCGCTTGTTGCCGGCTTCGTCGGTATTCTCGGCGCGCACGGCGTGTTCGATCGCCTTATCCGCATGCCGGACATGACGGAGGCGGACGTTCACCGGGCGTGGACCCTGAACCTTCTCTTCGCCCTCGGCATCGCCGCGGCCACGGTCGCGAGCGCTGCGCCCGCGGCGCGCTTTCTCAATGAGCCGGCGCTTGCCGATGCCCTTCGGGTGGTGGCGTTGCGCCCAATCATCACCGCCCTCTCGTCCCCGATCTACATCGATTGGGCGCGCGCACTTCGCTTCCGCCCGATGGTGCTGTTCTCCATGCTGACGAAGCTTCTGGAGGTGGTGTTCTCCACCGCCGGCGCCATCATGTTCCGCTCGTACTGGGGCCTGATCTACGGCGGGCTCTTGGCCTGGGCCTGCCACGTCGCGCTGACATACGTTCTCAAGCCGTACCGGCCGCGCTTGCGGCTCGACGGTTCGGCCGAGTTGCTGACCTTCTCGACCTGGTCGCTGACGCAGGCGGTGGCGAACTATTTCGCACTGAACTCCGACGAGATCGTCGTCCGACGCGGCTCCGACACTCGCAGCTTCGGCCTGTACCACGTCTCGCGAGACCTTTCGCGCATCTTCGTCCTTGAGGCGGTCGCGCCGGTGACGGAACCCCTCTTCGCTGGCCTTGCCCGAATGGTCCAGCTCGGCCGGGGACGCTTCCTCGACGCCGCGACGAAGGCCGTGGCCGCGGCAGCGCTGGTCGCCGCCTCTGTCGGCTTCGGCCTGTCCGCCACGGCGGCCGAGGCGGTGGCGATCGTGCTCGGTGCCGGCTGGGGAGGGGCGGTGCCGATCCTGAACGTGATCGCCCTGGGCGTGGCCGCGCTTGCGGTCTCCGAATTGCACCGTAGCATCACCGTCGCCTTTGGTCGGATCGAAGTCTCCACCCTGCTCTGGGTCGTTCGCGCTACGGTCCAGCTCGCCGCCTGCGCTGCGGCCTTCGCGGCTGGCGGGGCGATGGCGGTTGCGATCGCCTTCCTTGCCACTGCGCTGGTCCTTCTCGTCGTCGACTATTCCGTCGTGTTCCGCCTGCTCGGCGGACGGGCGACGACGACGTTCCGGGTGCTGTGGCGCCCGGCACTGGCTGGCGCAGTGATGGCGGGCCTTCTCTCCGCCCTGCCCTGGCCGCCCGCTTGGCCGGTGCTCGGCCTGGCCTTGGCGAAGATTGGCACCGGCGCGCTGGCTTACGGCTCGGTCATCGTGCTCGCTTGGCTGGTCGCGGGCCGGCCGCAGGGCGGGGAGTCGGTCCTGCTCGAACGCCTGCCGGCGAGGCTCCGCAGCCCCATTGTGCGCCTGCTCGGCAAGCCCGCGCCGAGCGAGGCCTAGACCCAGCGATGAGCGTCACCGTCCGCCTGCTCGACGAGGCGTCCGCGCCAGCATGGGATCGCTTCGTCCGTGCTTCGCCCGAGGCGACCTTCTTCCACCTTTCGGCCTGGGAGCGCGTCATCCGGCGAGTGTTCGGCCACCCCACCTTCTACGCCTACGCCGAACAGGACGGCGCGATCGTGGGCGTGTTGCCGCTTGCGCGCATGAAGACCTTCCTCTTCGGCGATGTGCTCTCCTCGACCCCGTTCTGCGTCTATGGGGGCACTGCCGCGGCGACGGCCGAGGCTGCCGCCGCCCTCGAGGCCTACGCGCTGGAGAGACAGCAGCGTCTCGGTTCGCCGGTTCTGGAGTTCCGCCGAATCGCGCGCGAGGACCAGGGCTGGGCTGGCCGCCCGCCGCTCTACTTCACTTTCCGCAAGCCGATTGTGATCACCGGCGATGATGAAAAGGACATGGCGGCCAACATCCCGCGCAAGCAGCGGGCCGAGGTGCGCAAGGGCCTCAAGCGCGGGCTCGTCGCCGTCACCAACAGCGACGCAGACGTTTTGCACCGCGTCTACGCGGAATCGGTGCGCAACCTTGGCTCGCCGGTTTTTCCCCGCCGCTATTTCCGCGCCCTGCTTGCGGCCTTCCCGGGCGAGGCCGACGTCACCACCGTGCTGCACGAGGAGCGGCCCGTGGCCTCGGTGCTGTCGTTCCACTTCCGCGGCGAAGTCCTGCCCTATTACGGTGGCGGAACATGGTCGGCGCGCTCGCTCTCCGCGTCCGAGGTGATGTACTGGGAGGTGATGCGCCGCGCAGGGCGCGAGCGGGGAGCGAGCGCGTTCGACTTTGGCCGCTCCAAGGCCGGAACAGGCGCCTTTGACTACAAGAAGAACTGGGGCTTCGCGCCCGAGCAGCTCCACTACTGCTATCGCCTCGCACCCGGCGCCTCAATCCCGGAGAACAACCCGAACAACCCGAAGTATCGGCTGTTCATCGCCGCCTGGAAACGCCTGCCGGTGCCGCTCGCCAACCTGCTCGGCCCGCCGCTCGTGCGCGGGTTGGGCTGAGCGAGCACCGTCGCTCCTCCGGCCCGAGGCCGACCGGTCATCAAACGCCCCTTCCTCCCTCCGCCGGTCTGCCGCCACGCGCTGGGCCTGCTCGGAAGATGGGCGTTTCCTCGTCCCTTCCCTTGTCTCTTCGTTTGGCCCCTTCGCGCGCTTGCCCGCAACCGCTGCGGCAGTTGACCCGGCGCAAGCCGCGCCATTCAATGCCGCAAGCTACGCTGAATACAAAACACGGAGCTGAAGGGAGGAAGAGCCATGAAACTCGGCGCCGCGCTGTTCGCTGCTGCTCTTGTCGCGCTCCCTGTCGCGGCGCAGGCGCAAACCCTGCGCTTCATGACCGGGCCGCAAGGCGGGGTTTGGGTGCCGCTCGGCGGCGCTCTGAAGAACATTTGGGAGCAGGCGATCCCTGGGGTCCTGATCCAGGCCGTTCCCGGCGCGGGGGTGGCGAACGTGCGCGGCGTGGACGAGGGCCGCGCCCAGCTCGGCTTCGGCAACTCGATCAGCACCGTGGACGGGCTCGCTGGCCGCCCGCCCTTTCCCGGTCCCACCCGCAAGGTGTGCCACCTCGCCACCCTCTATCCGCAGTACTTTCAGGCCGTGGTGCTGGCGGATTCGGGGATCAATCGGATTGAGGACTTCCGCGGCAAGACCATCGTCATCCAGCCGCGTGGCAACACGGCTGAGGTGATCACGCAGCAGATCCTGCAGGTGGCTGGACTCACCTACAACGACATCCGCGCCTCGTTTCAGGCCTCATACACCGACGCGGTCGGCTTGTTGCGCGATGGCAACGCGCACGGCTTTACCCTCGGCACTGCGATTCCGGCGAGTTCGGTCATGGATCTTGCCTCCGCCCGCGCAATCCGTGTGCTCGACCTCGCGCCCTATCTCGAGGGCCTGCGCAGGCTGAACCCCGGTTACGTCGGCGTGCCCATCCCCGCCAACACCTATCCTGGCCAGCGCGAAGCCGTGACCGTGCCCGGCTACTTCACTCACCTGATCGCCGCCTGCGACCTGCCCGAGGCGATGGTGCACGCTATGGTCCGGGCGGTGGCGCAGAACGTCGAGGCGATGGCGGCGGTGTACGCCGGGATGCGGGGCCTGACGCCGAAGGAAATGGCGATGGACATCGGCGTGCCCTTCCATCCGGGCGCTGAGCGGTTCTATCGCGAGGTGGGCGCCCTCGGCGGCTGAGTCGTCCGCCTTTGCGCCCGCGGAGCCGGAGCGTGACCTACGCGCGCGCCGTCTCGGGGCTTGCCAGCGGCGTCGCTGCTGCAATGTCGGGCTACCACGTCTGGACCACCGCCTTCGGCCCGCCCGAGGCGGTGGTGTTCCGCGGCACGCACCTGATCTTCGCCTTCGCCCTCGTCTTCCTTTCGATGCCCCTACGCCGGCGCCCCGCCCCGGGCGTCGAGGACTGGGTCCTCGGCATGGTCGCCGTCGCCTCGGTGGCCCACCTTTTCTTCACCTATGACCAGCTCGTGAACCGGATCATCTACATCGACGAGCCGACCCCCGCCGATACGGTTTGGGGCTGGCTGTGCGTCGCCCTTGTGCTGGAGGCCACCCGCCGTGTGGTGGGCTGGGCTCTGCCGGCAACGGCGGCGGTCTTTCTGGTTCTCGGCGCGACAGTGCTGAACCAGCCGCTGCCCGTCCTGCTCGACCAGCTCTATCTCACCACCGAAGGCATCTTCGGCTCCACGCTCGGCGTCTCGGCGGGCTTCGTCGTCGTGTTCGTGATGTTCGGCGCGTTCATGGAACGCTCCGGAGTAGGGCGACTGTTTATGGATTTCGCCTTGGCTCTCGCCGGCCGCTCGGCTGGCGGCCCGGCCAAGGTCGCGGTGGTCTCCTCATCGCTCTTCGGCTCGGTTTCGGGCTCGGCGGTCGCCAACGTGATGGTCACCGGCCAAGTGACGATCCCGTTGATGATTCGCACCGGCTTTCGCCCGGCCTTCGCCGCCGCGGTCGAGGCGGTGGCATCGACGGGCGGGCAGATCATGCCGCCCATCATGGGCGCTGCGGCCTTCGTCATGGCGGAGTTCCTGCAAGTGCGATATGTGCAGGTGATCGCCTGGGCGGTGCTTCCGGCGCTGTTGTTCTACCTCGCGGCCTTCGCTGCGGTGCATTTCGAAGCCCGCCGCACCGGGCTTGCGGGGCTTGCCCGCGAGGAGGTGCCACGGCTTGCGCGGGTGCTGGCCGACCGGGGGCATCTTGCGGTGCCGATTGCGGTCGTGCTCGGTGGCCTCTTCCTCGGCTACTCCGCCCCCCTCTCCGCCCTCGCCGGCACGGCCGCCTGCTTTCCCGTGGCCAGCCTGCGTCGGTCTTCGCGTGCGACGGTGACTCTTGGCAATGTCTGGCGCGCTTTGGTCGAGGGCGCCACCGGCTCGCTCGCGGTCGCCATGGCCTGTGCCTGCGCGGGGATCGTCATCGGCGTGATCACGCTGTCAGGCCTCGGCATCGTGTTCACGCAGTACGTGCTGGCTGCGGCGCAGAACAGCCTCTTGCTGGCACTTGCGCTCACCATGCTGGCCGGCGTCATCCTCGGCATGGGCATGCCGACCACGCCGGCCTACATCGTTATGGTCTCGCTTCTGGTGCCGGCGCTGGTCCGCCTCGGCGTGGTTGCGCCTGCAGCGCACATGTTCGCCTTTTACTTCGCCATCCTCTCTGCAATTACCCCGCCCGTCGCGCTCGCCGTCTTTGCTGCTGCGGGGCTAGCGAAGTCGGAGCTCTGGGCCTCGGGGCTGGCTGCAGTGCGGCTCGGCGCTGCGGGCTACATCGTGCCGTTCATGTTCGTCCATGCCCCGGCATTGCTGATGGTCGGCACGTGGTGGCAGGTGGCGCACGCCTTCGCCACGGCGTGCCTTGGCTGCGTTCTGCTCGCGGGCGGGCTGCACGGTTGGCTTCTCGTCCGTGCGAGCTGGGCAGAACGCGGGCTGATGGTTGGCGCGGCCTTCGCCTTGATCCGGGCCGGGCTGGTGTCAGACCTTGCCGGGGTCGGCCTCGCGGGGCTGGCCCTCGCGCTGCAGCTAAGGTGGCGGGGGGTCTTCGCTCCGCGCTAGCGCGATGTCCGCACGGGTGAAGCGTTACGGGCCTTTGGTGCAAGCATCGTCTTGCACACAGCTGATATCAGCCATGCGCGATCTTCTCGAGCCCCTCGCCGAGGCGTATCCGCTCATGCCGCGAGACATTCGCTCATCGTTTCGATCGATGGAAGCCGGGAGATTGGGCCGATCGCGGCGAGCGTGGGGCGGGCACGAAAGAGGCGGCGCGCCAGAGCCGAGACCTGCTCGGCCGGCACGCCCTCGATGCGAGCCACCGTCTCCTCGGTCGGGATCACCCGCCCCCAGGTCAGCAGCTGGTGCGCGAGCTGCTCGCAGCGCGACGAGGTGCTCTCGAGCGCCATCAGCACGGAGGCCTTCACCTGCGCTTTGGCACGGGCGAGCTCCTCGCCAGTGACGGCGCGCTGGACGGAGGTGAGTTCGGAAACGACGACGGGGACAAGTTCGGCGAGTTCCCTTTCGCCCGTGCCGGCGTAGATGCCAAACAGACCGGAATCGTCATAGGCCGAGGCGAAGGCGCTGATCGCGTAGACCAGACCACGCTTCTCGCGCACCTCCTGGAACAGCCGGCTCGACATGCCCCCGCCAAGCAAAGTGGCAAGCAAGAGAGAGGCGTAGTAGTCGGGGTCGGAGAAGGACACCGAGGGAAAGCCCAGCACCAGGTGCACCTGGTCGAGGTCGTCCTCCTCGCGCGATTCGCCCCCTGTGTAGCGCGCGGGCAGCACAGGCTCCGCTTCTCCTGCGGGAAGGTCGGTGAAACGACTGCGCACGAGGTCGAGGAACGCGTCGTGCTCGATCGCGCCGGCGGCGGCGAGGACGATGCGCTCAGGGGCGTAATGGCGGCGGAGGAAGGCGACCAGCGCCTCGCGCGGCATGCCACGAATGGTGGTCTCAGTGCCCAGCGTGGGCAGGCCCATCGGCTGGCCGGGATACGCCGCCTCCTGGAAGCGGTCGAAGACGAGGTCGTCCGGCGTGTCATGGGCCTGGCCGATCTCCTGCAGGATCACGCTCCGCTCCCGTTCGAACTCCTCCGCGTCGAACACAGAGTGCTGCAGGATGTCAGCAATGATGTCGGTGGCGAGCTCCGCGTCCTCGGCCAGAACCTTGGCGTAATAGGCGGTGCGTTCGCGCGCGGTATAAGCGTTGAGATGCCCGCCGACGTTCTCGATCTCCTCGGCGATTCGCGCCGCGGACCGCCGGTGGGTTCCCTTGAACGCCATGTGCTCGAGGAAGTGGGAGACGCCGTTCTCCACCGGCCGCTCATGCCGCGTTCCGGCCGCGACATAGGCTCCGAGCGAGACGGTGGCGACGCGCGACATCGTCTCCGTCACCACGGTCAGGCCAGAAGCGAGGCGGCTGACGCGGACGGCGGGGTCGCCGATCATGCCCATCATGCTACAGCCTTCATTGAATGCGCGCGGATTCGGGATTGCACGGAGGCGAGATCATTCGGGACGATATCATATCGTTCCTCTCTCGTCATCAGCTCGGCGAGCTGCGGTGGCAGGGGCGGGCACTCTCCAACCGCGCGGGCTACCGCGTCGGGGAACTTCGCAGGGTGCGCGGTCGCCGCAACAATGACCGGCACGGACGCATCCTCAGGCGCGAGCGCCCGGGCTGCGGCAAGGCCGATGGCGGTGTGCGGGTCGGCGACATAGCCGCTCTCGCGCTGCGTGCGCGCGATCTCGGCAAGCGTCGCCTCATCGTCGAGGGCGAAGCCTGTGAACAGACGCGAAGCCTCCGCCCAAACGGCATGGGGGACCGGCATGCGGCCAGCTTCGCGGAAGGTGCGCATGGCGTTTGCGGTCTGCGCACCGTCGCGGCCCAGGAGCTCGAAGAGGAGGCGTTCGAAGTTCGACGACACCTGAATGTCCATCGAAGGCGAGAGCGAGGGCACGACAGGGGCAATCGACATGTCGTTGCGCGAAAAAAACCGAACCAGGATGTCGTTGCGGTTGGTCGCGACGATCAGCCGCTCGATTGGTAGCCCCATGCGGCGCGCTGCCCAGGCGGCAAGGACGTTGCCGAAATTGCCCGTCGGCACGGCGAAGGCGACCGGCCGGTCGGGCGCCCCCAGCGCGAGCGCCGCCCAGGCATAGTAGGGGATTTGGGCGGCCACGCGGCAAACGTTGATGCTGTTGACGGCGGACAGCCGGACCTCGTCGCGGAACGCGGCATCCGCGAACATCGCCTTCACCAGGTCCTGGCAGTCATCGAAGCTGCCTTCGACGGCGAGATTGGCGACGTTGCGCGAGGCCACCGTGGTCATCTGCCGCCGCTGCACCTCGCTCACCCGACCGAAAGGGTGGAGGATGACGACGGCGAGCCTGTCACGGTCGCGGCAGGCCTCGATCGCAGCGGAACCCGTGTCGCCCGAAGTGGCGCCGACGATGGTGATCGCACCGTTTCGTGCGGCGAGCGCGCGCTCGAACAGCCGGCCGAGGAGCTGCAGGGCGAAGTCCTTGAAGGCGAGGGTAGGGCCGTGGAACAGTTCGATAACGAAACGCTTTGCGCCAAGCTGGACCAGGGGGGCCACGGCAGGGTGGGAGAAGCGCCCGTAGACCTCGCGGCAAAGGCGCTGCAGCGCGTCGTGTTCGAAGGCCGGCGCGGCGAAGAGAGCAAGCAGCGCTGCGGCCAGGTCGGGGTAGTCCAGGCCGCGAAGCCGCCGCCATTCCGCCGGGGAAAGTTCGGGCCACGCCTCGGGCACATACAACCCGCCGTCGGAGGCGAGCCCGGCGAGCAGCGCGTCGTCGAAGGCGAGGGCGGGCGCCGCACCGCGAGTCGAGACGTAATGCATGACGCGTGAGGTAGGTTGACGAGGGCCTACGGGGAAGGCGGGGCGAGGTAGCGCGCGCGCAGGTGCGCGACGAACACTTCGGGGTCGAGCGGCCGCCCCGTAGCGGCGGCAACCAGGTCGTCGAAGCCAAAGCGCGCGCCGTGCGCATGCACGTTGGCAGCGAGCCACGCGACGAGAGGTGACAGGTCGCCGGCGGCCAAGGCGTCGTCCAGGTCCGGGATGACGGACCGCAGCGCGGCCATCATCTGCGCCGCCGCCATCGCGCCCAGCGTGTAGGAGGGGAAGTAGCCGAACTGCCCATCGTACCAGTGGATGTCCTGCAGCACGCCGCGGCGATCGTCCGGCACCTCGCGATCAAGCAAGCGACGAAACCCCTCGTTCCACGCCCCGGGCAGGTCGGCTACCGCAAGCTCGCCCGCGATCAGGGCGCGTTCAAGCTGCCAGCGCAGGATCACGTGCAGGGGGTAGGTCACCTCGTCGGCATCGACCCGAATGAACCCCCGGCGCACGCGGCGCCAGAGCCGGGCAAGACTGGCGGTGGCATACGCCTCCGGCGGCCCGCCGAACGCCTCAGCGAGGCGGGGCCCGAGCCAGGACAGGAAGGCATCTGACCGGCAGGCCTGCATCTCGACGATCAGGCTCTGGCTCTCATGCGCCGCCATGCCGGCCGCCTCGCCGAGCGGCTGACGGGCCCAGTCGCGCGGCAGGTTGCGCTCATAGAGGGCATGGCCGCACTCGTGCAGCACGCCGAGGATGGCAGGGGCGGGGTCGGACTCGTCGTAGCGCGTGGTGATCCGGGTGTCGGTCGGGGTGCCGCCGCAGAACGGGTGCGTGCTTTCGTCGAGCCGCGCGGTGGCGAATTCGAGCCCAGCCCGTTCGGCGAGCAGGCGGCAGAGCCGCCGCTGGGCCTCAGCCGGAAACGGGCCGGGCAGGGGCATAGGCGGCGACAGCGCTGCCTCGCGGGCCTCGGCCTGCGGCAACAGCGCGATCACCCCGCGCTCCAAGGGGCCGAAGAGCTCAGCGACGCGCGCGTCCGAAAGCCCGGGCTGGAAGCCGTCCAGCAGCGCATCGTAGGGGGCGAGCCCTGTCGCAGTCGAGAGCGCCGCCGCGGTTTCACGAGCAAGACGCACCACCTCCGCAAGCCGCGGGGCAACAGCAGCGAAGTCGGATGCGGCGCGCGCGCCGCGCCAGGCAGCCTCGCACAGGGAGTTGGCGCGCGCCGCGGCCTCGACCAAAGCGGGTGGTAGGGCCGTGGCACGGACGCAGCGCCGCCGCATCAGGGCGAGGTTGCGCCGGTCGGCATCGGACAGCGCGTGGGCAGACGCTTCGGCAGCGGCGAGGTCATCCTCAACCTCGGGTGCGGCGAGCAGGCTGTGGACAACCGCCGCCAGCGCCGCCATCTGCTCGGCCCGCGCCTCGGCGCTGCCGCGCGGCATGGTGACGGAGGTGTCCCAGTGCAGGATGGAGGAGGTCTCCTCGATCAGGGCAATCCGGCGGAACCGGTCGCGAAGCCGGTGATAGGCCGAAACGGTAGGCGGTGCAGCGTTCATGCCTTCGAACGGTCCTCGCGCAGGAGTTTGCGCGCCCAGGCCGCCCAGAAGGCGACGAGGGCGACGGCGAGCCCGTACCAGGTGAGGGCGTAGCCTAGGTGATCGTTGCGCGGCTGGGCAGGCCGGCGCTGCGGGATTGGCGGGTCGCGGTCGGGGCCAATCGCGGCGAGGGCGAAAGGGGTCGACGCGGGAAGGCCGACCGCGGCGTTCATCGCCTCGGGCTGGAACACCCAGAACCGCCGCTCCGCTGGCTTGTCCTCGGGCGTGAACCAGCCCCGACGCTCAGGCAGCATCAGGAAGCCCATGACCGAAACCTCCCCCTCGGGGTTCGGCACGGCACGTGGCGCCTCGTAGGGCACCCAGCCGCGTACGATCCACACCGGGGCCCCCTCGTCCCGCTCGAGCGGCGTAAAAAGGTAAACACCGAGCTGCCGGCCGCGCTCGTGCACGCCGACCAGCACCGACAGGTCGTGCCGAAAGCGTCCGGTCACAGTGAAGCGTCGGAATACCGCACTGGCCGGGTCCTCGAGGCGGGGCGGAAGCGGCTCGGGGGGGGCCGCCTCCGCCGCCCGAAGCTCGGCGATCCAGGCGTTCTTCCAGGCCAGCCTCTGCACCTGCCAGGTGCCGAGCGCGACCAAGACGGCGAGGATCGCCGCGGAGGCGACGGTTGGCCAGAATAGGACGCGCCAGGCGGGGCGCGGGGCGGCGGTCGCGGTCGTCACCTCCTCCACATAGGGGGAGAGCGCCGCCTGCGCATCGCGCCGCGACGATGGCGGCCTTGCAGGGTGATCAGGGCCGCCTCAGCCGGGTCGATCACCCCGCCGCCTCGGCCGCGAGAGCAAGCGGTCGGTGCTGAGCGTCCTGCCGCATGCCCGCTAGGCTCAGGGCCTATTCATCGTTTGGAGTGAGGCGGGCGGGTGTGGTTCTGGATGTGTCGGAGGTTCTGCCATGGCCAACCCGACACCGCCCGTTCTGCTGACGCTTTCGCAGATTCGGCGCCTGTCGCCGCACTGTCCGCTGTCGCATGGCATCCCGCGCGTGGATGACCGTCGTGTTCTGAGCGGGATCATCTCTGTGATCCGCCACGGCCTCTGCTGGCGCGATGCGCCCGCGGCCTACGGCCTGCACAAGACGCTCGACAACCGCTTCGTCCGCTGGGGGTGTGTTCGACCGCATCTTCGCAGCGCTGGCAGCTGAGGCCGGACCGCCGTCACGGCTGATGATCGATGCCACGCCCCTCACGGCGCATCGCACCGCCGCCAGCCTGCGCAAAAAGGGGCTTTTCCCCGCTGCATCGGCCGCACCAAGGGCGGGCTGAACGCGAAGCTCCACGCCGTCTGCGACGGGCAGGGGCGCGCCCTGGCCCTGCTGCTCACAGAGGGCCAGGCGAGCGATCATCGCGGCGCGGCGCTGATGCTGCCAAAACTCCCGCCTGCCAAGGAACGGATCGCAGACCGGGGGGACGACAGCGCCCGCTTCAGGGCCGAACGCGCAGCGCGCGGCATCGCCGCCTGTATCCCCTCAACGCGCTCGCGCAAGCAGCCCATCCCGCACGACCCAACGCTTTACCGCCAGCGCCACCGCAGCGAAACCATGTTCGGCAGACTCAAGGACTGGCGACGCATCGCCATGCGGACGCCTCGAAAAACCTCTGGCTGCGACGCGGTCTGATCTGATTCGTTGAGGTTGGCAATGGCGGAGGTTGGGGATGGCGGGTCAGGCTGGTTTCTTCGACGCGGAGGAGCGTCTGCGCTGGCTGTCGGCGTCGGGCGATCCGCTGGAGCGGCTGCGCGCGGTGGTGGATTTCG
>Ga0308417_1000281_pt1 | contig 37379 bp, 30 predicted proteins | sample HotsprSampleOS65_FD_203528 | JGI IMG/M metagenome (GOLD analysis project Ga0308417, IMG submission 203528) | Hot spring phototrophic mat microbial communities from Octopus Spring, Yellowstone National Park, Wyoming, United States - 20090730_OS65 ...
ACAGACCTCACCTGGCATCTCACGATCGTCGGCTCGCTCGAGCGCGACGCCGCGCACAGCAGAGCGCTCCGCGCCCTTGCCGTCGAGCTCGGCATCGCCGAACGCGTCACTTTCGCTGGCGAGGTTGCGGATTCGGCGCTCGAGGCGCTCTGGCGCGGCACCGATCTGTTCGCGCTTGCGAGCTGGCACGAAGGCTACGGCATGGCGGTCGCGGAGGCACTGAAGCGCGGCGTGCCGGTCGCGCTCACTGCCGGGGGGGCACTCGCCGAGCTCGCGCCGACAGAGGCGTCGGTCATCGTTCCGCCAGGGGACTGGATGGCGCTCTCGCGCGCGATGCGGCGGCTGATCTTCGATGGCGAGCTGCGCCGCCGAATGGCGGACCATGCGCACTCGGCAGGGCAGAGGCTGCCGTCTTGGGAGCGGCAGGTGGACGCCTTTGCCGCAGCGCTTGCCGGCGCATGAGCGAGGGGTTCACAGCAGCGTGGCTCGCCCGCCGCGAGCCGTTCGACGCCAAGGCCCGATCCGGCGCACTCGCTGACCGTCTCATTGCCGCCTTGCCCAGCCGCCCCCGCCTCCTCGAGCTCGGCGCAGGGGCGGGCTCGCTGTTCCGCTGGCTTGCCCCGCGCATCGGCCGAGCGCAGGCCTGGACCCTGCTCGACGCCGACGCGGAACTGCTCGCCGACGGTCTCGACCGCATTGCCGACTGGGCCGCGCGGCAGGGCTGGACGGTCTCCTCACCCTATGGCGCGCTGATCGTGCACACGCCTCGCGGCGCCTGGCGGGTGGAGGCGCGCGTATTGGATTTCAGCGCCGGCGCCGAAGCGCTGCCGCTCTCCGGCCACGACGCGGTGGTGTGCTCGGCCTTGCTGGACCTCGTTTCTGTGGCCTGGGCACGCGCCGTCTCACGCCTGCTCGCTGTTCCCTTCCTCGCCTGCCTCACAGTCGACGGGCGCGACAGGTTCATCCCGCCGCTTCCGAGCGATCGCCTCGTAGCGCGTGGCTTCGCCCGACACATGCGGCGCGACAAGGGCTTTGGCCCAGCGATGGGCCAGAGAGCGGCGGCAACATTTGCGCGCCTGCTTGGCGAGGCGGGCTTCGCGGTGGCGACAGCGCCCAGCGACTGGCGGATTCCGCGCAGCGCCAGCGCCATGCTCGCGGACATGGTCGACGGCCACGCCAACGCCGCCGCCGAGGCGCTGCCCGCCGCAGCCGCGCGCATCGCCGCCTGGCGTGCGGCGCGCCTCTCCGCCGTTGCGGCGGGACGGCTCGGCATCGTCATCGGCCATCGCGACCTCCTCGCGCTCCCCCGAAAGGACTGACGCCATGTCGATCCTGCTCGGCGCCATCGCCGATGATTTCACCGGCGCGACCGATCTCGCCAACACCCTCGTCAAGGGCGGGATGCGCAGCGTGCAGATGATCGGCGTGCCAGAGCCTAACGCGACAGTCGCGGAGGCCGATGCTGTGGTGGTGGCGCTGAAATCGCGCACCGCCCCGGCCGCGGAGGCGGTTTCGCAGAGCCTCGCGGCGCTTGCGTGGCTGCGCGCGGCCGGTGCGAGCCAGGTGATCTTCAAGGTCTGCTCGACCTTTGACAGCACCGACAGAGGCAATATCGGCCCGGTGGCTGACGCGCTGCTCGCCGCTCTCGGCACGACCTTCGCCCCCGTCTGTCCCGCCTTTCCGACCAACGGGCGCACCGTCTACCAGGGCCATCTCTTCGTGGGCTCCGCGCTGCTGAACGAGAGCGGCATGGAAAATCACCCGCTGACGCCGATGCTGGACGCAAACCTCGTCCGCGTGCTCGGGCGGCAGAGCGCCGGCACGGTCGGCCTCGTTCCCCTCCCGACCGTCGAGCAGGGAGCCGAGGCGCTGCGCCGCGCCTTCACGGACCTCCGCGAGCGCAGCTACCGCTACGCCATCGTCGACGCCGTGTCGGATGCGAATCTGATGACGCTCGGCGAGGCGTCTCGGGATCTGCCCCTTCTGGTCGGCGGCTCTGGCATCGCGTTGGGCCTGCCAGCCGCCTTCCGCCGTGACGGGCGTCTTCCGCAGAGCGAGGTCGCCGATCGTCTCGACCTGCCAGAAGGCCACGCCGCGGTCTTGGCTGGCTCCTGCTCGCGGGCCACGCTCGACCAGATCGGCCTCGCGCGCGACCACCTCCCCACGCTCGAGCTCGACCCGCTGGCCGAGCCCGATTCGTCCGCCCTCGCTGCACGCGCTCTCGACTGGGCGGAAACGAGGCTTGGGGAGCGGCCCGTGGTGATCGCCGCCTCCACCACGCCCGACCGTGTGGCGATGCTGCAGCAGCGCCTCGGCCGCGAGGCCGCAGGCGCTCTCGTAGAAGAGGCGCTTGCCGCGATCGCTGCGGGGCTGGTCGCGCGCGGCGTGCGCCGGCTTGTGGTGGCAGGCGGCGAGACCTCGGGCGCGGTGGTGCAGCGCCTCGGCGTCAGACGGCTCAGGATCGGACCCGAGATCGACCCGGGCGTCCCGTGGACGCGCGCCGAGGGAAGGGACGGGCCGCTCCTCCTTGCCCTCAAGAGCGGCAACTTCGGCGCGCGCGACTTCTTCCTGAGGGCTTTCGCGATGCTTGAGAGGGTGCGATGACGATCGAGGAGTCGCAGGCGCGCGAGGAGATGGTGATGCTCGCCGCCTCGCTCTTCGCGCGCGGCTTCTCTGTCGGCAGCGCGGGCAACATCTCGATGCGCCTTGCCGACGGCTATCTGATCACGCCGACGAACGCCTGCCTGGGCCGGCTCGACCCCGCGCGGATCACGAAGCTCGACGCTGCCTTTGCGCATGTCGGCGGCGACCGTCCTTCGAAGGAGGTGTTCATGCACCGCGCGTTCTACGCCTCGCGCGAGGACGCAGGCGCGGTGGTGCATCTCCACTCCACCTGGGCGACAGCCGTGTCCTGCCTCGAGGCGGTTGATCCCGAAACCCCCATTCCGCCGCTGACGCCCTATTTCGTGATGCGCATCGGCCGGGCTTTGCCGCTCGTTCCGTATTTCCGACCAGGGGATCCAGCAATGGAGCCGGCGATCGCCGAGGCAGCACGCCGCGCGCGCGCGGTTCTGCTCGCCAACCACGGCCCTGTCGTGTCCGGCCGCACCCTCGCCGAGGCGGTCTACGCGGCGGAGGAACTCGAGGAGGCGGCGAAGCTGTTCATGCTGCTGCGAGGCGAACGCGCGCGCCTCTTGTCGCCGGGCCAGGTGGACGAGCTGGTCGCGACCTTCAGCTGAGATGGAAGGAAACGCGCCGGCAGGGCTGCCCGCCGGCGCGCTGAGGCTCCGCTCCCCGCCCGCGCGCGGGCGGCGGCTGTGTCAGGTGGTCGGCGTCTCCGCGGGCGGGGCGGGCGGGGCGGCGGCCTTGCGGGGGCGACGGGTCGCTGGCTTCTTCGCCGTCGTGGCCCTCTTCGGCGCCGCCTTCTTCGTCGCCGCGGCGCGCTTCGGTGCCGCCTTCTTCGCCGCGGGCTTCCGCGTTGCCGTGGCCTTCTCGGGCGCCGCCTTCTTCGTCGCCGCGGCGCGCTTCGGCGCCGCCTTCGTCGCCGCGGCCTTCCTCGCCGCGGGCTTGCGCTTCGGCGCCGCCTTCTTCGTGGCAGCCCGCATCGCCATCGGCTGTGCCGGCACTTCGCCGGAAACCGACTCCCCTGCCGCGCGGATGGCTTCGACCGCCGCCGGCACGACCTTCGTGGTGGTCACGTGCATGAACTCCTTCCTGATGAGGCCATCGGCCGCGATGCCTTTCCCCGCTGCACGGGATCGCCGCGGCGGCGCCAGCGGGCCGCCTGGGCAGCGGGGAACCGGACGGTGAGGCAGGGCGTGCCCCGGCACGCGACGCAAAGCGTCTCGAACCGGGAACGATCGCCCGTGCCACGCCGTTCCGGGGATGCCGTCACCGCAGAGGCGGCTTCGACAAACATGCGGTCCATGGACCGTCCTTCCCTGCGCGGTGCACCGTGATGCAGCGATCGCGCGTGCGAATCGGAATGCACCTGCATCCGCAACATCACGCTATGCGTGCGGTGCCGAGGCGTGTCAACAAAAACGACATCGCCGAGACGGTTTCCGTGCGCGATCTACGCATCGTACGCCGAAAGCGCAACCGCGAACCTGTCTGCGCGCGCGAAAGACTGCGGCGCGCCCAGGCCGATGCCCTCGTGATCGACCTCGCGCTGCTTGATCGGCACGCCGCGCTCCTCGAGCACGGGGATCACCCTGACGCAGGTCATGCGCTCGAGGATTCGGCAGGTGATCGAGGGCGTGACCGCGACGTCGTCGCACACCAGACAGACGCACATGCCCCGCTCCTCGGCGCGCCTGGCGCGGTTGTCGAGCGGCGGCGCAGCGCAGCAGCCATCCTCACGCGCCTGCGCCGCGAAGCGACACCACCTGCAGCTCGCCGGCACCTGCACAGGCATCGGCAGAATCTTCTGCCGCGGTCACGGACGGTGGACGACCCTGCGACGGTTGCATGGTCGAGGCACGGCGGCAGCGCCGGCCGCGACCATCTCGCCATCGTCCCCGATTGAAGAGGGAAAGGCCTCGAACGCGCGCTCCTCGGCAGCGAGGGCCTGAGCGCAGCCGAGGCCGCGCGCGGCGCCTCAGCCGCGGGCGCGCAACGGCACCACCTTGCGTTCCGCCTCGCCGACATACTGCGACAGCGGGCGTATGAGCCGGTTGTCCTGCATCTGCTCGAGCACATGCGCGGCCCAGCCGGTGATGCGGCTTGCCACGAAGAGCGGAGTGAAGAAGTCGATCTCGAACCCCATCATGTAGTAGGTCGGGCCGGCCGGGAAATCGAGATTGGGGTGGATGCCCTTCTTCGCGAGCATCTCCTCGGCAAGAATCCGGCTGATCTCGAGCCATTTCTCCCCACCGCGCAGCTTCGCCACCTGGTCGCGGTACTTCGCCATGGTGGGGACGCGGCTGTCGCCCGAACGGTAGACGCGGTGGCCGAAGCCCATCACCAGCGCGCGGTGCTCGAGCCGGTCGTCGATCCAGCCTCGCGCCTTCGCGGGCGTGCCGATCTCCTTGAGCATGTGCATCACCGCCTCGTTGGCGCCGCCGTGCAGCGGGCCCTTCAGCGCCGCGATTGCGGCGGTGACGGCGGCATGGATGTCTGCCTGGGTCGACGTCACCGTGCGCGCGGTGAAGGTGGAAGCGTTAAAGCTGTGCTCGGCATAGAGCGTCATCGAAGCGTCGAAGGCCTTGACGATCGCCGGCTCGGGCACCTTGCCGAAGAACATGTGGAAGATGTTCTCCGAGAAGCCGAGCTCTGCCTTCGGGCGGATCGGGCGAAGGCCGCGGCGTATGCGCGCGATCGCCGCGATCGCTGTCGGGATCTTCGCGTAGAGGCGTAGCGCCTTGCGACGCGTCGCCTCGACGGAGTTGTCACGCGCCTCTGGGTCCTCCATCCCCATGAAGGACACCGCGGTGCGCGTTGCGTCCATCGGGTGCGCCTTGCGGGGGAACTCCTCGATCACGCGCACGAGGGCGCGGGAGATGCCGCGTTCGGCGGCTTCGGCCCTGCGGAAGGCGTTGAGTTGCTTCCGCGTCGGGAGTTCGCCCTCCAGCAGCAGGTAGGCCACCTCCTCGAAGCGGCACTGATCGGCGAGGTCCTGCACCGGATAGCCGCGATAGGTGAGCGCGTTCGTCTCCGGCATCACCTTCGAGACGGCGGTGACGTCGGCGACTACGCCGGCAAGACCCTTGTGCACCTCGGGATGCGTGATCTCGTTCATGGCGCGTTCGCCTCCTCCTGCCCGCTCACGCCTTGCGCGTCTTGACGGCCGGCACGCGCGGCCGCTTCGCCGCAGCCCTCCCAGGCGCCCGCGCGGCCCTCTTTCCGGCACTTGCCTGCTTGCGCGCCAGCGTGCGCTGCTTTTCGCCTGCCGCGCGCGGCTTGCGCTCTGCGCGCATCTTGGGCTTCGCTGGCGGCGGGGCGTCGAAGATCCCCTTGCCCGGCGCAAGCGTCAGCGCCTTCGGCGGGATGGCGACGTTGAGCACCGCAAGCCCGCCAGGCGGGATGGAGGCGAGGTCCTGCACGTCTGCGAGGAAGCGGTCGGCCTCGCGGGCTGTGATGATCCCGTCCGTCAGCGTCTGGAACTTGCGGATGTAGTCCGGCCGCGCGAAGGGCTTCGCACCGAGGCTGTGGGCGTTGGCGACCGCCATCTCGTCGACGAGCTTCGTGCCGTCCTTGAAAATGATCTCGACACGCCCGCCGAATGCTTTCTCCCTCGGGTCCTCGGAATGGTAGCGGCGGGTCCATTCCGGATCCTCGCGCGTCTCGATCTTGTGCCAGAGCGCGACGGTGGAGGGGCGCCGCGCCCGGCTCGGGGTGTAGCTGTCGATGTGGTGCCACCGGCCATCCTCGAGCGCGACGGCGAAGATGTACATGATCGAGTGGTCGAGGGTCTCGCGCGAGGCGTTCGGGTCCATCTTCTGCGGGTCGTTCGCACCGGTGCCGATCACGGAGTGGGTGTGGTGCGAGGTGTGGATGATGACCTTCTCGATCGCGTCGAAGTCGGCGATCTGCTCGCGCAGGCGGAAGGCGAGGTCGATCAGCGCCTGGGCCTGGTATTCGGCGCTGTGCTCCTTAGTGTAGCTCTCGAGGATCGCCCGCTTCGGCTCGCCCGGCTCCGGCAGCGGCACATGGTAGATATGGTCGCGGTTCTCGCGGCCAGCGAGCATCCAGGCGAGCACGCTGTCCTCGCCCTCGTAGATCGGGCTCGGAGCGCCTTCGCCGCGCATGGCGCGGTCGACCGCCTCGACCGCGAGCTTGCCGGCATGCGCAGGCGCGAAGGCCTTCCAGGACGAGATCTCGCCCTTGCGGCTCTGGCGCGTGGTGAAGCTCACATGCACCGCCTGCTGCACCGCCTGGAAGATCACCGCCTGCCTGAGCCCGAGCAGGGCGCCGATTCCTGCCGCAGCGGCGGGGCAGAGATGGGCGATGTGGTCGATCTTGTGCCGATGCAGGCAGATGCCCTTCACGAGATCGATATGGATCTCGTAGGCGGCGGCAAGCCCGCGGATCAGGTCTCGCCCCGACCGACCCATCGTCTGGGCGACCGCGAGCACAGGCGGGATGTTATCGGCAGGGTGCGAATAGTCCGCAGCGAGGAACGTGTCGTGGAAGTCGAGCTCGCGCACTGCCGTCCCGTTCGCCCAGGCTGCCCATTCCGGGCTGACAGTCCTCGTCGGGGGCATGCCGAACACCGTCGCACCACCCTTGCGCGGGTGGGCAAGCGCCATCATCCGCGCCGACACGACCGGGCGGCGGTTGATCGCAGCGATCGCGACGGCGGCGTTGTCGATGATCCGGTTGACGATCATCTCCGCCACGTCCTTCGGCACGGCGACCCTGTCGGCCGCTACGCCGGCGATCTTCCAGGCGAGCTGCTCCTCGCGCGGCAGGAGCTCCTTCGAGGGATGGACGCGGACGGAATGGAGCTTCATGGGGGGCCTTCTCTCCTCCTCGGGCGTGTCTCGGACACCGCGCGGTCGCGCAGGCGGCCCTTGATCGTCTCGGTGTCGCGGTTTTGACTGGTGGCCCTTCCTAGACCCGGCACGCACAGACGTGCAAGCGACTGGTCCTGAACCGCGGAGACAGAGCAGAAATGAACCCGACGCCCGACGCAGTGTTCGACCGGATCGTCCGCGGCGACATCGTCACCTCCGAGACGGTGCTGGCCGACGGCTATGTCGCGATCCGCGAAGGCCGAATCGCCGCGATCGGACAGGGCGAGTCGCCGGCTGCGCGGGTCGTGTCTGACCATCGCGGCAAGCTCGTCTTCCCAGGCCTTGTCGACGGCCACATGCACACCTCCTCGGCGATGGGCTGGGCGGGGATTGAACATGCAACGCGCACGGCAGCAGCGGGCGGCGTGACCACCGTCTGCGACATGCCCTACGACATCCCCCGCCCGGTGACGGACGCCGCCATCTTCAGGGAGAAAGTCGCGGTGGTGGAGGCGACCGCGCATGTCGACGTCGCGCTCTACGGCACGATCACGAAGCAAGGCGGCACAGGGGCGATCCTCGGCCTTGCCGAGGCCGGAGCTTCGGCCTTCAAGCTCTCCACCTACGAATACGACGCAGTGCGGTTCCCGCGCATCGATCACGTCGAGATGGAGAAGGCCTTCGCCTTCATCGCCGAGACCGGCCTGATGGTTGCCGTGCACAACGAGGACCAGGAGCTCGTCGAGAAGCTGACGGCAGGGGCGCTCGCCGCCGGTCGAACCGACCCGATCATGCATTGCCGCACCCGGCCGCCGCTCGCCGAAAACCTGGCCAACGCGACGATCTTCGAGATCGGCCTCGCGACGGGCGCGCACGTGCACATCGCCCATTCCTCCCTCGCCTCCGGCTTCGACCTCGCCGAGCTCTACCGCCGCCGCGGCATCCAAGCCTCCGGCGAGGCCTGCATCCAGTATCTCTGCATGACGGAGGAGGACATCCTCCGCTTGGGCGGCAAGGGCAAGTGCAACCCGCCCTTCCGCACCGCCGAAGAGGTCGAGCGGGTGTGGGAGAGGCTGCTCAAGGGCGCTGTCGCCTATGTCTCGACCGACCACGCTCCCTGGCCGATCGAGCGGAAGGAGGATCCCGACATCTTCAAGTGCGCAGCGGGGCTTACGGGGCTGCAGAGCTTCGCGCCGCTGATGTTCACGCTGCTTGAGGATAGGCGCCTGTCGCCGACGCTCATGGCACGCTACTGCGCCGAGGAGCCAGCGCGTTTCCACGGCCTGTTGCCGAAGAAGGGGCGGATCGCGGTCGGCGCCGACGCGGATCTCTGCGTGATCGAGCGCGGCAGGTTCACCTTCGACGAGACGATGATCGTCGACCGGCCCGAGTGCCGCTGGAGCCCCTATCACGGCCGGGAGATGAAAGGCCGCGTCGCTGCCGCCTATCTGCGCGGCGAGCCGGTGTGGGACGGGCATCGCGTGCTGAACGCCCCGGGCAGCGGGCAGTTCGTGCCACGCCAGAAGGGCTGACGCTGTGGCGCGCATCGTCCGCGTCGCTGCCTGCCAGATGGGGCCCGTGCAGCGCGCCGATGGGCGCGACGCCACGCTCGCGCGGCTGATCGCGATGCTCGAGGAGGCGGCGGCCAGGGGAGCGCGGCTTGCGGTGTTCCCGGAACTTGCTCTCACCACCTTCTTTCCGCGCTGGCCGATCGAGGACGAGGCGGAGCTCCTCTCCTATTTCGAGCCGGCGATGCCGAACCCGAACGTCCAGCCGCTGTTCGACCGGGCACGCGCCCTCGGCATCGGCTTCTGTCTCGGCTATGCAGAGCTCGACCGTGCTGCCTTCGACGACGGCCCCGGCGGCAACGGCGCGGTTCGCCGCCGCGGCTACAACAGCGCCGTTCTGGTCGCGCCGGACGGCACGATCCTCGGCAAGTACCGGAAGGTGCATCTTCCGGGCTCGGAACAGGTCAGGCCCGGGCAGCGCTTCCAGCAGCTCGAGAAGCGTTACTTCGCCTATGGCGATCTCGGCTTTCGAGCCTTCCGCACCTCAGCCCCCATCGGCCCCGGGATCATGGGAATGCTGATCTGCAACGACCGCCGCTGGCCCGAGGCGTGGCGCTCTCTCGGGCTACAGGGCGTCGAGATGGTGCTCATCGGCTACAACTCGGCAGCCTACGACCCCAATGGCGGCGAGGGCGAAAGTGCCGAGCTGCGCACCTTCCACTCCACGCTCGTGGTGCAGGCCAACGCCTACATGAACGCCACCTGGGCGGTGGCGGTCGCGAAGGCCGGCATTGAGGATGGTGCGGGGCTGATCGGCGGCTCCTCGATCGTCGACCCGAACGGGCTTCTCGTGGCGCAGGCGGCGAGTCTCGGCGACGAGGTGCTCGTCGCCGACTGCGACCTCGACGCAACCGCGCAGGGCAAGACGAAGATGTTCGACTTCGCCTCCCACCGCCGGCCACAGCATTACCGGCGCATCGTCGACCAGGTTGGCGCCGAGCCTCCACACTGAGACGCCGCGCTTTGGCTCATCCGAGCTCCTCGCGGAGCTGGCGCGCCGCCGCCACGAGATTCGCCATCGCCGGCTTGACCTCCTCCCAGCGCCGCGTCTTCAGGCCGCAATCGGGATTCACCCAGAGCCGCTTTGGCGGGATCCGGTTGGTGGCGCGGCGGAGAAGCCCGGCCATCTCCTCGGCCGAGGGCACACGCGGCGAGTGGATGTCCCACACGCCAGGCCCGATCTCGTTCGGGTAGTCGAACTCGAGGAAGGCCTGAAGCAGCTCCATGTTGCTGCGCGCGGTCTCGATCGAGATCACGTCGGCGTCCATCGCCGCGATCTCGACGATGATGTCGTTGAACTCCGAGTAGCACATGTGGGTGTGGATCTGCGTGTCGTCGCGGACGCAGGCGGAGGCGAGGCGGAAGCAGGAGACGGCCCAGCGCAGGTAGTCGGCGCGGTCGGCACGGCGAAGCGGCAGGCCCTCGCGGAAGGCCGGCTCGTCGATCTGCACGATCGGTATGCCTGCGCGCTCGAGGTCCGCCACCTCATCGCGGATCGCAAGCGCGATCTGCCGGCAGATGGTCTCGCGCGGGATGTCGGTGCGCGGGAAGGACCATTGCAGCATGGTCACCGGCCCGGTGAGCATCCCCTTCATTGGCCGCTTCGTCAGCGACTGGGCGTAGGCTGACCAGCGCACCGTCATTGGCGCCGGGCGGGAGACGTCTCCCCAGATGATCGGCGGCGCGACGCAGCGGCTGCCGTAGCTCTGAACCCAGCCATGCTTGGTAAAGGCGAAGCCCCGGAGCTGCTCGCCGAAATACTTTACCATGTCATTGCGTTCGAACTCGCCATGGACGGGAACGTCCACGCCGATCTCGTCCTGCCAGCGCACCGCCTCGGCAGTCAGCCGCTCGATCTCGGCCTCGTAGGTGGCCTGGTCAATCTCGCCGCGGGCGCGGCGCGCGCGCAAGGACCGCACCTCCGCGGTCTGCGGGAAGGAGCCGATTGAGGTCACCGGTAGCATCGGCAGCTTCAGCCGTTCCGCCTGCACCTTCGCGCGCTGCGGATAGGGGCTGTGGCGCCGCTCCATCTCAGGCGTGAGCGAAGCGAGCCGCGCCGCAACGGCTGGGTCGTGCAGCCGCGCATCGGCGCGCGCCTCGGCCAGCACCTGGTCGCTCTCCTCGAGCGCTGCGGCGACGGCACCCTCGCCCTCGTCCATGGCGCGGGCAAGTGTGGCGACTTCCTTCAGCTTTTCGTTGGCGAAGGCGAGGCGGCGCTTCAGGGAGGGGTCAAGCGCCGTCTCCATCGCGAGGCTTTGCGGCACGTGTAAGAGGGAGCAGGAGGGAGCGACCATCAGCCGCCCCGCGAACCCAGCCTCGGCTGCCCGGCGTGCGACGGCGAGAGCATGCCGCAGGTCGGTCCGCCAGACGTTTCTGCCATCGACGAGGCCGAGAGAGAGCCAGCGCTCCTTCGGCAGGATCTCGAGCGCCGCATCGAGCTGGTCGGGCGCGCGCACGAGATCGATGTGCAGCCCCGCGACCGGCAGCGATGCCGCAAGCGGCCAGTTCTCCCGCAAGCCTTCGAAATACGTGGCGAGCATAAGGTTCAGCCCGGGAGCCGAGTCTGCCAAGGCCTGGTAGGCCGAGCGGTAGGCATCGTCTGCCCCGGGCGGCAGGTCGGTCACGAGGCAGGGCTCGTCGATCTGCACCCAGGAGGCGCCCGCCGCGGCAATGCCGCGAAGCGCCTCCGCATAGGCAGGCAGGAGCTTCGGCAGGAGCGAGAGCGGCGAGGTGCCGTCATCGCTCTTTGAGAGGAGCAGGAAGGACACCGGACCGAGCATCACGGGCTTCGTGCGCACCCCTTCGCGAGCGCCTTCGGAGAAGGCCTCGGCCCAGCGGTTCTCGAGCAGCCGGAACCGCATGCGCGCAGAAAGCCTCGGGACGAGGTAATGGTAGTTCGTGTCGAACCACTTCGTCAGTTCGAGGGCGACCGCGTCGGCAGGGATGCCGCTTTGCCGTTCCGCCTCGCCGCCGCGCGCTCCGCGCGCAAGCGCGAACATGGTCGCGAGCGTGACCGGCCCCTCGCCGGACCAGCCATAGCCTTCGGGCACGGCGCCGAGGGCGCAGGCTGTCTCGAGCACGTGATCGTACAGCGCGAAATCGGCCGAAGGAACATGGTTGATGCCGGCGCCGATCTGCAGGGCTCGGGTGCCGGCGCGCAGCGCGGCGGCGGTGGCGAGCAGTTCGGCCTCGGTGGACTTGCCGGCCCAGAAGGACTCAAGCGCAGCCTTCAGCTCGCGGCGCGGGCCGATGCGTGGATAGCCAAGATTGGCGGCGATGGTCATGAGAGGGCTCTCCGACGCTCCGTGCACCCAGCCGGAGCGATGGGGGTGGCGCGCTCCCGCAACAGCGGGCTGCACGGCGCCGGCAGGTCTCCTGGCTTGCGGGTGGCGGGGCTTTCGCCCGTCGCTGCCGGCCCTGCCTTCCCGCGCCCTCCGGCGCAGTGGCGTCCCGCAGCTGGGCCTCAAGCCCTGCGGGGACACGGGCCGGCGGCTTCCCGCCGACAGTTGCTGGGGCAGCGTCCGACTTGGGATGTCTCCCGCACGGACTTCCCTCTTCGCCCGCTCGCGCGGGACCGGCACGCCAATCTTCTGCCCCGGTCGGTCGGCGCCGGTCAATCGCTTCTCGGCAGCGGGGATTCCCTGCCGCACGATGGCGTGCTGCAGTTGCGGCAGAGGACAAAAGGAGGAGAAGCATGGCACGTCGCATCACTGTCGGCGCCGCGCAGCTTGGCGCGATCCAGAAGACAGACAGCCGCAAGGTCGCGGTCGACCGGATGCTCGCGCTCATGGCCGAGGGGCACAGGCGGGGCGTCGAGCTGATCGTCTTCCCGGAACTTGCGCTGACCACCTTCTTCCCGCGCCACTGGGCTGAGAGGATCGAGGAGATGGACCAGTGGTTCGAGACAGCGATGCCGTCCAATGAGACGGCGCCGCTGTTCGAGGCGGCGAGGCGCTACCGCATGGGATTCCACCTCGGCTACGCGGAACTCGTCACGGAGGCGGACGAGACGGGAACGGTGCGCCCGAGGCGTTTCAACACAGCCATCCTCGTCAACCCAGAGGGGCGCATCATCCTCAAGTACCGCAAGGTGCATCTGCCCGGCCATGCCGAGTTCGACCCGAACCGCAAGGTCCAGCATCTTGAGAAGCGCTACTTCGAGGTGGGCAATCTCGGCTTCCCCGTGGTCCGCTCCGCCATGGGGCGGCTCGCCGAGGGGCTGAACATGGGGGTCATGATCTGCAACGACCGGCGCTGGCCGGAGGCATGGCGCGTGCTGGGGCTGCAATCGGTCGAGCTTGTGCTGCTTGGCTACAACACGCCCTCCATCAATCAGGACGCAAGGGGGTGGGAGGCGCACCATCTGCGCGTGTTCCACTCCCACCTCTCCGTCCAGGCCGGCTGCTACCAGAACGCGACCTGGGGCGTTGCCGTCGCCAAGGCAGGGGTTGAGGACGGCGCGGAACTCTTCGGCCATTCGATCATCGTCAACCCGCAAGGCGAGATCGTCGCAATGGCGGACAGCTGGGAGGACCAGATCGTCACCTACGATTGCGACCTCGACATGTGCCGGCTCGGGCGGACGACCATCTTCAACTTCGCCGCCCACCGCCGCCCCGAGCACTACACACGGATCGTCTCACAGGTCGGTGCGGTCGAGCCGCCGGTGGTGTAGGGGTGGCCGCAGCTCGGGCAGGAGCATCCGGGGAGGAGAGGGCGCGAGGGCGCGACCGCCGCGGCCTCTGCGCGAGCGCCGAAGCCGCAAGCCGCCTGGATCGGTACCTTCGCAAGGAAATTTGGCGGTTGCGCCCGGCTCGTCAGCGCCCGGCTCGCCACTGTCTCGCGCGTCCCGAGCTTCACCGCGGTCGGGACGATGCCGTTTTCGCCTCGGAACAGTGGCGGCGTAGGCCGCGAGAGGGCCTCGCCGGTTCGCCTCTGTCAGCACCGCGCGGCGTAGGCGTGGTTGCGCTCTGCGCGCTTGGCGAAGCCGTCGGAGACGGGCGGGCGATGGCTGCCCGCCGCTTCTGCACCTCTTTTGCACGCGCCGCACGCGAGCGGCATGACGCCATGGCGGGCGCAGGCTAAGCGTTTCCCGGGGGAGAGGGGAGGCGCGAAGCGGTCATCGGCCGCCTTGTCCCGCCCGGCCGGCATGGCGCAGCGCGAGAGCGAGACAGACGTGCTTGTCGGCCATGCTCCGGATCCGCGTCGCGCCGCCGATCAGCCAGGGAATGGCAAGCCCGAACCCCGCCGCCCCGAGGAGACCCCTCGCCCGGCGCCAGGTCCTGATCTTCTTGCGCCGTCTCGGCCGGAGGCGGAGCGATCGGGGCGGCCGGCGAAGCAGAGAGCGCCCGGAGGAGGCGCCGCGCGCCTTCATTCCGCCGCGCGCCCGATTGTCGCCATGCGTGCAGGGAGCACGCGGGCGAGGGCGGCGGCGGCCTGGGCAGGCTCGACCACGGGGATGCCGGCGGCGTCCTCGACGGCGGCCCTGTGCTGGGCCATGCCCGCGCAGCCGAGGACGATTGCGCCGGCGCCTGCGGCGGCGAAGTCACGTCCGGCCGACACAAGCTGAGGCCGCACCGCCACAGGGTCGAGCAGCGCCTCCATGGAGACATCGAGGGCGATCTCGGCAGCGAGGCGCTGCTCGAGGCCGATCTGCCTGAGCGCGAGCGCATGCCGCGCGATGGAGGCACGCGCCAGCGCGATCACGCCGAAGGCAGCGGCGAGCGAAATCGCCTGGGCGACCGACGCTGAGAACATGCCGAACACCGGCTGCCGCGTCGCTTCCCGTGCTGCCGGCAGCGCCGGGTCGGAAGCGCAGGCGATCACGAAGGCATCGGTCCGCGACTCCTCGCGCGCGATGCAAGCGAGGATCGGGCCGGAGGCGGCGAACCAGTCCGCCCAGGAGCGGATCGCTGGCGTACATTCCCGCATCGATACGACCTAGAGCGCAGGATGGCCGGGGGTGCGGAACGGTGCGAGCGCTGCGTCGATGGCCGCGCCGCACGCTGCGTTCCGGTTCGGGTTGATGAAGAGGATACGCCCCGCCATAGAGTCACTGTGCTCAGGGTGCGACCGTGCTGCCAAGCGTTTCTCGGCGCCCTTGCATGGCTTCGGCCGAGGGCGCACCATGATGCAGTGCAACACAAAGAAAGCGCCGGCACGATGACCGTCCCTTCGCCGAAGTTCCGCCCGGCTCTTGCCCAGAGTCCGCCGCGGCCGCCTCTGTGGCCGGCCCTCTTGCGCGGCGTGCTCTGCCGTTGCCCTAGCTGCGGGGAGGGCAGGCTCTTTCGCGGCTATCTCCGGGTCGTCCCCAACTGCGCCGCATGCGGCAAGCCGCTCGGCCACATACGGGCCGATGATGCACCGCCCTATTTCACGATCTTCCTCGTCGGCCACATCGTCGTCCCGCTCATGCTGCTTGCCGAGCGCGACCACGCTCCCGACCTCTGGGTGATGGCGGGGATATTCCTGCCGCTGACTCTGCTCCTCTCGCTGCTCTTCCTCAGGCCCGTGAAGGGAGCAACGCTCGGGCTCATGCTTGCCCTCGGCATTTCGGGGCGGGAGCAGGGGCCGGACCTGCCCGACCGGCCCGGCTGAGCCCATGCCGGATCGGGCCCGGATCAGCCAAGTGGTGCTGGAAGGCGAGGCGCTGACACGGCTGAACGACGAGCTCGAGGCTGACCGAGCAACAGCGGTCGCCGACATTCTGCACGAGAACCGTTTCATTCCTGCTGGCGCTCCGGAAGGCCCCTACACGCTGCATCTCGGCATAGTCGAAGGCAGGCTAGCCTTCGACATACGCAGGGCGGACGGCACGCCGATCACAGCCGTGATCCTCGCTCTGGGCCCCTTCCGGCGCCTGATCAAGGACTACCTGATGATGGTCAACGCTCATGCCGAAGCGGTGGCGGATGGGCGCGAGGCGCGCATCCAGGCGATCGACATGGGCCGTCGCGGGCTGCACAACGAGGCGGCGGAACTGTTGCGCAAGCGGCTCGACGGCAAGATCGACGTCGATTTCGACACCGCCCGGCGCCTGTTCACCCTGATCTGCGTCCTGCACCAGCGGATCACGCATTGAGGCCGGCGGCACGGAGCGCGCGATGAGGATCGCGGGGGAGGCGACGCGGAGCATCCGCCCAAGGCCGGACGGCGCCGGCTTTTCGGTGCTCGACCAGACGCGTCTGCCCTGGCGGATCGCCTGGATCGAGATCGCGACCGCCGCGGAGGCAGCGGAGGCGATCCGCTCGATGCAGGTGCGCGGCGCGCCGCTCATCGGGGCCACCGCAGCCTTCGGCCTCGCGCTCGCGCTGCGGCAAGACGCCTCGGACGCAGCGCTCGCCGCAGCCGAGGCGATGCTCGCGGCGACGCGGCCGACGGCCGTGAACCTCGCCTGGGCGCTCGCGCGCGTCCGACGCGCCACGGCCCCGCTGCCCGCCCCGGCTCGCGCCGCCCGCGCCTGGGCAGAGGCGCTGGCGATCGCGGACGAGGATGCAGCGATGTGCGCGGCGATCGGCCGGCACGGCTTGCCACTGATCGCCGAGGTCGCGGCGCGCAAGCGCGGGCCGGTCAACATCCTCACCCACTGCAACGCGGGCTGGCTCGCGACGATCGACTGGGGGACCGCGACCGCGCCGATCTACGCTGCGCACGAGTCCGGCATCGCCGTGCATGTGTGGGTGGACGAGACCCGTCCGCGCAACCAGGGCGGGGCGTTGACGGCCTTCGAGCTCGGCGAGCACGGCGTGCCGCATACCGTGATCGCCGACAACGCGGGCGGCCACCTGATGCAGCGCGGCCTCGTCGACCTCGTGCTCGTGGGCACCGACCGGGTGGCGCGCAACGGCGACGTCGCCAACAAGATCGGGACCTATCTGAAGGCTCTCGCCGCCGCCGACACGGGCGTCCCCTTCTGGGTGGCGCTGCCGTCGTCGACGATCGACTGGGCGGTCGCCGACGGCCTGCGCGACATACCGATCGAGGAACGGTCTCCCGACGAGGTCACCCACGTCATCGGCGCCTCCGCTGACGGAACTCTCGTGCGCGCCCGCGTTGTCGCTCCCGGCAGCCCCGCTGCGAATCCCGCCTTCGACGTCACCCCCGCCCGGCTGGTGACTGGGCTGATCACCGAACGCGGACGCTGCGCCGCCTCAGAGGCCGGGCTCAGGAGCCTCTATCCCGAGCTGGCCGCAGGCGCCGCGTGGCCGGAGAAAAATAATTGAGCGCAAGCAGCGGGAACACGATCGCAGCGCCGATCAGCGTCGGCACAAGCCCGGGCGAGATCATCAGCAGGCTCGCCACGAGCAACGGCACGCGAGAAAGCCAGCCCATCGGCGCGAAGGCATAGCCCGTGAGCGCGACGCCGAGCGCCGAGACCCCGAGCGCGCAAGAAGCGGTGACGTGCAGGAACTCGCCGAGCGTGAAGCCTGGCGCCACGAGCAGCATCGCCGGAGAATAGGTGAAGACGAACGGCACGAGCGCCTTGGCAGAGCCGAGACGGAAGGCGGCGAGCCCCGTACGGAACGGGTTCGCCCCAGCGATCCCGGCCGCGGCATAGGCAGCGACGCATACGGGCGGAGTCAGGTCCGCCAGAAGCCCGTAGTAGAAGATGAAGAGGTGCGCAGCGATCGCCGGCACGCCGAGCTGCTCGACCGCGGGAGCGGCGATTGCCGCGAGCACGATGTAGAGTGCTGTGGTCGGGATGCCCGCGCCCATCGCTATGCAGGTGAGCGCCACGAAGACAAGGGTGAGGAAGAGCGTGATGCCCCTCAGACTCGCAAGTTCGAACGGCAGGAGCGCGAACACAGGGTGGATCGAGGCGGCCAGGTTGCCGGCTGCCTGCGTCACCATGAAGGAAAGGCGGAACGCTGCTCCGGTGAGCGTGATGACGCCGACGACGATGCCGACCGCCGCGGCAGCGATGCCGACGGCGAGCGCGTATTTCGCCCCCGTCTCGAGCGCGTCCCAGAGGTCGCGCAGCGTCATGCGGTTGACGGGGTTGATCATGCCGACGACGATACAAGCGGTGATGCCGTTGAACGCCGCGAGATAGGGCGTGTAGCCGCGGATGATCGTGCCGACGAGGATGATCAGCGGGATCACCGTCGGCCAGCCGCGCGCGATTGTCGGCCAAAACCACGGCAGCTCGCTCTCCTCCATACCGCGAAGGCCGGTGCGCTTGGCTTCGAGATGCACCTGGATCAGCACGCCGGGATAGTGCATCGCTGCGGGCGCGATCGCTGCGAGGATCACCGTCGTGTAGGGAACGCCGAGAAACTCGGCCATGATGAAGGCGGCGGCGCCCATGATCGGCGGCGTGATCTGCCCGCCGGCTGAGGCAGCCGCCTCGACCGCGCCGGCGAAGGTGCCGCGGTAGCCGATCTTCATCATCGCCGGGATGGTCAGGCTTCCGGTGGTCACCGTATTGGCGATCGAGGAGCCCGAGATCGTGCCGAAGGACGCGGAGGAGAGCACCGCCACCTTCGCCGGGCCGCCTGGATGACGCCCTGCCGCAATCGTCGCGATGTCGATGAAGAACTGGCCAAGCCCCATCTTGGTCGCGATCACCCCGAACAGCACGAAGTGGAACACGAACGTCGCGACCACTTTGAGGGGGATGCCAAAGATCCCCTCCTGCGTCATGTAGAGCTGGCTGATGAAGTTGCCGTAGCTCGCGCCCGGATGGGCGAGTACGCCAGGCACGAGGTAACCAAACAGTCCGTAGAGGATGAAGAGGCCGACGATGATCGGGAGGACGATTCCCATCGACCGCCGGGTTGCCTCGAGGATCAGCACGATCAGCGCGGTGCCTGTCACGAGGTCCCAGGTGTTCGGCACGCCGATCCTGAACGTCAGCGAATCGAAATCGAGCGGCAGGTACAGAACCACCCCGAGCGAGGCGGCGGCGAGCAGCCAGTCCGTGACCGGGACGCCGCCGATCCGCGGGATGATTCCGGGCCTTTCCCGCCGCCTGGCGCCGAACAGGACGAAGATCAGCGCAAGCACGGCGCCGAGATAGATTGCGCTGTGCCAGTGCTCCGGCGGCAGGCCGAAACCAGCCGTGTAGTACTGATAGAGAGAGAGCGCGACGAGGATGAGAGAGACAGCGCGGCCGGCCCAGCCCTGCAGAGTGCGGAAGTTCAGCTCCCGATCATAGATGCGCTCGAGCGCCTCGGCCTTCGCGTGGTCGATCGGCGTGCTCACGCCCGTCACTTCCGCACAGCGGCGTGATCAGGATGATTCGCGCCGCAGGCCTGCGCGGCTGCGCCGGCGCCCGCTCAGCGAAGCATGCCGGCTTCGTGGTAGAACCGCTCAGCGCCCGGGTGCAAAGGGACCTCGCCGCGGCCTTGCAGCGCCGTCTCCGGCAGGATGTCCCGTGCCCGGACATGGCCGCGCTGGAGCAGGCTTCTCGTGGTGTCGCTCCAGAGGCTCTTCGTGATCTCGTAGACGAGTGCTTCCGGTACCTGCGCTCCGACCAGCCATACGGCCCCGACGGAGAGCGTCGGAACGTCCTCGGTCACCCCCCTCCCCCCCTCATAGGTGCCCCTGGCGATCACGCTCCGGCTGTAGAACGGCGCCCGCTGGCTCACAGTCTCAATCACCGCGTCCGAGAAGGGAAGCAGTCGGCACCCCACCCGGGAGCAAAACTCGGTGAAGGCTGCCGCCGGTGCAGCGACCACCTGAAGCACCGCGTCAACCCCTCGGTCCTGCATCCGCTCGACGCCCTGGGCGGCAGAGAGAACTTCTGGCGTGTAGGCGCCACGCAGCCCCGCGGCATCGAGCACAAGCTCGGAGCCTATGCGCGCGCCGGAAGCCTGCAGCCCAACAACGACGCGCTTGCCGCGCAGGTCCTCGAGCCTCTGGATCGGGCTGTCGCGGCGCACCACCGCGTGCAGCTGCTCCCTGAAGAGATGCGCGATGAAGCGCCGCCGGTCGAGCTTCGGGCGCCCTTCGAACAGCCCGGTTGCAGTGTACGCCCAGTGCGCGACCTCCGACTGCGAGAAGCCGCTCTCCGCCGCGCCGGACTGGATCAGGTTCACGTTCTGAACGGAGCCCTGCGTTGCCTGAGCGACCGCGACGAGGTTCGGCACACCAGCGGTGCCACCGGCCTCGCGGCATGGCGCTCCGGGCGGACAGGAAATCGCATTCGCGATCATGCCGCCGACCGGGTAATATGTACCGCCTGCCGCACCGGTGCCTATGCGGAAGAACTGCGGCGCCTGGGCAGAGGCAGGCGCGGCGAGGCAGAGTGCTGCGGCAGCAGCGGCGGCGAGCATGGCGCGGCGCTGCAGGCCACGTGTGATGGCTGTCATTGCCCCACCTCCCCTTTGCAGGAACCGCCCCTGCACCTGCGGTGCCTACCGCCAAGCCTGCATATGATCACTGTTGCACCGCGATTGCCGACTGGCGCGGCCTGCGCCATGCTCTCGGGGACACGAGTCCAATAGGGAGTCGAACCGATGGCAGTCGCCCGCATCATGCTCGCTCTCGCCGCGGCCGCAGCGGTTGCCGCCGCAACATCCTCTGTCGCGCAGGCCCCGCTCCGCTGCGCGGTCGACGGCACCTTCGCCCCGCATGCGATGCCGAAGCTCGGAGGCGGCGTCGAAGGCTTCAACGTCGATCTCTTCACCGAGGTGGCGCGGCGCATGGGCCGGCAACTCACGATAGACAGCGCCAGCTTCGCCGGCCTGATCCCGGCCATGAACGCAGGCCGCTACGACTTCCTCTGCGCGCCGACGACCGCGACGCCCGAGCGCGCGCAGAACATGCTCTTCACCGAGGGCTACCTGTTCACCGCCTTCCAGTTCGGCATACGCCGGGGCTCGGCGCCAATCGCGAGCCTCGAGGACCTGCAGGGCAAGACGATCAGCGTCAACAAGGGCAGCGTCTACGACACCTGGGCGCAGGCAAATGCCGCCCGCTACGGCTTCACAGTGCAGGCCTACGATACCAACACCGATGCCGTCCAAGCCGTGCTCTCCGGCCGCGCCTATGCGAACCTTGCTGGCAACACAGTGGTGAAATACGCCGCCACCCGCAACCCGCAGTTTGTGCCGGACCTGCTGCTCAAAGAGACTCGGGCGCACTGGGCTGCGCCCTTCCCGCTCCAGTCGGTTGCGCTGCGCAACGAGGTCGACCACGTGATCGAGTGCATGAAGAAGGACGGCACGATCGCGCGGCTCTCCGAAAAGTGGTTCGGCATGAAACCGGACGCCGACGATGCCGAGAACATCGTGTTTCCCGGCTCCGGCGTGCCCGGCCTTCCCGGCTATGACCCGACGCCGCACACCGCACCCTGCCGGTAGGCGCACCCGCCGAGGGCGGCATGGCGCGGCCGATCCTTGAGGCGCGCGGCATCCACAAGCATTTCGGCTCCCTCCACGTGTTGAAGGGCGTCGATCTCGTCGTGGCCGAGCGCGAGCTCGTCTTCGTCATCGGCCCCTCGGGCAGCGGCAAGTCCACCCTCCTTCGCTGTTGCAACCGCCTCGAGACACCCTCTTCCGGCTCTGTCGTGGTGGACGGGATCGATCTGCTTGACCGGCGCACCGACATCAACGCGGCGCGCCGGCGGATCGGCATGGTGTTCCAGCAGTTCAACCTCTACCCGCACATGACCGCGAAGGGGAACGTGACGCTGGCATTGCGCAAGGTGGCGGGGAAGTCCCGCGTGGAGGCGGAGGAAATCGCGCTTGCCGCGCTCGCCCGCGTCGGCCTCGCCGAGAAGGCGGACGCCTATCCGCTCGAGCTCTCGGGCGGGCAGCAGCAGCGCGTGGCAATCGCGCGCGCGATCGCGCTCGAGCCGCGCGTGATGCTGTTCGACGAGCCGACCTCCGCGCTCGACCCGGAGCTCGTGGGCGGGGTGCTCGCCGTCATGCGCTCTCTTCGCGAGGCGGGCATGACGATGGTCGTGGTGAGCCACGAGATGGGCTTCGCCCGTGCCGCGGCTGACCGCGTTGTCTTCATGGATCATGGCCTCGTGGTCGAGGAGGGAACGCCGGCGCAGATCTTCGGCGCGCCGCGCGAGGAGCGCACGCGGGCCTTTCTCCGACAGCTCGACCATCACTGACGGCTGCCGGGCAGCGTCGCGATGAGCGAGTGGGAGCGCTTCGTCTTCACCTTTTTCAACCGCGAGGTGATGGCGGCGTATCTTCCGAAGATCGTTGAGGGGTTCCTCCTGACGGTCGAACTCGCGCTGCTCATCGTCGTCTCCGGCCTCGCGCTTGGCTTCGCGCTCGCGGTGCTGCGGAGCTTCGGCATACGCCCGCTGAACTGGCTGATCGTGTTCGTGGTCGACCTGTTCCGCGCGCTGCCGCCGCTCGTGATCATCGTGCTGATCTATTTCGGCCTGCCGAGCCTCGGGCCCGCGCCATCTGGCTTCGTCTCGACCTGGATCAGCCTCACCCTCGTGCTCGCGGCCTTTGCCGAGGAGATCCTCTGGGGCGGAATCCTCGCCGTGCCGAAGGGGCAGTGGGAGGCGGCACGCTCGACGGGCCTCGGCTTCACCGCCACCCTTGTCCATGTCGTCCTGCCGCAGGCGCTTCGGCTTTCCATTCCGCCGCTCACCAATCGCACCATCGCCATCACGAAGGGCACCGCGCTTGGATCGGTCGTTGCCGTGGCCGAGATCCTCTCTGTCGCTTCCGGGGCAGTCGCCTTCTCCTCGAACCCCTCGCCGCTTACCCTGGGCGCGATCGCCTACCTCATTTTATTCGTCCCGGTCGTCGTGCTCGGCCGCTGGGTCGAGACTCGCTTCGCCTGGAAGCGGTAGCGGCGATGGCGGAGTTCCTCTCCACCTTCTTCAACATTGAGGTGATCCGCGCGGCCTCGCCGATCCTGTTGCAAGGCCTGTGGATGACGGCCCTGCTCGTGCTCGTTTCGGTTCCCCTCGGTTTCGCTGGCGGTGTGCTGCTCGCGCTGCTTTCGGTCATCCGCCATCCGCTGGTGCGCTGGCCGCTCGTTGCCTGGGTGGACTTCTTCCGCGCCTTCCCACCGCTTGTGCTGCTCGTCTTCATCTATGCGGGGCTGCCCTTCGCCGGCATAGAAATCGGCGCTTTCGGCTGTGTCGCGATCGGCTTCTTCCTCAACACGTCGTCCTACTACGGGGAGATCTTGCGCGCCGGCATCGAGAGCATCCCGCGCGGGCAGATGGAGGCGGCACGCTCCACCGGCCTCTCCGCCATTCAGGCGATGACCTGGGTGATCCTGCCCCAGGCGCTCAGGAACGTGCTGCCCGACCTCGTGTCGAACACGCTCGAGGTTGTGAAGCTCACCTCGATCGCCTCGGCCGTCGCGCTTCCGGAACTGCTCTACCAGGCGCGCCAGGCGCAGAGCGTGACCTACAACCCCTCGCCGATCGTCGCGGCTGCGGCGATCTACTTCCTCCTGCTGTGGCCGGTCGTGCGGCTGCTCAGCCGGCTCGAGCACGAGGCGATCGCCCGGCATTGAGGGCCCGCCCCAACCGTCTCGGAGACCGCTCCCGGGCGCGGCTCAAGAGGGCTCAGCGGTGTCGGCGCGCAGAGCGGCGAGCTCGTCGCGAGCCGCCTCCGCCGCGCGCGCCTGGATGGCGCGATAGCGCGCAAGCACCGCCTCGCCCTGCGGCGTCAGCACCGCACCGCCTCCCGTCGCGCCACCCTTGGTGGCCGAGACAAGCGGCGAGCGGAACATTCCGTTCAGCGTCTCCACCAGGGACCAGGCGCGCTTGTAGCTCATGCCAAGACGACGCCCGGCTGCGGCGATGGAGCCGGTCTCCGCGATGCCCTGCAACAAGTCCGCCTTGCCGGGGCCGAAGGATACGCCCGGAACCAGATCGACGCGGATGTGGAGCGAAGGAAGGCTTCCCTTGCCGCGTCGCCTCATCGCTGCCTCAGCTCTGCTTCCACGGCAGGCCGGCGGCGATCCAGCCGGCCCGCGTGCGCCGGTGGCCAGCCTCGTCGAGCGGCCCCTCGAAACCGTCGGCGACGTTGAATGCCCTAGGGTAGCCGGCCGCCACAGCCGCGCGCGCCGCAGCGAGGCTGCGCGCCCCGGACCGGCACAGGAAGTAGAGGCTGTTCGAGGGCTTGAGGCCTGCCTCGGCGAGCTCGTCGAGGAAGCGCGGGTTCACCGTCATTGTCGGGAAGATCTGCCAGGCGATCCGATGCACGGTCTTGCCGGCCGCGCTCAGATCAGGCAGGCCGACATAGGCCCACTCCGCATCGGTGCGCACGTCGACGAGTTCGGCAGCAGGGTCGCGCCTCAGCGCGTCCCAGGTTTCCTCGACTGTGGCATGGGCGACGTCCGGCATGGCGCCCTCCCTCCCGGCGGCGGTTGCATCGTGGCGGCTCCGGCGCTTGTGTAGCGCCCGAGGTCGATCTCGAGAAGCACGGAGAGGAAACGTGGCGGCAGGGTGGGGTGGAGTGGCCGAAGGTCTCGTCGGCGCGATCGGAGGGACGCCGCTCATCAGGCTGCGTCGCGCCTCCGAGGCCACAGGCTGCACCATTCTCGGCAAGGCAGAGTTCATGAACCCGGGCGGCTCGGTGAAGGACCGCGCTGCCCTCGCGATCATCACCGATGCCGAGACGCGGGGGCAGCTCCGCCCTGGCGGCACCGTCGTCGAGGGGACGGCGGGCAATACCGGCATCGGTCTCACCCTCGTCGGCAACGCGCGCGGCTATCGCTCGGTGATCGTGATGCCGGAGACGCAGAGCCGCGAGAAGATCGAGTTCCTGCGCATGATCGGCGCCGACCTCCGGCTTGTCCCGGCCGCTCCGTTCAAGGATCCCGGCAACTACGTGCACGTCTCGCGAAGGCTCGCCGAAGAGCTTGCCGCCACCGAACCCAACGGCGCGATCTGGGCGAACCAGTTCGACAATCTGGCCAACCGAGAGGGCCACCGCGCGACGACCGGCGCCGAGATCTGGGAGCAGACCGGCGGCCGGGTAGACGCCTTTACCTGCGCCTGCGGCACAGGCGGCACCCTTGCTGGCGTCGCCATGGCGCTGAAGGAGCGGAAGCCTTCGGTCCGCATCACCCTCGCCGACCCGATGGGCAGCGCGCTCTATGCCTGGAAGACGCGCGGCGAGCTCGTGGCGGAAGGCAGTTCCATCACCGAGGGAATCGGCCAGAGTCGTGTTCCCGGAAACCTCGAAGGCGCCCCGATTGACGACGCGATCCAGGTGACGGACGAGGAAGCGCTCGAACAGGTGTTCGACCTCACGATCCACGAGGGCCTGTGCGTGGGTGGAAGCGCCGGGCTGAACGTCGCTGCAGCCATACGGGTGGCGCGCGCGCTCGGGCCTGGCCACACGGTCGTGACAATCCTCTGCGATGGTGGCGCGCGCTACCAGAGCAAGCTGTTCAACCCGGAATTCCTGCGTGGCAGGGGGCTTCCCGTGCCACCCTGGATGGCGTGAGCGGGAGGGGTATCGTCATGACATCGGATCGTTTTGCTGGCCGCGTCGCGGTCGTCACCGGTGGTGCTCGTGGCATAGGGCTTGCGGTCGCTGCGCGCCTCGCCGCGGAGGGCGCCCGAGTCGCACTCTGGGACAAGGACGAGGCGGAAGCGAAGCGCGCCGCTGAACGGCTCGGCGGTGCGGCGATGCACGTCGAGGTCGCGGACGAGGCGTCGGTCGCTGCCGGCCTCACAGCGACCGAGGCAGCGCTCGGCCCGATCGACATCCTCGTCAACAATGCTGGGATCACCGGGCCGAACGGCCCAGTCGAGACCTACCCGGTCGATGCCTGGCGCCGGGTGATCGATGTCGACCTCACCGGCGTCTTCCTCTGCTGCCGCGCCGTGGTGCCGGGAATGCGCGCGCGCGACCGCGGTCGGATCGTCAACATCGCCTCGATTGCGGGCAAGGAGGGAAACCCGAACGCCTCGGCTTACTCCGCGGCGAAGGCGGGCGTGATCGCGCTGACAAAGTCGCTCGGCAAGGAGCTCGCAACGACGGCGGTGCGCGTGAACTGCGTCACGCCAGCAGCGGTCAAGACCGACATTTTCGCGCAGATGACGGAAGAGCACATTGCCTGGATGCTCTCCAAGATCCCGCTCGGACGTTTCGGCCTGGTCGAGGAGGTCGCGGCGATGGTCTGCTGGCTGGCATCCGACGAGGCCTCGTTCTCGACCGGCGCCGTGTTCGACGTCTCGGGCGGGCGCGCGACCTACTGAACGTGCTGCTCCTGCCGACGCGGGCGGCGCGCCTCCCCAGGCGCTTTCAGGGTCGACCGCGCCTAAGCCTGCGACGGTCCCGAAGCCAGAGCGCGTGCCCGCGACCACGTGCTCGGCGTGGACGCTAGCGAGGCGACGATCTGCCGCGCCTTCGCCTGCGCCGGCCGGCAATCGACAGGCTCCGCCGACATGGAACGATATCGGAGCGATTCGATATCCAGTACAGCCCTTCCGAAATCGGCGCGATCCTCTGCATCGCCGGCGCGGCTGCTTGCGGAGAACTGCGTCTTCAGCGACAGTCCCGGTGTGACGGCGCAGGCTGGGGCGAAACTCTCTGGCCGGATGCGCGTGTTTGCGGAGGCCAAGTCGTCGTGAGACCGGCAGCGGAGCTTCTCGCTCAGTGGGCTGAGGGGGAGGAGGCACGCTTCCTCGGCCGACGCGAGGACGAGGAGCCCTGCAACGGCTGGATCGCGGAGTATTGGCGCATCGTCAGCGACGCGTCTGGCCGGCTCCACTATCGCCATCTCGACGGGCGCTCCGTGGACGGAGACGGAGACCGCTGGGCCTGGTCTGCCGCCTTCGTGTGTGCGGGCGTCTGGGTCGCCACGGGCGGTGCCTCGTGGTTCGCCTACTGCGAATGGCACAGCACCTACACGCGCGATGCGATCCGCCGCGCCATGGTGGACGGCCCTCAGCCGTACCGCGCCTTCCCGATACGATCAGAGCCGCTGAGGCGCGGTGACATCGTCGTGCAGTGGCGGGCCGGCATCGGCGATGGCGCAAGCGATAGCCCGATCACTTGGGACAGCGCGCAGCGGATCGACCCCTTCACCAGTCATGGCGACATCGTCGTCTCCGCCTCGGGCGACGCCGCAGAGATCATCGGCGGCAACCTTGCCGACACAGTCATGCGCCGCCGCCTCGCGCTTGACGGTACAGGCCGTCTCGCCGACACCGCGCAGCTTCGCGGGCACTGGTTCGCAGCCGTCAGGTTCACCGGGTTGGGGGTCTGAACATGCTCCTGCACGGCTTCAGCTGCGCCCCCATCCTGCGAGCCACCCCTATCCTGCAAGCCTGAGCCTTGCCGGTCGCCAGTGCCTGGACGGCAGGGAGCGCCTGCAGCGGCGCTGCGGCGGTACTTCGGCCGCAGCGTCCCCAAGACGCGTCGCCAGAGCGAAGGCAGAGTGCAGACGCGACAAATCGCGCGCCGCCTCCGCCTCGTGCCGCGACGCAGCAGCCAGGGGGGTGACGTCGCTGTGCCGAGGCGTTTCAAGGCACTGCGATGCCGCGTCTGCCCGGGCTAGCGCACGCGCACTTCCACTGCAGCGGAGGAACCATCCGCGTCAAGAACGGTCACGCGATAGTGGCCAGGCCCGTCCGGCACCCAGCGCGCCTCGCGCCGGTGGCGTTCTGACGCGATCGGCGCGCCATCCACGAGCCAGATGAGCGGCCGCCGCCCGCCGCTTGCGCGCAGGACAACGGGCGCTCGCGCGAGCGAGGCGCCGGGAGGGGGGAAGGCGACGCGCAGCCGATCGGCATCGCCGGCCCCGAGCCTCGCAAGCGCTGGCGCGGGCGGAAGCGGGGGCGGTGGCGGCAGCGGGCCCGGATCGGGCAGAAGGTCGAACACCGCGAACAGGATCGGACCGGCAACGCTCCTCCCCGTCGCCCCAGGCAGCGGCGTCCCGTCGGGCCTGCCGACCCAGACGGCGACGGTGTGGGTCGCGCTCATCCCGGCGGCCCAGGCATCGCGATTGCCCCAGGAGGTGCCGCTCTTCCAGGCGATACGCGGCGCTCGCTCCGGCGCAACGCCAGGCGGCGGAGCGGAGGCGGCAAGGATCGCGCGCACCGCGCCGGCCTCCGCCTGGCCGACGAAGGGGCGCCTCGCCGCGGCCTCGCCCGCGCGCCATACCGGCATCGCAACGGTACCGTCGTCGGCGAGGCCGGCATAGAGCGCGGCGATCTCCCAGAGCGTCATCCCCAACCCACCGAGCGCGACTGGCAGCGCAGGCTGCGCACCCGGCGGCAGGCGCGGGGCGAGCCCCGCCGCCTTCAGCGCAGAGACGAAGGCAACCGGCCCGACCGCCTCGGCAAGCGCGACGGCTGGCAGGTTGAGCGAGCGCGCGAGCGCCTGGGCGACAGTGACATCGCCGGCGAAGTCGCGATCGAAATTCTCGGGCGCGTACTCGGCGAAGCGTCGCGGCAGGTCGGCGATGCGCGTCTCGGGCCGGACGAGGCCGAGCATCATCGCCTGCGCCACGAGCGCTGGCTTCAGCACCGAGCCCGGAGAGCGGACCGCGCGCGCGAGGTCGAGCGCTCCGCCGCGGCCCTCTCCCGCCACGCCGGCATAGGCCGCGACGATGGCGCGGCTGCGGTTCTCGGCGACCAGTATGGCAAGATTCGCTGCCGGCACGAGCGTCTCGGCGGTGGCGTCGGCGAGCCGCTCCAGCGCTGCCTGGAGCGGCAGCGAGAGGGTGGTTGCGGTGATCCCTGGGCCGGCGGCAGCGGCGAGGTGTCGCGCATGGCGCGGGAGCGGACGCCTCTCCGCCCCGAGCGGCAGCGTTGCAAGCGCTGCGGCCTCCTCCACCGCGAGCGCGCGAGCGGCCGCTGCATCACGCAAAACCCGCCCGCGCGCGGCCACGGCGGCTTCCGGAAAGCGATCCGGCCGCAACGCCGAGGGGCGCTGCGGCAGCGCGACGAGCAGTGCGATCTCATGCGGATCGAGGGCCAAGGGGGGACGGCCGAACAGCGCGAGAGAGGCTGCGCGCACGCCTTCGAGGTTGCCGCCGAACGGCGCGAGGGTGAGCCACATGCCGAGGATCTCGCGCTTGGAGAACTGCGCCTCGAGCTGCAGCGCGCGCGCCATCTCGATGAGTTTCGCCTGCAGCGTGCGCGGCCTCGGCTCGAGCAGACGCGCAACCTGCATCGTGATTGTGCTAGCTCCCGAAACGATCCGCCCATGCACCAGAGCCTGCGCGGAGGCGCGCGCAAGCGCGAGCGGGTCAACGCCCGGGTGCCACATGAACCGTCGGTCCTCACGCGCAAGCAGCATCGCAAGCAGGAGTGGGGGCACATCCTCCACCGTGGTCGCAAGCCGCCACATCCCCCCCGGCACAGGCGTCACCGCAAGGAGCCGACCGTCCCGGTCGCGCAGCTCTCCCGAGACGGCGGCAAGGCGCGACAGATCGGGGGGTAAGGCGCGGTCAGCGGCGACGACCACGGCGGCGAGCGCGCCGAGCGAGATGATCGCAACGCCAAGGCCGCGCATCCGCCCTCGCCTGCCTCAGTCCGCAGGCTGGATTGTGATCCGCCCCGTTCCCTGGCGGGCGAAGAAGCGAGGCTTGTACATGTCGGAGAGGATGGCGCCGGGGAGCTCGAACCGGCCCGGCGTCACCGCTCGCAGAAGGAAGGCGAGCTTGAAGGCGGGTTCGCCCTCGGTGAGGTCGATCTGCGCAACGAGACGATCGTCCCGCGCCGCGGCGTAGCTCGGGCGCGTGAGCTCGCCGAGCCACGGAAGCGCGGGGACCGCCCCTGGGCCGAGCCGCACGGCTTCAGGCTCCCAGCCCGCGGGAAGCCCGTGCACGACCAGCGCCTGGTGGGCAAGCCGCGTCTCCGCGCGACCCTCAAGGACGAGCACGAACACATCGTTCTGCCGGAGCTGGTCGAGATTGAGGGTCGATCCATCGAGGCGGAAGAAGTTGCGCCGCACCACAAGCCCGTCGCGCGCCGCCGGCGGGGCTTGGGCGGGAATGCCGCTGATCGCCACGCCAAGCCAGACCGGCCGCGTATCGATATTGCGCAAGGCAAGGGGCAGGCTGCCGGCATCGCGGGTGAGCGAGACGAATGGCGCCGGCGCGAGCGCCCTGCCGTCGGCAGTGAGGGCTGCCGGCTGGCCATCGCGGCCGAGGAGCGCCGCGGCGGCGACCGCCCACGCCTGTTCCTGGGTCGAGGTGCGTGCGGGCGTGACGGAGCCGGCTGGAAGGCGATCGAGCAGAGCGGGAATTCGGTCAGCGATCGCGCCCGTCTCTCGGCCGAGCACGATGATCGCGGCCGCGTCGCGCAGGGTCGATCCGTAGTCCTCCCCTGACCACTCCCGCGCGGGATCGGCAGCAGCGTCGCGCAGCAGCGCCTCGCCGCGCCCGCGGTCACCCGCGAGCAGCAGCGCCGCGCCGAGCTGCGCGCGCGCAAGCGGCGAAGGCAGCTGCGCAGCGCCCTGATCGGCGAGCACGCGCATCGCCCCCGGCCGCGGCTGCCCCGCAAGTGCGAGCGCATAGAGCGCGTAGGCCTGGGATGCGCGCTGCCACGGCTGCCGCGGCGGATCCTCGGTCATACCGGCAAGGAAACGGATGGCGGAGGCAAGCGCAGGCTCCGGAACGGTCGCGCCGGCGCGGCGCGCGCGCAAGAGGAACTCGGTCGCGTAGGCGCTAAGCCAGGGCTCAGGCGCGTCACTCGCCCTCCACAGGCCAAAGGACCCGTCGTAGCGCTGCTTGTCGAGCACGGCGGAGACGGAGGCCTGAAGCCGTGCAGCGCGGTCGACCCCGATCACCGCCTCGTCTTCGAGGAAGACGAGCGGCAGCGCCGCGCTGACCACCTGCTCGAGGCAGGCGTAGGGCCAAGCCTCAAGCACGCGGATCAGCGCAACCGCATCGAAGGGCGCGCCGCTGTTCACCGAGACCGTGACGCGCCCGGTTCCGGGAAGATACGCGGCGAGCGCGTCCGCCGGGAGGGTCAGTGTCTGGCCGGGCGGAAGCTCACGCCGCGACACGGTGGTGACCTGGGGCCGCGCCGTGCGCACGGTGAGCGGGAAGACGCGGGTCGCTGAGAAGCCGCCCGGCCCCTCGGCGCGAAGGGTGATCTCGGCGGTTCCGGTGCCGGTGCCGTGCAGAGTGAACAGCGCCCGCCCGCGCCCGCCTTCGGCGAGAGGCACTGCCTGCGTGCCGCCCTCGATCCGCACCGGTCCGGTCGCCGAGACGGAGACGCGCACCTCGCCGGAAGGAAGTTCCACGTTGTGCAGGGACACGGCAAGTCGCATATCGTCTCCCGGTGCGAGGAAGCGTGGCAGGGCGGGGTCGGCGACGAGCGGGTCGCGCACCGGAACCGAAACGGATGCCGCGCCGGACCGCGCCGCGTCCCAGGCAATGGCAGAGAGGCGGAGAGAGGTGTTCACGTCCGGCACCGCGAGGGAGAAGCGCGCAACCCCGTCCGCCCCCGCCGTCACCGGCCCCGCGAACAGCGAGGCGATCCGGATCGGAATCGCGGGCAGCCCGGCGCCGCCCTCGGTCTCATCGCCCCCCTGGCGGAGAAGGCCGATCTGCCCCTCGGCGGGAGCGACCAGGCGCCCGTAGTCGTCGCGGATGTCGACGCCGAGTCGGCGCTTGCCAGTGAAGAAACTGGCTGGATCGGGCGCGGCATGGCCAGTCAGCCGGAGGATGCCCTCGTCGACCGCTGCGAGCGCCACCTGCGCCCCCGGCGCGGCGCGCACGACGACCTCGACATCGCTGCGTGGCCGCAACAGTGCCGGTGCCTCGACCGACACAGGAATCCTGCGCGGCGTCGGGTCGAGGCCGATCCAGGCAAGCCCCAGGACGCGCACCGGCCCCGCCTGTGCCTGCGGCCGGCCGCGCAACAGCGTCACCGTCACGTAAGCTCCGGCGCCCCACGACGCCTCAACCGGCACATCGACCGTCGTCTCGCCTTCGGACACGGAGAACACGCGGAGATAGTGCACGCGGTCTGTGAGGATCGCGAGCGTGGCGACGCCGGCGAAAGGTGCGGCGATGCGCACACGCGCGGTCTCGCCTGCAGCGTAGACGGAACGATCCGCCGCGACATCGAGCAGGTCAGGCGTCTCGCCCGTCCCGGCGGATGGCACGAACCCGGCACGGAACCGCACCGAAGTCGCAGCGAGGCTTGACTCGTCGGTCACCTCGATCCGGTAGCGTCCCCAGTCGAGCAGTGCGGAGAAGCGAGCCGGCGAACCAGGCGTGACCGTGAGCGCCACCGTCTGCATCGGCTCGTCGCGCCAGACGATCTCATAGCGCGCGAGCCGCTCGCGCAGCACCACGCGCCAGTCGGGCCGTTCACGCACGAGTCGGACCTGCAAGCGTGCCGCGACCGGCCTGCCTTCGGCGTCGAAGGCTGCGATCTCGAAGGCGGCATCGGTGTTGGCGGCGATCGCGCCTCCCTCGAACAGCGGACGCAGACCGATGAAGGGCCCGGGCGTGCGCACGGGAAAGCTCGCTGTCGCGCGCGTCGGCCGCCCCCCAGGTTCGCTCACGGAGACCGACAGGGTGGCGCGCAGGGGCCGCGTGGCATCCGGCGCGCGCGCGAGCGAGAGCCGCGCTGCGGTCCTGCCAGCCGGATCGGTATCGGGGATCGCGATGTCGAGGCGCAACGGGTCGGTCGTCTCCTGCGCGAGGCCGAACCGCCAGCCGGGAAGCGACGGGAAAGGATCAGGATCCGGAACGATCAGGAGTTCACCGCTGGCGGAAAGCCCGCCGGCAGGCGCGCCGTAGAGGAAGCGGGCGGTTATGGGAACCGTGACCGGTGTGCCCGGCACCAGGGCCGGAGGCGCGGCGATCTCGACCGCGAGCCGGTCGGGCACGAAGTCCTCGACGCGGAAGCTGGCGCGGCCGATCGGCGGCGCCCCGGGGTCGGCAAGGATTTCTGCGACATAACCGCCATGGGGCGCGCCTGGCGGGAGCGCAAGCGGCACTGAGATCGCGCTGCCCCGGCCCCGCGGGGGCACCGTCTCGACCGCGATCGTGCCGTTCGGCCGGCGCAGCCGCAGCGTGACGGGAAGGTCAGCCGCGTCGCCCGAGGCGGTGCGCAGAAGCGCGAGCAGATTCACGGTCTCGCCCGGGCGATAGATCCCGCGCTCCGTCCACACCCAGGCGTCAAGCGGGCCCGGGTGGGGGCGCCCATCGACACCGCGATCGGAGAGATCGAAGGCGGGAGCGGCCAGGTCGATGAAGGCGAGATCGCCTCCCTCGCCGCGCGCGACCACATGGCTCGGCGCAGCGCCGCCGCGGCCGCGCATGAGCGGCGCGGCGAAGCGCGCAGCGCCATCGCCGTCTGTGGTCGCGGTCGCGAGCTCGTCGTTGGCGCGCGAGACGAGCGCGACGCGCAGCCCCGCGAGAGGGCGCGCCTCGCGCAGGCTGCGCGCAAGTACAGTCACGCCATCGGCGCCGCGCAGCACGGTGAGCCCGATGTCGGTGACGACGAGCCATTGCGTCGCGAGGTCTCCCCAGCTTGGCTCCGGCGTACCGTCCCCTGGCGCGGCGGTGAGCGCGAACAAGCCCGGCTCCGCGTTCCGCAGCATCGGTGCGAGTTCGAGCATAGTGCGCGCTACCTCGTTGCGCTGCCAGGACGGGATGGCGAGGGTTCCCTCCCAGACCAGCGTGCCTCTGCCTTCGGCAAGCTCGCGCGCCGCCCAAGCCCCGAGCGGGCGGAGCACCCGCCCTTCCTCGCCGAGCTCGAGGCCAAGATTGCGCTCGCCGATCCGGTAAAGCTTGATGGCGACGGCGGAGAGATTGACGGTGCCGACGGTGATCCGCAGCGCCTCGCCGCGCGGCAGGATGAAGGCGCCTGTCTGCAGGATGACGCGCGGCGCCCGATCCGGCATCGCCACCTCGACGGTGACATCGCGCGCGAGCCTGATGTCGTCATCACCCGGCAAGCCCTGGCGCAGGGTGATGCGCCAGGTTCGTCCGTGCGCGAGGCCGGTGGCGCAGAGGCGGCTCTCCTCACGCGTAACAGCCGCCGCCGCACCATCGACCCGCACCCAGTCTCCCCACACGACGTCGCGACGCGGCGAGAGCGGGGCGGCGAAGTCGACGCAGGCGCGCGGCGGATCGCTTTCCGGTTCCGCGGTCACGCTGCGTATGGAAAGCCCCGCGGCACGGCGGAGCGCAGCGAGGCGCTGGCGGTAGGTGTCGTTGCCGGGATCGCGCTCGAGCACTGCGGCCATTGCCTCTGCTGCGAGCCCGGGGCGGTCGAGGGTCGTTGCAAGGATGTCCGCTATCCTCAGAAGCGCCGGAATCTCCGCAGCGCCTGCCGGCACCGACATGAACGCCTGCCAGGCTGCCTGCAGAGCGCGCTCGCCATTCGGCGGGGTGCGGCGCTGCCAAGCTTCGGCAAGCCTCAGCCAGTGGGCCTCGCTTGCCTCCCCGAGCGCGATGCGTGCTTCGAGCGCGCCGACCAGAGCGCCCCAGTTGTTCTGCGCGGCGAGCTCGGCGACCCGCCGGTCGGCAGCGGCGCGCGCCTGAGGCGTCGCCGGGACGGAGGGGCGAAGGCTCGCGGCATACGCCTCGGCATCCCGCTGCAGACCAGGGAGCTCGAAGGCGCGAGCGGGGGCGGCGAGCAGCGCGACCGAGAGGATCAGCCCGCGCAGCAGGTCGAGTGGTCTTGCCATGGCATGCGCCCTTGTGCGGCATGGGGAATGATGGCGTAGCGAAGCATTGCAGAGCCGAGGCGGCCGCGTCCACCACGGCCGTGCAGATGCCGATCAGGGCTCGCGCGCCTTGAGGAGGTCGCGGATCTCCGCAAGCAGCACCTCTGACCTCGGCGTTTGCGGTGGCTGCGCCTCTGCCTGCGTCTCCCGAAAGCGCGAGAGCACCTTCATGAGCCAGAAGATCGCGAAGCCGACGATCAGGAAGTTGATGCAGGCGTTGATGAAGAGCCCCAAGGCGAGCACTGCCGCGCCGGCCTCGCGCGTTGCCTCAAGCGTCGCCTTCCGTTCGCCGGCGAGCACGATGAAGAGGTTCGAGAAGTCGATCCCGCCCATCAGCAGGCCGAGGATCGGGTTCAGTATGTCCTTCACGACCGAGCCGACGATGGCGGTGAACGCAGCGCCGATGATGATGCCGACGGCAAGGTCGATGACGTTGCCGCGCATGATGAAGGCCTTGAATTCCTTCAACCACGCTGGCTGGGGTGGCAGGTGCGGCAGAGGCGTTTGCATCCTTCTCGCTGTCTGGCTTTGATCCGCCGCGGGGCTGCCGCTGGCGCAAGCTTTCCCTGCCTCTCGCACCGGCCGCAACCGCGCCGACACAACAGTGCCTGGACCTCATGGACGCACCGGTCCATGGTCGCTCCCCCATGGAGAGCGACCGAGAAGGCCATGCGACGGCCGCAAGCGCACTCGCCGCGGGGCTTGCGGCGTTGGGGGTGGCGCGGATCTTCGGCGTGCCCGGCGGCGGCGCGAGCCTCGACATCATCGCCGCTGCGGCAGCGGCCGGCATCGGCTTCACCCTCGCGCGGCAGGAGACCGCCGCGGTGCTGATGGCCGCGGCCGCGGCCGAGGTCTCCGGGCGGCCGGGGGCAGCGCTGGTCAGCCGCGGTCCGGGCCTTGCCGCGGCCGCGACCGGACTTGCGCATGCCGACCTCGACCGGGTGCCGGTGATCGTGATCACGGACGGCTTCACGGCCGACCAGAAAGGCTGGGTGACGCACCAGGTGTTCGACCAAGCCTCGCTCGCCGCGCCGTTCGTGCGCGCGCAGGCGGCGAGCACTGGAGACGATGTCGCGGCCTGCCTTGCGCGCCTCGTCATGGCGATGGCCGGCCCGTGCCGCGGCCCTGCGCTCCTCGAACTCACCGACGCTGCCGCGCGCCGCCCCGTCTGCGCCGGCGCGCCGCCCACGCTTCCCTCCCTACCCCCGCCCGATTCGGCTTCGGCCGCCGCCGCGCGCAGCCTGCTTGCCGAATCGCGCAGGCCCGCGATCGTCGCCGGGCTCGAGGCGCGCGAGGCCTCCGTCGAGCTCCGTGCGCTGGCCGAGGCGCTCTGCGCTCCGGTTCTCGTCACCTACAAGGCGAAGGGGGTCGTCGCCGACGCCAACCCCCTGTTCGCGGGCGTGTTCACCGGCGGCGCTGCGGAAGCCCCCCTCCTGCACGAGGCAGACCTGATCCTGCTTGCGGGCGCCGATCCTGTGGAGTTCATTCCGCATCCGTGGCGCTACACGTCTCCAGTCCTCGACATCACCCGTTTCCGGCGCAGGCGCCACTATCTCGAGCCGGCCTGCCTGCTCGAGGGCAACGTCGCCGCATCGCTTGCGGAGCTTCTGCCCGCTGCCTCCCCTCGTGCGTGGCAGGAGACCGGTATCGCAGCCTTCCGCGATTCCTGGCGAAGGCGGGTGGCGGCTCCCGCGACACCAGGCCGCCTCGGGCCAGACCGTGTGGTGACGCTCGCTGCCGAGCTCTCGGCGGCCGCGGGTATCCATCCGCGCGTGACCATCGATGCGGGCGCGCACATGTTCAGCGCAACGAGCCTCTGGCCGGCACACGCGCCCGGAGACGTACTGATCTCGAACGGGCTTGCGACGATGGGTTTTGCCCTGCCGGCAGCGATCGGCGCGGCGCTGGCAGACCCGGGGCGGCCGGTGGTCGCGTTCACAGGCGACGGCGGCCTCTCGATGTGTCTCGGCGAGCTTGCGACCGCCGCCGCAGCCGGTGCGCCGGTGATCGTCGTCGTCTTCAACGATTGCGGGCTGAGCCTGATCGAGATCAAGAAAGGCGAGCGTGCGGTGCCAGGCGATTCGCTCACCTGGCCGCGGGTCGACTTCGCTGCCGTCGCCCGCGGCCTCGGCTGCGACAGTTTCCGCGCCGAAACGGAGCCGGCGTACCGTGACGCCCTTGCCCGGGCACTCGCGAACAGGCGCGCCGCGGTGATCGATGTCCTCATCGACCCGTCAGGCTACCCGGCACAGATCGCAGGCGTCAGGGGCTAGCTCGGCGGCAGGCGAAATGCCGCCGCAAGTGCCTACGCGACACATATCGCCGCTGCGCCCTGCAGGGTCTGAGTGCCCCGTTCGGCGCGACCAAACGGGATATTGCGGCTTCCCGCGCTGCCATGCGACATATCGTCGCGCACAGAAGAGGTCGCGCATGAGAGAGGGAGGACGAAGGAATGAACAGCATATTCCGGGCGGCGCGTGCGTTCGGCGCCGCAGTGATCCTGGCGGCCGGTCTCGCCGTGACGCCGGCGGATGCGCAGGAACGGGTGCGTTGGGGCGTTCCCATCGCCTTTGGCTCGAACCTAACCGCGCTGGGCGACACACTTCCCTACGTTGCGCAGCTTCTGAACCGTATGTCGGGCGGGCGGATCCAGTTCATCGTGCAGGAGCCCGGCACCGTGATCCCAGCGCTCGGCGTGTTCGATGCCGTCAGCGAGGGCAAGGTCGAGGCAGGCTACACCTGGATGGGCTATGAGATCG
>Ga0308417_1000282_pt1 | contig 37276 bp, 31 predicted proteins | sample HotsprSampleOS65_FD_203528 | JGI IMG/M metagenome (GOLD analysis project Ga0308417, IMG submission 203528) | Hot spring phototrophic mat microbial communities from Octopus Spring, Yellowstone National Park, Wyoming, United States - 20090730_OS65 ...
TCGGCCAGGCGGCGGTTCTACCACTTCGTGCCCTACCATTACGGGCCGTTCGCCAAGGAACTCTATGACGACCTGGAGCGGCTCCAGCAGGAGGGCCTGGTGAGTATCGAGCAGGCCGATGAGGACAAGACCCGCCTGGTGCTGGCCGACGCCGACCTGGCCCGCCAGATGGTCGCCCAGTTGCCCGACGACCTGCGGCAGGACGTGCGGACGGTGCTCGACGAGTACGGCGGCCTGACGCACAATCAACTGCTGGCGCGGGTGTACGAGGAATTCCCCGCCTACGCCCGCCGCAGCCGCCTGCGCCACGCCGCCAAGAAAGCCGGAACAGGGAGAAGCGCCACATGACCATCGCCGAGGCAGCGCTACAGGTTCTGCGAGAAGCCCGCCAGCCGCTGACGGCCAAGGAGGTCACCGGCCGCATCATGTCCGCCGGCCTCTGGAAGACGGCGGGCAAGACGCCGGCGGCGACCGTGGCCGCGCGGCTCTACATGGACATCAAGACCAGCGGCGGGAAGTCGCCGTTCGTCCTCGTCGGTCCGCAGACCTTCGGCCTGCGCGAACTGGGCGCGAAGCCGGCGCCAGCCAGGCCAGGGCGTTCACCGAAGACGGCCGCCGCATCCGAGGCCGGCGAGACACCCGTTGCCAAGACGTCAGCCGCGAAGTACTCCTTCGCCGACGCTGCCGAGAAGGTCCTGGAGCAGTTCGGCGACAAGAAGCCGATGCACTACCGGCACATCACCGAGAAGGCCCGCGAACTGAACTGGATCGCCACCGAGGGGCGAACACCCGAGGCGACGATGTACGCCCAGATACTGACGGAGATTCGTCGCCACCAGAAGCGCGGCAAGCAGCCGCGATTCATCCAGCACGGGCGGGGCTACGTCGGCCTGTCCCGCTGGATGGGCAAGGGCCTGGCCTTCGAGATCGAGCAGCACAACAAGCGCGTCCGTCAGGCTCTGCACAAGCGGCTCTTGGGCATGGACCCGACTGAGTTTGAGGAGTTGATCGCGCGGCTCCTGGCGGAGATCGGCTTCGAGGACATCGAGGTCACCCAGCGGAGCAAGGACGGGGGCATCGACGTTCGCGGCACGCTGGTTGTGGGCGACGTCATCCGCACCCGGATGGCCGTCCAGGTCAAGCGGTGGCAGCCGAAGAACCGCGTGCAATCCCAGACGGTCCAGCAGGTTCGCGGGAGCCTGGGTACGCACGAGCAGGGCCTCATCATCACGACCAGCGATTTCACGTCCGGTGCCCGCACCGAGGCCGCCCGCCCGAACGCCGTGCCCGTGGCCCTGATGAACGGCGAGCAACTGGTGGCCCTCCTGGCCGCTTACGGCATCGGCGTGAAACGGCAATCACATGACATCATCGACCTCGATGAGGAAGTTACGGGAGAGGCCAACGCATGATTGCACCGGCCAGATGTTCCCGTCGCAAGACGGTCCCGATGGCAGCATAGACGCCTCGAGAATTGAGCGAATAGCCAAGGAGCGTATTCTCGGGTAGTGCTCCGGCAGAGGATCATGCCGCCAACCCGAATCGCCGCCAGAAGGCGGCTTTGATGTGAACGGGTAGCGAGCGTGCCCCCGCTACCATCTTTCGTGCCGCAACCGATCGCGGGAACCACGCGAGGAGACTGACGATGAGCGAGTTCACCTTCCATTGCAACACCTGCGGAAAGTATCTCTTTGCACCTCGTAATTTGCTCGGGCAGAAGGTCCAATGTCCCGCCTGCAAGAGTTTGATTCAACTTCCAGCGGCCAAAACTGTGGAAAGCGCACCCCCATCGTCAGCACCCAAAACGTCCATCGTTCTCCCCCGTCCGTCTTCCTATGGTGCCGCGCCGAGATCGCAAAGCCCTGCGAGGCAAGGGGGGGAGCCCCCGATCGCCGGCGGGGCGATTGCCAGTCTTGTGCTGGGCATCATCGGATTTCTGGGCTTTGGACCTCTTGCCTTTATTCCTGCGGTTATCTGCGGCCATGCTGTTCGAAGTCGGATCAAACATTCCGGTGGAGCGCTTCGGGGAGAGGGGGTGGCCATCAGCGGGCTTGTCCTAGGATACATTGGCCTCGCTTTGAGTGTTCTCGTGGGTCTCCTGATTGCTGTATCCATACCCTCCTTCCAGAAGATTAGGCGGGAGAGCGAGCGATCCATGTGCCGCAATAATCTTAGGATGATTCGCGATGTCAAATGGCAGGTGGCTCTGGAAAAAGGCTACCGGGAGGGTCAATATGTCCCTGAGGATGAGCTTATTCAGTTCCTGGAGGGCGGCTCCATGCCGGTCTGTCCCAGTGGCGGCCGTTACATCATTCGACCTCTTGGAGAAGATGATATCTGTACCGTTCACAGTCAGCGATTGGAGCCCTAATCGCCTATCGGCGATACGAAGGAAACCCTTCGGTCATCATGCCAAAGGTGAGAGGATGATTCATACCTACACCGTGTGTCGGGACGATGCTTTTTATGAGGCGTTTCCTGATGTGGTACTGACGCGCTCGGGAAAAATGATCTGTGTCTTTGCGGAATGTATCCATCATGCGGACCGTTCCTACACGCGGATCATGCTGACCGAATCCATCGATCGCGGCCGCACATGGACTCCCAAGCGCCCATTGACGGAGCCCACTCGCGGGTATCCGTTTTGGAACTGTCCGCGAATCTCGCTTCTGCGTGATGGGCGACTGGTCGTCGTGGTGGATAAGCTCTTTTTCCCTGAAAAAAGCGCCGCGCCTGATCACTGCCAGAACTATCTATTCTTTAGCGAAGATGAAGGCCTTACCTGGTCGGCCCCTGTTGAAACGCCTGCCCTCGGCATCGTTCCTGACAAACTCCTGGAACTGACGGACGGGCGATGGATTCTGACGTGCCACTACCGGGATCGCGAGCTGGGAAACCTTGTGCAGCGGCTTTGGTATTCCGACGATCAAGGTGCCACATGGAACGGTCCCGTTGTGGTGGCCTGTCAGTCAGGTCTTAACCTCTGCGAGGTCTCGATCCTACCGGTAGGCGAGACGCTGGTGGCCTTCCATCGCGAGAATTCCGGGCAAGGATGGGACTGTTACAAAACGATTTCAACCGACCGGGGGGAACACTGGGGACCGCCGATCCCCTTTCCCCTTCCGGGGTGTCACCGCCCTGTGGCCGGCCGCCTTCGGAGTGGTCAAATCCTGATCACGTACCGCTTCATGCAGGGGGGAAAGGGATGGATCGGGGGGTGGACACAGAACTTGTTTGCCGCCCTGACGGATGACGAGTCCGCGTTGGCGCCCACTCGCGGCGAGGCGCACACCCGGATTCGGCCGATTGATTTCGACCGATCACCGGTCAGCGATACGGGGTATTCCGGCTGGGTTCAATTCGAGGATGGCGAGATCTACATTGTAAACTACATCGTGGACGACGCCCCCAAGGCTCAGATCCGCGGCTATTCGCTGCGAATGTCGGATTTCATCCTCGGAAAAGAGTAGGTGGCAAACGGCGGCCGAGGGCGGTTACGCGAGGAACGCTCGTGCCCGGGGTCGGCGAATGGTGTCCAAATCTCTTGTTTTCGCTTGCCTGAATCGGGGTGGGGGGGCATGATGCTGCCCTGTCCTATGCCCCACCGCGCGCGCAATATTCTGGTCATCATCGCCGATCAGTTGGCGCAGCGTGCCGTTGGCGCCTACGGCGATCCGTGGGCGCGAACGCCTCATCTCGACCGTCTGGCCCGCGATGGTGTCCGCTTCGCCAACGCCTATACCCCCTGTCCCCTCTGTCTTCCCGCCCGGGCCGCGTACTGGACGGGCCGCTGGCCTCATCAGACCGGTGTGATCTCGAACGGGCGCCGTCTGCCGGTTCCCCGAATTCCCGACACATGGCCGACGCTCGGGTCCCTCTTTTCCGCCGCTGGTTACCAGTGTGTGCATTTTGGGAAAACCCATGACGCTGGGGCCCTTCGCGGCTTCCACCACATCGCCGGCGGTATGATTCCCGACCCCCCCTTTCCGCCCCATCTCGGCGCCAACGATGATACCTTCCGGGACCGCCATACGACCCGGGAGGCGGTCTCCTTTCTCCGAGATTCCCTTCATCCGCCATTCCTGCTTGCCGTGGATTTCAACAACCCCCATAACATCTGCGGCTACGTCGGCGCGAACCGTGGCCCCCACGAGGACCTTCCCATCCCCGGACCCTTGCCTGAGCTTCCCCCGAATTTCGAAATCACCGACCTCGATCGGCGTCCTCGCCCCATCCAATACCTCTGTTGTTCGCACAACCGTCTGGCTCAGGCGGCCCGCTGGAGTCCGGAGAACTATCGCCACTATCTCGCCGCCTACACCTTTTATCTTGAAATGGTGGATGCCCAGATCGGCGCGATTCTCGACGCCCTCGAAACGTCCGGCCACCGGGACGATACCCTCGTTCTCTTCTTTGCCGATCACGGCGACGGCCTGACGTCGCATCGCATGGTGACCAAACAGGTCAGTTTCTATGAAGAGGTGACGCGCGTTCCGCTGATTGTTTCAGGTCCTGGCGTTGCCGGCGCCAATCGGGTGGTGGCTCGTCCGCTGGTTTCGCTCCTCGATCTGGTGCCCACCCTTTGCGATTGGGCGGGCCTCGAGACCCCCGGTGGCCTGGCGGGCTATTCCCTCCGGCCCTGGCTGGAAGGACGAGATCCGGATTCCCCCCGTGATTATGTCCTCGCCGAATGGTATTCCGAGTGGGGCTACACCATCAGTCCGGGCCGGATGCTCCGCACCGCCCGCTACAAGTACACCCGTTACCTCGAGGGGGATGGCGAGGAGCTCTACGATCTCGAAGCCGATCCGGGCGAAACCCGAACCCTCATTGGCGATCCCGCCCATGCGCTGGCGCTCGCCGATCATCGGACCCGGTTGGCGTCGGTTCTTCGCTCAACGGATGACCCCTTTTTCCTGTACGAAGTCCGGGTGGATCCCCGTTGGCGGAGTCATCCGCTGGGCTATTTCAATCATGAAGGCCCTGCGGCCCCTGAATGGACCGACCAACAGGAACGGCTCCCACACGCGGAATAGCTCTTATGGATCTCTTCCTGTTTCCTCGCGATGACTATGCCTTCCTCGATTCGGGCATGGAGGCGCGCCTTGAGCGTTTCGGGTCCTATATCCTCAACCGTCCTGCGCCGCAGGCCGTTTGGCCTCCGGAACGGCCCGAGGTCTGGCGCCGCGCCGATGCGACGTTCACCCGGGGGGAAGGGAACGACGGTCAATGGACGGGGCCGCGTCCGTTGCCGCCGGTGTGGACTATTCGAATGGGGCCGTTTTCGTTCGAACTCAAAGCCACGGCCTTCGGGCACGTCGGGCTCTTTCCCGAACACGCCGTCCATGGGGAATGGTTGGCCGATCAGATTCGCCGGATGGGGTCCGGCTGTCGGGTTCTGCATCTATTCGCCTATACGGGCGCTCTGACGCTGGCGGCGGCCGCCGCTGGCGCGTCCGTTTGTCATGTCGACGCCGTCGAGGACATCGTTCGGTGGGCGCGTCGGAACACCGAGCGGAGCGGGCTTTCGGATCGGCCGATTCGTTGGATCGTGGACGACGCCGTCAAGTTTGTCGTCCGGGAAGGGCGCCGCAAGCGCCAGTACGAAGGCGTCATTCTCGATCCGCCGACGTATGGCAAGGGGCCTGGCGGCGAGCGGTGGCGGCTGGAGGAGGGGATCGTGCCGTTGCTCGACCAGATTCGGGCGCTCATGGCGGACCGACCCCGGTTTCTCTTGTTCACCTGTCATACGCCCGGATTTTCGCCGCCCGTCCTGGAAAATCTGATGCGCCCCTGGTGCCAGATCTTTGGCGGGCATCTCGAAAGCGGCCACATGCGGCTGGCGCATCCCGATCTCGGCTGCTCCCTGCCGGCCGGCGTATATGTCCGATGGAGCCGGGAATCTCCGGAGCCGGAGCGAACATGACGCGAACGTTCATTCTCAAGCCGCACCGCGACATTCCCCTTCGGCGGGGCCATCCTTGGGTCTATTCGGGTGCCGTGGCACGGGAAGAGGGGGACTCCCGCGCCGAAGAGGCCAATATTCTCTCGGCCGAAGGGGAGTTTCTGGGGCGCGCCACCTGCCATCCCGGCTCCGAGATCTGCGCGCGGATTTACGACACCGATCCGTCGGCCCGCCTGGATGAGGCGGGGATCCGCGATCGCCTTCGGGCGGCGCGCGAGCGGCGGCGGGCCTGGATGGGAACGCCCAGGGAGCCGGCCGGGGAGCGACTCGTCTTTTCGGAAAGCGATGGTCTTCCGGGACTGATCGTGGATCGCTACGGCGATGCGCTGGTCATCCAGATTCTCACGGCGTTCATGGATCGCCGTCGCACGGTCATTCTTCGAGCCCTCGAGGAGGAATGGCCGGCTGCGGTTCTGCTCGAACGGTCGGAGGGCGATACGCTTCGGCGGGACGGTTTGGAACCCCGTACGGTCGTCTGGAAAGGGGAGGCGCCCGAGGCGATCGCCTTCTGCGAAAACGGTCTACGCTTTTGGGCCGACTGGCGGACCGGCCACAAAACCGGGTTCTATTTGGACCAGCGCACCGCCCGGGAGGCCGCCGGGCGCTGGATCGCCGCCGCCGGCGCGAAGCGGGTTCTCGACGTTTGCGCCTATACCGGCGCCTTTTCCCTGTATGCCCGTCGCGCCGGGGCGGAGTCTGTTGTTGCGATTGACACCTCGGAACGCGCGCGCGAGGGTGTCCTCCGCCATTGGCGGGAGAATGGGGAAGGGGAGGGTCTGACCGTTCTCGTGGCGAACGCTTTCGACGAACTGCGCGCGCAGCGCCGCGCCGGAGAACGCTACGACGCCATTATTCTCGATCCCCCCAAATTGGCGCCGACCCACGCCTCGCTCCCCCGCGCGCTTCGCGCCTACAAAGACCTCAACCTTCAATCCATCGGCCTTCTACGGCCGGGCGGTCTGCTCCTGACCTTCTGCTGCAGCGGTCTTGTGGATCGCACGCTGTTTCTTAAGGTGGTGGAGGGTGCCGCCCGGGATGCCGCGCGTCCGCTCCGGCTGCTGGAACACCTGTCGCAGGCGCCCGATCATCCCGTGAAGCCCGGCTTCGACGAGTCCGAATATCTCAAGGGCTTTGTTCTCGGCGCGTGACCTCCCCGCCGGAATCCGCTTGTCAGCGATGGCGTTGGCCGAACATCTTATGGTCCTGCCATAATCATAGAGAAGGAGTCTGGATGAAACTCGCTTTCGCGACGTTGGGATGTCCCTCCTGGACGCTGGAGCGCATGGCGGATGAGGCTCGGCGCATGGGCTATGATGGTGTCGAATTGCGGGGTGTGTCCGGCGAACACATCGGGGCCGACGAACCGGTCGAGCGGCGCCTGGCGGTTCGCCGGCTGTTCGAGTCGCAGGGCATCGCGATCGCGGCCGTCATGGGCTATACGGCCTTTACCGGGAACGATCCGGAGAGTCGTCGGCAGGCGGTGGAGGGGGCGGCGGCGATGATTCGCCTGTGCGCCGATCTGGGTTCACCGATCCTGCGCGTCTTTGGGGGGCGTCGCTCGGATGGACTCGCCCGCCGCGCCGCGGTCGCGCGGGTGGTGGAGAGCCTGACCCGGCTGACGGCGTTCGCGGAACGGTGGGGCGTGACGGTGGCGGTTGAAACCCATGACGACTGGTGCCGGGGCGAATGGCTCCGGGAGGTGATCGAAGGGGTGGGGCATTCCCGGATCGGCGTCTGCTGGGACATCGCCAATACGTGGTTCGAGGAGCCATCGGAACAAACGTGGGAAGCGCTGAGACCCTATGTCTGGCACGTCCACATCAAAGATGCCCGCCGGGAGGCGGACGGACGGATTCGCAACGTTCTCCCCGGAGAGGGCCAGGTGGATTTGGGCCGGGCTCTGCGGCTTCTCACGGCGGCGGGCTATTCGGGCTATCTCTCCTTTGAATGGGAGAAGAAATGGCACCCGGAATTGGCGGATGCCGAGATCGCCTTTCCGCATACGATCCGATATCTTCGATCGCTTCTATCGGCGAAGGGAGATCCGTCATGAAGATCGCCTTTATCGGTGCGGGTTCGACCGTGTTTGGGCGGACGCTGGTGTCCGACCTTCTTGCTCACGAGGCGCTCCGGGATTCGGAACTTCGTTTGATGGATATCCATCCGGAGCGATTGGAAACCGCGGCCGGAATGGCGCGACGGTTGATGCTCGATTTCGGGGTGAAGGGCTTTCGCCTCCGGGCGACGGCGGATCGGCGGCGGGCGATCGAGGGCGCGGATGTCGTCATCAGCGCGATGGGGGTTGGGGGATTCGACGCGACGCGGGTGGATTTGACGGTGCCGGCCCGTTTCGGAGTCCGGCAGACGATTGGGGACACCTTGGGGCCGGGGGGAATCTTTCGCGCGCTCCGCGGCGTGCCGGAATTGCTGCGCCTCTGCGCCGACATGGCGGAGTTGTGTCCGCAAGCCTGGCTTCTCAACTATTCGAATCCCATGGCCATCCATTGTTTGGCGGTCGAACGGGCGACGCGTATCCGGCATGTGGGGCTATGCCACGGCGTCCAGGGAACGGCTCGCACGATGCGGATGATTGTGGCGCTTTCGGATGAATCACCGCGGGTGCTGGGGCGGCGTTTTCGGCGCCCCTATGACAGCCCTGAGCGGATTCGGGAGTGGGCGGCGTGGTGGGCGTTGGGGGACGACCCCGCGCTGCGCTATACCTGCGCTGGCATTAACCATATGGCGTTCTTTCTGACCTTCGAAAGTGAGGGGCGCGATCTGTACCCGGCCCTCTGGAAGGCGGCGTCGGTTCCCCACCTTCGGCGCTTCGATCCGGTTCGGTTTGCGCTGATGGAGCGGCTGGGCTATTTCATGACGGAGACGAGCGCTCACACGGCGGAATACACGCCGTGGTTTCTTAAGGACCCACGGGAGATTCAACGGCATCACCTTCGGGTCGGAAGCTATCTGGAGACATGCCGAAAGCTGGAGCGGAAGTATCAGGCGCTGAAACGCGATGTCCAGGCCGGCCGGTCGTTGGCCCCCCAGCCGTATACACCCAGCCAAGAGTATGCGGCGCGGATCCTGAACGCCATGGCGACCGGACGGCCCTACGTGTTCAATGGGAACGTCCATAATCGGGGCGGCGCCTTGATCGCCAATCTCCCCGGGGATTGTTGCGTCGAGGTGCCCTGCGTCGCAGATGGAAATGGAATCCGACCCACAGCCGTCGGCGCGTTGCCGCCGGCCTGTGCGGCCCTGATCGGCCCCAATGTGGCCGTGCAGGATCTGACCGTTCGCGCGATCCTGGAGGGCGATCGCCGCTATGTCCGGCAGGCGTTGATGCTGGATCCCAACACGGCCAGTTCTCTCTCGCTGACCCAGATTGATCGGCTCCTAGATGCCCTCTTCAGGGCGCATACCCATCGGCTTCCGAAGAACCTCCGCTAACCTTACCGGGCGTCGGGTTGCGACGACCGTCGCCGTTCCGCGATCCAGGTGGTCCAGACCGAGAGTTCATACAGAAGGATCAGGGGAATCGCGAGAAAGAGGAGGCTGAACGGATCCGTGGTGGGCGTCACAACAGCGGCCAAGATCATGATCCCCACGATGGCATGGCGGCGTAGGCGGCGCAACTGGCGGGAGGAAAGAACGCCGATCCACCCCAGAAACATGAGCCCAAGGGGGATTTCGAACGCGATGCCAAAGGAGGCCATGACGAGCAGGGCAAATCGGGCATAATCCTGAGCGAGGAACCCCTGCACGGGAACGCCCATCCAGTCGTTGAACCACAACATGACGCGGAGAGCGGCAGGAAGCATCAGGACGTAGGCGAGCCAGGCGCCGACGGCGAATAAAATTCCCGCCAGGGAGAGGGCGATCGTCGTCACTCGCCGCTCCTGGGGCGTCAGTCCAGGATAGACAAAGCCGGCGGCGGCCAGAACCATGAACGGCAGTGCAAGCACAAAGGCCCCCCAGAGGGCAATCGTCATGGCCACCGACATTCCGCCCGTCACATGAAAGGTGAGGAGAAAGGTCTCGGGATCGCGGCCGGCAGAGACCAAAGGACGTTTCAGGGCGATCAGAATTCGAGGGGCCAAGGGAAAGGCCACGGTCAAGGCCAGCGCATAGGCCAGGGCCGCTTGCACAAGCGCCCTTCGAAGATCGGCAAGGTGGTCGAAAAAGGATTGTTCCTGCCTCATGCGATTCATCCCGCCGGTGGGGGTGGTGAAGGAGGCGGCGGTAACGAATCCGAATCGCGGTTATCCTCCTGCGCCTCCGAATCGTCCAGGGACGGAAGTTCCGCCATTAAGTGACGCTGAAAGTCCGCCATCGCCGCTTGAAGGCGGGCATACCACCGCCCGAGGGTTCGGGCGATTTCCGGAAGCCGGCGGGGACCGAAGAGGATAAGAACGACGATAAAGATGGAGACAAGCTCGCCGCCTCCAAGGGAGGCGAGAAAGGCCATTGGAAGGAGTGGTGGCATGGCCTGGAAGGGCGGAGCGCGTCCGCCTCCCAAAGACCGGAGCGAGACTTATGGGTAGATGACAAATTCCGCGCGACGGTTGAGCCGCCAATGCTCTTCCCCATGCCCAGGACTGGCGGGACGCTCTTCGCCGTAACTGACGGTCTGAATGCGGGCGGCGTCGATGCCGAGTCGGATGATCTCGGCCCGCACCGCCTGTGCCCGACGCTCGCCGAGTGCCATGTTGTAGGCCGCCGTGCCCCGTTCGTCGCAATGCCCCTCGATCACGAGGGTGTATCCGGGGTTCCGCTTGAGGTAATCGGCAACCTTCTGGATCTTGGAAAGTTCCGGCGCATCCACTTTGGCGCTGTCGAATTGGAATCGGACCGGTTCGAACAGAACGTCACGGAGAGGAGCGCCCATACCAACGTCCGACCGTTCTTCCGGCCTGACAACTCCCCCGGCGGCGATCTCTTCGGGCGTCAGGACATCGGTGCCGGCCGTGGTCGGTTTTCGGTCAGGCCGGAGGCGGCAGGAGGCGGTCACGAGGGCGAGCAGGAGGACGGTGAGGATTTTGAACGCGGTGTTCGTCATGTCGGCCAGTCCTTTCGTCGGAATTGGATCAGGGAAGAAGGGGAGACCAGGCGGGTGATCGCCAGGATCCTTCTATGTCAAGGAAAGGTATCCAACGTCGCGTGATGGTGTCAAGCAAAACAACGGTCATCCGGTTTCCTGAGATACGGGTACAGGCGAGGTGCCGGCCGTTCGGCGCCCACGCGGGGTCCTCATACTGCGCGTCGTCATCGGTCACGAGTTGGACCTCGCCGCTGTCGGGCGAGTAGATGGCGATCCGATAGACGCCGCCCCGTCGGGTGACGAAGGCGATTCGGCCGTCGGGCCCCCAGGAGGGGGAGACGTTTTCGGTGCCGCTTATAGGAATTCGGGTTCGCTCACCCCCCCGGGCGCTCATCATGTAGAGCTGGGGGGAGCCGCTGGAGTCGGAGACGAAGACGAGCCGTTGGCCGTCCGGGGACCAGGAGGGAGAAGTTTCGGCGGCCTGGGGCGTCTGGGTCAGGCGAAAAAGGCGGCCGCCATGGACGGGCGGGCGAAGCACATAGAGTTCGGGGTTTCCCGTGAACGAGAGGGAGACGGCGACGGCCTGGCCGTCGGGCGAGAACGCGCCGCCGGTGTTGAGGCCGTTGAAACGGGCCAGCGGTTCCAGTTTCCACGTGCCTATCGTCAGAAGATAAAGATCAGGGAATCGGCTGCGATACGAGGTGAAGACGAGGCGGGAACCGTCCGGCGACCAGTACGGGTAGAGTGCCATGCTCCGATCGCGTGTGATCTGTTGAAGGTTCTCGCCATCGGCGTCGCAGAGATAGAGCTCCCAATGCCCTGTCCGATTGCCGGCCAGCGCAAGGCGGGTTCGAGCCATGCCTTTCCGGCCGGTGAGCGATTCGACCAGAGCATCGGCGATTTCCTGGGCCAGCCGGCGGCTGTTGCCATCGCGACGGCTGAAGGTGCGCCGGTAGCCGGCGGATCGTATTTCGATCACCGCCGATGCCGGCGGTGTAAAGCTTCCCGTCACTGGCCAGGCGGCCTCTTTTTCCACGAGCGTAATCCAACCGGAACGGGCAAGGTTTTTCTCGAGAATCTGGCGAAAACGAACGCCATCGGCCGTGGAAGGGATGGATACGCCTTGAAGATCGAGCGTCGTTCCTGCGGTTTTGACAATGGTGATCTGCGCGTGAACGGAAACGGTTAGTGTGAGAACCCACGCAAACGACCGGGGGAGAAAACGCATGGCCACCTTTTTTGTTTGTTTTATATCCCAGACCGACTCGACGTGTCAATCAGGAGCTCCACCGCTTCCGGCCATGTCTTGCCGGTTCATTCGGGTTTGACGATACCCTTCTTTTCATGATAGAAACGACTTTTCGGAGATTCGCATGACGACGGTTCCCCTGTTGGATCTGAAACCTCAGTACGCCGGGCTTCGGCGTGAACTGTTGCAGGTGATCGAGGAGCTTTGCGATTCCCAAATGTTTATTCTGGGACCTCGGGTCGAGGCCTTCGAGCGTTCGGTGGCGGCCTACTGCGGCGCTTCGTATGCGGTCGGCGTCTCCTCCGGAACCGATGCCATTCTCGCTGCTTTGATGGCCGTTGGCGTTGGTCCCGGCGATGCGGTTCTGACTACCCCCTACACCTTCTTTGCCACGGCGGGTTGCATTGCCCGTCTCGGGGCTATTCCGCTTTTTGCCGACATTGATCCCGTGACCTTCAACCTTTCGCCGGAGGCGGCCCGGCGTGTGGTGAGTCATCCGCCGGACCGGGTGGCCAGGGCTCGCCTCAAGGCCATCCTGCCGGTTCACCTTTTCGGTCAGTGCGCGGACATGGATTCGTTCCTGGCGTTGGGTGAGGAGCTGGGCGTTCCCGTCATCGAGGATGCCTGCCAGGCGATCGGCGCGGAGTATCCGGGGGTTCAAGGGACCCGCCGCGCGGGGGCGATGGGACTGGCCGGCTGTTTCAGTTTCTTTCCCTCCAAAAATCTCGGTGGGTTTGGGGATGGCGGACTGGTGACGACGAACGATGCGGCGTTAGCGGCTCGCCTGAAAGCGCTCCGCAACCATGGATCTGAGATTCGGTATTACCATACAATGGTCGGCGGGAACTTCCGTTTGGATGCGCTGCAAGCGGCCGTTCTGCAGGTCAAGCTGCCCCATTTGGAATCGTGGCACTCCCGGCGGCGCGAGAATGCGGCCTTTTACGACCGCGCGTTTGCTGGGAGTGCGGTCAAGACTCCGGAGGCCGTATACCGTGGCCGGGCCGTGAATTTTCACATCTACAACCAGTATGTCGTTCGGGTACCCCGACGCGATGCGGTGCGGGCCCGTCTTCAGAACGCAGGAATTGGGTGCGAGGTCTACTACCCCGTCCCGCTCCACCTTCAGGCCTGTTTTCGGGATCTCGGGTACCAGCCGGGCGATTTTCCCGAGAGTGAACGGGCGGCAACGGAAACGTTGGCGTTGCCGATCTATCCTGAACTGACCGACGAACAGCGGACGGCGGTGGTCCAGGCCGTTCTCGAAGCCGTCGCCTGATCCGCGCAACGCTAAAGGAAGCCGGAACGATGCCGAACACGGTGTTGATTGGAGCCCAGTGGGGGGATGAAGGCAAGGGAAAAGTCGTGGATGTCCTGGCCCGTGACGCCGATGTGGTCGTGCGGTACCAGGGGGGGAGCAATGCCGGCCATACCCTGGAGATCGGTTCGGAACGATTTGTGCTCCACTTGGTTCCCTCCGGGGTGATGTATCCGGAAAAACTCTGCATCATTGGAAACGGCGTGGTCGTGGATCCTCTCGAGTTGAAGTCGGAGATCGAGGCGTTGATGGCCCGGGGCATTTCCCTGGAGGGCCGCTTCTGGGTCAGCGATCGGGCGCATGCCGTTCTGCCGTATCATCGCCGTCAGGATGCCGCTCGCGAACAGCGCGCCCGCCCGGGGCAGCGGCTGGGCACCACCCAACGGGGTATTGGGCCGGCCTATGCCGACAAGGCGCACCGGACGGGATTGCGAATGGGGGAGTTTTGTCGGCCGGGCTGGGAAACCAAGGTGCAGATGCGCGCGGAGGAGAGCGGCTGCGCCGATGGGGCCGAAATGGTGGCCACGCTCCGGGAGGCCGCTGCGTTTCTCGCCCCCTTCATTGCGGATACGACAGCCCGACTGCATGAGGAGTGGCGGAGAGGGCGGACGATTCTTTTCGAAGGCGCCCAGGGAACCATGCTGGACGTGGACCATGGGACCTATCCCTTTGTGACTTCTTCGAATGCTACGGCCGGCGGCGCCAGTACCGGGACCGGCCTGCCGCCCAGGGCCATCGAGCGTGTCGTTGGCGTCATCAAATGCTACACCACTCGTGTCGGTGAGGGGCCCTTCCCGACCGAATTGAAGGACGAAACGGGAGACCTTCTCCGTCGGCGGGGCCGCGAGTTCGGGGCGACGACAGGCCGCCCCCGACGCTGCGGGTGGTTCGATGCCGTGGTTGCCCGCTATGCCGCGGCGGTCAACGGCGTGGACTATTGGGCCCTGACCAAGTTGGACGTGCTCGACGAGTGTGAGACGATTCGGGTGTGCGTAGCCTACGAGTGCGACGGACGGCGTCTGGATCGCGTTCCGGCCGACGCGGAGGCGCTGGCCCGGTGTCAGCCGGTGTATGAGGAGTTTCCGGGATGGAAAATGTCCACGTCGGGCGTTCGACAATACAAGGACCTGCCGAGCGCCGCCCGCGCTTACGTGGACGCGCTATGCCGCCTGACCGGTGTTCCCCTCGGACTTCTCTCCGTCGGACCCGATCGCGCCAGCACGTTTCGTCTTGCGATCTGAGCACAAGAGGTGGCCCATGTCCGAAACCCCCTCCCCACCGGCACGGCCGGTTCATGTGGCCATCATCATGGACGGCAACGGCCGTTGGGCCGTTCGCCGCGGGTGGCCGAGGATCCGTGGGCATGAGGAAGGGGCCGAATCGGTGCGGGCGATTGTCCGAGCGTGCTCCGAGGCGGGCGTCCGCTACCTCACGCTCTACGCCTTCAGCGTCGAGAACTGGAAACGGCCTCGGGAGGAGGTCCAGGGGCTCATGGATCTGCTGATCCGGTTTCTTCGGCAGCAGGAGCACGATCTCCACGAGCACCGCCTGCGATTGCGGGTGATCGGCCGGATGGCTGATCTGCCTTCCGACGTTCAGCACGAGTTGAGCCGGGTCATCGCGGCGACGGCTTCGTACGATCGCGGTCAGTTGCTTCTCGCGCTCAGTTATGGGGGACGGACGGAGATTACGGATGCGGCGCGCCGCCTGGCCGAAGAGGTACGGGCCGGCCGTCTCGATCCGGCAGCGATAGACGAAACGCTGTTTTCTCGTTATCTCTATGCCCCGGATGTTCCGGATCCCGATCTGATCATCCGAACCGCCGGCGAGATGCGGCTGAGCAACTTTCTCCTCTGGCAGTCGTCTTATGCCGAACTGTACGTCACCCCCGTGCTCTGGCCTGATTTTCGGGAGAAGGAGTTCCAGGAGGCGCTGGAGGCGTTTGGACGCCGAATCCGCCGATTCGGCGGCCTGGGTGATGTGGAAAGCCACCCGGAGGGCGGGCAATGATGAAACATCGGCTGGTTTATGGCGCGACGCTGGCGATTGCCGCTCTGGCCGGTCTCCTCTATCTGCCGCTGGTCGGCGCATTCGCCGTCTTTGCGATTCTGACGGTTCTCCTCATGAAGGAGTTTTATGGCCTTTTCAAAATCGCCGACCCCCCGTTTCCCATCTTCGACCGGATCGGAATCGTCTGCGGACTGGCTCTGTTGACGGCGGCCTTTCTCGATTCGATTCCTCCCTTTTCCCGCCGTCTTGACGTGCTTTCGCTCGACAGCGCCGAACGCTTTGTGGTGTTCCTCAGCATCGCGGTCGTCATGGTTCGTCAGTTTCCGCAGAAACACAATCAGCAGCCGTTGATGACGATCGCGGGAACGCTCTTTGGCATCTTCTATGTGGCCTATCTTCTGACTTTTCTGCTCCGGCTGGGTATCGAGTTCGACCCCAACGTACGGTGGAACCGTCCGATGGGGGAGACCGGCCGCTTTCTTCTCTTTTATCTCCTCGCGGTGGTGAAGGCCGGGGATTCCGGAGCCCTGTTCGTGGGGTGCCGGTGGGGGCGACACAAGCTCTTTCCCCGGATCTCGCCCAACAAAAGCTGGGAAGGCCTGGTCGGGGGCATGGCGGTTGGCACCGTGGCCGGGCTCCTTTTGTTTTACCTTCTGGGGCAGCCGGTCACGCCCGTGCTACGGGAGTTCGGACGTCTCCGGTGGAGTGTGGCCGATGCGCTGGCGATGGGGCTGATCCTCACGGCGGCAGGCGCGATCGGGGATCTGGTCGAATCTCTGATCAAGCGGGCGGTGGATGTGAAGGATTCCGGGCGCGTCATTCCAGGGCTGGGAGGTTTGCTCGATGTCTTCGACAGCGTGCTTTACACTGCGCCGATCCTCTACTTTTACACCACGGCGAGGCTTCTGTGGTGAAGCGACGGCTGGTCATTCTGGGGTGTTCGGGATCGATTGGACAGAATGCGGTCCGGGTGGCCGAGACCCTGTCGGATGAGATCCAGGTGGTGGGTCTCGCTGTTCGCTCCAACTGGCGATCGGCATTGGAGACCGCAGTCCGGCTGGGTGCCGCCCATGTGGCCGTCGAGCAGGAGGCGGCCGCCCGCCAGTGTGTGGCCGCCGCGCCGTCCGGCCTGCGGGTTCATAGCGGGCCTGCGGGGCTTCAGGAGTTGGCAACCCTCGAGGGGGTTGACCTTCTGCTCTGCGCGATCGTGGGAATGGCCGGTTTTGTCCCGGTGCTTGCCGCCCTCGAAGCGGGTCGGAACGTCGCTCTGGCCACGAAGGAGGTACTCGTAGCCGGTGGTGCGCTCACCACGGCCGCCTGCCGCCGGTCGGGCGCCCGACTGCTGCCGGTGGACAGCGAACACAGTGCGATCTTTCAATGTCTGGCCGGCGCTAATCGGGCGGAGGTGAGCAAATTGATTCTGACGGCATCGGGCGGCCCGTTTGCTGGTCGGCCGGAGGTGGATTTCGACCAGGTCGGCTGTGCGGAGGCGCTTCGCCATCCCCGATGGAGGATGGGTCGGAAGATTACGATCGATTCCGCCACCCTGATGAACAAGGGGCTGGAATTGATCGAAGCCCATTGGCTGTTCGATGTTCCGATGGATCGGATCGAGGTGGTGATCCATCCGGAAAGCATCGTCCATTCCCTCGTGGAATTTGTGGATGGGAGTGTGCTGGCCCAACTCGGGCCGACGGATATGCGCCTGGCGATCCAATATGCCTTGACCTGGCCTCATCGGCGCTCCGCGCCGGTTCCACCGCTCCGGATCGGCCAACTGGGTGCGCTTCATTTCCAGGAGCCTGATGAAACCCGTTTTCCCTGTCTCCGGCTGGCCCGGGAGGCGGCGCGCCGGGGCGGCAGCATGCCGGCGGCCATGAATGCCGCCAACGAAACGGCGGTTCAACTCTTTCTGGACGAGGCGATTCCCTTTTCGGCCATCTGGCGTATCATTGAAACGGTGATGGAGCGTCACACGGTGGTTTTGAATCCAGGGGTGGAGGAGATTTTGGAAACCGACCGTTGGGCCAGGGAAGAAGCCAGGCGCGCGGGGACCCGCTGGAAAAAAGGTGAACGGGGTGCGACCTCCTAGAAAGGCGGCAGTCCGGCTATGTCAGCGATTCTTTCCCAGATCATCTCCCTTGTGGCGGTCCTCCTGCTCTTCAGCCTCACCATTTTGATCCACGAATGGGGCCATTTCATCGTGGCCCGGGTCTGTGGACTGGTGGCGGAGGTCTTCTCGCTCGGTTTTGGACCAGCGATCTGGCGTCGGCGATGGCGGGGCGTCACGTGGCGGATCGGTCTGATTCCCTTCGGCGGATATGTCACGCTACCGCAGGTTGATCCCGCCGGTATGGAGGTGGTCCAGGAACAGGGCGCGCCATCGGACACCGAATCGCCCCGGCGGCCGCTTCCGCCGGCTACGCCGTGGCAGCGGATCGTCGTCAGCCTGGCCGGCGCGGCGGGCAATCTGCTGCTGGCGTACGGCCTGGCGTGGATTGTCTTCCTGGCGGATCGTCCCCTGCCGACGGGGCAGGAGGGCACGGTTGTCGGCTCGGTCGAGACCGGCAGCGCAGCATGGGAGGCGGGGCTTCGCCCGGGGGATCAAATTGAGGAGGCGGACGGAAAACCCGTACGGACATGGCCAGCGCTTCATCAAATCCTGGCGTTGCGGGAAGAGGTCCGCCTGACCCTTCGGCGCGCGGACGGACGCCGGGAGACGGTGGTTGTCCGAACAGCGCCGGATGACCGTTTCGAGGGCATGCGAAGTCTGCCGGGGGTCACAGAGGGCACGTTGTGCAAGGTGGGAACGGTGACTCCCGGATCTCCAGCCGCCCAGGCCGGTCTCATGTCGGGCGATATCATTCGATTCCTGGACGGCGAGCCCGTCGGCGGGTGGGGCGAGATGCTCGAACGGCTGCAAAGCCGGGAGGGAAGGCCGACGGAGATCCGATTCGAGCGAAAGGGATCCCTTCAGACGGCGGTGGTCGTTCCCTATCGGGATCCAACCCTGAATGTGGTCCGCATTGGCATCCGCTTCGATTCCCTCGTCCTGACACCGTTCGTCCAGATCCGGCAGGATGCCACGGGTATCCTGCGTTTCCTTCGGTCTCTTCTGACGCCCCGGGAGACGCGGCGGGCCGCTCGAGGCGTGGGGGGAGCCATCAGCATCGTCGCCGCCTTCTGGCTTCACGTGCAAGCTGGACTTCTGATGGCCCTCTCGTTTACTCGTTTTCTGAATGTCAATCTCGCTATTCTGAACCTGCTTCCGCTTCCGGTTCTCGATGGCGGTCATCTTGTGCTCGCGCTCGGGGAATGGATCACCGGGCGCCGGCCCCGGGAGGCCGTCCTCCGCGCGATTTTCAATCTTTTTTTTGTTCTACTGGTCGGTTTGATGCTGCTCCTCGTTTTTCGGGATGTTCAGGTGTGGTCGCGCCTCCGACGTCAATGGCGCGAGTCGGCGTCCTCCTCTACGGCTCCGGTTGACGGCGCGGTGGAGGACGGAAAGGGAACGACGATCCCATGAGGCCTTTTCCCAGTCCGCGCCGGCCGACGCGTCTGATTCGGGTAGGCCCGGTGGCCGTGGGTGGCGGTTCGCCCATCTCCGTACAGACGATGGTCAAGGCCGATTCGCACGATGCGGCAGCCATCCTCGCCCAGATCCGCCGCGCGGCGGCTGTGGGATGCGACATTATCCGGGTGGCGATTCCCGATGAGGCCGCCGCCCGCGTACTGGCCGATGTTCGCCGGGAAAGCCCTCTGCCGATCGTGGCCGATATCCATTTCCGGCATACCTTGGCCCTGCGCGCGTTGGAGGCGGGGTGCGACGGGTTGCGCCTCAATCCCGGGAATATCGGGGGAGCCGACCGGGTGCGGGAGGTTGTCCAGGCCGCGCGTGAGCGGCATGTCCCCATCCGCATCGGCGTCAACAGCGGATCCCTTTCGAACGCCATCCTCGAACGGTTTGGAGGCCCGACGGCCGAAGCACTCGTGGAAAGTGCCCTCGAGCATGTCCGCCTGCTGGAAGAGGCCAACTATCGGGAGATCAAGATCTCCGTCAAGGCGTCCGATCCTGTACGCACCGTTCAGGCGTATCGCCTGCTGGCCGAACGGACATCCTATCCCCTTCATCTGGGGGTCACCGAGGCCGGGACCCGTCTGGCCGGCACGGTTCGCTCGTGCGCGGCCCTGGCGGTTCTTTTGGGCGAAGGGATTGGGGATACGCTTCGAATTTCCCTGACCGATGAGCCGGAGGAGGAGGTCCGGGTGGGGCTGGAATTGCTACGCAGTCTCGGCCTCCGAGAGGGGAATGCCGCCGTCATTGCCTGTCCGACGTGCGGTCGCACCCGGATTCCCGTCGCCGCGATAGCTAGGGAGGTGGAGTCGTCCTTGGAGGCGCTGCGGCAGGAATATCCTGGCCGCTCGTTTCCCCGCGTCGCCGTCATGGGATGTGTGGTCAACGGTCCCGGCGAGGCTCGGGAGGCCGATGTGGCCGCGGCGGGGGGAGACGGAATTGCGGTGTTGTACCGACGGGGCGAGCCCATCGGACGCGTTTCAGCGGATCAGATTGCCCGGGCTCTCGTCGAGGAGGTCCGACGTTGGCTTCGCGAACCGGGCGGCCACGATTGAAAACTGTTGCCGACCACCGTGCGGTGACCTATAGTTTAACGCCGAGCTCTATTAGGAGAAAAACGAGCGGCTGAAGTCAGGCCGCTCCTTTATGAAGACGCTGCTAAGGCGCGCACGGAAGCAGGAGACCGTGCGGCCTGATATTCTTCTTGGACAAATTCCTGCTTCTATCGCTGCCTCAGCCAACGCCATTGGTCTGACGCCGGATACGTGTCTTTTTTCGATTCGAAGCGACATGGATCTCTCCGGTCGGCCCTGTGATGCCTGGCTGGTGGTGGGCCGCGATCGAATGGCCGCGTTTACGGCCGATCAGCTCGAGGTGCGGGTTCTGAGCGGTCCGTTCGAGTGGCGAAAAGCCACGAAGATTCGGAACTTCCAGACCGTCGGGAGCATGTTCCTCCAGCTCCGGCTGGAGGATATGTACGTGGATGTCATCCGGTTCAGCAACGGATTCCGCGAGGCGTTCGGGCGGGCCGTGGTTCAGCTTCAGCGGATGCTTCGGGGAGAACCCTTGTCACGCGAGGCGCTGGCCGCGCCCAGCGAGACGATCTGCGGAACCTGCGGGCTTCCGTTGCCGGGGCTTCGGGCCCAATGCCCACGATGTTCTGGACGGCGGGGGATCGTTGCCCGGACTCTCGCTCTGATGCGCCCCTACTGGTGGAGCATCTTCCTTCTCCTGGCGATGATGGTGATGGGCGTTCTGCTGGATCTGATCCCCCCACAACTGACCCGTTATCTGGTGGACCAGGTCCTGAAACCCGGAACGGGGGGGGAAGTCCTCTCCTCCGCCTCGAATTCGGGATTCCAGGCGTTTTTGAATCGGCTGGTTCAAGGAAGTGGGGCCTGGACGCGCGGCGACCGGATGTCACTTCTGGTTTTGATTCTGGCGTGTCTGGTGACGGCCTCCGCGGCGCGCCACACCCTGAATATTTTCATCGGCCGCATCAGCAGTCTTATCGGGACCCGCATCACCAAGGAACTCCGGGAACGGTTGCACCGGCACCTCCTCCGGCTGAGCGTGGACTACTACAACCGGCATTCGGCGGGCAACCTGATGAGTCGTGTTCTCTACGATGTGGACTATTTTCAGGGCTTTGTCGCTCAGGTGGCGCATGGGTTTCTCCTGAACGTCATGCTGGTGCTGGGCATCGGGACCGTTCTCTTCGTGATGAACCCCCGCTTGGCTCTGGTGGTGCTTCTGCCTATTCCTTTCGTGGTGGTTGGAACGACCTTCTTTTGGCGCCATATATACCCCCGTTATTACCGGTTGTGGGACAGTCAATCCAAAATGGCCCAGCTGCTGACGGGTTTTCTTCAGGGGATCCGACTCGTCAAGGCGTTCAGCCAGGAGGAGCGCGAACGGGCGCGGTTCAGTTCCGCCGCCGGGTATATGCAGCAGGCCCGCCGCTCCGTCGAGATGGGCATGGCCACGTTCAATCCCATCATGGGCTTCGTGTTTGGTTTGGGCGGTCTGCTGATCTGGTTCGCGGGGGGGGAACGGGTGCTGCGAGGATTGAATGGAGAGCCGGGGGGCATCACGCTCGGCACGCTTATGGCCTTTTTCGGATACATGGGCATGTTCTACGGGCCGATCTCCCAGCTGACGATGTTTTCGAACTGGGTCACGGGATTCCTGTCGGCCGGTCAGCGGGTGTTCGAAGTGCTGGATTCGGTGCAGTCCCTGCCCGAGGATCCGAAGCCGGTCCGGCTGTCCTCCCTCAAAGGCGCCATCGAATTGCGTAATGTGACGTTCGGCTATGACCCCTATCACCCGATTCTCAAGAATGTGAGCATGACCATCGAGGCTGGGCGGTTTGTGGGCATCGTGGGGAAGTCCGGGTCCGGAAAAACGACGTTGGTCAACGTCATCTGCCGTTTTTACGATGTGCAGCAGGGGGCCGTTCTCATTGACGGGGTGGATGTCCGGAAAATCGCGACCGAGGACCTTCACCGCCATATCGGTTTGGTTCTTCAGGAACCGTTCCTCTTCCGCGCCTCGATCGCGGAAAACATCGCGTATGGGCGCCCCGACGCGCCCCCGTCCGCGATCATGGATGCCGCCAAGGCGGCCAATGCCCACGATTTCATTGCCCGCCGGCCGAATGGCTACGACATGAAGCTCGGCGAAAACGGGTCGGGATTGTCCGGCGGCGAACGCCAGCGCGTCAGCATCGCGCGGGCGCTGTTGTGCAATCCCCGCATTTTGATCCTCGACGAGGCAACCAGTTCGGTGGACACCGAGTCGGAGCTGGAAATTCAGAAGGCGTTGACCCATCTGTGCAAGGGGCGGACCACGCTGGCGATTGCGCACCGGCTTTCCACGCTCAAGAATGCCGATTGGATTTACGTGATGGATGACGGTCGAATCGCGGAAGAAGGAACTCATGAGGAGTTGCTGGCGCGCGATGGGATCTACAGCAAACTGGTGAAAATCCAGACCGAACTCACCCGATTGGAGGCCTGAGGCGATGGCGGACGTGTGGGGACGCAAGACGGTTTCGATCCCCGGCGATGAGAAACTTCGGGAGAGCGGGTACCGGCGCTTGACGCCGGCCAATACGCGTATCTTCGAAGGTAGTTTTTCCCTTCTCCACTGCCAGGTCGAGGGGGCAGGATTGTACCGGGGCGTCTATGCCGTCCTCATGTTTCCGGTCTCCTATCCCGACCGGTACATCTCGCTCCGATATACGGACGAGCGCGATCAGGATCAGGAGATCGGTATCATCGAAGATCTGTCGGTCTTTCCCGAAGACGTTCGTCAGGCGGTGCGCCGAAGCTTGATCAAACAATATTACGAACGGGTCATTCATCGCATTCATGACATCGAGTGCCGCTACGGATTGCTCTTTTTCGATGTGACGACCGGCGAAGGGCGGGAAACGTTTGTCATGGCGTGGCGGCACGACCGGGCGGAGGATTACGGAGCTTCGGGAAAAGTTCTTCTCGACGCCCTCGACAATCGGTACATCATCCCCGATCTGCGCAAGTTGCCTGCGGCCGATCGTCGCCTGTTTCTGGGCTATATCTATTGGTAGATGGGCCTCGATGGCGCCGACAGGGGTTTTCCATCGGGCCGCATTCCTAAAGACCGGGGACCGCGGCGCCGGACGGCGGTACGAATCGCAGGCTTTTCCATTGAATCCGATCCCCCATTTCAGGTAGGGTAGAGGGGAAAGAAGGAGAGGGAACGTGGGCCTTCGGCAATGCCTGATCACAGGTGGGTGTGGCTTTGTCGGCAGTCATCTCGCATGCCACCTTCATCGCGTTTTTCCGGGCCTTCACATCACCGCGTTGGATAACTTCCATCGGCACGGTTCCCGCCTGAATGCCCTCATCCTCGAACAGGAGGGCATTGACGTGCGAGAGGGGGATGTTCGGGACGAGGCGCTCTGGAAGACGCTGCCTCCATGCGACCTCGTCATTGATGCGGCGGCCGAGCCGTCGGTCCTGGCCGGTCGCGGTGGCGGAGATGCCGATTATGTCGTCGGCACCAACCTGGTCGGTACGCTGCACCTGTTGGAATGGCTTAGGCGGAACGGTGGGAGGCTGGTTTTTCTTTCGACCAGTCGGGTCTATCCTGTTGAGGCGTTGCGCGCGATCCGGCTCGAGACGCGCGGGGATCGTTTCGAACCGGCCGCGGACCAGCCGTTTCCTGGAATCACGCCGCGCGGAATCGGATCGGGGTTTCCGATGGAGGGTCCCCGAACCCTCTACGGGGCCACCAAGTACGCCTCGGAAATCATGGTACGAGAGTACGCCGCGCAATTCGGGCTCGACGTCGTCATCAATCGCTGCAGCGTCCTGGCGGGTCCCCGACAGATGGGAAAGACGGATCAGGGCATCGTGGCGCTGTGGGCCGCACGCCACGTGTACCAACGCCCCCTCCAGTATCTCGGTTATGGAGGGCGGCAGGTGCGTGATCTTCTGCATATTGACGATCTGGCCGAGCTTGTGGCGCTTCAGGCAGAGCACGTCTCGCCATTCCACGCTCAGGTATATCCCGTGGGTGGAGGACCGGAACGTTCCGTGTCGCTGCGCGAATTGACCCGGCTTTGTCAGACCTTCAGCGGACATATCGTCCCTCTCTCGGAGGATCCCGCCATCCGCCCCGGGGACGCCCCTTGGATCGTGATGGATACGACGGAGACGGAACGGGACTTTCCATGGCGCCCTCGGCGATCGGTCGCCGATATCGTCCGCGATACGATCCAATGGATCGTCGCGAATCAGGAACGGTTAGCGGAGGTCTTGGATGATCCGGCGGAAAGGGCAGGCGGATGAAGACAGCCATTGTGACGGGATCGGGCGGCCTAGTCGGCCATGAAACCGCGCGTTTTTATCTGGCGCAGGGCTGGCATGTGGTCGGTGTGGACAATGACATGCGGGCGCGCTTTTTCGGGCCGGAGGCGTCCACGCGCCGGCAGTGGGAACGGCTCACATCCGAGTTTCATGCGTATCGCCATGTAGAAGCGGACATCCGAGACGCCCCGGCAATCCACCGTCTGTTCGAGGAGTATGGAGGGGACATTGAGCTGGTCGTTCATACCGCGGCCCAACCGTCGCACGACTGGGCGGCCGGCGACCCCACTACCGATTTTACGGTCAATGCACAGGGCACGCTGGTGATGCTGGAAGCCACGCGGCGGTTCGCGCCGAAGGCGGTCTTCATCTTTACCTCGACGAACAAGGTCTATGGAGACACGCCCAACCGACTGCCGCTGATCGAGCAGGAGACCCGCTGGGAGCTGGATTCCCGCCACCCCTACGCCGCCGATGGGATTGACGAGACGATGTCCATTGACCAGACGACGCACAGCCTCTTCGGAGTCTCGAAGGCCGCCGCCGATCTTCTTGTGCAAGAATACGGCCGCTACTTCGGGCTGGCGACAGGCGTCTTCCGGGGAGGATGCCTCACGGGACCGGGCCATGCTGGCGCGCCGCAGCATGGGTTCCTCTCCTACCTCATGAAATGCGCCGTGACGGGCCGCGAGTACATCGTGTACGGATACAAGGGCAAACAGGTCCGCGACAACATCCACAGCGCCGATCTCGTTGCGGCCTTTGAGGCCTTTCGGCGGGCGCCCCGGCCGGGCGAGGTGTACAACATGGGCGGCAGTCGGTTCAGCCACTGCTCCATGCGCGAAGCCATCGCACTTTGCGAGCGCATCACCGGTCGTCCCATGAAGACCTCCTATACGGATCAGAACCGGGTGGGCGATCACATCTGGTGGGTGAGCAATGTCAACAAGTTTCGATCGCACTATCCGGAATGGCGGCTGCGATACGATGTGCCATCTATCCTTGCCGAAATCTACCGTGCGCTGACATGCGCCTGAGCGTCATCATTCCCACCCGAAACGAAGCGGCCCGCATTGCCGACTGCGTGGCCGCCTTCCAATCGGCCGTCGCGGCCGGCTGGTGTGAAGTCCTGGTGGTGGACAATCACTCCACGGACGACACGGTTCGACAGGCCGAGGCCGCCGGAGCCCGAGTCTTCACCGCAGGGCCCGAACGCAGCGCCCAGCGGAATCGGGGAGCGCGCGAGGCGAGGGGCGACTACCTTTTTTTCGTGGACGCCGACATGCGCGTTCCCCCTTCGACCCTTCAGGAGATGGCCGATCGGCTGAAAGGGGAGAATCCCCCCGATGCCCTGTATGTCCGGGAACGGATGGTGGGCCGGGGATTCTGGGTGACCGTCCGGGATTTTGAGCGTTCCTTTTACGATGGCACCTGCCTGGATGGGCTGCGCGTCATCCGACGTGACCTGTTTCTCGCCGTTGGCGGCTATGACGCTGACCTGTACGCGGGCGAGGATTGGGACCTGGATCGCCGTCTGCTGGCGGCGGGCGCGCGAGTGGCGTTGACCCAGGGCGCACTGGAACACGACGAAGGGATCTTTTCACTTTGCCGGTTTCTTGCGAAGAAAACCTATTACGGAGGCAATTTCGGCCGCTATCTCCGCAAGTGGAATCACGATGCCATCTGCCGCCGGCAGATGGGCCTGCGCTACCGACTATGGACCGTCTTTGTCGAAAATGGCAAGTGGCGGCGCAGTTTGCGGAGACCACACCTTTTGGTCGCTGTCTGGCTGCTGAAACTTCTGGTTGGGCTGGCCTTCGCGTACGGCCTGCGGCGATCGCCGCGGCCGAAACAGCTTTTTCTCTTGACGATCTCCTACCGTCCCGAGGTGGGCGGTGTGGAAACCCGCCTCGATCTCCTGGCCCGATCCCTGGCCACCCGTGGGTATGGGGTGGTTGTCTATACCTATCAGCCGATCATCACCCGCCGGAGGGGCCCCGGTCTCGAGCGGGCCGAAGGGGTCGAGATCCGGCGGATTGCGTGGTTTGGTCATGATCTTTTCCACAAACTGGAGCGACATCCGTTTTGGCAGGCGCTCTATTTGGTTCCCTATCTGTGGTTTCGCGCCACGCTCTATTTTCTTCCCCGCCGCCGTCGCTTCGATCTGATCCACGCCGCGGGGTTCAATGCCGCGCTGGCCGCCCGGGTGTTGTCCGCCCTTTCGGGCGTTCCCTTCGTGGTGAGCACGCATTCCGTTTACCGATTCACGCCGGGCTCCCGCGTCGCGCGGCTCGTGGCCTGGATATTGAAAGGCGCTCGGCGTGTCATTGCCGTTTCGGAGGAATCGGCCGCTGAACTGGCGGCCATCGGAGTGCCGGCGGACCGGCTTGTCGCGCCGCCCACCTGGGTGGACCTGGAACGATTTCAAACGGCGGACGACCGTCTGGCGGTTCGTGCCTCCCTCGCTCTTCCGGCGGATGCGTTCACCGCGATTTTTGTGGGCCGACTCAAGCCGGTCAAGGGGATTGCCCTGCTTTTGGCCGTGGCCGAGCGTCGCCCCGATCTTCAGTTCGTGGTGGTCGGCACAGGAGAGTGGGAAGAGAACGTCCGCGAGGCGGCCTCTCGACTTCCCAATCTCCACTATCTTGGCTTTCGAGAGAATGCGGCGCTGGGTCCGCTCTACCGGGCGGCCGATGTCTTTGTGTTGCCCTCGCAACGGGAAGGCTTTCCGCGCACGGCCGCGGAGTCATTGGCCTGCGGGACGCCGGTGATCGTGCCGGACATGGCGGGTATCAAAGCCGTTCTTTCGGCGGACGTCGCGACCTTTATCGTGCCGTCCGTCGAGACCGTGGAAGCGGCGCTCGACGAGTGGCGCGGGCGATATGCCCGCGAGGGGGCGATGGCGATTCGACAACGGGCCCGCCGTCTGGCGGAAGCGCAGTTTTCAGCGGGGAACTTGTCGGCTATTCTATCGGCCTACGGCTGGGAGGAGAGGAAGGCATGTGCGGCATCGCCGGAGTGATGGTGCGTTCGCCTTACGATGCGGTGGCGCTGGCCGCTCGTCTGGGAGAGCGCCTGCATCACCGAGGTCCCGATGATCAAGGCTCCTTCAGCGATCTCGCCCGGGGGGTTGCCCTTTGCCATTGCCGGTTGAGCGTCATTGATCTTTCTCCGCGTGGCCGGCAGCCCATTGCCAATGAGACGGGCCGGCTTCATCTCCTGGTCAACGGCGAAATTTACAACTACCGTGAACTGAGGTCGGAACTACAACGTGCCGGCCATCGGTTTTTTTCCCAATCCGATTCGGAAACCATACTCCATGGGTATGAGGAGTGGGGGGAAGAGGTCTTCCCGAGGCTCCGCGGGATGTATGCCGTGGCCCTCTACGATCAGGATGCCGGCATGCTGGTGTTGGCCCGGGACCCGCTGGGGATCAAACCGCTCTATCTGCTGACGGCCCCCTGGGGCCTGGCGTTTGCGTCGGAGACTCGCGCGTTTCAGGCTCTTCCAGCGTCGTTATGGCGCTTTGAACTGGACGAAGACCGCCTCGACCGCATGCTTCGGTTCCAGTATCTCCCGGATCGGGAGGGAACGCTGCTGAAGGGAATCACCAAAGTACCTCCAGGCACCTGTCTGATCTGCCGGGCCGATGGAACCAGGGCGTCGCGCGTCTTCTGGACCCTGCGTGCCGATCCCCGCGTCGCATCTCTGACGTTCGAGGAGGCGGTGAACGAATGCGAGGCCCTGTTGACGCAAAGTGTCGAATGGACCTTGAATGCTGACGTCCCTGTCGGGGTGCTTCTCTCCGGTGGGTTGGACTCCTCGCTCGTGGCCGCCCTGGCCTCTCGGGGCGGTCGTCCCATCACGACCTATACGGCGTCCTTCGACCATGTGCTGAACGAATCGGACGCGGCGGAACGCGTGGCGCGCCATCTGGGCAGCCATCATGTGCCTGTTTTTATCGAGGCGGCGGAGGTCCACCGCCGCTTCGACGAACTGGTACCGGTATACGATGATCTGACCTCTTTTGACGGCGGTCTGTTCACGCTCGTTCTGCTGGCGGAAAAGATCCGGGAACGGGGGATCAAGGTCCTTCTGTTCGGAGACGGGGCCGATGAGCTGTTTGCCGGCTATTCGTGGTACGGGTTGTGCCAGTATCCCTGGCGATGCCTGCCCCTGCCCATGCGGGCCGCGCTGATGTACTACGGAATGACCCGCATGCTTCCGGGGTGGGCGCGATGGCGCGATGTTCAAACGGTGAGCCGCGCCTTCGAGCACTCGGGGGATCGGGACGTCAGCCGGCAAGTGGGCTGGTATGAGATGATGATTCAACTCCCGAATCACTTCAACATGAAGACGGACAAGGCCATCTCGTCCCGGGGTTTAGAGGGCCGGGTGCCTTATCTGGATCACCGGCTCGCCGAGTTCGCCTTCAGTCTTCCCGCCGCCTTCAAAATGAAAGGCCGCTGGTTCCGTTTCTCGGAAGCCAATGAAAAGCATATTCTCCGGGCCGTGGCCGCCCGCCATCTGCCGCCGGAGACCGCCCATCGCAAAAAACGGGGCTTTCTCGTGCCGGTCGCCGAAATCCTCAAAGCCAATCTCGCGAACGTTCGCGAGCGTCTTCTCGATCCTCAGAGCCTCGCCCGGCGCTACTTTTCCCCCGCGCAGATCGAACGGATGCTGGCGTTCCGAACCGTCCTCTACTCTCCCATCGAGAAGCAGAAGGAGTTTCTGGTGTGGAAATTCTTTCTGCTCGAATCATGGCTCCGGTCGTGGAAGGATCGCCCTCAGCCATGACCAGGGAGTTGGCCCCATCGGAGTCTCCGCTCGTATCGGCCATTGTGCCTGCCTACAATCGGCGGGCCGAGACGCTGGCCTGCGTCGAATCCCTGCTCGCGTCGCGCGGCTGTTCCCTCGAAGTCATTGTCGTGGACAATGCCTCCACCGATGGCACCTCCGAGGCCATTCAGACCCAGTTCGGGGACCGAGTCCGACGGCTCCGCAGCGAGGTGAACCTCTATGCGGGAGGCGGGCGGAATCTGGGCGCGGCCCACGCCCGTGGCCGTTTTCTCCTTTTTGTGGACAGCGATAACCTCGTCGCCCCCGACATGGCGCACGAGCTGGTGGAGGGTCTGTGCCGCCATTCGGCGCAGCGCATCGGCCTCGGGGGGCCGTTCATGTACCATGCGGACCACCCCGACCGCCTGTGCTGGACGTGGGGCGATATCGGGTTGTGGAGCAGCCGGACCTACTGGAAAGGGCAGGGGGAACGCGACACGGGGCAATGGGCGAACGTTCCCTATGTCGAGGTGGGCCATATTCCCAATGTGATGATGATTGAGCACCGTCTCTTCCAGGCTGTGGGCGGATTCGACCCTCTTTTCCCCATGCATTACGAGGAGTCGGATCTCGCCGAGCGGATCCGGAGGCGAGGATATCGCTGTGCGCTGTTCCCCAGGGCCAAGACCTGGCATCGCATTCCGCTCGAAAAGTCCGAAGGAGACCGGGCCTGCCGTGGCGACAATCCCGGCCTGCTCTATTTTGCGGTTCGGAATCGCATTCTCTATATGCGCCGATACGCCGGTCCTTTCCGGCTTCCCCTGTTTATGTTCTTCTGGTCACCCCTTTTTCTCGTCTATCATCTGGCCTGGCTTGTCCGTCACCGAGAGCCGCGTCTGACGGGATTGGTCTGGCGTGCCTGGTGGGACGGGTGGTGGATGGCGTGCCCTTCTCCGGGTGGGCTCGGCCCGTCGCAGGGAGGACCGGTGTCATGACGATCGAGGTGTTCATTCCCGCCTATCACCCGCCGGACATGGTCGAGCAGTGTCTTCGTTCGGTAGTCCGGCAGACGGTTCCCCTTGAAAAGGTCACCGTGGTGGATGACGCCTCGCCGTATGATCTTACAAGATTGATGACCCGCTACCCCCAGTTCCGGTTCCTGCGCAACGATCGCAATCTCGGGATTGGCGGCAATCTTAACCGATGTCTCGAGTTGGCCTCCGGCGAGTTCGTGACCTTTCTCCATTCCGACGACCTTTTGGCTCCCAAGTGGCATGCGGTCTGGCGGCAACGGTTGGCCGAAGCGCCGGGGACGGTGGATCTCTTTATGTCGGGATCGGTCATCATGGATGGCGCTGGCCGTCCTTGGCTCGTCCATGCCTTTGATCGGCATCCTTGGTGGGCTTCCTTCCCTGACACCATTCGCCGGCTCTGGCGGTGGAAATGTTATGGAGTGACCTTCAGCGCCTCGCTGATCTATCGCCGGCGGTTCTTCGAGCGGTTCGGGCGCTTTCCATGCGACCGATATCCCAACAACTCGGATGTCGAACTCAACCTGCGCGGCCTGATGGAAGGGGAACTATTCTATACGCCGGAGCTTCTCTTCTATTTCCGCCGGCATGCCGGGCAATCGGTTTGCCAAACCGATGTGCAGGCCGCGGAAGTGGCCCGCGACATCTTCATCTCCCTGGCCACCCGCTACGAGCAACGGCTTCGAGCCGCGGGAATGGATCTTATACGGGAGCCTCTGGCCGTCTATCAGATTCTGGCGCTCGTCTGGGCGTTGAGGGGCGACTGGGAACGGTGGCGGAGGTATCGGGTGATTGGGGCGGCCGGAAATCCCAAGGGATGGGGTTCCCTCTGGATGTGGCGTTTTGCGACGGAATATCTTGTGGAATATGCCCGCCGCCGATGGCTCGCCCGCCGCCTGGCGCGACAGAAAGGATCTCTGATTCCATGACGCTTTCCGCGATTGCCGACTATTATGACCGCCACTGGAAACGGAGGATGGAAAAGGAGCCATGCCGTCCGGACGCGAGCTGGCGGGATCAGGGCGTCCTCCGGATGCTGGTGGAACGGGCCCCCCCTCCGGCGGTCGTGCTCGATGTCGGGTGCGGCATTGGGCTGACACTCCAGTATCTCGCGACGATTCCCGCTGTCCAGCGTCTCATCGGGGTCGAACCCAGCCCCGTCGCAGCGGAGGAAGCCCGACGGCGTTTTCCCCAGGCCGAGATCCACGTCGGATTTGCCGAAGCGATGGACATGATTCCGACCGCCTCCTGCGATGCCGTGGTCGCGCTGGCGGTTCTGGAACACCTGTATGACACCCATCGCGCGCTGAACGAATTCAACCGGGTTCTCAAACCCGGCGGATCGGTCGCCGTCTATACGACCGACTTCAATCTGTTGAAAAAAGTGTTGGTGGCCCTGTTCGCTTTCGAGCGGTGTTTCGATGTCGGCGGCGGGCACATCCGCTTTTTCACCCGTTCCTCCCTTGCGGCGGTGATGCGGGAACACGGTTTCGAACCTGTGGCCATGGCCTGGGATGGATCCTATTTCGGCGTAATGCCTACGGGGCAGAATGCTCTCTTTCGAAAAGTCCGAGATGTGGCGGTGTTGAGGGAAACCTGTTAAGTTCTCATGCGGTGCGCATTTCTTACCTTCGCCGACCCCTCGTTTTCGTATGAGCGGATGCCGCGGGGCACCTTCGCCTACCTCCATTTTCTCCAGCGGTTTGGCCATGAGGTCCGCCATTGGAACCGACCGGCCATCCTTCGGCCGCGTCGTTTGCTTTCTGAGCTCCGAGCGTGGAAACCGGACGTCATCCTGGCTCAGCATGCCGGCGCGGTCCTTGCGGTTTGGTGGCGTTGGATGGGCGTGATCCAGACCCCGGTGGTTCATGCCTGGGACGATTATTACGCCGAACAGAGCCGGCTTCCATACGCCCTGGCCCGGCCGATCGAGTGGTTCAGCGTGGTACGGGCCGACCGGGTGACCAGCGTCAGCCTTTGGAACGTTCACCAGGCCTGGCGATGGGGGGTGCCGGCCATCCACATTCCCCACGGCGTCCATGGCGAGATATGCGAGACCCGACTTCGACTGGAGGCGCCAGGACTCAAAATCGTCTATCTGGGTGACCAGTCCTGGTATAAGGGAATGCGGCGTCTGATTGAGGCGATGCGGCGGTGTCCCGAGGCGACCTTATTTTTGGTTGGAGACGAGAATCCCGAACTCCGCCGCCGGGCGCCGTCCAACGTGCGTTTCACCGGTCGCGTGCCGCCCGAAGAAGTGCCTGCGGTTCTCCGGCAAGCGGATGTGCTGGTCAATCCGGCCAATCAGGACAGCAATTTCAAGCTTCAGGAATACCTTCGTGCCAAGCGCCCGATTCTCGGCGTGACCGGTCGGATGAACGTGGCGTTCACCCATGGACAGGATGCCTGGCTGGTGGACGATTTGGCGCAGGGCATCCATGAGCTCGACCGCGACCCCCGGCTGCGCCATCAATTGGAAGAAGAAGCGCGGCATCGGCCGGTCCTGACCTGGGAGCACTGTGTTCGGCGCCTGGAGGGGGTGCTCCTCGAGGCGATCCGTCACCGCTAGACCAGCGAGGCGCGAATGTCGCGGAAGGAGGGCAACTGGGCATCGCGAGGGGAGAGCAGAGGCCGCGCGACGGGCCAGGCGATGGCCAGATCGGGATCATCCCAGCGGATGCCGGCTTCGGCTTCCGGGTGATATTCCGCCGTAGTCCGATAAAGGACGTCCGCCTCATCGCTCAAGACCAGAAACCCATGGGCGAACCCTTCCGGCACATAGAGCAGGCGCGGCGAGTCGCTGCTCAACGTAATGCCGGCCCACTGGGCAAAGGTGGGCGAGGCCGGTCGGAGGTCTACGAAAACGTCATAGATCCAGCCGCGTAGGACACGAATCAGTTTGGCCTGGGCATACGGGGGACGCTGAAAGTGGAGACCACGCAAGACGTGACGAACCGATCGGGATTGATTCTCCTGGCGAAACGGCCCTTGAATACCCACCGCCGCGAAGTCCGATTCCTTGAAGGATTCAAAAAAGTGCCCGCGGGCATCTTCGAAGACCTTCGGGATGATGAGACGGGTATCGGCCAGGGGCAGGGATTCGAATTGGAACGGCATGACCGGCTCCTCAGAGTGTGGGGTGATCGCGCAGAAAGCGAGCCAGTTCGTCGCGCCAGTCAGGCATGGGAGGAAATCCCTGAAGCCGGAGGCGCCGTTTCTCGAGCCGCGAGTTGGCCGGACGCGGTGCGGGACGGGGAAACTCGGCGGTGGTGCAGGGAATCACCTCACGGGACAATCCCGCTTCCGCGAGGGCGGCGCGGGCCAGATCATACCAGGTCGCCTCACCCTCGCAGGTAGCGTGGAAGAGGCCGACGACCGGTTCTTCCAGAAGGCGCGTCACCAGATCGGCCACGGCGCGTGTAGAGGTCGGATTTCCCCTCTGATCGTTCACCACGCGAAGGGGGGGGCCCGGTTGGCGGGCCTTGCCGAGAATGGTATGAAGGAAACTGGGCCCGCCAGGGCCATAGAGCCAGGCGATCCGAAGGATGACGTGATTCGGGCAGTGGGTTCGAATCGCCTCTTCGCCGGCCAGTTTGCTGGCGCCATAGACGGTTCGAGGGGAGGGGACGTCCCACTCGTGGTAAGGGCGGGGGGAGGCGCCGTCGAAGACATAATCGGTGGAAAAAGCGATGAGACGCGCTCCGATCTGGTCGGCGGCGTGCGCCACATGGGCGCTTCCGACCGCGTTGATCCGGAAGGCGCGATCGGGGTCGGATTCGCAGCCATCCACATCGGTCGCGGCCGCCGCATGAAGAATAAGATCCGGCCGAAAGGCGCGAACGCGGGCGATCAGGAGACGCGCCTGCGTGATGTCCGTCTCGGGAAGATCCGCAATTCGGACAAGGTGATGGGGCCCGAGGGTGCGGACGAGTTCACGCCCAAGGAGACCAAGACCGCCGGTGATCAGGATGCGCATGGTTCGAGCGTAAGCGGGTCATCCGATTGTTCGAGCAGACGGGCAAGATAGCGGCCGTAGGCCGACGCGCGCATGCGGTGGGCCGCCGCTTCGAGTTCAGGGCGGCCGATGAACCCCATCCGGTAGGCCACCTCTTCGAGACAGGCGATTTTGAGTCCGGTCCGATCCTCGATGGCCTTGACATACGCGGCGGCCTCGGCCAGGGCATCGTGCGTGCCCGTATCCAGCCAGGCAAAACCTCGTCCCAGGAGACGGACGTGGAGACGGCGGTTCTGGAGGTAATGGGCGTTCACGTCGGTGATCTCGTATTCGCCGCGGGCGGAGGGGCGGAGCGAAGAGGCCACCTCCACCACGTCCGCGTCGTAGAAATAGAGCCCGACCACCGCGAAGCGGGATTTGGGATTGGACGGTTTTTCCTCGATGGAACGGACATTTCCGTTCGCGTCGAACTCGACAACTCCGTAGTCCTGTGGGTTGCGGACGGGGTACCCGAAGATCGTGGCCCCGCGTTGCGCCGAGACCTCCCGGAGCAGGCGCGGAAGGCCATCGCCGTGGAAGAGATTATCGCCCAGAATCAGGCACACAGGATCATTTCCGATAAAGGATCGCCCCAAGACAAACGCCTGGGCAATGCCGTTGGGATGTTCCTGAACCTGGTAGGCGATCTGCACGCCCAGGTGAGCCCCGTTGCCGAAAAGGCGCTGGAAGAGGGGGGTTGATTCAGGTGTGGAGATGATCAAGATGTCACGGATGCCGGTCAGAAGGAGGGTCGAGAGCGGATAGTAAATCATGGGCTTGTCGTAGACCGGCAGGAGCTGTTTGCACACCACCTGCGTCGCGGGGTAGAGACGGGTGCCGGTTCCACCCGCCAGGATGATCCCTTTTCGTTTCATGCGCGTCCGTTGTTTCCATACAATAGAGAAGAGCGTTCCCCGGCGCAAGCCACAACCGGTGATGATTCGGCCCACGCCAGAGCGAGACCGGCCGATGCCTTATCCTTGAATCCGTGGCCGGCCTCTGATAAGGTCAATCCCGTTACCACAGAGGGTCTTTTATGCTCAAGGCTCACCGTCGGGGAAGTTCGTTCACGGTTGAAACAGGGGGCGGTCGGCTTGTTTGGGATGCCCTCCGCGGGGGGCTGATCACGGACTTTTCTGTTCGCAACGCCCTCGAACAACGCCCGTTGGTTCCGCCGGGGGGCGTCCTGGCTGATGTGACCGCCTCGGTGAGCGGTGCCCTCGTTCGCCTATCCGATGGACATGCGGAGATGCAGGTGACGAAACGGCTCCAAGACTACCTCGTCCTCTCCACCCGAACACGCCTGGCCGACGGACGTCTGGAGGTCGTTCAGGATTACGAAGTCCACGAGGAAGGGGCGGTTTTTGTCCATCTGGCCATCTCGGTGAGTTCCGGAGCTGCACTGGACCTGGCGGATATCGCGATTCCGGTTCGCCTCAAGGCGGATGCCCAAAAGGCCCGCTGGGGGTATTACACCCGCCAGCCGAAGTATAAGCGGGACTATTCGACGATTCACGCTTTCGTGGGGTTCTCTCTCTTCCGGGCGCTGGCGGAGGGCGATGACCTCCGGGAGCTTCTTCCCTATGTGTCCCTCGATCTGGGGTGGGAGAAGACCCGTTTCTTTTCCAATCGGCTGGAATTTCTCATGGAGGACTGGACGACGTTCGGTGATGGCCCAGCGACGGACACGCGCAGCCAGATCCGAACCGAGGCGGGTGTTTTTCAGCTGGACTGGCATTTTCACGAGGGCCGCGCCCTGCGGGTGACGGGGCCCTATCGCTATCGGAACCGCTGGGCGTTGATCTTCGGTCGTGCCCGGTCGGAACGTGCGGCGGATTCCGATCCGGCGGTCCGAAATACTCTGCTCGGGTGCCGCATCTGTCATTGCATGTATCCGTACGCCCGTCTGGGCGATCGGTGGCCGTGGGTATCGATGCCGATCAAGCAGATTCCGGAACAGCCGCCTCAGCTCTATCGGGGAAATCCCGAACTGCGGCGGGTGGATGAAGCCGCGGCCCTTGGCGCTAATACCATGATCATCCATCAGTTCTGGATGCGGAATCCAGGGTCCAATAACGAACCGATCGCTGATTATATTCCGGATGATCGCCGCTGGCTCAAAGCCTTCGTCGCGCGATGCCACCGCGCCGGCATGCGGGTTCTTTTTTATGGCCGGGGCACCGAGATGTGGCAGATGTATTCGCCCTTCTTCGAAGAGTTTCTTCGGCCAGGAGTGGACGGCCTATACGTGGACTGGAACACCCCCTTCTGCATGGGCTACGTCAAGTGTTCGCCCCTCCACGTTTCGGCCCACAACTACTTCCACTTCGCCAAAGCGCTGCGGATGCGCGTGGGCCCAGGCGGGGCGCTGATCGGCCACACGGGCAATTCCAATCTGCTCGCCTATGCCCCCTTTGATGCCGCCATCGGCGGCGAGTTTTCGGTCCGACATGACGAACTTTTGACGCATCCCGAGTCCACTGCCTATTTTGCCGGCCTGGATTGCATGGGAGGGCATCTGATTTCGGGCAACTTGCCGGACCGTCTTCTCTTCAGCAGTCCCAAAGCGGCTGCCGTCTGTGCCGCGTTCGGTATGGCCAGTCACCCTTTCATGGAGCCTGGTGTTCCGTTTGCTGAGCGGGTCGCCTTTATCAAGCCCCTCTGGGATTCGCTGGCGGCACTCAAGGGCCAGGTCACGCGACTGCATAATCCCGCGTATATTCCAACCCGCGCCGTCTCCATGGGGATGGAAAGCCTCTATCCCTCTCTCTGGGAAAACGATCAGGGACAGGCGCTCCTGCTGGTCACCAACCTCGGGGATCAGCCGGCGTCCGGCACAATCGAGGTCGAGCGGCGCGCTCTGGAGGTGAAGCGGAATGCCCGGTTGCGGCCGCTACCGATTGAGGGAACGGTTCCCGGAGAAGCGTTGGGCCTGTCCGCGCGTGTTTCCGCGCTGCCCAGTTG